>JAEEGH010000700.1_pt1 | contig 108248 bp, 73 predicted proteins | sample 9134181 | NCBI WGS metagenome assembly JAEEGH01 (sample SAMN16246544, study PRJNA631951) | gut metagenome | biome: gut microbiome; feature: rumen; material: DP-attached | host: Bos | place: Iran: Karaj | collected 2018-10
TCCGTCAGTTCCTTGCGCACCTCTATACTCTTCAGTCGCTGGTTAATCCACTTATCAGAGTAACCCAACCTGCGATAGTCCGCATAAGCCTGCTCAAAATTCAACTCTGGGTCTTGCATCTGGTCAACACGTCGTGCCGCTACTTCTGCCATCCATTGTTTGAAAGGCTCAGCCTTCTTCGAAGGTATAGACTCAATCAATCGAAACATCTGCTCCATGTCAGCCACATCGGTCAGTCGCATCTTACCGTCAGCAGCTTTCATTTTCAACTGGTTACAATTTGTAACCGTTTCATTTCCCTCTTTTTTAAGCCTGTGTTTAAGTACCTTCCAATAGTTTCTCGCATGCTTCTCATCGGGCTGATCCGTCAATACCCCACACACGTCGACGATAGAGAAGTACCATTTCTGCTTCTCTTCATCCCACTTCGTTCGTACTTTTTGCTCTCCAAACAACTGTATCAATTCGTCCTTTGCCATATATCATTATAACGTTTTTATTCAATTTCTATTATCACATCTTACATCTCTTTAGTATGGAAAACTCGAAAATGTTACATCATTCGTATTACTTTTTTCTCTTTGCCATACTTTTGCATCGCTCTTGACCTTTGGTCGAGTCTGTTCTCGCTCTGCATATCTGATGCAAGCATCGCTTTGCCATCACTTACTCACAGACTTGCCTCGCTCTTCCCATACTCTTGCCATACTCGTGAGTAAGCCTAGGAGCAGCTTAGAGTAAGCCTAGGAGCAGCCTAGGAGCTGGCTAGAGTATGCCTACACTATGACTTCTTACTATACGTCCTATTCTTATTCCCACCATGTGACCCCAGATAGCCGAACTCCGTGAGCTGGCGCAGGTATCGCTTAGCGGTAGTGGGATTGAAGCCAAAGTGACTGACGATAGCCTCTGTGGTAATCTGGTCTTTATCGGCTACAAATTCCAAAATATCGACCATTTTCTCAGCCAAAGAGGGTTTTATCGACCATTTATCGACCATTTTCTGCTTCAAAACCTCTTTATCGACCATATCTGGTGCCACAGATTGCATGAACTGGTCGATATCCGATTGCAGATGCTGACAATGCAGTTTAGTCATGCATTCAACAAAAACACTGATATCCTCACGCTCACGAGTGTCTATCAGCGCCTGGATATATTCAGCCTTGTCTTCTTTGAGCACCTTAGTCGGCAAAACATCAAACTCCCATTGTAGTAGGTTCATCAGCAGGCGGCAGGTGCGTCCGTTACCATCAGCCCAAGGATGAATGGTCACCAGTTCGAAGTGCGCCCAGAAGCTGAGGTCATAGACAGCAGCAACATCAGCGGGATCAATAGCTTTGCGACGTTTGTTAAGTTCTTCGCAGAACGCTGCCAATCGTGCAGGTACCTTCTGATAGGCCATATAAGACTTGCCACCCATGCCAGCCGTCACATTCAGTTTGCGCAGCTCACCCCTTGCGGCAGAGAAGTCGCCACCTATAGAGTGATACTCGCTGCCTGTGCGAGCCATCACTTTCGATGCCAACAGGACGAGCCAATCCACCGTGATAGGCTCATGCCGACGAATCCACTCCCGCCCATAGTCGTAGGCCACCTTCAGGTCGAGGTTCATCTGCTGCTCCAGCATGGTGCGTTTACTGCTGGTGATACCTTCATCAAACAGCAGTTGTGCCTCAACCTCCGTCACCGTACTGCCTTCGATGGCCGTAGAGTGCGTGATGATAGAGTACAGATAGAACTTGTCGAAGTCTATCTGTTCCGAAATACCTAGCTCTTTGTGTTGCTGGAGCAACTTCAGCAATCTGTCTTTATTCTCCTGTTTCATATCTCGTCTTCTTTATTTCTATAACGTTTTTTTTTCTTTTTTTATTCTACTTCTTTATTGGTTCAAACTCCCTTTCAATAACAGTAACATTATTGGATTCTCTCTCAATGTCCTCCACTAAAGTTCGATTCAAAGAGAAATACTCACAATCTATAGGTGCTTCTCGTATGGGGTACTGAGGAGTACCTTTCGTCTTATATCGCCTGCAAATCTTTTCTGTTATGCCACAGCTATTTACTTCCGACAGGAAGAAACACAGTTCACAATAGCATGCTTTTCTCTTTTTCTGGAAGCACATTAGCAGTGAATATATCTTTGCATCGTATGGGTTCAGAGTCTCATTAGCGAAAATTATTTCACAGATGGTACTACGCTTTCTGTTGTTAATCTCTGAACAGGAAGCTATGTCCAAATGATACTTCCCGCTTGAAAAGAGTTCAAATTTCTCAACGCCTCTGTCTATTTCTGTGCGGGCAACAGTACCTCTATTATTCTTTTTGAAGTTCAAAAACGTCGCTCTACCTTCTCCAATAGCGTTATCTAGCAATGTTATGAGAGACTCCTCATTGTAAACTTCCAATTCAACAATTCTATTATCCAAAGAAGTTACGTCCACATGACAACTCCCAGCATCTATGCTTATTATGATTGCCTGGTCAAACGTATCTGCTCTTTTAATGACTAAGTCGCACTTATATATGGTATTGGGAAACATGTAGTCCTTTAGGCACTCAACATATCCATGCTTTTTCAAATCGTATAGAATGTGTTTGTCTTTAACGCATTCTTCTTGATTGTAAAAAGCACAAGACGAACTATCGCAACACGACAGGTGTTGTGGTATGGATATAGTGAAACCATTGGAAGCGTAGAACTTGGAATAAATTATCTCCTTTGCAGCCTCATGCAAATACAAATCATCTTCACAATGTGGTTGTTCCTCAACATGAGTAAACTGGTAAGAGCCATCATCGTCAACATCGATAGTCAGTTCTTTTCCGCAAGATAAACAATAATATGAATGCTCGTTCATATTAGCCACATCGTCCCTCAGATTTACTAATTGCCCATTCTCGTCCTTGGCAAAAGTCCTATTCAAGCGACGATATTCATCATAATAGTCATCATATCTATCACAAGAGCCTGACCCAGAAGCATGTCCGGCTTTTCTATTCGATACGCTAATATCACGAATCCATTTCCTGTTTTCAACAGAATTCATAATGAACTCTCTTACGGCAACAGGATCAAGAGAGCATCCGTTTAAGTCAATCTCAATACAGTCAATATGAGCTGAGATAATCTTGCCTCTCTTTTTCGTATCTACCGCGTGTGTTCGCTTAAACTCTATCCATAGACTCTTGTCCTCATAATAACCGATACAATCTGGACGAAGCCTAGTATCTTTATCATAGAATTCTACTTCAACCCTATCAAAATGATGTTGTTCTCCCTTTCGTCCGTCATATCGGTTTGGCAGATATACGCACTTGGATTCCGAAAGGACATCTTTGGCCATCTTATGAAGAGCAGACTCAACAGCACCTACACAATCAGCCCCGCTTAGGTGTGCATAGTGGTGAATCATTTTTTCTCCATCACCACCATTTTTAGCACATAGCGCACTCTTACAATGAGGACAAACACATCCGCACTCATTGCCATTTGGTACCTCATCCACATGTACCAAATCACCCTCTTGATTGAGAGCCCATGTAAGGAAAGCTTTGCTACTCATTGTGTTGTAAATCTACATTTTGGATAATTGGAACACCCATAGAAAGTGCCATATTTCCCGTTCCGTTCTACTAAATGTCCGCCACACTTCGGACAAATACCGGAATTGATGGCCGCATTTACCTCTCTTGCTGCAGTTTGAAGGTTTTGGACATGTTGCCTGTCGTTCACTATCTCTCGGACATTGTTCCTTTCAAGGATTCCAAGAACAGTTTTTACATCATCATCTTTCAGGTATATCGTCCTATACTCGTTTATCACATCCAAGAGTTTTTCTTCATAAACAACATGATATCTACTTTCGACGTTACTCAGTACGGCATTACCAGCAAAGACAACTACAGGCACTATCTTAACATGGGGGAATGCTGATAGCATTTCTTTTATTCTCAAAGCATGACCAACAGATTGTTTAACAGGATTGTAGAAGTGGTTCTTCGTTACGTATGTATATGTCTTCCACCACTTTTTTGCATACGTTACTTCCGTTACAATCATTTGAGTCCAGTCCTGACGATTATCATCTCCATATATTTCGCCCCGATAGTTCTTGGTCTCTATAGCAAAGACACCATATTTTGAAACAACCACGTGGTCTATTTGGGTCGTTCCCTTCTCGGTTCGGAAAACCAAATCATTTAGAATCGTGTACTCATCTGATAGTTGTGACAATATTGCGGAGACACGAATTTCCCCTCTCTTTCCCTTCTGTTTTGCTGAATTGTACCAAGCAAGGTAGATGAAGAGAACAACAACTAATATAATTATCAGAAGGGTTATTAACTGCATATCTTTTATCGCACTATTTCTTCAGAAAGTCTTTCAAGGAAATGGTTTTCATGTTTAGCCCCTTTGCTTTTACCTGAAGACCATTGTCGCTAGTAAGAAGTATCGGATTCTCATCTATAAATTTCAAGGCTACTGTCAAAATGTTATTATCTGGTGAACGCTTATCAAAATCATTTGGGAGTAATGATAAGTCAGATAACTCCATCTTCACATTGGGCTTATCTAGAGCTCTGTTTATGCAGCGTAAAGCTGTTTCAACGTTTCTCTTATCTTCATTAGATAACTTGATTTTTAATTTATCAAGCTCATCAATAACTTTAGCAGATAGAACGACCAGATATTTTTCATCAATTTTGGAAATAATATCAGGGCAATTAACGAACACATTTGTATCTATGATATAAATGTTTTTCTTTATTTGAGATTTCACTGCTTTCTGTTTGGGCGTTTCAAATTGAGACAAATCTATCTTCCCAACAACTTTCAGAGCCGGATGTGATTCTGAGGGATTCTCTTCTTCCTTCAATACAGAATCCGATGGTATAATATTATTATCAATATTTTCAAGATATGCTCTGACCTCGGATGGAATATTTGATACTGTATTCAGCATGTTCTCGTCGCAAACAATAACAGTATTAAATAAAGCTCTACTGGTTGCTACATTAAATAATGCCTTTTCTAATGACATGTAGCAAAGGTCGTTAGGTATAAAATAGATACAAATCTGACAAGTTAATCCTTGAACTCTTTCCACAGTATCTATAATAACTCTATCAGACTCTCCAAATCGCGTAACAAATGCTTTCTGTAGAGATTTTACAGATGCTCTAAATTTTGACAGGACGGCCAATTCTATTCTTCTGTCAACTTTTAATATTTCATCAATAATATTCATTATTGTATCGATTCCTTTTGCAGGAGTTTTATCACCTACAGGAAGATGTACTTTTACTAAAGAAGGTCCACCCGCAGCATTTAAGAAGTCCAAAGACATGTAGTTTCTTTTTTCTGCAACAGAGTTTAAGGAACCATCGTAGAAAAGACTAGTAAATGAGGCTGCTCTTGGAGATAGACGATATGTATCATTAAGTTGGTATGAAGGAAATGTGAAATGATCGCATAGTGTAGAAAAGCCTGCAGAAAGTGGAATATAATCTTTTTCTAACATTTTATCCATACTCATGTTTATAACAGGAGGCAACTGACATTGGTCACCAATCCAAATTACCTTCTTAGCAAGTTTTTTTGCAGCACAAACCATGGCAAAAAGTGCCTGACTCGCTTCATCCATTATTAAATAATCAAATGGCTGTAGTTCAATAATATCTTTTGCCCACTTAGATGAAATGTAGAAGGTCGATAATGTTAAATTGCCAGGTGTACAAAATAAATCAGAATTTTCAATATTGAGCAATCCTGGTGTTTCTTTGGATTCATCCGTTGTGAGTTTTGTTTTATGTATTAGCTTGTTTTCCAAGAATGGGGCCAAAGCATCCTTAGATGCCAATTCCATAAGAGCCCTGTTTGTTAATGCTGTAACAATTATGCTCTTATTAGCTTCTAACAATTTTGCAATCAATTCTGCCATCTTGTATGTTTTACCTGTTCCTGGAGGACCTTGAATTATCATTTCATTTGATAGTTCCCATTGGCCTAAGAAGAAGGCCGCATTACTTTTTTCTCCACTTAGTTTTATTGGACTCCATACATGCTTATTATCTTCATAGTCAAGCATTTTTCCATACTCAGAAGATGTGTCTTCTTTTCTGACAAGATGAATGAGATTTTGATAGTAAGCAGTAGGCGGCTCTTGAGGGCCCATCACAAGAATACTACCAGGTTCAATAGACTGTGACATCTCTAATGACACCCCCTTAAGACCAACTAAAGAGAAATCTTCACTATCCGATTTTGCATGCCATATGCAAACAACTTCGGAAAACTCTTTTTGATATTTGTTTCTTAAGTCAGCCCATGATATATTACCCCAATTTTTAAATTTCGACATTTCGCCAATGAGAAGAACACAACAGAAATAATCACCCTTACGGGGGAGTCCTCTGCTATTTCTCATTTTAAGAATAGCACATCCTCTATCATCAATTTTTATAAATTGAGATACAAAGACTTCTCCTTCTTCCATCAGAGCAGTCGCAGACTTTTTTATTGTCCTAATATACTTCTCGCTTATCGCTGATAGTTCTTCATCTAAGAACTTTTCTTGTTGTTGTCTAGAATATTTCATAATCAAATATCTTCTTCAGTACCAATAATTATTTCTCCTTCATTTTTAACATCCAAGCCAAAGTTTTTTATTTCATCAAATGCAGAGTATTGAGGATTCTCAATAACAAAGTCTGTGTTCTTAACATACTTGAATATTGTTCCTAATGCCTTAAAATAACTTAGTGGCGTAAAATTCGCGTCAAAAATCAAATTTACATTTGAATTTCCGCCAAATAACTCTTGAAAATCAACCGTATGTATTTCGCCATCCTCTCCTCGTACAACAAGAAGGTTATTGGGATTTGACATTAGTGCTTCAAATGAAGTGGCTGCTAAATGTATTTTTCTCCCCTTAGCGCTTCTTATTACAACATTTATCGGTTCTCCTTCTGGAGTCTTGATAATACTTACGACATCTGGCAAAGATGTTACTGGGTCCCAATCAGAAACATCATACCCATGCCTTTTAAGCATTGACTTTGCCATAATACGCGCTTCCCTGTTAATAGCTTCCTGATCAGAGGAAGCCACATTACCTCTTTCTGAGACCTCTTTCCCGCTATGTTCTGCAGCTCGGAATAAATTTAATTGCTCCTCAAGTTCTGCTATTTTATTTCTAAGTGATTCATTCTCAGTGCTATATTGCATAATAGAATCGCGAGAAACAAAGAATAGCTGATGCCAATCATCTTTTTCAAACGGAATTCCACGAACGGGGAAAACATTAGAAAGAACACTCGCTACTTCAACACTACCATTTATATATAGGTGGCTTGTCTCGGGGAAATATTTAAAGTCTTCATCAGCTCCAGTATAGAAAACAGAATCATTCCAAGAACAGGAATATGGAATTTTATCACCATATATAAAGATACGCAGCTGTTTCTCTGATTTCCAGTCTTTGTATCTATCATCGCCCCATTCTTCTGCAGTATTAACATCTTGTTCGTCATATGTCTTTGAACATCCTATTTTTGACATTAACGGCATAAGAATATTCCTATGGTAATCGTCAGCGAATGGTAATGTCATAGATGATTTTATCCATGCTAATAAATTTTCAATAATAGCTTTTGTTGTAATCGTCCAATTTCCTTTTTCTTCACCATTATAAAATGCTTGCCTTCTTACCATTTCATCAGAAGCAAGATCATGAAGGCCCAGTGTAATTAAGAAATCCTTTTTCCCCTTTGTTTCCGCCCATTTTGATATATATTCGGGAGTTTGTTCTGTTGGCAGAGCAAACATGCCACAATCAAAATAAGTTCCATAAATGCGTTCAAACGGATATTCAATCCCACTTATTGTTATGTAGCTTCGTAATATTTCGCCCATTCCATTATTATAGCAATAATCCAATATCTTTAAGAACAGATCTTTGTCATTAATCTTAATGTATGGTTTAATGTCTATTTCGAAATAAGATTTATTTAATTTCTTCTCATAACAAATGAAAAAGGCAAATTGTTCTTTACTTAATAAAGGAGAATTATTTGTGGCAAGATGACTTAACAAATTCTTCTTAACCCAGGTGTAATTAGTAATTTCTCTGAGCTCAAACAATTTCTCAATCGAAGGTAGTGATTTGAAATGTGATATAACCTTATTCAACTTCGATGTAGACTCATAATCAGGAATCAAAGAGGAGAGATAGAAAGTGAATGTCGACATTCCAACTTGCATTGAAAACTCATCTTTGATAATGAATTCTGATAGTGGTAAGTTATCAATCGTTATTTTTGTCCTAGCGGTAGCTATTAGTGAATCGTCACTAAGTGCTAAGCTAATTGTTTTATAAGTATCATCTGATTGCGAATACTCCCTTTCCGAATCGATATTTATATTACCAATATTCTTTAAATAATCTAACTTTACTGCTACGCCAGACTGTTCAACAACAGATATGATATTTCTGGTTTTGCTTATAATAAGAGAGGATGTTAGTGAAGGACTCCATTCTGTATGAAACTGAGTATAAATTACATAAACATCAGTTGATTCAATTAACGAACCTATGTTGGGCACTATAATTGATGAGTATGCTTCATCAGGATTTACTAAATATTTCTTTAAGTCGTCACAAGTTTCTTCTTCGCAAAGAATATATTTATTCAACCACTTTGGAAGAGAAGCATCAAAGGGTAACAAATAATTTAGTGAAGTACATTCTCCATCAATATTTTTAAAGAGAGACCATGACTTCAATGATGCATCAGCAATTCCTGTAAATTGAGAAGCTGTTTTAAACAACAATAATCTTTTTTCAAAACTAAGTGCAGATATATCTTGCTTTTGGATTTCTTCAAAAAGTTCTTTGTCTGTTTGGACAGAGTCTTCCAACACATTTTCTAAAGGATGATCATCAAAAACATTTTCAGAGCACATAAATCCCAACTCTGCTAAAATCGGTAATATTGGAAGATATGTCTTGGTTGTAACTATCTGCTTATTATCAAAGCTAATGTCATTTATAGAATACCAACATGAGTTATAGCAGAACGTATGTATGTCTGCAACTAAATCGCTACAATCTTTATTTGCAGCTAGCCACTCATAGAAATTGTTTCTACTTTCTTCATTTGTTGAATCTAACCATGCATTAACCTTATCGATATCATTTGTTAGAATATCAACAACATCAGTAGCTTTGATACATTCTATATTGAACAGTTCATTAGCCAGTATTGTAGTATCAATGTTAGGATTTGGCAATCGTTTGTTTGTACCAATCAATGTATAAAAATTGCTATTCCCCACCAAATCTGCAAGACCGGATTTGTCTATGATTATTCTGTTTGCATTAGCTTTGTTTCCCTCGTCGTCAATAATATAATTGTATGTTGATAAACCTTCTTTATAACCTCTGTTGAATGCATCTGTAAGCAGTTCCGTGTCTACTGTATCTGATGTCATTTCCTTTTTTAGTAAAAGATTTAGATATTGAGGCTGTGAATGGGTTGCAATATTTGAAACCATTCTAACAAGGTTAATACCTATTTGGTAGAATAGAAAATGATTCCATGGATTATCGGTATTTAAGCCTTCTCTGTCTGATTTAGGTACAAAATCGGCGTTAATATAGAAAGGGAATTTATACCGATTTTCATTCATGGGCAGATACGCATAAAGAGAAAGATCATCTTTTGCTATCGGGATGATAAGGCCCTTATCATCTACACGAAGTGCAATTGAAATATTCGTTTCAGTTGAAGAAGCAATTCTGTCCGGAACATCAATTGTTGTCTTCAATAAGTTTCCATTTTCATCTAAATTAACTAAAAAAACATCTTTCCCTCCTCGGCTATTCTGACGCTCCGTTCTACGAATAGGAATTCCTGCTTGCATAAAGGCATTATCGTCCACAAGAATCTCTCCTGATGAAAAGATTCTATAATTTTCTACTCGGCTGCCTTCATTATATGAGTTAGCTAATGAGATGACGTTGTTTTGTTTTGAGATGGTCTTTTGAATAGTTTTGCATGTCCCATTTTGAATCAACTGAACTCTTTTCGTGTTTCTTAAGAAAAGCATAAACCGAGGCTCTCTGAAAATCTCTTCAATAGCGGCTTCATATTGAGACAAGTTTTCGTCAGCCATTTTTAAAGCAATGGATACATTTTCATTCTCATTAAAAATTGATGGAGTTTCCAATAATTCCTTATTAGTCCAGATTGGTAGTAGCTGCCATGGAATATCTCTGACATCTCTAAATTCTCTATATTCCTTTTCAAATGTGTGAAGAAATTTTTTTTGCTCAGCTAAACTGTTTTCTATATCGTTCACATAGAAATAAAACTTCTTGAAATCATTGTATATCTCTAAACTTTTATCAAAAAGGAAATTAAAACCACCACTTTTTATTTGTACGGTATCAGAGTTCGTAAATACAGACTTGAAGCCGATTCCCTTATAACCTGTCTTTTTTTTATTGGAGCCCTTTGTGCTTTTTGCCGCAGATATAATAGAATCAAAATCATGCTTGCTAAAAGAATATCCATTATGCGATAAAACAAAGTAATTATCAATAACTTGTAATTTGATTTGCACACCGCACTGTGATGCGGAATCATCTGCATTTTGGATAAGTTCAAAGAACATACGCTCTTTCTTACTATACAATCCTTGTCCAACTTCATTTAACAAATAAGCAAGAGATGTACTTTGACTAGGAGTACGCTGTTTAGTAAAAGCTAATGAAACAGCCTCTTTATATGGATCGCTAACCTCATTTATACATGAGCTATTAACGCAAAACATATAAGGAGTACCTCTTTTTTTACGGTAATTCTTAAATGCGAGGTCTATTTCGAACTCATAGTATTTGTTTTCCTTTATCTCAAACGATACGGACTCGTTTATTACTGCTATTAAATTCTTACCGGTTATTGGGTCTACTAACAATTTCCCATTATCGTCAGTTCCGATTTCTGCAACAGACATAATATTGCAGAAAAAGAGGTTTTCTTTCATTTTTATAGCTTTCCCGACGAAGTGAGTAGTCTTTATTGACATAGTATCGAGAAGCTGCGATAAAGATAAATCATACAAGGACTCGTCATAAACATCTTCCACAAAATATTTTCTGCTAAAGGAAAGGTTGCCATTATTTTCACCTAAATAAACGACTGGGAAAATTTGGCCTATAAACACCTCGTCACTTGCCTTAATAACTTTGTTCGGAGATAATTCATCCCTTGACATTTTGTAATTAACATCAGTCCCAATAATGTTGAGCGTCGCATCTTTTTCATTTACATCAATAACTTCAACCTCAACTATATGACCGCGCTCAAGTTGTGATTTTAGGGCTTCAATAGCGTTTCTTTCCTTAATCTTGGATGCTTCTTTCATACTAAAATAAATACGCCTTTTCTCGTCATTTATCTTAGTTACGGCAACTTCTATTGGTGAGCCTACTTCAACTCTGCCTTTGTCAAAGAGGTTTCTAAAGTTTTCCGATAGAAAATCTTTATGAACAAATCCCTGGATATAGTCTGTAAGTGAAAAAGTAACTCCGTCATCTTTTATTTCATCAATAAAGACGCTTAGTATATCATGAACGGTAAGCCCCTTTTTCTTTACATTCCACAGAACAGAAGGTTTTGTACTTGCTTCCGTATATTTTTCTTTGCTATAATTTTCGTTCAAAACAAGGTCGATAGCCTGGCCCTCTGAATACACATCATTAATGTCGTTAATGAAACGGTCTGCCATGTCTCTGATATGAACTCTAGCAAGGAATCCCACATCAACATGCATTCTATTACCGACAATCTCGGTAACGTAGCCTTGAACAAGTTGACCTTCTAAATAAGAATATGCAAGCCGCTTTCTTGATACAACTATCTTTTTTGAATATTCATCAACTCGAACTAATTTAACTAATATCTTACGACCACACCATTCATTGTAATCATCCACGTATGCTGCTGTTAATTCATTCTTATTCATATCAGCAAGTATACCATTGATAGATACAGTATAGCCAAAGTAGTCACTATATTTAGTAATCACTCCGACAACAGGCTTACCGGATCTGTATAAATCACGTAATACTGCCCATTTATTGGTTGTACTCAAATTATCGGGAAAATTATTAACTCTCATAAATGGTGTTATTAGATTAAACTTTTATACAACTTTCAAATGCTCATACAGCATCAGTCTCAGCACCTCACCATTCTGGAACTCGAACTGGAAATTCTTGCGGTTGAAGTGCGGATTGTTCTTGTGGATGATGCGGTGGTAATTGGGGCTGATGATAATGATGTTCGTGGAGTCGTTGTTCTGCGAACGTGTAAAGTAGTCAATATGATGAGCTTCCACTACGCTATCGCCATATTGCTCGCCAATCTTCTCGCCACTTATCTCGTCTCGATAGCCGTAGAACTCCTTAAGCATTCGGATGATGCTACGGTCTATCTTGCGGTACTTCACCAGCAGTTCCTTCTGAACCACAGAGGCCGTCTTGTCAGCCATAAAGAACTTGTCGTCATCGCTCGCCTCATATACCTCCTCAGGAACAGCGTTGAGGGTGCTGGCTAGCTGCTGATAGTCGGCATCAGCACAACATTCCATGCACAACACATCGCTCGATGTAGTTAGATACAGCCGGATATATTCGCGGATGTCATCGGGCAGCACAATCTGTCTTTTGCTTTTGCCAAGCAATTGCTTCTGTGCAAACAGATAGTCGTAACTCTTCTTGAAAACGGCCCTTAACTTCACCGCCAAAGCCGACTGCCGCCCATAACGAATCTGGATAACATCCTTATGTCCTGCCCAGTTGCTCTGCTCAAAGTTCTGGTTCTTCAGCTTGGCATCATAGAGTTGGCCGTCAATCAGCACCTTGATGTCCTTGCCTGCCCCATGCGTCAATATGGACTCGTCCCAAGCCTTCAACAGCGCACATGCCGACACTGGAATGGTCATCCCGTCATTCAATAGCGACCAGTCCACAGTCTTCTGCATGATAAATCTGCCGTCGTAGTCCATACTCGTCTATTAGGTTTTATCCTTGCAAAGTTACGAATTATTATCGAGAATATAACGATTTGCCACAATTTTACACATTATTTAAGAGAAAGTACCTCCTCTTGCCACCACTGTGGTAGCACTGAGAGCACAGACGGGGACTTTTTTTGTCTCTTCGAGCCATCTACGAGTCATCACCGAACCATCACCGAGGGTATAAGCTTGGCCTATGTTCGGTCTACGCTATGCCTATGCTACGATATCCCTTGGATATTCCTACGATATCGCTACACTATCTGCCCAATAACCCAAAAAATCTCTCATCTCTCCCGTCGATGTACGGAAAAGCCTTTGTACAAAGGGTCGGAGGACGGAGAGACGATTCGGCTCTCTCCCGTCATCTCTCCCATGATCCCTCCCGTCATCCCTCACGCAGTTCGAAGCTGTACAAGACGGGAGAGATCATGGGAGAGATGATGGGAGAGATCATGGGAGGGATAAAACCAACGGGAGCCCTTTGGATAAAGGACTTCTGACGGTCTGATGGGAGAGATGGAGGACTTTTCGCAATAAGTGCCATTTATTGTCCAATAAGGTACCCTTATTTTTCAATAAGGGCTACTTTTGCGGAGCCAGAGGCCGACTAATTATTCCCACGTTGGGAATAAATTATTCCCAGCCTGGGAACAAAACATTCCCACGTTGGGAATAAAAAGAGAGGAAGCGGCTCGTTAGTAGTGAGCCGTAATGTCGTTGGCAACGAGCCGTAATCTCATCAAGGACGAGACGTCATACCGCGAATTTGGTATGCGAAATGCCATCTGTGTGGGATTGTGGGATTTCGTAAAAGGCAGTAATTTTGCAGCGTGATTTCAATATCAAATTTAAACCGACAAAATTATGGCAAAGATTTATGTAAATGGAGATGCGCAGGAAGTGAGCCTGCCACTCAACGTGAGTGAACTGATTAAGCAGAGTGACGTACAGCAGCCGGATATGGTCAGCGTACAGGTGAACGAGGAGTTTGCCGAGCGCGAGGACTGGGAAACGATCCAGCTGAAAGAGGGCGACAAGGTGGATTTCTTATACTTCATGGGAGGAGGAGCACGATGATAGACTTTTCTGAAGAACAGATACAACGATACTCACGACATATCCTGTTGCAGGATGTTGGTGTCGAGGGACAAGAGAAAATAATGAACGCACGCGTGCTCGTGGTGGGTGCCGGTGGCCTGGGGGCTCCCGTGAGCCTCTATCTGGCGGCAGCCGGCATCGGACGCATCGGTATCATTGATGCCGACGTGGTCGATTTGTCAAACCTCCAGCGTCAGGTGATTCACTTCACCAAGGACGTGGGACGTGCCAAGGTAGAGAGTGCCAAAGAGAAGATTCAAGCTATCAATCCCGACGTGAAGGTGGATGCCTATCGTGAGTTCCTCTATTCGGACAATGCGCTCGACATCATCAAGGAATACGACTTCATCGTGGACGGTACCGACAACTTCCCCGTGAAGTTCCTCATCAACGATGCGTGTGTGATGGCAGGCAAGCCGTTCTCGCATGGTGGCATTCTGCGCTTCAACGGACAGACCTTTACACACCTGCCTGGCACGGCCTGCTACCGTTGCTTCTTTAAAGAGCCGCCTCCCGTGGGAGCCGTACCTACCTGTTCGCAAGCTGGCGTACTGGGTGCCATCGCCGGTATGCTGGGTACCATCCAGGCCGCCGAGACGCTGAAGTATTTTACGGGTATCGGTGAACTGCTGACCAACCGTCTGCTGACATTCGACGCCAAGACCATGCAGTTCCGTACCATCAACGTGAAGCAGCGTCCATCGTGCGCCATCTGTGGTGACCATCCCACTATCGACCATCTTATCGACTACGAACAGGCCGCGTGCGACCTCAAACAGCATTGAACAATATGAAAATTCCACAGAACATCATAGATGAATTGATAGCCCAGGCGGAGAAGGATGCACCCGATGAGTCGTGCGGCTATCTCTTGGGGAGCCTCACCCCTAACCCCTCTCCAAAGGGCGAGGGGGACTTTGAAGCTGTTGTAACTGAGAACTACTGGATGGAGAACATCGACCACTCGTCGGAGCATTTCTCGTTTGCACCGAAGGACCAGTTTGCCGCTCTGCGTTATGCCCGCGAGAAGGGGCTGAAGATTTTGGCCAACTGGCATAGTCATCTAGCCTCGCCCTCACGTCCTTCGCAAGAAGATCTGCGTCTGGCCAACGACCCCACCATCCGCTACGCCATTCTCTCGCTACTTGACGGCGAACCGAAACTTAACTCCTTCAAGATCCTGAACGGTGAGGTGGTGGATAAGGAGATACACCTATAAACCGGTTTTCCCGCGATGCGTCCGCTCGAAACGTTTGTCGGTTAAAGTTTCTGAGCGCAACGCATCGCTTTTTGCGTAAAAAGTAGTACCTTTGCACCCAAAATTTGAACGATGGCAATAGAACAAGCAATATTTCGCAGGTCGGAACTCCTGTTGGGCGACGAGGCGATGAGTCGCATTGCTGAGAAGCGCGTGATTATCTTTGGCGTGGGCGGCGTTGGCTCTTGGTGTGCAGAGAGCCTGGTGCGTAGTGGCATCAAGCATCTGACAATCGTTGATTCCGATCGTGTATGCATCACGAATATCAATCGCCAACTGATGGCGACGACGAAGACTGTGGGTCAGGTGAAGGTAGATGCCCTAAAGGAGCGTCTGCTCGCTATCAACCCCTCGGCAGAGATTACCGCCTTGCAACAGATCTTTACGGCAGAGACGGCTGAGAGTTTCCAGCTGGACACCTACGACTACATTATCGACGCCATCGACTCGCTGAAGGACAAGGCCCTGCTCATCCTTATGGCTTGCCAGACTAAGGCTCAGTTCTTCTCTTCGATGGGCGCCGCCCTGAAGCTCGACCCAACCAAGATACAAGTGGCAGAGTTCTGGAAAGTGAAGGGTGATCCGCTGGCTCGCGCCCTGCGTAACCGCTTCAAGCGCGACAAACAGTTTCCAAAGCGCAAGTTCCTGTGTGTCTATTCAGACGAACTGCTACAGAATAAGAAGCCCATCGACCCTGACGACAAGGGTAACGGCAGCATTGTTCACATCACCGCTGTTTTCGGCTTCGTGTTGGCAGGATTAGTGGTTCAAGATGCCGCAAAAAACGATGTTTAAAGTTGATATACCATATTTGTGGTATATAGAATGACATACGAATGGGATTGTGGGGAAGCAATTTCCTCCGTACCTTTGCACCATCAAAAGTTTATTATTAATTATAAAAAGGATAAGATTATGACAAAGATTGCAAAACAGCTGACCGAGCTCGTCGGCAACACCCCACTTCTTGAGCTCAACAAGTATTCACAGGCCAAGGGTCTTGAGACCCCAGTAATTGCTAAAGTAGAGTTTTTCAACCCCGGCGGTAGCGTAAAGGACCGTATCGCATTGGCTATGATTGAGGACGCAGAGCAGAAGGGTATCTTGAAGCCTGGCGCCACCATCATCGAACCAACCAGCGGAAATACGGGTGTAGGACTGGCACTGGTATCAGCCGTCAAAGGCTACCGTCTTATCCTTACCATGCCCGAAACCATGAGTGTGGAGCGTCGTAACCTCGTGAAGGCCTACGGTGCCGAGGTACGCCTCACCTCTGGCAAAGACGGCATGCCAGGTGCCATCCGCGCCGCCGAGGAGTTGCGCGACTCTATCCCAGGAGCTGTCATCCTGCAGCAGTTTGAGAACGCAGCCAACCCTGCTAAGCACTATGCCACCACAGGTCCTGAGATCTGGCGCGACACCGACGGCAAGGTCGACATCTTCATCGGTGGTGTAGGAACTGGCGGTACCATCAGCGGAACGGGTAAATACCTTAAGGAGCAGAATCCCAACGTGAAGATCATCGCCGTAGAACCGAAGTCAAGCCCCGTGCTGAACGGCGGACAGAGCGGCCCTCACAAGATTCAGGGTATCGGTGCCGGCTTTGTGCCTAAGACCTACGATGCTGATGTCATCGACGAGGTGTTTGATGTAGAAAACGACGATGCCATCCGTACCGGTCGTGAGATTGCCCAGTCAGAAGGCCTATTGGTAGGTATCTCTGCTGGAGCAGCCCTTTTCGCAGCCATCCAGGTAGCTAAGCGCCCAGAGAACAAGGGTAAGAAGATAGTTGTTCTGCTGCCTGATACGGGTGAGCGTTATCTGAGTACTGTACTCTACGCTTTTGAGGACTATCCTCTGTAGAATCGACTGGGAAACCACGATTCATCAGAAAACTCCAAATTTTTAGAAAAAGAATTTGGAGTTTTCGCCTTTTATAGTTATCTTTGCACACACTTAAGTGTAAACTAAGGTCAACGATGAAGAAACTATTTATACTTATTCCACTATTCCTATTAGCAATACTGGTTCTTACCGGTTGCAAGACAAGCCCTAAACACCCGGGTATCACCACTGAGGACCTGCGCACCCATGCCGACTCCATAGCCCTAGATGCTACAGACACTCGTGATCTGCATCATGCTCTGGCTGTTATAGACAGTTTGGAAAACAAGGGTGAACTGTCGAAGATAAGGACTATTTTTTTCCGGACGATAGCTTATAACGTGCATGGTGAGTATCGCGCGTCAATGGATCTCTATTACCAGTTGGCGGATATCGATGTGAACAGCTTGGACGATCAGGCCGATTACGAGTGCTATTTTTATTCCTATAAGGATTATCTCCGACTGCTTTGCGAGATGAAACGCTATGACGAGGCACTGCGTGAAGCCTATGCGGTAAACAAGAAAATGAAGTCTGTGGGCGATGAGAGTTTTACGCTTCATCACGATATTGCTGAGATCATAGGCGAGTGCCAGCTTTATCTCGGACAGACGGATGAGGCTGCGCGTAACTTTCAGAAATCGCTGAAGGGTGTCCACGATAAACTGAATGTCAGCCAGAAACCTCTTGATTTCCGTGAATGCCAGCATACTATGAAATCTGTTGCAATGGCATATATCAATGCCGGTGCCTATCGTCAGGCTCTTCCTTGGATTGAGCGACAAGACTCGCTATATACCATAGCCAGCAACCGTTCTAACCGCGACACGGTCTATATCGACGAGATGAAAGCCGACATCAGCTATTGTAAGGCGCTTTATGAACATGCCAGAGGTGGTTTGCGAGCAGCAGAGATAGCCTATCGTGACTATCTTTCCACATATACTTCCAAGAATTTGGAAAATATAATCAATAGCACAGAATACCTGATGCTGACTCGTCGCTATAATGAGGCTGCAGACAACTATATGATGCTCCAGCGCTTTATGCAGGAGAGTGGCTATGAGGTGGATCTTGAGAATATCGGACGCTATCTGTTGCCAAAGTACCGTGCCAACGTGCTTGCCGGACGAAAAGACTCTGCACTTAGCGTTGCCAGTCAGATAGCCGAAGCCTACGACTCAGCACTTATCCGACAGAAGGCAAGCGACGCCCGTCTGATGGCTGCGGTTCACGATACGGAAGGTAAGGAGCGACTCATTGCCGAACAGAAGACGCAGTTGTCACAACAGCAGCTGGTGGGCACAGCTGTAGTTCTGGTACTCCTTGTCTTTATCTTCGTCGAATATACTCTTCGTCGTCGCAAGGCATATATGAAGTTAAATGAAGTCAACAGGCAGCTTTCCGAAGAGGTGCGCGGCTCATTGAATGTGATATCTGGCTTCTCGCAGGTGTTGTCTAATCCGAATCCCGACCTGGATTGGGATGATCTGCGGGCTATCAGTAAGCAGATTCAGGAAAACTGCGACCGCATCGGCCACACGATTGACAAGACGCTTGACCCCAAGGCAAGCGAGAAGTCGAAAGAAATGACAGTTAAGCATTAATAGCTGGCAGAACAGGGAATGCCCAGGGCGATGACGCGGTCGCGGATGGCATCAAGCTGCTGATGAGTGGCTTTCAGAAGTCCTGGGGTAGGGGTCTCACGGTCGATGGTGTAAACCATGACCTGTTGGGGCTTGATTTGGCTGACGGCTTCGAGCCAAGGATTGACATACTCGTCAGTGGTGTTGTCGACGGAAAATCCGTTGCATTCGCCCTGCATAAAGATGGTTTGTATGATAATATGTCCGTGAAAAGCGTGCATGCCACGAATGATTTGTTGCACGTCGTAAGCACCGCAAGGACGGTCGATGCGCTTGATGTAGTCAGGATTGACGGTGTCCAGCTTAAGAATATTGTTGTCGACACGCATCAGGGCGTCGTGCACCTCAGGATGGTGAATCATCGTGGAGTTAGAGAGTACACTGACCTTTGCCTGCGGACAATATTGGTTGCGAAGGCGTATGGTGCGGTCTATGATTTCAGCAAAATGCGGATGGCTAGTAGGCTCACCATTGCCAGCAAAGGTGAGAACATCGGGTAATTGACCTTCTTGCTGCATCTCCTGCAGTTTCTGTTCCAGGTGTTTCTCTACTTCATCGGGCGTAGGAAGCGGCTGGTGGGGACGGTGGTCGCCGTTGAAACCACACTCGCAATAAATACAGTCGAAAGTGCATACCTTACCATCTGAAGGCAGCAGGTTAATACCAAGCGAAATGCCCAAACGACGGCTATGAACAGGGCCGAATATGGGCGATGGATAAATAATAGTACTCATAACGAGTGCAAAATTACGATTTTTTTTGGTTATACACAAAAAAAAACGTACCTTTGCACCAAATTGTCTGAAAGTGACTATGAATAAGAGACGAAATAAAGCCCGCAGCCGTAGAGGAATGCAGGTGGTTACGTTATGTATAAGTACCACGATGGTGCTTATTCTACTTGGCATGGTGGTGATGTCGGTGATGTCGGCACGCAATTTGTCGGAACACATGAAGCAGAATCTGACCGTAACGCTGATGCTGACGGATTCGGTGACAGTGAACGAGGCACACATGATGTGTCGCGACCTTTATCACCGTCCTTACTCGCACAGCATTGACTATATCAGTAAGGAGCAGGCGCAGCAGATTCAGATAGCAGAATTGGGTAGTGACCCCACGGAGTTTCTGGGTTTCAATCCTTTCCCTGCTACATTGGAAATTAAACTGAAGTCGGCTTACGCTAACAGAGACTCGCTGGAATGGATTGTGAAGGAAATCAAAAAGGACACGAGAGTGAGCGACATAGCTTATATGGAGGACCTGATGGACAAGGTGAACACGAATCTGCGTCGTATCAGCCTGGTCCTGTTGGTGTTGGCTGTGCTCTTGACGTGTGTGTCGTTCTCGCTCATCAGTAATACTGTACGGCTGAGCATCTATGCGCGTCGATTCGTGATACACACCATGAAACTCGTTGGAGCCTCATGGGGATTTATCCGCCGGCCTTTCTTGAAGCAGGCCATATGGATTGGTGTGTTGGCAGCGCTGTTTGCCAATGGCGTGTTGGCTGCCGGCATCTATGGCCTTTATATGACACAACCTGGCGTGGAGGATGTGGTGACATGGGAAGTAATGGCCGTGACAGCAGGTAGCGTGCTGCTGTTTGGAATTGTGATTACTGCCCTGTGCGCTTGGCTGGCTGTCAACAAGTTCCTGAAAATGACAGCAGGAGAATTGTATAAGATTTAAAGTATAAGAATTAAGATAATGGACAAGAGAGATTTTGCATTTGACCGCTTGAACTATCTGCTGTTAGCCGTTGGAATGGCAGTGGTAGTCATCGGATTTCTGCTGATGAGCGGTAGTGGTTCGTCAGAAACCAGCTATGACCCCGATATTTTCAGTGCCCGACGTATCAAGGTGGCTCCTCTGGTATGTCTAGTGGGCTTTGTTTCAATGATTTACGCCGTTGTGCGTCGTCCGAAGAGTAACGCTCAGGATGCAGACGGAGAAAAGGAGGCTGAGTCATGACGTGGCTTGAGACCGTTATCATTGCTATTGTCGAAGGTCTGACGGAATTTCTGCCGGTGTCGTCGACAGGTCATATGATTATCACCCAGAATCTGCTGGGCATTCCGCAGGGTGATCCTTTCGTGCATGCTTTCACCTTTATTATTCAGTTTGGAGCTATTCTCTCAGTGGTATGCCTCTATTGGAAGCGTTTTTTCGTATTTGATAACTCACCGGCTCCAAAGGGCAGTAACATGTTTCAGAAACTGAAGCACCGCTACTATTTCTACTGGTTGTTGATAGTAGGTGTAATACCTGCTGTGGTTATCGGACTGTTGGCTAAAAAGTCAGGACTGCTGGACTGGTTGCTGGATAGTGTCTTGGTGGTTGCCATCATGCTTGTGGTGGGTGGTGTCTTCATGCTCTTCTGCGACCGTCTGTTTAATAAGGGAGACGACAATAATAAAGTAAACGAGATGAGGGCCTTCCGTATAGGTCTCTATCAGTGTATCTCGGTGATTCCTGGTGTTTCACGCTCGATGGCTACCATTGTGGGCGGTATGACTCAGGGATTGACGCGCAAACGTGCTGCCGAATTCTCGTTCTTCCTAGCTGTGCCAACAATGGCAGGTGCCACGCTGCTGGATTTATTGGACTTGCTGAAGGAAGATGCTGCATGGGCTACCTCTCATAATATTGCCATGCTTGTGCTGGGTTGTGTGGTGGCTTTCGTCGTAGCCCTGCTTGCTATGAAATGGTTTGTGGCATTCCTCACCAAATATGGCTTCAAGGCCTTTGGTATCTATCGCATCATCGTTGGAAGTATTATTCTGGTGCTGTTGCTTACAGGTCATTCACTTGCTATGGTTGACTAAATGAACTTTACAGAGGGCGAATACATATATATAGACAAACCCTATGGGATGACGTCGTTTGGCGCTCTGGCTTACTGTCGTACCCGTATATCGCGCAAGATTGGCGTGAAACGGGTGAAGACGGGACATGCAGGAACACTGGACCCTTTGGCTACAGGTGTGCTTATTCTTTGTACGGGCAAGAAGACCAAGGAGATAGAACGGCTGCAGTTGGACACGAAGGAGTATACAGCTACCCTGCAGTTGGGTGCTACCACACCCAGCTACGATATGGAACACGAGGTGAATGAGACGTATCCTACCAGTCATATTACCAAAGAACTGATTACGCAGGTACTTTCCGGTTTCGTGGGCGAGATCCAACAGGTGCCCCCCCAGTATTCAGCTGTCAAGATAGCTGGTGACCGGGCTTATGAACTGAAGCGCAAGGGTAGGGATGTGGAATTGGCTGCTAAGACGGTGCGTATCGACGAGATTGAACTCACCGACTTTAATGAAGAGAAGATGCAGATGAGTATTCGTGTGGTCTGTGGCAAAGGAACATATATTCGCTCGCTGGCTCGCGACATAGGCAGAGCGCTGGATAGCGGAGCCTATCTGACAGCTCTTCGCCGTACGCAAGTGGGAAGCATCCGGGTAGAAGACTGCATCAAACTGGATGATTTCCAGCAGTGGTTAGACGAACAAGAAATAGAAATACAACAAAATAAGAAGTAAGGATGAAACTTTCACAATTCAAATTCAGACTGCCCGAGGAACTCGTGGCCTTGGAACTGCCTTACGTCACTTTTGACAATGAAGACGGTACCAAGGAGAAGGTGTATCGTCGTGACGAGGGACGCATGATGGTGCTTCATAGAAAGAGTCAGACCATCGAAATGTATCAGAAGGATGAGGAAGGAAATGATACTGATAAGTATCTTATCTTCCGTGATATCGTTAACTATTTTGACGATGGTGACGCCATTATTCTCAATGACTCTAAGGTGTTTCCTGCGCGACTCTATGGAAAGAAGGAGAAGACGGATGCCCAGATAGAGGTGTTCTTGCTGAGAGAGCTGAACGCAGAACTGCGTCTCTGGGATGTGTTGGTGGAGCCGGCACGTAAAATCCGTATTGGCAATAAGCTGTTCTTTGAAGACGACGGACCTATGGTGGCTGAAGTCATCGACAATACCACCAGCCGAGGACGTACACTGCGTTTCCTCTACGATTGTCCTCACGAAGAGTTCAAGCACGACCTGTTTGCACTTGGACAGGCACCGTTGCCACGTTATATCATCGAACACAGAGAGTGTGTGCCCGAGGATATGGACAATTTCCAGACCATCTATGCCCAGCATGAGGGTGCTGTAACGGCTCCTGCCTCAGGACTGCACTTCAGTCGTGAACTGATGAAACGATTGGAGATTCGTGGCGTCAACTTCGCGCCTATTACCGTTCATTGCGGATTAGGTTGCTTCGATCCTATCGAAGTGGAAGATCTGACCAAGCACAAGATGAGCTCTGAGCAGATGATTGTTGGCAAGGAGGCTTGCGACGTTGTGAATACTGCCAAGGAGAAGGGGCATCGTGTTTGTGCTGTAGGTGTGAGCACCCTCAGAGCTTCTGAGAGTGCAGTTGGTACGGACAATCTGCTGAAGGAGTTTGACGGATGGACGAACCGTTTCCTCTTCCCGCCTTACGAATTCCAGTTGGCCGACACGATGGTCGTGAACTTCTATCATCCTGAATCGACGATGATGATGGCTACTGCTGCCTTTGCTGGTTACGACCTCACTATTGAGGCCTATGAGAAGGCTGTTGAAAACGGCTATAAGTTCGGTTGTTTTGGCGACTGCATGCTGATACTTGATGACTGATCATCTGGTATATCTCGGACTGGGATCGAATCTGGGTGATCGTAAAGCTAATCTGGAACGAGCTGTCCGATACATAAGGAGACGAGTGGGGAAGGTGGTCAGAATCTCCACCTTTATCTCCACCGAACCATGGGGATTCGAATCGCCGAATTCGTTTCTGAATGGCGTTATCTGCTGCCAGACGTCCCTGACACCTCGAGAGGTGTTGCAAGTGACGCAAGAGATAGAGCGGAAGATGGGACGATTAAAGCTCTTGGGAGTTCAGCCTCCTAATCGCCAATACGAGGATCGCATCATCGATATCGACATTCTGTTATACGATGACTGGCAAGTGGATGAGCCCGATTTGAAGATTCCACACCCGTTGATGCAGGAGCGCGATTTCGTGATGATTCCCCTGAATGAGATAAGGAACGAGACTACTTAGAATATTTATTATTTAAACAAACTCGCAAATGAAAAAACTAATCTTTATCGTGCTCGCTGCTGTAGCTGTGACAGTGCAGGCACAAGACTGCTGCAAGGGAGGAAACCCCTACAAGAAGTACACGCAGAACTTACCTTTCCAGATGCCAGAGGTCAGTGCACCACAGATTCCTGAGCGTCAGGCCAATCTGAAGGACTTTGGGGCTGTGGGTGATGGTGTCACACTCTGTACCGATGCTTTTGCAAAGGCCATCCAGTCGCTGACGGATATGGGTGGCGGCCGTCTTGTAGTGCCTGCAGGTGTATGGTTTACTGGCCCTATCGTGCTGAAGAGCAACATCGAATTACATCTTCAGATGGGTGCTGTCATCCAGTTCTCAGGTGATGAGTCGCTCTATCCTCTCATCCATACCTCGTTCGAAGGTCTAGACACCCGTCGTTGTCAGTCACCCCTCACTGCTAATGGCTGTGAGAATATTGCCATTACAGGCAAGGGTGTTATTGATGGCAATGGACAGTATTGGCGTCCTGTCAAGAAAGCTAAGGTGACAGATGGACAATGGAAGGAAGTGTTGGCTCGTCCTGGTGGTATCGAGTCTAAGAAAGGCTATTGGGTGCCCAATCAGGGCTATGCTGATGCGGAGAAGAATGCTGATATGAATGTCGTTAAGGCAGATACAGAGGAACAGTGGAATAGCTACAAGCGTTTTTTGCGCCCAGTCATGATCAGCCTCGTCAATTGCAAGAATGTGCTGTTGCAGGATGTCATTTTCCAGAATTCGCCTGCTTGGAATATTCATCCGCTGATGTGTGAGAATATTATTATAGATAATGTACTCGCGCGTAACCCAAGCTATGCACAGAATGGTGATGCCTTGGACTTGGAGTCGTGTAAGAATGCACTGATTGTCAATTCTAAGTTTGATGCTGGCGACGATGGTATCTGTATCAAGAGTGGAAAAGACAAGGACGGACGTCGTCGTGGTCGTCCCTGTGAGAATGTAGTTGTTGACGGATGTACAGTATTTGCTGGTCATGGCGGTTTCGTAGTTGGTTCAGAGATGAGTGGCGGTGTGAAGAACATTCTTGTGGAGAACTGTCAGTTCCTGGGTACTGACGTAGGTTTGCGCTTCAAGTCTACTCGTGGTCGTGGAGGTATCGTAGAGAATATATATATAAATAAGGTGTCGATGACAGACATTAAGACAGATGCCATTACCTTTAATATGTATTATGGAGGCAAATCAGTGGCTGAGATGCTGGCAGACGGAGACAATCCCGACAACACTACAAAGATGCCTGTGACAGAGGAGACACCTATCTTCCGCAATATTGACATCCGTGACATTGTATGCAATGGTGCAGGTCGTGCTATGGAGTTTAATGGACTGCCCGAGATGCCTATCGATGGTATCAATTTGGAGAATATTCAGATTATTGCCAAGAAGGATGCAGTTTTTACAAACTATAAGAACGTGACGAAGAAGAATGTGAACATCACAATCCAGTAATCACAAAAAGAAAGCCTCGCAAAACTGCGAGGCTTTTTCTTTTTACTCTTACGATTACTTACGAAGACCAAGAGCCTTGATGAGTTCACGATAACGAGTGATGTCCTTGTTGTAGAGATACTTCAGGAGCTTACGACGACGACCTACCATCTTGGTCAGTGCACGAGCTGTGCCGAAGTCCTTGTGGTTCTTCTTCAGGTGCTCGGTGAGGTGCTGAATACGATAGGTGAACAGTGCTACCTGGCTCTCTACAGAACCAGTGTTCTTAGCGTCTTTGCCATACTGGCTGAAGATCTCAGTCTTCTTAGCTGAATCTAAATACATTGTAATTTGTGATTAATAATGATTGCAATAACATCTTTCAGACGCTTCATCCTACCTAATCACGGGTGGTTCACGTCGTCAAATGCTTCGGATTTTCCGAAATGCGGGTGCAAAGGTACTGCTTTTTCTCCATTCCACCAAATATTCCTTTGATTATTTCAAAAAAAGTTCAAAAAGTTCGTGTTTCTATCGATAAATGTGTAACTTTGTCCGCAGATAAAACAAGTAAAAATATGAAACGACTTATTATCATTGCCCTGTCGCTTCTGACAATGTTGAGCGCGGAGGCTGAACCGCTTTGGATGCGTTTTCCAGCTATCTCACCAGATGGCAAGACTATCGTGTTTTCTTATAAAGGCGATCTGTTTACCATTCCTGTGAATGGAGGACAGGCTCGACAGATTACAACCAATGCAGCATACGATGCCTATCCTGTATGGAGTCCTGATGGAAGCCGCATCGCTTTCGCTTCTACCCGTGAAGGAAGTCTTGACATCTATGTGGTAAGTAAAGACGGAGGAGTGCCCACACGCTTGACGACGCATAGTTCGGATGAGACTCCTATGTCTTGGAGTGACAATAATCATGTGCTGTTTAGTGCTGCGATGATGCCCACGGCGCAATCATCCATATTTGCACAGCGTGATTTTCCTCAGGTCTTTGAGGTTTCTTCGCAAGGTGGCGAACGTCCTCGACTCTATAGTGTGATTACGATGGAGGATGTCAGTATCAATGCTCGTGGCGAACTTCTTTATCACGACAAGAAGGGTTATGAGGACCCCTTCCGCAAGCATCACCAGAGCTCTATCTGTCGTGATATCTGGCTCTTGAGCAACGATAAATATACTAAACTGACAACGTTCCGAGGTGAAGACCGTACCCCGCGTTGGGCTCCTGATGGGAAGTCGTTCTATTATCTCAGTGAACAGGATGGCTCGTTTAATGTTTGGTTGCGGGCAGTTGATGGCACGTCAGACAAACAGGTGACTCATCATAAACAGAACCCCGTAAGATTCCTGACTGTAGCTAACGACGGCACGCTTTGCTATGGCTACGACGGAGAAATATATACCTATAGCGGTGGCAAAGAGCAAAAGGTATCTGTAAGCATTATTATCGATAAAGGGGACCGCAGCCTGATGAGGCAGTTGCAGACCTCTGGAGCCACAGAGATCAGTCTGTCTCCAAAAAACAAGGAGATAGCTTTCATCATGCATGGCGATGTCTATGTGACCTCCATTGACTATAAGACGACCAAGCAGATTACGGATACTCCAGAGCAGGAACGCAGCATCAGTTTCTCACCCGACGGAAGAAGTCTGGTGTATGGTGCTGAGCGTGGTGGACACTGGCAACTCTATCAGACAACAATTGTTCGCAAGGAGGAGAAACAGTTCACCTATGCCACCGATCTAAAGGAGGAGCGGCTTATCAACAGCGACATCACATCTCTGCAGCCACAATACTCACCAGATGGTAAGAAGGTGGCATTCTTTGAGAATCGTGGTGACCTCCGCGTTCTTGACCTCGCTACACGTCAGGTGAAAACTGTCCTCGATGCGAAGTATAACTACTCTTACAGAGATGGCGACCTCAGCTTTGAGTGGAGTCCTGACAGTCGTTGGCTTCTGGCAAGCTATATCGGCACTGGCGGATGGAACAACAGCGATATTGCTTTGGTTGATGCTACAGGCCAGAAAGAACCTTATAACCTTACCAATAGTGGTTATAATGATTTTGGTGGCAAATGGGCTCTGGGTGGCAAGGCGATGATATTCGAGAGCGATCGTGCTGGTTACCGTAGTCATGGTAGCTGGGGTGCTGAGTCTGATGCTTATCTGATGTTCTTTGATCTCGATGCCTATAACCGTTTCCGTATGACCAAGGAGGAAAAGGCGCTTGCTGATGAGGCAGAGAAGGAAGCGAAGAAGGCTGCTGATGAGGCGAAGAAAGATAAGAAGGATAAAAAGGATAAGAAGTCAGCTAAGGGTAAGAAGACCACAGAGGAGAAATCCGTCTTTACCCCAGACCTTGAGAATTGTCGTGACCGTATTGTTCGCCTGACTGTTAATTCGAGTCGTCTGGGCGACTATGTGTTGAGTCCCAAGGGTGATACGCTCTATTATCAAACACCTTTCGAAGGTGATGCTGACCTTTGGAAACGTGATTTCCTGGAAGGTAAGACAGAACTGGTGCTCAAGGGCGTCGGGCGTGGACAGATGATTGCTGACAAGGAATTCAAGAACTTGTACATGGCAGGACGCTCTATTAAGAAGATAGAACTCTCTGGACACAACAGCAAGGATGTCGAATTCGAGGCACCCTTCAACTATCGTCCATATCAGGAGCGTCAGTATCTGTTCGATCATATCTGGCAACAGGTGCAGGATAAGTTCTACGATCCGAAGATGCATGGTGTCGACTGGCAGGCCTATCGTAAGATCTATGAGAAGTTCCTGCCACATATCAACAATAACTACGACTTCCGCGATATGCTTTCCGAGATGCTTGGCGAACTGAACGCCTCGCATACTGGTGCCCGTTACTATGGCGGTGGTGCCTCCATGTCTACAGCCCATCTGGGTGTGTTTATAGACCCTGCCTACGATGGTGACGGCCTGCGTATTGAGGAGACGATACGTCGTAGCCCTCTTGCTGCTAAGGGTATCGCTTCGGGAAGTATCATCGAGAAGATTGATGGTACCCCCATCAAGAAGGGCATGGACTATAACTACTTGCTCGACGGTAAGGTAGGCAAGCCTGTGCGCCTGACCATCAATGGTCGCGATGTCGTCATTCGCCCAGTCAACCAGTCTCAACTTGAGGAATTGCTTTATCGCCGTTGGGTCGATCGCAAACGTCAGATGGTCGACAGCCTCTCTGGAGGTCGGCTGGCCTATGTTCATGTCAAAGCAATGGACAGCGAGTCGTTCCGCCAGGTGTATAGCGACCTGCTTAGCGATAAGAACCGCAACCGCGAGGCTGTTATCGTAGATGAGCGCTATAATGGCGGTGGGTGGTTACACGACGACCTATGCACTTTGCTTAGCGGCCGGCAGTACCAAAGCTTCGTGCCTCATGGCAAATATGTCGGCTACGACCCCTTCAACAAATGGGTAAAGCCTTCGTGCGTGCTGATTTGTGAGGATGACTACAGCAATGGTCACGGATTCCCCTGGGTCTATCGTGAACTCGGCATAGGCAAACTGATTGGTACACCTGTAGCTGGTACGATGACTGCTGTGTGGTGGGAGACGTTGATGGACCGTACCTTGGTATTTGGAATTCCACAGGTGGGATGTCTGGATATGAGGGGTAAGTTTGGCGAGAATAATGAACTGTTCCCTGATATTGAGGTTTATAACACACCAGATGACTATATCCATGGGCGTGACCGTCAGTTGGAGGCTGCTGTCGAGGAGATGCTACGTCAGGTGGGGACTGCCGATAAGAAATAACATGCTGCTTTTGACGAAAAAATGGTAAAAGGTTTGGCTATTCGACAGATTTGATGTAACTTTGCAGCCGTTTTTATAAAGTAAGTATGCAGGATATCAGGAATATTGCGATTATTGCGCATGTAGACCACGGCAAGACGACGCTAGTGGACAAGATGATGCTGGCAGGAAACCTGTTCCGTGAGGGACAAAACCTGTCGAGCCAGGTATTGGATGCCAACGACTTAGAGCGTGAGCGAGGCATCACCATTCTTTCGAAGAATGTGAGTATCAATTGGAAAGGAACAAAGATTAATATTATCGACACTCCGGGCCACTCCGATTTTGGTGGCGAGGTAGAGCGTGTGCTTAACATGGCCGACGGCTGTCTGTTGTTGGTCGACGCCTTCGAGGGTCCTATGCCCCAGACACGTTTTGTGTTGCAGAAGGCATTGCAGATTGGTCTGAAACCTATCGTGGTGGTCAACAAGGTCGACAAGCCTAATTGTCGCCCAGAGGAGGTCTACGAGATGGTGTTCGACCTCATGTTTTCGCTGAATGCTACTGAAGACCAGTTGGACTTCCCTGTGGTCTATGGCTCAGCCAAGAACGGATGGATGAGTGAGGATTGGCAGAAGCCTACAGATAATATCACCTATCTGCTCGATAAGATTGTCGAGGTGATTCCTGCTCCACAGCAGATTGAGGGCACGCCTCAGATGCTTATCACCTCGTTAGACTATAGCTCGTATACAGGTCGTATCGCTGTAGGTCGTGTACATCGTGGACAATTGAAGGATGGGCAGCAGGTAACGATTGCCCATCGCGATGGTTCTCTGGAGAAGACGAAGATCAAGGAACTGCATACTTTCGACGGTATGGGTCATCAGCGCACGCAGTCAGTAGACTGTGGCGACATTTGTGCAGTCATTGGACTGGAGAAGTTTGAGATTGGCGATACCATCTGCGATATTGAGAATCCAGAGCCACTGCCTCCTATTGCTATCGACGAGCCTACCATGTCGATGCTCTTCACCATCAACGACTCACCTTTCTTTGGCAAGGAGGGTAAGTTTGTGACCTCGCGTCATATCAACGACCGTTTGGAGAAAGAGTTGGAGAAGAACTTGGCGCTGCGTGTTGAGCCCTACGAGGATTCCACCGATAAGTGGGTGGTGTCTGGTCGTGGTGTGCTTCATCTCTCTGTGCTCATCGAGACCATGCGTCGTGAGGGTTATGAGCTTCAGGTCGGACAGCCTCAGGTTATCTACAAGGAGATTGACGGACAGAAGTGTGAACCTATTGAAGAGTTGACCATTAACGTACCTGAGGAGTTTGCCTCGAAGATGATTGATATGGTGACACGCCGTAAAGGCGAGATGACCTCTATGGAGGCTCAAGGCGAGCGTACCAATATCGAATTCGACATTCCTTCGCGTGGCATCATTGGTCTGCGCACCAATGTGCTGACAGCCAGTCAGGGCGAGGCCATCATGGCCCATCGTTTTAAGGAGTATCAACCCTTTAAGGGAGAAATCGAACGCCGCGTCAACGGTTCGATGATTGCCTTGGAGACAGGTAATGCTTTTGCTTATGCCATCGATAAGCTGCAGGATCGTGGTAAGTTCTTTATCGATCCAGGCGAGGATGTCTATTTGGGCCAGGTCGTTGGTGAGCATGTTCATGACAACGACCTCGTCATTAACGTCTGCAAAGCCAAGCAGCTTACCAATGTCCGAGCCTCTGGTACTGACGAGAAGGCGCGCATCGTTCCCAAGGTTGTCATGTCGTTGGAAGAATGTCTGGAATACATCAAGGAAGACGAGCTGGTGGAGGTCACCCCACAGTCTATGCGTATGCGTAAGATCATTCTTGATCACGACCAGCGCAAGAAGGCTAACAAGCAGTAATAAAGTTCAAATAATAGGGTTTACCGTCACTTTCTGATTTAACTTTCAGATATTCAAATATTTAGGAGGTGATGGTAAGCCCTATTTACCGTCACTTTACCATCACTAAACTCCGGGTATACCCGTAGTAAACCTCCATTAGCCATCACTACCTAAACGCTTTTTTATAAAATTACTTAATTCTTTTGTCATTTAAGAAAAAATACTTATCTTTGCACCATGACCTATTAACAACAAAGAGGCTAAAACGTATTACTATTGATTAAAAGTTGATGAGCTATGAATAAAAAGACTATTTCTCGTTGTATTCTGCTACTATTGTTAGCAGTCATGACGATTTCTGTTCAAGGACAGCAATTGCATACCATTATCTTTGCCGATACCAATGACAGATCCATTGGTAAATCAGTTCTTCAAGATTATTACAGTATATCGGTTGAGGCAAGTACCATAGCGTCTGCTATAGGCATGCAACTAAAATCTTACTATTTTAAAGGTGATCAATGTTCGAATGCTAATTTAAGGAAAGTGCTGAACCAGTTACGAACAGAAACTGATGATGTGATTTTGTTCTACTACACAGGTCACGGCACACGTTCACAGGCCGATGTTTCAGAATTTCCGCAAATGTGTCTTGGAAGTAATCGTGACAACGATTTCTATCCACTTGAAAAAGTTTTGCAACAATTGAACGAACAACCTGCTCGTTTAAAAATTGTTATTGGGGATTGCTGTAATAATGTCGTAAATGGTGTAACGCCTAAAGACTATCAGACTCGAAGTGCAACGGTGTTGACAAAAGGACCTGTTGATGTCTATAATAATTTGTTTGCCAATAATCGTGGTTTTATGATTGCTTCAGGTAGTACAAAAGGTGAGACATCTGTCGGTTGGTCTCAAGGAGGCGCATTTACCCTCAGCCTTCTTAGCGTATTGAAACATTATGCCACCAGTGGCTTGTCTGCTACATGGGATTATGTGATGGCCGATACAAGAGCCACCACTTTTGAGTATGCCAAACATACGCCTGTTTATAGTGTCAATATTAGAGAGGTAGAAACAGCTACAGCAGCTCCTCAATATCAAGAACCTCAGAATACTGCTGTAGATGATGGTTCAGAAGATATTGAGAAGATAACCATTCTTACTGCCATAGGAAATGAGAATGTTCCGATAGAGACCAGAGTTAAGATACAGGATAAAGCCCTTAAGGCATTGTTTAGCAATCCGAATGTGAAGGTAGAGGTTGTAGGCAGCAATGGTATGACGATTGTTGCGACAGAGAAAGCCTCCGATTTCGTGCTGCGCTTATGTACAACTCATAATCTCGTCAATCTTGTTGAAGTAGACAAGACTGAAGACAACAGGGGAAGATACACCTATCTTAAAGTTCACGAAATTTACAAAAGATAACTAATAAAACAAACGACTATGAAGAAGTTCTTATCAATTGTGATTTTAGCTTTTATCACATCATTATCTGCACAGGCTCAAGTCAACGATCTGTCGGAGCAGGATATTCAGGCTTTCAAAGACAGAGTAGGTGAGGTGATCGATATGTTTCAGAACAACCTCAATATTCTGGCAGGAAAGAAACACTCGATCAAGGTGAAATCCGTCTATAAGAAGAGTGCCTTGAAATTGTTTATTGGAGAAGGTTTGCCTTATACAGACCCTGACGGCAATAATCGTGAGGGCGTACAAATGCAGGTGTCGAGCGTTAGAAACGGTAAGGTGGTAAAGCGCAAGACCGCTCTTACAACTTATCTCGAAAATCTTATCAAATTGCCCTACGCAGAAGTGAATCTGACACAGGCAGACACCTATCGCATCAGTAATATATATAAGGTGGGCGATCACTATGAAGCAACAGCCACTATCTTCCAACGCTTTGAAGGCTATGTTGGCAAAGATAAAAGGAAGAAGTATAGCGATGTGACACAGAAGAACATCAAGGTATATATTATACCAGAAAACGACTACGTACTGGGTCAGCATTGGAGTGTCCGTCTCGGAGATATCGAGGTTGTTGATACGACGCAGGAATAATCATGATGAGAGCGCTGCTGATAACTGTTCTGCTATGCCTCACATTCCCTTTCTCTGCTTCTTCTCAGACTTATTTCCCAGAGCCGATAAAAGAAGATTTTCTGAAGGGGAGAGTGAAGCAGGTAGAAGAGTTTATAGCGCGCTTTAACTATGAAGAAGACTGGCAAGGAAAGAAGGTGGAGGATGGATCAGACCCTTTTCTGAGGTCGAAGTATATCCATACTTTGTTCGATTATGACCGTTTCCGTCAGAAAGACGGGAGTCTGATTCCTGAAGCAGAGCAATTTATACAGGACGTCGTAAAACACCGCTACCTCATTCACTATAATGACACCTCGTGGATGGCCAAGGTGAAGTGTAAAGCTGTGGCAGCCAAGAAGCGGTCTGACCTGATACTTTACCTCCATACTAAACAGATAGCCCCTCACGAATATGCGTGGATCGTAACAAGAGCTGAAAGCCCCTTGCTTAAAAGCCCTTCAGACTCTCTCCCCAACCTCAAAATATCGCCTGTTGAACATGAAATAGGATTCACGGGACTTCTCTCCCTCAAGAACATCGGCAAACTGAAAATTACGCAGATAGAGGATGTCAGCTTCCATTTCCGTAATGTGCCCGGTTATTCCTTTACGATTGAAAGAATAGAACGGAAGAACTCTTATAATACGGGATGGCTGATTACAAGCCTCAACAAATTGTAATGATTTGATCTAAAAACTTATAACTATGAAAAGATTATCAGCATTGTTGCTCATATTATTGTCGTTAACATCAAGTTATGCTGCCAATGATACCAAGTTGGATGCTCAGACGCAGCAGAAGGCTGTCGACCGCGTAAAAGAGTATTGCCAACTGATGCAGGAGTTCTCAGCCGATGTGGAGAAAATCGACAATATGGAAACAATTTATGGCATGTGTGAGAACAATAACGTGTCGGTGTTCAACGATCTCGCAGAGGCTTCGTCGAATGTCAGCGACAATGCCATGCCCTTACAGCAATATATGATGCTGTTGACGGACAAGTTTGAGAATAATGTCAAGACCTCCTATTCCGGTTTTCAGTATCTGAAAGCCATTGTACAGCCATCTCCCTTGGAAGGATTCGACGCTGCCACCTATGCTTTTGTGAAAGTAGACAAAGAGGTGGAGGCTCCGGGCATTAAGGGTAAACACCATCTGAATATCATTGTCAACACAGCGACGATGAAGGTGAGTAGCACGACATCAGAGGATTTCGAAGACCCGCAAGGCATCTATCTGAAGGCGCTGGAGAAATACAACAACAACGATTTCAAGGCAGCCATCCCCTTATTCGAGAAAGTCAGTGCGCTTCAGCGATTCCCCGGCAGATACAGGGCAAAATCCATGTTAGGATGGATTTATGCCGACCAGGATAATCATGAGAAAGCCAACAGCGTCCTAAGGGAAGCAGCAGAGGAAGACCCGCTGGGTAAAATCCTCCTGTCGTCAAAGATTCTGTTGTCTAACCAAGTGCCTGTATTCTTACGAAACACGACAGAAGGCGTTAACATATTACAAGCATTAGGCGAAGTGCACGACAAGGAAATACCGCAAATGCACTTAATGGCAAAAGTAGCGATGTTGGATGCATCATTAGACTTCAAGACAGCTCGACCGATTATTGTTCTGCCCCAAAAAGAAAAAGGAAAACTGGCAGACGATTTAATCTCTGATTCGCAGTCAACAGATTTATTTCTGACTAAAGGTTATATGGTCTATGCGAATATCAGAAAAAGTGGTAACGCTAAAGAATTGAAAGAAGGTTTGTCTGCCATCAATAAAGCAGAATCACTATTCAAGAAACTAAATTTATCACCGAAGGCCAAAGGTGAACTTAGTACCCAGATTTCTTTAACAAAAATGTATCTGTTAGAAGCGACAGGAGATAAAGCTGGCGCAAATCAGGTTTTGAAAAAGATGCAAGAAAATCCTTATGCGCTTCCGACATTGGCTTTAATGGAATTAATGGACAGAAAAATTGATGGTCCAAAAATACTGGATTTATACCGTAGAGCAGCAGAACATGGTGATCCGTTCAGTACTTATATTGTCAGCCTCAGCCATTATCCTTCAGACCCTACTGGAAAACACAAAGGAGGATGGGAGAAAATTTGGATGGCAGAATTATATAGTTCCCTGAATACTATTTATCTGGATGGATGGCTTAATTTCTGCTATTACTTGATTACTGACAAGAATCAGAATAGGAGTCTGGAGGAGTTTCGTAAGTGGAACCAAAAAGCAATAGACCTTGGCAATGTCAATGCTATGGAAGACCGCGCTATTTTTGAAGCATGGAATATCGCACCATATCAAAATGTCGACAAAGCTACAGCATTAGAACGGGCTTGCAAGGCGGCTGTAGTCAAAAAAGAGACAGGAAACAAGCTAAATTTAGCCTATCTCGGCTGTCGTCTTCGTGGGAATGTTGATGAAATAAAAGTTCCTGTTGAGAAGTCACAAACATGTCAGATTCTGAAATCGTTGGACGAACAAGGAAACGGTGCCGCATCTTATTTACTATTTACAGAGTTTTATCACCGCAATAACGAAGAATTGTCATCGCATTATCTGGAAAGGAGCAAAGATGCCGCTTTTTATTATGGCATTTATGATTATGCCAGATACTTAATGGAAATAAAAGAATATGAACAAGCCTTAAGATTGTTGAATAAACTGACCACTTACCCCAGGTCTGGTGCTTATCATTGTATGGGTGAAATTGAAGTCGCAAGGCAGAATTACAAACAAGCTGTGAAATATTATGAAATTGGAATGGGCGATAATGACTACGAGTGCTTTGAGGCGATGTCTGATTTAAGCAAGAAAATCGGGGGCGCAAAGAATATCAAGGACGCTAAAGATTATATAGACCAGGCTATTATCGTTTATAATGCCACTCACTTTGAGGCAGATGAAAGCAGCGCAGGAAAGAAAAGATTATTGGATAAGCAAAAAGAGTTGGAGACGCTGTTATCTGGCGGAAAGCCAAGCTCTCCAGCCAAGCCTCAGCAGACTCCAGCTCCTGCACCGGCAAGAACAGGGAACCAGGCAGCGACAACATCGTCAAACAACGACATTCAAATGCCGCAATATCCCAGCGGCATCAATGGTCTGATCAGTTTCTTAAGTGAAAACATTAATTATCCTGAAGATGCGGAGAAGCAGGGCATAGAAGGCAAGGTCATTGTTTCATTTGTCGTCGACACAGACGGCACGATCAAAGATGCTGAAGTCGTCCAGAAAGTGTATCCTTCCTTAGATGCAGAAGCCGTCAGGGTGATTATGTCTATGCCGAAATGGAAACCTGCTACCAAGCAAGGGGTCCCAGTTAGAGTAAGGTATAAACTGCCGATATCCTTTGCTTTGCCGTCATCAGAATAATAACTCTAAAACATATAACTATGAAGAAAAGCCTATCAATTACATTCTTGCTATTGATGTTACTGACATCTGCAAGTTATGGTGCAAAAGTGCCTAAACTGGACGAGCAAACTCAAAAGCAGGTCGTCGAACGAGTGAAGGAGTATTGTACCTTAATGCAGGAATTCTCTGGCGATGTAGAGAAGATCGAGAACATGGATAAGATTTTCGACATGTGTGAAAATAGTAACGTGTCTGTGTTCAATGACCTTGCTGCCTCATCAACAAAGGATATCAGCGACAACTCCATGCCTTTGCAACAGTATATGATGATGCTGACGGATAAGTTTGAAAATAATGTCAAGACATCATATTCTGGTTTTAAGTACGTCAAGTTGATTGTTCAGCCTTCACCCATGAAGGAGTTTGATGCTGCCAGCTATGCCTTTGTAAAGGTTGATAAGCAGCTCAATGCGACAGGTCTTAAGGTAAAGAAACAACATCTGAACATCATCGTCAATACTGCAACATTGAAAGTGAGTAGCACTATATCTGAGGACTATGAGGATCCGCAGAGTGTCTACATGAAAGGCCTGGAAATGTTTAATGAAGGAAAATATAAGTCAGCTATTCCTTTGTTTGAGAAAGTCAGTGGACTATCTAGGTTTTCAGGCAGATACAGGGCAAAGAGTATGTTAGGATGGATATATGCAGAACAGAGAAAGTATGTGAAGGCCAATGAACTGTTAAGAGAATCATCTGACGACGATCCTTTGGCAGGTGTGATATTGGCATCTAAAGTGCTACTTAACGACGATGCCCCAGCTAAACTTATTAACTATACAGAGGCGGGACAAATTATGCAGAAGCTTAGCGATGCACGAGATAAGGAGATTCCAACGATGCATCTGATAGCCAAGAGCACAATCGTAGATGCCTTTGATCTGCAGAACTTGAAATTCAAGATTGTGAATTTCTCCGATAAGCTTGCTGAAGATCTGATATCCGACCCTATGTCTACGGATGGTTTTAAGATGCGAGGCTATTTCTTGAAAGCTTTCCTTAGTCAGATTAACAGTACAAAGGCAAAACTACAAGCAGGTATAGAAAGTATCAAGAAGGCTGAAGAACATCTTGCTGCTGCCAATCTTGAAAAATCAGAATATGAGCATTGGGACTTGCAACTGTCGGCTATACATGCTACTCTTGCATTGAATTTAGGGGATAATGTGACAGGTGCTACTATTATTAACGAGATGAAAGGAAAGCCCTATTGTGCGGGCTATCTTGCTGCTGCTACAGTTACAACTGGTGATTATCCTGGTGCGCTTGAACTTTATCGCAAGGCGGCTGACTATGGTGATTCTTTTGGCGCCTATGTTGTCAGTATCAGCTGTCTGCCAACGAATAATCCTTTAAAGGAATACGAACAGGATTTTATAACAGAGACTAAGAAAGTCAAGGATGAGGTAGTTATACAAAACTGGAAGAAGTTTGTTCAATATCTGTTCTCCGCCAAGAGCCAGAAGAAGAGTTATGAGGAGTTTCTGAAATGGAATCAGAAGGCCATTGATTTAGGTGATATCAATGCTAGGGAAGACAGAGCATTCTTCGAGGCTGCTGGCGTACCAGAAATTATGGAACGTAATATCCCTCATGCCCTTGAACTGGCATGCACAGCAGCGAGTATCGGTCTGCGCAGCAAATCATCGAAGTTGTTCAACATCCATGGACTCACGAAGGTTTATGAAATGGCAACCTTGAAGATTCCTTTCGAAGAAACTCAGACCACTAAAACCCTAAAAGCATTAGATGAAGAAGGGAACGGAGCTGCTTCGTATCTGTTGTTTGCTGATTATTTAGACTTGGTAAACGATACAGCAAAGGCTATCAGCTATTTGGTGAAAAGTGCAGATGCTCAGTTCTTTTATGGCATGCATACCTATTCTGAGATGCTGATGACTAATAATTATTATGCGGAGGCTGAGAAATTGTTTGCCAAACTTGCAGTATATCCCTATTCATATATGAACAGTAACTTAGGGGATATCCAAAAAGAGCATTATCACAACTATAAGATGGCTCATAAATTCTACATGCAGGGATTTAAGAATGATAAAGATCCGAGATGTTGTGAACGTCTTTCCGACCTTTACAAAGATGGTTTAGGAGTTAAGAAGAATCTGAAATTGGCTAAGTCGTATCTTACATTGGCTGTTACGTATTATAAAGATTTAGGTTTTAAGGATGATGATGACGAGATAGTATCTGCCAAGAAAAGGATAGCAAAGCTAGAAAAGCAGATAGCCGCTCACGAAGGAAACCAAGCTGCTGCAGCTAATATGGCCGCACAGCTTAATAATGTACTTGACAGCTCCGTCAGCGAGGACGAACGCATCACCCTGTCGCAAAATGCGCTTACAGAAATCTTCGCAAGTCCTCAAGCTGTTGTTAAAACCGTTGGTGCAAATATGAAGACGGTAGTCTCTACGGAAACGGCTGAAGATTTCATGCTTCGTCTTGCAACTCTTAATACTACTAAGCGTATTACTATTACCGCTTTCAAGAAAGATAAGAACAGTAAGTTGACGGAACTGACTGTTCTAATGAAATAGCCGAAAAACTTAATTCACCGTCGATGAATTGTCGTTCGTCGACGGTGAATTCTCGTTCATCGTCGTTGAATTAACGTTCATCGACGATGAATGAACTTTATCTGCCACCTTTTTACTCGTTTAGTGCCGTCTCTCTACCTTTTTAGTGCCGTCTCTCTACCTTTTTAGTGCCGTCTCTCAACTATTATGCACTCGGAAATGAAAAGAAAAACGGGCTTTTTCTTTTGCATTTCTCTCGTTTTTTCGTACCTTTGCTGCGAAATTGAGAAGCTTATAACATTTCTTAGACCGTATGCGACAATTATTTCTCTCTCTTCTGCTCTTTACCGCCGCCATTACTGTTGTAGCTGCGCCGGACAATAAGTCTGGCGGCAAGTCGACAGACAACAAGCAGGAGGCTATTCGTCTCTATGAGGCCAGTGGCCGTTACTATGAGGAGCAGCTATACGATAGTGCAGTCATCGTTGGCGAGCAGGCGTTGCCTATGCTTCGCCAGTTGGGTATGACTGACGAGATAGCCGATGAGCTCAGCATACTCGCCGTGTGTACCTCGCGACAGTCTGACTATCAGAAGGCTCTGCGCTATGCCAAGGAGTGTAATGCGATGGATCGTGCCAGCGGTGACAAAGAGATGATTTCATCGTCGCTCAATACCATCGGTGCCATATATGTTGATGCCAAGCAGCCTCAGGAGGGACTGAAGTACATACTCGAGGCACTCCAGCTGGCCGAAGAGATAAACCATCGTGCCCGTATAGCCATGTATTGTGGGGCAGCTGCCGAGACGGAGTTTACCATGAACCACTTTGATGCGGCTCAGCGTTATATCGAGCGGGCCATACAGCTGGAACGAGAGGACGGACGCGAGATGAAACTTCGAGTACGTCTGTCGCAGAAGGCTGCCATCCTGTTGGGTATGAAGCAACACAAGGAGGCTTTGGCCATCTTCGACACCATCATTCCATATTTCCGCCACGAGGGCAACCGCCAGTCGTTGGCCATATCGCTCAACAAGGTGGGCCACACGCTGCTCTCCATGAGCCGCGAAGAGGGCTGTGCCGATGCTGAGAAACGGCGTTTGGAACGTCAGGCCGTACCCTATCTGCGCGAAGCCGTCAGTCTTTGTCACGAGATGGGCAATCCCTACAACGAGATGCACGCCCGCGACGGACTGTATAAGGCATTGTGGACTATCAATCCCGATAGTGCCCGACTGGAGCTCGAACGTTTTAACCTGCTGAAAGACTCGCTTTACAATCATGGAGCGGCCGACTTGCTGGCTCACTATAATGCTGAGTTCGGCAACAACCGACTGACTGACGAGAATATCAAAGTTCGCCGTTCGCTCACCATCATTATTATAATAGGTATAGCTTTGCTGGCTGTGGCTACCGGTCTGGTGGTAATGTATCGACGCCGCGCGGCACTTCAGCGCCACCGTCTTAACGAAGTCACTATGACACTCGACGAGTTGCGCCGCCGATACGAGACTGCGCATGCCGACAAACAGCAGGAACTCTCTGCCCGCGACAAGGACTTCCTTACTCGCACCATGAATATCATTGCCGAGCAGATAGAGACTAACAGCGTGAATGTGGATGCGCTGGCATCGCAGATGGCCTTGAGCACTACCCAGTTCCGCTACCGTCTGAAGGCCATTACCGGCGAGACCCCACAGAGCTATATCACCAACATCCGCATGCAGAAGGCTCGCCAACTGTTGGACAATGACGTTTCGCAGACCACCATCTTAGACATTGCCCTGCGTTGTGGCTACGAAGACCAAGGCGCATTCACCCGAGCCTTTAAGCGTTTCTATGGCGTCACTCCCAGTGACTATCTGACGCGAAAATAGAAATGTGTCGAATAGTTTGTTAAAAGTATCATTTAACATGTTTTGTTAGATTCTGCACAACTTTCCGCGTTTTCTGCTGAAGGTTGTACCGTCTTTTGTCGTAACTTTGCAATCGAAATCAAAAAAGTTACGAAACGCCAATGGATAAGATGACACCAAACGACCAACAAGAGCGCAGGCATCAGGCAGCCCAGAGCTATACTGAGGAACAGGCAAGACTCCTGTTCGCCATGCGCGATATGGTGAAATGGGAGGTGAAGCGGCAATTAGAAGAGATACTCAAATCAAGATCATAATTTATCAACCAATCAATATATAATAAGGAACAATTAATTAAAAAACTAAATGATTATGAAAAAGATGTTTATGATGATGGCCATGATGGCTATGACGTTGACGGTAAGTGCCCAAAGTGAGGAGGTGAAGACTCCTTGGGACGATAGCCCTGTAGTTGAGATTGCTGTAGCTGACGGCAAGTTTACAATGACAACCAGGAAGAATGACCAGGTTGCCATTGACATTCCCAAGCAGGTTCGCACAAAGAAGGGTGACTATGTGCTGACACTGGACGGTAAGCGATTGGTGTATGCCATTGTGACCGATGCCAAGAACCCTTTGAAGCCAGAGGTTGTTATGCTGAATACCGAGTATGAGGATAATGAGAATGGCACACCCAAGGTAGACAAACAGCAGTTGGAACCAGGTACGTTCCTTGTGGTTAAGACTGCCCCAGGGGCTTGGACACCGGGTGCTCGTATAGCTCTCAAAAAAAGCCGCTGGCAAATGGGTAAGTTTGTTGCTGAGCAGGACGGAAAGGTGCTGATGCTTATGAATGGCAGTACACCGGAAGTCGACATTTATCCCAAGGCTGACGTTAAGTTGTTGCCGTTGAAGGAGATGCTGAAGCCAGGTGAAATGGTGACGATGAATCGTGCTAAAATGGCATCTTTATGTATGGATAATTGGAAGGTGAAGAAGGTGAATGCTGCCATTGGCCGTGTTTGGATAGCCTTTGGACCAAGTGAGACAATTAAGATAATGAGTATTCCTGATGTTTCGAAACTTTTAAAGTAAAAGGAATATCGATAATGAAGAGAACTGTATTAGCTGCGATTCTGGTGTGCTGCACGGTGATGACCGTGGCAGCACAGCCGCGGCTGCGCGACCTCGACATCCGCGTGGTGTTGGATAAGTCCGGCGGTGCCCGTATCACGGAGACACGACAGATGACGGTGGACAGCGAGGGCACCGAGTGCTATATTAGCATAGGACATGTGGGAAGAAGCTTGGTGCAGGAACTGACCGTGAGCGACGAACAGGGTAGGGAGTACGAGCTTTGCCATGCGTGGAATGTAGACTGGAGCCGTAAGCAGAAGACCAACAAGTGCGGCATCGTGGAGGTCCCCAACGGCTACGAGCTGTGCTGGGGACTGGGCGCTGAGGGTGAGCGCACCTACACGACCAGCTATACCGTGACGGACCTGCTACAAGGATACAGAGAGAGCGATGGCTTCCTCTGGATGTTTGTGGCTCGTCATATCAAACCCTATCCTGAGCATGTCAAGCTGACCATCACGACAGATGACGGCACCCTGCTGACCGACTCCATCGCCAATATCTGGGCGTTCGGCTATGGTGGCGACATCAACTTTGTTGACAGCACAATAGTGGCCGAGACGACGGAGCCTTTCAAGGAAGACGACGGCATGATAGTGATGTGCGAATTTGAGAAGGGTGTGTTCAAGCCGTTGATAACACTCCAAAGATCGTTTGAAGGCGTGAAGGAGTTCGCTTTTGAGGGCAGCGACTATCAGCAGAAGAAGAAGGAGAAAAAGCCTGAAGAGTGGTGGAAAAAGCCATTGGAATACATTGTTGGCGGTGTCACGATTTTCCTCATACTGTGCGGCCTGTTTTGGGAACCCGTGGAGCGTCTGGTAAACAAGTACAAGTACCGCAATATCGAGTGGTATCGCGACATCCCCCTGGGCGGCGACCTTGTGAAAGCAAACCTTTTGGCAAACAAGTTGAATGACACATATGGACAAGATGACCAACTGCTCTCAGCTCTGGTGCTGAAGTTGGTGCAGACGGGTGCCTTGGGGATTCAGAGTGGATCTGGCAAACCGTCGTTCGCCATTAAACCTTGGGAGGCCGACGCACAGATGCCGAATGGGGAACTGCTGCAAATCATCTACGACATTTTCAAGAGTGCGGCAGGCGACAATCAGGTGCTCGACCCGAAAGAACTGACCCGATTTATTGAGGACGAGAAAAACTATAGCGCAATATCCCATTTCCTCTATGTCCTGCATAAAGGTTACATCTCCAAATTGTCGGATTACAAGACGGAAGTGCGGCAGATGTTGGGTCTGAAGAAATACTTGAAGGAGTTTACGCTGATCGACGAGCGCGGTGTACAGGAGGTAGCGCTGTGGAAGGACTATATGGTCTGGGCCACGCTGTTTGGCTGTGCATCGACGGTTGTCAAGCAGATGCAGAAGATCAATCCCGAATATTTCAAGATGGACCAGATCGCCAGCCTGATAGCCTACGGTGCCACTGTGCCTGAAGTGACGAAGGCATTCTCCAAGGCTACTGACAGTGCCTATTACAGGTACATGATTAGTTCGGATTCAGACAGCAGCGGTTCGAGTCGCCGCAGTTCAGGTGGTGGCGGACATGCATCTCGCGGCGGCGGCGGTGGTTATCGCGGCGGCGGCTCAGGTGGCGGTATCAGATAAAGTATAACTATTTAAAATAAGAAGACAATGAAAAAGATTTTTATGATGGTGGCTCTCGCAGCCATGACGTTAACAGCAAGTGCACAAAATGATCCTAAAGTGTGGCCATGGGATTTCCCACAGGACATTGAAATTGATGCCAAGGCTGGCCAGCAGGCTCTGACTAATCAGGATCACTATTTCGATTATGTGGAACGTGGCGAAGGATTTGAGAAGAAGACCATGATATGGTATAATACGACCATTGTAGAGCCTGGCCAGGGTAAGACGACCGTTCTTGCATACGGCAATAAAAAGGAGGTGCCCAATGCACTTGTCATCCCTTTAGGAAAGAGCGAGACGGCCAAGAAGGGCGACATCCTGCTCACCTGCGGCAACCGTAACCACGACATGGCGCGAGCCATCGTAGTCGACGACTCTACACCCACCGAGCCGGTGGTCTGCTTCCTCGACAACGACTGGGACTGGCCAAACCAGTTTGATTCTCCAAAAGTTGCCGAGAAACAGAAGGGCGAGAAGTTGAAGGCCGGTACGTTCAACGTACTGAAGGACGGCAAGTTTGAGTCTGGCGCCCAGGTGGCTTTCGACGTCAATGGCAAACTGAAGTATGGTACCATCGTTCAGGTCAGCGGCGATAAGGTGTTGATAGCCGCCTTTGCCAACCAGCTGGAGTGTACCACCAAGAACAAGTGCAAGCTCATCTCTTACAAGACCAAGTTCAAGGAGGGCGACAAGGTCCGCGTGATTGATGTAACCAGTTATGAGCCTGGCTATACTGTGGTGAAAGTTGACAAAGAGCATGGACACCTTTGGGCAAAGAAGGATGAAAACGGAAAGATCTATTGCTTCAACCTGCTCACCGTCATGAAGTAAATAAAAAAAAGACAATGAAAAAGATTTTTATGATGATGGCCCTCGTAGCTATGACGCTACTTACGGCATGTGGAGGCAAGAAAACAAACGGTGACGACGCTGCCGTTGCCGATTCAACGAGCGTCAAAGACACAACAGCCGTTGCCGACTCTGTACAAACCGTTGCCGACGAGGACACCATAGACGAACTGGTGTTTACGCCCGACCTGAAGAGCGACAAAGCGCTCGATCTCTCTGATGGTAAGGACGAGGCTGCTAAGTATATCCCGGTTTGGGATGAGACTTTCTATGAGGAAGACGAGGAAGAAGGTGTGATACGCTACAATCTGAGTCTTGGCTACGACCGTCCGCTGCAGCAGTTGTACGAGGTTTTGCCCGGTAAACCCGCTAATCAGAAAGAGGTGGGTCGTGTCATCCTCATCGACCTGAACAAGGATGGCTACACCGATGCCCTTGTCTGTCTGGGACGCTATGGCGCCATCGGCAACCTGTATTTCGATGCCTACCTATGGGATGAAGAAGGCGGAATCTTCTCGCGTGTCAAGAATTTCCGCGAAATCCCTAATCCTGGAATCGACAAGAAGACCTCAAACATCACCAGCCACATAGGCTCCGACGTCGAGGTGTGGCTCTGGAAGGGTAAGAACAAGACCAAAATTGAGAAAAAGGTGGAAACAGAAGAACGGAATTGATTCCCCAACAGTCAGCAACATAACAAGTTTAACAAAAATGTACTGTAAATGAAAAGAATGACCTTGTTGCTTGCCCTCATCGTTTCGGTAACAACACTATTCGCCCAATCAAAACTGCACGACCTCGATATCCGCGTGGTATTGAGCAAGAACGGTGATGCCCGTATCACGGAGACACGCCAGATGACCATTACCAGCGAGGGTACGGAGTGCTACATCGGTTTGGGCAACATGAGCCCGAGTGTGATTGAAAATCTGACTGTCAGCGATGAAACAGGACGTCAGTATGAAAACATCGGAAAATGGAAGGTGGACCGTAGTCGTTCGGACAAGGCTGGTCGTTGTGGCATTGTGGAAAAGAACGGCGGCTATGAGCTCTGTTGGGGTCTTGGCGATAGCGGTGAGCGTACCTATGTGACCAGCTATACCATTACTGGACTGGTGCGCGGCTATTCCGATGCAGATGCTTTGCGTCACGTGTTCCTGGATAAGACCGTCAACCCAAAACCAGAACATGCCAAGGTGACTATCGAGAGTGCCGATGCACAGTTAGCATTCACACCCGATAATTGTGGTTTGTGGGGCTTCCGCTTCAAGGGCGACATGCGCTTTGAGAATGGCAAGATGATAGCTGAGACCACTGAGACGATGGATTCGGAGGCCGCCCTCTATATAATGGCTAAATTTCTCAAGGGTATGTTGAATCCTACTGTTCAGGATACTGACGATACCTTCGAGCACAAGAAACAGTTGGCTTTCGAGGGCAGCGATTATGGCGATGCTATAGAAGAACAGGGCTTTTTCAGTAGTGTGCTCGACATTATTATCGCAATAGTTATTTTGATTTGCAGTGGGTTAGGCTTGTTGGGTTTATGGCTGCTCTTTAAAAAGTGGTATGCAGGCTTTAAGCGTAAGAAGCATGAACAGTGGACTCAAACGGTGGACTACTTCAAATCAATTCCTCTTGGGGGCAATCTACAGCAGGCCAATGACATGCTGAATGCTTTCAATTACGGTAAAGAACCCGATTACAAACGAGTAGTCTCAGCCACTGTTCTGCAACTGATCAACGAGGGCGCCTTTGCTGTGCAGCCCATGATGACCGATACGGGCGAGATGCAGAACCGCTTTATGGTGAAGGATATGCCACTTGATAAAGACCTGTCACCGCTGGCCTATAAGATGCACGATATCTTCGAGAAGGCTGCGGGCGATAACCATGTGCTCGACCCCAAGGAACTGGAATCATTTATGGACGATAAGAACAACAGGAAACTGATACGTTCGTTCATTGACCTGCTATGTACTAAGCGCGATGTTGCTTATTATAAGAACAAGAAAGACGAGATGAACGAGGTATATGGCTTTAAGCGGTTTCTCAACGACTTCACACTGATGAACGAGCGCAACCTGACAGAAACCAAGCTGTGGCGCGACTACATCGTATGGGCCACGCTCTTTGGCAATGCCGAACACGTGACGAAGGATATGAAGGCCATCAATCCTGAGTTCTTCAAGATGGATGAGATTGCCAGCCAGTTGTCTGACAACGTGGCACTGCCTGCCGTAGATAGTTCGTTCCTGATGATTACAGAAGGCTTGCTTTATGAGAGAGCGCAGCAAAGACAGAAGAATAAGTCATACTCTGGGAAACGTCATAGCTCGTCGTCACGTTCTTCTGGCGAAGGTGGCAGCTCCTCATGGGGAGGCGGCGGTGGCGGTTTCTCTGGCGGCGGTGGCGGCGGCGGTATCAGATAAACTGAAACGATCATAAAAGAACATTAAATAATTAACATATTGCAATAATATGAAACTATTCGTAAAGATTTCAATGTTGGCCTTAGCTGCCACATTCGCATTCAGCACACCAGCTGATGCCCAATGGGGAAGTTTGTTTAACAAGGCCCGTAAGGCTGTTGGTATCAAAACCAAGAAGGAGAAGGCTCAAGACGAAGCTAAACGCAAGCAGGACTCTATCCAGACGGCCATCAAGAGCATTACACCAACCATCCCACAGCCCGCTAAAAGCGGTGCTCCTAACGCCATTAGATGGGGAGAAACCAAGATTGGCGAATGGGACCCAGTGAAACTGGAGATTACCTTTAACCAGACTTACGACGAGGGGGAGTTTGCTGGTCAGAAAGTGAGCTATAAACTAGACCCCACCACAGGTGTGTGGACCAGCAAGAAGGGAACCAACGTTGGTCAGATGAGCAACGACGGAACCATTCAGTCACCCAACCTAGGCACTCTGAAGTTTGACCCCGAGAAGTGCACCATATCGATGGATGGCGAGGTGATAGGCAAGGCAAACCTGAAGAGTGCCTACGTGTTCGATAAAACTATAGGTAGTTTCGACGGCCATGTGAGTCCGCTGCTGGTAGCCTTCACTTTCCACGGATCGCTGATTTCAAAGAACCAGATAGCCCAATGGAAAGAGGCCAAACTGAAGGCCGAGCAAGAGGCCAGAGAGCGTGCCGAGAAGGAGCGCCAAGCCCGCATTGCACGCGAAGAGGCTCTGAAGAAGGAGTGGGCAAATCTGAATATGGAAATTACAGACAGAAGTTATTCCACCCTTGGCTATATCCGCGCCAATGGAGAAGTTGAAGATCGCAGTCACTCAACACTCGGCTACATCAAGATGAATGGCGAAGTAGAGAATCGCAGTCACTCAACACTGGGCTATGTAAGAGATAACGGCGAGGTGGAAAACAGCAGTCGCTCAACGATTGGTTACTATCGCAATGGCTGTTTCGAAGACCGCAGTCATAGCACCATCGGCTACTTCCGCAATGGCGATGTAGAGAACCGCAGTCATTCTACGATAGGTAAAATTCGTGGTGGCAGCAACAATACCGTAGTGGCCGCAGCCTTCTACTTCTTCTACTTCAAAGACCAGATTCCAACCGCAAGTAGCAGTAGCAGCAGTAGCAGTTATAGCAGCAGTAGTAGTGGCGATACAGAACTCTGGCGCAACGGTAGCAGATTTGGCGAACTCAAATCGAATGGCGATGTATATATGGGTGGAAGCTATAAAGGAAGAATCACCTCGAGTGGCGACATCTATGTAGGCGGTAGCTGCAAAGGTCAGATTCGTGGTAACGAAATTTGGAAGGATGGTAGATACGTTGGCAAGGTGAGCTCTGGCGATGTATATATAGACGGTAGCCGTGTCGGCGAGGTGAAATCGAATGGTGACATCTACAGAAGTGGTTCTTGTATCGGCCGTGTAATCAATATGAGAGATGCGAACAAGGTTGCCGTAATCTATTTCTTTGGGTTCTATTAAACAAGTATTATCAACCATAGTAAATATAAAAGTGTAATGATGAAAAAGACAATGATGACTATTGTGCTGGCGCTGATGGCTATGCTGTCGGCAGGGGCACAGACTTTGACGGGCAATTGGGCCTGTGAGGTTCCTGACGAGGAAACAGGCGGCGGCATGGTATTCCTGCTGGCGTTCGAGGGTAATTTGATGCGCCAGTTCGTGATTGGCGTGTCGGGTATGGAGAACGTGGGTGCTGTGACGACCATCGTCACGGTGCCAGCGCAGAGCTACACGCCGGGCTCGAAGGTGTTGGATTTCAAATTCGACGCGTCACAGGCGGAGGTAATCCTGAAGGACATTGAGTTCGACGATGACGTGAAGGCTTCGTTCGCTGCTAACCCGAAGAAGGAGGAGCTTTTGACGGAGACGGTAGAGGCCATGTTCAAGGCCAAGGCGAAGGAGATGGCGGAGAACCTGCTGCTGAGTGGTAAGCACACAATCGGGAAAGTTACCAAGGGCAGCTTCGTGCTGACTGACGAGGGCGGTGAGACATACACATTCAAAGACGATAATCCTCAAGATTAAGGTAAAAGAAAGAGCTGAGGGTATGGAAACCTTCAGCTCTTTTGTTTCGTAGGGACACCCGGGCTCGAACCGGGGACCTCTGCAATGTGACTGCAGCGCTCTAAACCAACTGGGCTATGCCCCTAACATTTGTAAATGTGGATGCAAAGGTACAAATTATTTTTGAATCAGCAAGTGTTTTTCAAAAAAAGTTGTATCTTTGCCCCTATTATTATTTTGATATATGAGAAAAAGTATTATTCTATTGTTACTTCTGGCTGTAACCCTTGGAGCAGCAGCCCAGCAGGTGGTGCAGAAAAAGCAGCGCCACTTTCCTAAGACGGTGCCTGCAGGAAACTATAGTGGTATCACGTGGTTAGGTGGCGACCGTTATGCAGTGGTCAATGATAAGTCGCCTACAGACGGATTTCATCTGATGACAATTCGTGTCAATGCTGCAACGGGTGATATAGAGAGTGTGCGTGCTGACAGTTTTGTGACCTGCAACGAGCCTAACCGTGACGAAGAAGGCATCTGCTATATGCCACAGACGAATACGGTATTTGTTACTGGTGAGGGCGATGGGCAGATCATGGAGTACGATATGGAAGGGCAGAAGACTGGCAGACAGTTGAGTATTCCTGGCGTGTTTAACGATACTCGTAGCAATCGTGGCTTTGAAGCGTTAACCTATAATGCTGCGACCCATCGCTTTTGGACTACGACAGAGAATACGCTCAAACTTGACGGCGAGAAACCAAACATCAAAAGAAAAATACCCAACAAATTAAGGATACAGAGTTTTGGCGACGATCTGTTGCCAAAGGAACAGTATTGGTATATGACCGATTCGTCAGCAGTTGTGGGGACAGAAGGTAAGAGTACGCTGGGTGTCAGCGGGATGGCAGCCCTCGATAATGGCAATCTGGTAATTCTGGAGCGCGAAGTTCGACGGACTCCCAAAAATATCGGCTCGTTCGTACATGTGAAACTCTACATGGTCAATCCTTCCCATCAGCAACCAGGAGAATTGCTGCAGAAGCAGTTGCTAACGGAGTTTCGAACCAAAATCAACCTGACCAAGCGCAATTTTGCCAACTACGAAGGCCTCTGTGCTGGTCCGAAGCTGAATGATGGCGGTCAGGTGCTCTTGCTGGTTGCCGACTCACAAAATCAGTATAAAGGCTATCTGAAAGACTGGTTTAAGACGGTGGTTATATATTAAATAATGTGTAAAAATGGTGGTTTTCCACTGAAAATGTGTACCTTTGCACCCAAATTTGCAAATTTACGTATTAATATGGCACAAGAAGATGTATTTAAGAAAATCGTGAGTCACTGTAAGGAGTATGGTTTCGTATTCCCTTCAAGTGAGATTTACGATGGTTTGGGAGCCGTTTACGATTACGGACAGAACGGTGTTGAGTTGAAGAATAACATTAAGCAGTACTGGTGGAAGGCTATGACGATGCTTCACGAGAATATCGTGGGTATCGATAGCGCCATCTTTATGCACCCAACTATATGGAAGGCTTCTGGTCACGTTGATGCCTTCAATGATCCCCTGATTGATAACCGCGACTCTAAGAAGCGCTATCGTGCTGACGTGCTGATCGAGGATCAGATTGCTAAGTACGACGAGAAGATTCAGAAGGAAGTGGAGAAGGCCCGTAAGCGTTTTGGCGACAGCTTCGACGAGGCTAAGTATCTGGAGACCTCTGAGCGCGTGAAGGAGACTAAGGAGAAGCGCGACAATCTGCATGCCCGCTACGCTGCTGCTATGCAGGGTCCAGACCTCGAGGAGCTCAAGCAGATTATTCTCGACGAGGAGATTGTTTGTCCTATCAGTGGTACTCGCAACTGGACAGATGTTCGTCAGTTCAACCTCATGTTCTCTACTGAGATGGGTGCCAGTGCCGATGCTTCTATGAAGATCTACCTGCGTCCTGAGACCGCTCAGGGTATCTTCGTGAACTACCTGAACGTTCAGAAGACTGGTCGTATGAAGATTCCTTTCGGAATTGCTCAGATTGGTAAGGCTTTCCGTAACGAGATTGTTGCCCGTCAGTTCATCTTCCGCATGCGTGAGTTTGAGCAGATGGAGATGCAGTTCTTTGTAGCTCCTGGTACAGAACTCGAGTGGTTCCCCAAGTGGAAGGAGACTCGTATGAAGTGGCATCAGGCTTTGGGCTTTGGTGCTGAGAACTATCGTTTCCACGATCACGACAAGTTGGCCCACTATGCTAACGCCGCTACCGATATCGAGTTCAAGATGCCATTCGGCTTCAAGGAGGTAGAGGGTATCCACTCTCGTACTAACTTCGACCTCTCTCAGCACGAGAAGTTCTCTGGTAAGAGCATCAAGTACTTCGATCCTCAGACTAACGAGAGCTACACTCCGTATGTGATTGAGACCTCTATTGGTGTGGATCGTATGTTCCTCTCTATCATGTGTCATGCTTACGAGGAGGAGAAACTGGAGAATGGCGAATCTCGCGTAGTACTGAAGTTGCCTGCAGCTCTAGCTCCAGTGAAGTGTGCTGTTATGCCTCTGGTGAAGAAAGACGGACTGCCCGAGAAGGCTCGCGAGATCATCGACCAGCTGAAGTTCCACTTCAATTGCCAGTACGATGAGAAGGACTCTATCGGAAAGCGTTATCGCCGTCAGGATGCCATTGGTACTCCTTACTGCGTAACAGTAGACCACGACAGCCTCACCGATGGTAAGGTAACACTCCGTTTCCGCGATACCATGGAGCAGGAGCGTGTCAACATCAGCGATCTGAACGCTATCATCGAGGATAAGGTTAGCATCGCAAGTCTCTTGAAGAAATTGCAATAATGAGAGAATGAGAAATTGTTTTTTCAATATGTTAGGGAAGGGAACGAAAATGCTGAGAATGTTTCTCATTTTCTCATTTTCTCAATGTCTCATTTCCTTAACGTCGTGCAGTGAAGCGGACGATACCGTTGAGGAATTTGCTGATTGGCAGTCGAAGAACGAGACCTACTTTGAACAGAAGTATCAGGAGTACATCGCTGCCCAGACGGCTACCAAGTTTGTGCTGAGGAGCTGGACGCAGTCAGAGCTTTCGCCACTCAGCGACATAGAACACACCAAGTGTATTCTTGTCGACGTCATCAGCAGTGGCACAGAAACTACCAGTCCGTTCTACGACGATCAGGTAGCTGTTCACTATACAGGTCGTTTGATACCATCACCAAACTATCCTAAAGGCTACTCGTTCGACTATTCCTATATGGGCGACTTCGATCCTGCCGTATCTCATCCTACAGAACTTTCTGTTGATGGTGTGGTAGAGGGCTTATCTACAGCCTTGCAGCGCATGCACCGCGGTGACTATTGGCGTGTGACGATACCCTATCAACTAGGCTATGGCTCATCAGGCAGAAGTGCCATACCAGGATATAGTACGTTGATATTTGATGTCCGATTGGTAGATTTTTGGAATGATGACGATGATGATTAAAAAGAATAAAAGGGAGAAGTTCAGCTGACTTCTCCCTTTTTCATTTCCATATCTCGTCTTGACTTTGATTTTGTAACCAGCCATACACCACTGAACACGAGGACTACTGCCATCACATGAGTAATCTTAAGGACACCGATGCCCATCAGTAATGAGGCGGCAACGGAAACGATGGGTTGCACGTAATTATAGACCGAGACCACCGTGGGGCGTAAGGTGCGCTGACCAATCATCGTGAGAATATAGCCGAAGAAGGTACCTATACAGACAACGTAGGCCACCTCCCACCACGTCAGCATGGGGATGGGATTGGCCAGTACCTTGCTGACATGACTGAATGTGAATGGCAGCAACAGTAATGTGGCCCACGAGAACATATACTTATTAATGGTGAACACATTATACCGACGTATCAGCGGATTGAAGAGCGAGAGATATAATGCGAACGAGAATTGCGCAAACAGGCATAGCAGGTCGCCACGGATGTCACCCACTTTCCCATCAGCATGTGCTGCCGAGGTGAGAATCAGTATCAGTGCTCCGCTGCATCCCATCATGACGCCTAATGCTTTCTTTCCTGTGATGGGCTCTTTCAGAATGAGTGCTGCCAACAGCATGGCGAAGATAGGCATAGATGTTGTCACGATGCTGGCATTGATGGGCGACGTGATGCTAAGTCCCATAGTATAGCAGCATTGGTTGCAAAGGAGTCCGAAGATGGCAGCTCCGATAAACATAAACTTGTCTTTCATCGGAACGTTTTCCTTGGGTGCAAACAGCGAGGCAATCCAAAACAGGAGGCAGGCGCCCACCACACGAAAAGTGACCAGCGTCATACCATCGAAACCGTGGGTCATGGCATCCTTTCCAATGGGTGCCATCAGTCCCCATCCGGCACATGCTCCGAACATGCTTAGGTGCGCAATAAGTGCTTTATTATTGTCTGTTTTTTCCATTTTAATAATTTTTCGCCTGCAAAGGTACGAATAATTCAGGAATAAATTGTATATTTGCACAAAACTTACAACTATGAAGTACGCAGATTATATCAAGCAGATAGAAATCGACTCGCTATGGAGTGGCAAGAAACATATCTTGTGGACGCTGGATCCCCACGTCAATGTGCTCAGTGGCATCAATGGTGTGGGCAAGAGTACTATATTAAATAAGGTGTTCAAGAGCATCAATACCAATGGTGACCTGATCAATCATCTATTGAAGGGTGTACACATCATCGCCGAGCCTGAGGATGCCACCCACGTACGTTTCGACATCATTCGCTCGTTGGACTCACCGGTGCTCGACACCGACACGATGAACCTCGTTGATTCGCGTATTACGTCGGCACTCGACTTTCAGTTGTACCATTTGCAGCGCAAGTACTTGGACTATCAGGTGAATATCGGCAACCGTATTATCTCTGAGTTGCAGAATGGTAATACAAATGCTGCTCAGCAGCTGTCGCAAGCGAAAACCCGTTTTCAGGACCTTGTTGACGATCTGTTTGAAGAGACTGGTAAGAAAATAGTCCGTACAGAAAACGAGATACGTTTTTCGCAGATTGGCGAGACGCTAGTACCCTACCAGTTGTCGTCGGGTGAGAAACAGATACTGGCTATTCTGCTGACAGTGCTGGTAGAAGACCACCAGCCTTATGTGCTCTTTATGGACGAGCCGGAAGTGTCGCTGCATATAGAGTGGCAGAAGCGCCTGATAGAACTGATTCTGGAACTGAATCCGAATGTACAGATTATTCTGACTACCCATTCACCAGCAGTCATCATGAATGGTTGGATGGACAATGTTACTGAGGTATCTGACATAACGCTATGAACGGTAAACGGCTGAAAGATAATCTGAATAGCAAGTACTTCGAGGCAGCCAATCGGTTGAAATCGAAGCAGGCAAAGCGTAGGATAGTCGCCTATGTAGAAAGCTATGATGATATCTATTTCTGGCGCACCATTCTGAATAGTTTTGAGAACGAGACACTCTATTTTGAGGTGATGCTACCCTCGCATAAGAAGTTGGATCGCGGAAAGAAGTCTGTATTGATGCATTTTGTGGGCGACCAGGTAGGACCTGATATGATAGCCTGTGTAGATGCCGACTATGACTATTTGCTGCAAGGTGCTACCGACCAGTCACGACGGGTGGTTGAGAGCCCTTACGTATTCCATACCTATGCCTATGCCATTGAGAACTTGCAGTGCTATGCCTCTTCGTTGCATGAGGTATGTGTGGCTGTCACGCTTAACGATCACCGTATCTTCGATTTTCAGGAATATATGCGCATGTATTCCGAAGCGGTATTCCCGTTGTTCGTATGGTCGGTATGGGCCTATAGGGTAGGTCTGCATAACAAGTTCTCAATGACTGATTTTAATCGTGTGGCCGATCCCGGTGGATTCAATGTCACAGATCCGCTGCCCAGCATCAACCATCTGCGCCGCAAGGTAGATACCAAGATACGGCAACTGCAAGCTGAGTATCCTGACAATAAGGAAACCTATCTGAAGTTAAAGGACGAAATCAAGGCACTTGGTGTGACACCCCAGACCACCTATCTTTTTATTCAGGGACACCATTTGTTTGACAATGTGGTGGTACCTATATTAAATAAGGTGTGTAACCGACTGCGCCAGGAACGTCAGGACGAGATAGCCCGCACGGCCCGCCATCATACCCAACGCACAAACGAAATGTCTTGCTACGAACATTCGCAACAAGACATTCGTCAGGCTCTGAAGAAAAATACCGCCTATCTGATGTCACCCCAGTTACAACTTATCAGGAACGACATCAGCCAGTATCTTAAGAAAGAACGTACGTCTCCAGAAACTTAATGGTTCCTTCCACGCGTACCTCTTTTGTATATGCGGGAAGCAGAATGGTCTCTCCGCTGTGGAGAGTGACTTCTTCACCGTCGACAGTCAGTACGCCTTCACCCTTCAAACCGATCAAAGCGACGAAGGAGTCGAGTTCGCTGTAGTCTATCGTCATGGGCTCGGTGAGATCGTAGACGGCTGTATTGAAGTAGGGACATTCTACCAACACCTGTCCCTCATTCTTGCGTGGGGTGTAGTGTGTCTGATAGTCGGGTAGAACAGTATAGTCTATCGATTCGGATGCTTCTTTAGTATGCAACTGACGGAAGTTGCCATCCTTGTCTTTCCGCTTGTAATCGTAGATGCGGTAGGTGACATCCGATGTCTGCTGTATTTCAGCCAAGAAACAGCCGGCACCAATGGCATGGATGCGGCCAGCAGGAATGAAGAAACAGTCATCTTCCTTAACCTGATATTGTGCAAGTGCATCGCAGATGGTGTCATTTTCCACCATGGCTTTATACTCTTCAGGGGTAATCTGCATTTTCAGACCATTGTAGAGCTTGGCATCTTGAGCCGATTCCATGACATACCACATCTCCGTCTTGCCTCGTTCTTTGCCCTGACGATGGGCAATCTCATCCGTAGGATGCACTTGTATAGAAAGATCACGATGGGCGTCAATAAACTTGATGAGCAATGGGAACTCATCGCCAAAACGCTGGTAGTTGGATGTACCTACTAGTTTTTCTTTCATGTCGTGTACCAAGGTGTTGAGGCTTACACCATCAGCCTCTGTCTCATTACCAGGCACACCGGAAATTTGCCAACTTTCCGTACCCCAGATAAGGGTTTTCAGGAGTGGCTTGAATTTGTAATAGTTCATATCGTTATATCAATTGTCTTTCCAAAAACTTCTGGTAAACAGTACCAGTACTGACATGATTTCCAGACGACCAACCAACATGAGGAACGAACAGGTCCACTTGATGTAAACAGGCAGTTCACTCCACGACATAGCCGGTCCGATTTGTGTCTCCAGCGATTGTCCTACATTGCTGATACAACCTAAGGCAATGGCAATAGCATTGGTATTGTCGATATCAGCAACAATCATGATGGTGGCGGAGAGGAGTACCATCAGCGTGAAGATGGCAAAGAATGCCAATAGCGAGTTCAGCTTCTGCTGAGGCACTGGCTGGCCGTCTATCTTGACAGGCAATACGGCATTTGGATGTAATATCTTGCGAAACTCGTTACGTAGCACCTTGAATATCATGACACCTCTGACACACTTGAAACCACCTGTGGTAGAACCGGAACAGGCACCCAGGAACATCAGACAGCCCAAGATGACCCACGTGATGTGTGGCCACATCGAGGCATCGTCGTTGAAGATACCTGTTGTAGTGATAAAGCTGACCACATGGAACAGCGACGAGCGGAAGGCCCGTTCCATGCCATAGCCATTTCTTGTCATGAGCAGATACATAATCCAGATGGTAGCAATCAGAACGATAGTGATATACAACTTGAATTCTGAATTCTTGAACAGCGTTCTGAATCTGAACTTGAAAAGAACGAAATAAAGAATAGTAAAATTGATGCCACCCAAGAACTGATAGAGTATGGCTACGTATTCGATGGTAGGCGAATTGAAGTACTGAGTGGTGTCATTATGGGTAGAGAATCCACCCGTTGCTGTCGTACTCATGGCATAGTTGATGCTGTCAAACCAGTCCATGCCTGCTGCATAGAAGGAGAGAATACATGCGATGGTGAGTCCAAGATAGACACTCCATATCCACTTGGCTGTCGTTGACAAGCGGGGGTGCATCTTCGAACGGATAGGACCTGTAGCCTCGGCGGCAAACACCTTCACACTTCCGCCACCTACCATGGAAGGAAGGATGGCGATAGTGAAGAATACGATTCCTAATGCACCTATCCATTGTGTCTGCGAGCGCCAGAACAGGATGCCATGAGGCAATCGCTCGACATCGTCGAGAATGGTGGCACCTGTTGTGGAAAATCCTGACATAGTCTCGAAGTAGGCATCAGTCACATTGCCGATATAACCGCCAATGAGGTAGGGTAGCATGCCAAAAAGACTAAAGATAGTCCAAGTGGCTGTTACCAGGAGATAAGCGTCTCGACGACTGAGGGTGTTGTCGGATTTGTGCCCCAAGTGTTTAAGAATAAATCCACAGCAGATAGTAAAAATGGTAGAAATAAGAAAGGCCATACCGTCATCTTCTTTGTAGGCAAACGAGATGCCTACGCAGATGGCTTGCAGTGTTCCCAGAAGGAACAACAGCGAACCTATGATTTTGTATAAGAGCCGGAAGTTAACCATTTCTATTTAAAGTACTTCTCCATTTTCTTCAGATTGTGCTCATGACAGAACACCATGACAGAGTCTCCTGCTTGTATCTGTGTGTTACCATTGACGAGTATACCCTGATCGTCTCTGACCAGTCCACCAATGGTGACGCCAAAGGGCAACCCCAGGTCTTTGACCTGCTTCTTGGTAACTTTCGAACCTTCTGCAGCAATGAATTCTGCCACGTCGGAATCGACCATCATCAGACTTCTTACGTTGCTCACATCACCATCGAGCATCATCTGATAGATATGGCTGGCTGCAACATTTTTTTTGTTGATGATGGTGCCTATGTCAAGACTTTCTGCCATCTCTACATAATCCAGATTCTCCACCATGGCCACAGTCTTTCTGACGCCCATTCGCTTGGCAGTCAGACAGGCTAGAATGTTAGTCTCAGCATTGTCAGTAAGGGCTACAAAGGCCTGGGTGGTCTGAATACCTTCTTCCTGAAGCAGTCCTAGGTCACGCCCGTCTCCGTGAATCACCATCGCGTCGACATCATTCAGCAGTTCGTTCAGTCGTTCACACCTCTGCTCGTCCTTCTCGATGATCTTCAGATTCATGTAGTCGGGAATAGTGAGACCTACGCGTACTGCCGTCTTTCCGCCTCCCATGATGATGACGTTCTTGACGTCGGTATAGTGTTCTTTACCACTAATCTGACGAATGTATGGAATATACTCTCTGGTAGTCATGAAGTAGGCCAGATCATTGACGTGTAGCATATCGTTACCACCAGGAATCAACGTCTCCCCACCACGTTTGATAGCCACAATATGATAGGGGTCTTCAGGTCCGCAGAGATCTTTCAGTGGCTGGTTCAGAATCTCACAGGTCTCGCGCAGTTTGATACCCAGCATGACGAGTGCTCCTCCATGGACATCCCAGCGCTGGCGAACCCACGACATCTTCAGACCATTGACGATGTCGATGGCTGCAAGTACCTCAGGATAGATGAGCGAGTTGATACCCATCTTTTCAAAGAAAGGCTTTAAGTGTGGTGCCAGATATTCGAAATTGTCAATGCGGGCTACCGTCTTCTGTGCACCAAGGGCATGGGCCAGAATACAGGCATTCATATTACGGCTCTCATCAGGCGTAACACCTACGAAGAGATCGGCTTTCTCAACCCCAGCTTCTTTGAGAACACGAATGCTGGTGGGTGACCCGCATAGCGTCATGATGTCATATTTACCATCAAGTCCGCCCAATCGTGCAGGGTCCTCGTCTATCAAGACACAATCCATATGGTCTCTCGACAGTAATTTCGACAGGTGAGTACCTACGGCACCTGCTCCGCCAATAATGATCTTCATACGCTTTAGCTCTTAGCAGTTAGCAGTTGGCTAATGGCCTTCTTGATGCTTTCTGTATCGATGCCTACTATCTTTTGCAGTTCTTCCACCTTACCATGCTCCACAAACTTGTCGGGCAGTCCCAGTCGTTTGATAATGGGGGTATAGTTATGGTCGCTCATCCATTCCATCACAGCCGATCCCAATCCGCCGTTCCTGACACCATTCTCAACAGTGACAATCTTATCAAACTTGCTTGCCACCTCCTCGAGAATGTTTTCGTCCAATGGCTTCAGGAAACGCATGTCGTAATGGGCTGTTCCCATCGCCTTGGCAGCCTCAAGGGCTTGATTGCCGATAGCACCTATGGAGAGTACGGCGACACCTGTTCCTTCACACATCTTACGACCTGTTCCAACCTTGACCTCCTCCAGCGGACAGCGCCAGTCTACCAAGACACCACCGCCTCGTGGATAGCGGATGACGAAAGGTCCTTTGCCAGGCAGTTGTGCTGTAAACATCAGTTTGCGTAACTCATGCTCGTCCATGGGCGAACAGATAGTCAGATTAGGAATGATGCGCAGAGCTGCCATGTCGAAGGCACCATGATGTGTGGGACCGTCTTCACCCACCAGTCCGGCACGATCCAGACAGAACACCACATGGAGATTCAACAGGGCCACGTCGTGGATGATATTATCGAAGGCACGTTGAGCAAAGGCACTATAGATATTACAGAAAGGCAGCAGACCATCCTTGGCCATACCTCCAGAGAAGGTCACCGCATGTCCCTCGGCAATACCAACGTCGAAGGTACGCTCAGGCATGGCATTCATCATGATGTTCATCGAACAGCCTGTAGGCATGGCAGGTGTCACACCCACTATCTTCTCGTTCTGACGTGCCAGCTCCAGCAGTGTGTGTCCGAAGACATCCTGGAATTTCTGAGGCTTCGTCGGGTCGTCGTCAACTAATCGCTCACCTGTGTCAGGGTTGAACTTGCCTGGCGCGTGCCAGGTCGTCACGTCTTTCTCTGCAGGAGCATAACCATGACCTTTCTGAGTGTGCAGATGCAACAGCTTCGGGCCCTTCATGTCCTTGATTTCCTGCAGGATGCGTACTAACTCCTTCACGTTATGACCATCGAATGGTCCGAAGTAGCGCACATTCATGCCATCGAAGATGTTCTGCTGGTGGGCAATGGCACTTTTAATAGCGTTCGACAGGCGCTGTATACCCTTCTTGCGATCGTCGTTCATCAGACCTTTGCTATGCAGCCATTGGGTGGTTCTGAACTTGATGGCATTGTAGGTCTTGTTCGTGTTCAGCCCCAGCAGATACTTCTGCATACCGCCCACGCTGCGATCTATCGACATGTCGTTGTCGTTCAGGATAATCAGCAGGTCGTTAGGACTGCTCGATACGTTGTTCAATCCTTCAAAAGCCAGTCCACCGCTCATGGCGCCATCGCCAATGACAGCCACCACATGGCGTCCCTCTCGCTTCTCCAGCTTGGCTGCAACGGCCATACCCAGTGCTGCTGAGATGCTGTTCGAAGCATGACCACAGGCAAACGTGTCGTATTCACTCTCCTCTGGAGAGGGGAAAGGACGGATACCACCCAGTTTCCTGTTCGTACAGAACTGTTCGCGACGCCCAGTCAATATCTTATGACCATAGGCCTGGTGTCCTACGTCCCATACGATTCGGTCTTCTGGGGTATTATAGACGTAGTGTAATGCTACGGTGATTTCTGCCACACCAAGGCTTGACGCCAAATGCCCTGGGTTTACTGACAGTTCCTTCACGATGTCATCGCGAAGTTCCTGGCAAACCTCAGGTAAATCATCCACCGATAACTTTCTAAGGTCGTCGGGGTATTCGATGTTTTTTAATAAATCCACCTTATTTGTTCTTTATTTTAATCGCAAAGGTAGTGTAAAAATTCTGATTGACAAAATAAAATGTGAAAAAACACTTGGAGATTACATATTTTCTTCATATATTTGCAAAAAATTAGGAACCTGAATGTTTTATATAACGCTACCTGAGTCGACTCAAGCCAGACAATTATCGTTCTATCTGGCTATGGAGGAGTATGTGGCTCGTCATGTTTTCCCTTCGTGCAAGAGTGATTTGGGCGAAGGTGTAGCCGATTGCTTCTTTATGTGGCAAGTGGAGCCTAGCGTGATATTCGGGCGTAATCAGCTGATAGAGAATGAGGTGAACCTCGACTACTGCAGAAAGCACGGCATCCACATGTTTCGCAGGAAGAGTGGGGGAGGCTGTGTCTATGCTGACATGAAGAATGTGATGTTTTCTTACATCACCAGCGAGTCGCAGGTGGGCTTTACCTTCAATCGCTATATTAATATGGTGGTGCTGATGCTGCACAGAATGGGCATCGATGCCTCTGCGTCAGGCAGGAACGACGTGATGATAGGCGATCGTAAGGTGTCAGGAAATGCTTTTTATAAGATTCCTGGTCGTAGCATCGTACACGGCACCATGCTCTACGATACAGATATGGTCAATATGGTAGGTTCTATTACGCCCAGCGATGCCAAACTTCTGTCGAAGGGTGTGAGCAGTGTCAGACAGCGTGTCGCATTGCTGAAGGACTATACATCCCTATCGCTCGACGAATTCAAGAGTCATGTCAAAAAGATACTGTGCGACGACGAGCTGGCATTGACAGAACAGCAGGTGAAGGAGATTGAGGAGCTGGAGAAGGAATATCTCTCTGATGCCTTTATCTACGGACGTAATCCTAGTTATACGCTCATCAAGAAGCGCCGCATAGAACATGTGGGCGAACTGGAGGCCCGTATCGAGGTGAAAAACGGTATTATCAAGGATGTCAACCTGATGGGCGACTACTTCCTCACTGGTGACTTGGATGGGGGATTACTCCAGAAGCTGCGTGGTGTGGAGTTGTCGCACGAAGCGCTGAGGAGGGCTCTTCCCGATCGTATTGACGACATCATCTTGAACCTGATGACAGAAGATTTTATATTATTACTCACTGATTAAAACATAAGAATGGAAAACAAAAGAACATGTCTTTACGACAAACATGTGGCGCTGGGTGCGCTGATTTCTCCTTTTGGAGGTTTCGATATGCCAATTCAGTACTCTGGCATTGTTGACGAACACCAGGCAGTCCGTCAGGCTTGTGGTGTGTTCGACGTCAGCCATATGGGTGAGGTGCTGGTAAGTGGCCATGATGCGGAACGCTATGTGAATCATATTTTCACCAATGATGTCCGTGGTATTGCCAATGGCAAGATCCTTTATGGCATGATGTGCTACGAGCATGGTGGCACCGTCGACGACCTGTTGGTATATAAGATGGATGCCGACAAGTTCTTCCTCGTCATCAATGCCTCGAATATCGACAAAGACTGGGCGTGGATTCAAGAACAGGCCAAGGGCTTTGACGTCAAGTTGGAGAACCAGAGCGAGCAGTATGGAGAACTGGCTATTCAGGGTCCACAGGCAGAAGAGGTCATGCAGCAGGTGCTGGGATTGGAATGTCAGGAACTGTCGTTCTATACCTTCAAGCAGATAGGCGCTGTCATCGTCAGTAGAACGGGTTATACAGGTGAGGATGGCTTTGAGGTATATGCCGATGCTGCCTATATCAACGAGTGCTGGGACAAACTGATGGCGTCTGGACGTTGTAAGCCCTGTGGCTTGGGCTGTCGCGACACCTTACGTTTTGAGGTGGGACTGCCTCTCTATGGCGATGAACTGTCAGAGGATATCACCCCTGTTATGGCTGGTCTGAGCATCTTTGTCAAGTTAGATAAGGATGAGTTTATAGGCAAGGAGGCACTGGCTAAGCAGAAAGCTGAAGGACCCGCCAAGAAACTGGTCGGCATCGAACTGGCTGATAAGGCCATCCCGCGTCATGGATACACCGTACTCAAGGATGGACAACCTATTGGCGAGGTGACCACCGGTTATCATACCATCTCGACAGACAAGAGCGTTTGCATGGCACTCATCGACAGCCAGTATGCCAAGCTCGACACAGAGGTGGTTATCCAGATTCGCAAGAAGACCTTTGCAGGCAAAGTCGTGAAGAAGCGTTTCTACGATAAGCATTATAAAAAGGATTAAATGTCGCAATATTTAGCATTAATGGTAGCAATATTTAGCATTAATAGTAACAATAAAAAGCATTAATAGTATGGCAAAAGTAATTGAAGGACTCTACTACTCAGAGTCACACGAATTTGTAAGAGTAGAAGGTGATTTTGGTTTTGTGGGTATTACAGACTACGCTCAAAATGCACTGGGCAATGTGGTCTATGTGGATATGCCTGACGTTGACGACGATGTAGAGGCTGGTGAAGAGTTTGGCGCTGTGGAGAGTGTGAAGGCCGCCAGCGATCTGATTTCACCCGTCAGCGGTACTGTTGTCGAGGTCAACGAAGCACTGGAAGACCAGCCGGAGCTGATTAATCAGGATGCTTATGAGAACTGGATTATCAAGGTGGAGCTTAGCGATAAGGGCGACCTGGATAACCTGATGGATGCGAAGGCCTATGCTGCTTTCTGCGAGAAATAATTCGAAATATCGAAATATCGGAATATCGAAATAACGAAAACAATGTTTAAGTATTTTCCTCATACAGAATCCGACCTGCAGGAGATGCTGAAGACGGCAGGTGTCGATTCTCTCGACGCCCTGTATGCCCAGATTCCTGACAGCATCCGCTTCAAGGGCGACTACGAGTTGCCCAGAGCAGCCAGCGAAATGGAGGTGAGACAGATTTTCGAGCGACTTGGCGAAGAAAACAAACAACTGACTTGCTTCGCAGGATTTGGCGTTTACGATCACTATACGCCATCAGTCATTCCCAGTCTGTTGCAGCGCTCAGAGTTTCTCACCTCTTATACCCCTTACCAGGCCGAGATCTCACAAGGCACGCTGCACTATATCTTCGAATACCAGAGTATGATGGCCGAGCTGACGGGCATGGACATCTCGAATGCCTCGATGTACGACGGTACAACAGCCTGTGCCGAGGCTATGATGATGGCTGTGGCAGCAGGTAAGAAACAGAACAAGGTCCTGGTATCGGGATGCATCAATTCCAAAACCTACGACGTGCTGAAGACGTATGCCCTGCATCAGGGTATCGAACTGGAGGTGCTGCCCATCAAGGATGGTACGACCAGTCTTGACGACGTGAAGGCAAAGCTCGCTGAGGGTGGTGTGGCTGGTGTCATCGTGCAGCAGCCTAATATCTATGGCATCGTAGAGGACTTTACAGGCTTCGCTGAGGCTTGCCATGAGCAGAAGGCACTGTTCATCATGGATAGCGTGGCTGCCGACCTTGCCGTGCTGAAGACACCAGGCGAGTGGGGTGCTGACATCGCTGTAGGCGACGGACAGAGCTTAGGTATTCCCATGTTGTTCGGTGGTCCTTATGTAGGATATATGTGCTGTACGGAGAAACTCATCCGCAAGATGCCAGGACGTATCGTTGGCATGACGAAGGATAACCGCGACCAGCGTGCCTTTGTGCTGACACTGCAGGCTCGTGAACAGCACATCCGCAGACAGAAAGCGACGTCTAATATCTGTTCTAACCAGAGTCTGATGGCGCTCTTTGTGACCATCTACATGTCGCTGATGGGTAAGCAGGGACTGAAGGAGGCAGCAGAGCTGTCGTATGCCGGTGCTCACTATCTCTGCGACGAACTGTTGAAGACAGGACGCTTCAAACTGGAGTATGACAAGCCTTTCCTGAATGAGTTCTATGTGACGTACGATGGTGATGTCGACACACTCTATCAGCGTTTCATCGAAGCTGGTATTCTTGGTGGCATCCGTCTCGAGAAGGGCATTCTCTTTGCTGTTACCGAGAAGCGTACGAAGGAAGAAATTGATAACCTTGTAAAGATTGCAGCCTTATGAATAATAAACTATATGGTTCTTTAATCTTCGAACTGTCGAAGGAAGGTCGTAAAGGCTATAGTCTGCCTAGGAACAATTTTGGTGATTATGCCATTCCTCAGGAGATACGACGCTCAGAGGATGCTGCACTGCCTGAATGCGATGAGTTGACAGTGGTCCGCCACTATACGAATCTCTCGAACAATAACTTCGGTGTGGATACAGGCTTTTATCCGCTTGGCTCGTGTACGATGAAGTACAACCCGAAGATCAACGAGGAGATGGCTGCTCTGCCACAGTTCCAGAACCTGCATCCCATGCAGCCGGAGTCTACGGTGACAGGTGCGAGAGCACTGGTCATCCTGCTTGAGAAATCCCTCTGTGCCCTGACAGGTTTGGCTCACTTCACCTTCAAACCCTACGCTGGTGCTCATGGTGAGCTGACAGGATTGATGGTCATCGACAACTATCACCGTTCTCGTGGCGATATGCAGCGCAAAAAGGTCATCGTACCTGATAGTGCGCATGGCACGAACCCTGCCTCTGCAGCCGTTTGCGGCTTGGAGATCATCGAGGTGAAGTCATTGGCTGATGGTACAGTGGATTTCGACGACTTGCAGCGTCTCTGTTCTGTATGCGGCGATAGTATCGCCGCTATGATGATGACCAATCCCAATACGCTGGGTCTCTTTGAGACGAGCATTCCTGAGATTGCCAAACTGATTCACGACTGTGGTGGTCTGATGTATTACGATGGTGCCAACCTGAATCCGATGCTGGGTGCTTGTCGCCCAGGCGATATGGGCTTCGATGTCATGCATATCAACCTGCATAAGACGTTCTCAACGCCTCATGGCGGAGGTGGTCCTGGTGCCGGTCCTGTTGGTGTCCGTGAGGGATTGCAGGAGTTCTTCCCTATGGTGTCGCCCTATCATGGCAACTTTGGTGTGATGATGCGCGCCTATGCTTATATCCTCACGCTGGGTCGTGAGAATGTCAAGTTGGTGGGCCCGTTGGCTACGCTCAACGCTAATTATATCAAGGAGTCGCTGAAGGATGTCTACGAACTGCCTATCGACACTGTTTGCTGTCACGAGTTCGTATTCGACGGTCTGAAGGACAAGTCTACTGGCGTTACCACGATGGATGTCGCTAAGCGTCTGTTGGACTACGGCTACCATGCGCCAACGATTTACTTCCCGTTGCTGTTCCATGAGTCTTTGATGATTGAACCGACAGAGAACGAGAGTAAGGAGACGCTCGACGGCTTTATCGCTGTCATGCGTCAGATAGCTGAAGAGGCTAAGACCAATCCTGATGAGGTGAAGTCGGCTCCTCATACAACACCTATCGGTCGTGTCGACGATGTCCTGGCTGCCAAGCATCCTGTGGTGACGTATCGACAAATCAAAAGCCTCACCCCCGACCCCTCTCCAAAGGGCGAGGGGAGTGAATAGACTTCTAATAGATAAACGCTGATGAACAGTATTAATGAAAAAGTGACTACTCCCCTCTCCCCTTGGAGAGGGGACGGGGGTGAGGCTCCTGATCTCATTATCATCGGTGCGGGGCCAGGAGGCTACCGCGCCGCTGAATACGCTGCCAAGCAAGGTCTCAAGGTGGTGATATTCGAAGACTCTGATGTGGGCGGCACATGCCTTAATGTGGGCTGTATCCCAACGAAGACCTATGTGCATTCTGCCTCTTTCGCTGAGGCTCGCGAACGCATGGCTAATGTCGTTCCACAGTTACGTGCCGGTGTCGAGGGCATCCTCTCGCATCCTAACATCACGCTCATCCGCGAAAAAGCGGTCTTTGGTAAGACTCCCCTCCTCTCGGAGGGGTTGGGGGAGGCCCCCATCATCATTGCCACAGGTTCCGAAACCAAGTGGCTGCCTATCGAAGGCGCCAACGCCCCTCAGGTAGTCGATTCCACAGGTCTTCTGAATCTTGACATGTTGCCAAAGCACCTCTGCATCATCGGTGCTGGTGTCATCGGTATGGAGTTTGCCAGCGTGTTCCATCGCTTCGGCTCAGAAGTCACAGTCATCGAATTCCTGAAGGAGTGTCTGCCTGCCCTCGACAGCGATATCGCCAAGCGCCTGCGTAAGCAGATGGAGAAAGATGGTATTACCTTTAACATGCAGTGCGGTGTCAAACAGATTGCAGACGGTAAAGTGTTCTTTGAAAATAAGAAGGGCCAGACGGAAAGCGTTGAGGCCGATGTCATCCTGATGGCTACAGGTCGCAAGCCACGTACTGAGGGCCTGAACCTCGAAGCTCTTGGCATCACCCTCGCCCCCAATGGCGCCATCCCCGTCGATGACAACTTCCGCGTGGCCACTATTCCCGACGGTTCTCCGTCGGGCATCTACGCCATCGGTGATGTCAATGGCAAGCAGATGCTGGCGCATGCTGCTGAGATGCAGGCCATGCATGTCATCAACCATATTCTGGGTAAGCCTGACGGCATCCGCTTCGATATCATGCCTGCTGCCATCTTCACCTCACCAGAGGCTGCCTGCGTAGGTCCTACGGAAGACCAGCTCAAGGAACAGGGCATCGCCTACGAGTGCAAGAAAGCTTTCTGGCGTGCTAACGGTAAAGCCCTGGCGATGGGCGAGACTGAAGGCTTGCTGAAACTCTTTGTCACTCCTCCTTCGGAGGGGCAGGGAGGAGGCCTCATCCTGGGTTGTCATGCCTATGGTGCACACGCTGCCGATATCATACAAGAAGTGGCTGTGCTGATGTGTCGCACAACCACTTTAAGTCAACTTCGCGATATGGTGCATATACACCCTACGCTATCGGAAATCTTACATGCTGCCACGGAGTAATCACTCCTTGGCAGCATTTTCTGCATCGATAGCCTTAATCTTCTCACGTACCAGCTGAACCTCATCCTTAAGCTTCTGCACCTTTCTGTTCATCTCGTCGATGAGTGAAGAGCCTTTCTTAGAGGAAGCATTCAAGAAGCCGAGGTTATTCTCGTAGGTCTGCACCTCACTCTTCAACTGCTCATACTGACGCATCAGCTTTGCGCGCTCATTATCGAGGGCGTTCTCACCACGCTCAGCTACCTGGCGGAGGTTGTCCTTGAACTTCGACAGACGACGCTTAGCCACAGTGATGTTCAACTCCTTATAGAGCTTGTCGAGGATAGCGTGATATTCTTCGTAGAGCTTATCCTTCTCCTTGAATGGTACATGACCAACGGCCTGATATTCTTCTACCAACTGTTGTACACGCTCCTGGAGTCCTTCGCCAGCCTCTTCTGCAGCAGCCTTTAGCTGGGCAATAATGCTGCGTTTCTTCTCCAGGTTCTGACGCTCGTCGTTGCGTACATTGCCACCAGCGGCATTACGTGCCTCAAAGAAGTGGTTGCAGGCACCTAGGAATTCCTCCCAGAGCTGGTCACCCAATTTCTTAGGAACCATACCGATAGATTTCCATTCCTTCTGCAGTGCAATAAACTTATCGCCAGTTGAACGCCACTCTGTAGAATCCTGCAGGGCTTTGGCCTTCTCAATCAGTGCGCGCTTCTTTTCAGCATTTTCCTTGAAGGCATCTTTCAGTCCACGGAAATACTCTGCCTTGCGGGCAAAGAAATCGTCGCAGGCTGCACGGAAGCGTTCGAAGATCTTCACGTTCATCTTCTGAGGAGCAAAACCTATCGTCTTCCATTCTGTCTGAATGTCGATGATCTGTTTGGTGTGGCGCTCCCAGTCGGCGCTGCCTTTGTTCTCTTCAGCTACAATAGCCTCAACCTGTTCACAAAGAGCGGTCTTGCGCACCAGGTTCTCTTCCTCCTTGGCACGCAGTCCCTCAAAGTGCTGCTGATGACGCTTATTGATAATGGTTGATGCAGCCTTGAAGCGCTGCCATATCTCTTCACGGAGCTCTTTGCTCACAGGACCAATCTCACGGTATTCCTGATGCAACTTCTGCAACTGATGGAAAGCACTGATAACATCGGGCTCCTCAGCCAGCTTCTCAGCAGCCTCACACAGCTTGGTCTTCAGCTCCAAGTTCTTCTTGAAGTCATATTCGCGTGCCTCGCTATTGAGCTTCAGCAGGTCATAGAACTGCTCTACATACAGCTGATAGTTACGCCAAAGCTCATTAGCCTTTTCTGCGGGAACATTTTTGATTTCGCGCCACTCATCCTGCAGGGCTTTGAAGTCCTTATACGACTTGTTAGCCTCCTCAGGCGAAGTGATCATTGATTTGATTTTTTCAATGATGGACAGTTTCTTCTCCAGATTGTCCAGTTTCTCTTGTTCCTGTTCACGGAACAGTTTCTGACGTTTTTCTTTGATGACACCCATCTCGGCTTTAAAGGCCTCTTCGTCGGAGTCTGGAGTGATCTGATACAGCTCAGGATCGCCACCACCGTCGATGTAGGCTTTCAACTGGGCTTCGCGCTCCGCAATATGTAGTTTGTAGAAGGCGGTCTTCAGATAGTCCACCTCATCTTTCTGAGGTGTCTCGTCACCATGTGCCAGCTCACGTACACGTTCCAGCACGTCCTTCTTGTTGTCATACTGCTTACGTTCAGCTTCCACCTGAGGGGTTTCTTCCTCCTGACTTTCCATTTCTGGGGTTTCCACTACGTTCTGTTCTACAATCTGCTCCTCCATGGGAGTCTGTTCTTGAGAGTCCATCATTTTAAATCAATTTTAGTGAATGATAGGGTTAGTTCATACAAATTTAGGCGGTAAAATTAGCAAATAATTCTGAAACCACCTAATTTTTTTGTAAAAAAGTGACTTAAATGAGTCGTTTATGCCTGAATATCAGCAGTGAGAGTACTGAAATAAGCACAGAAATGATGATGGCGATGACAAAACCTACGGGACTGTTCTCCATACCATTGATCAGATTCATACCAAAGAAGGAGGCCACCAACGTAGGCAACATGAGGATAATGGTTACCGATGTGAGGGTACGCATGATGGTGTTCATGTTGTTGTTGATGATACTCTGATAGGTGTCCATCGTCGACTCCAGAATGTTGGAGTAGATATTGGTCGTCTCGCGGGCCTGTGTCATCTCAATCGTGACGTCCTCAATCAGGTCGGCATCCAATTCGTCGATTTGCAGTTTGAACTTCAACTTCGACAGCAGCGTCTCGTTGCCACGGATAGATGTATTGAAGTAGGTGAGCGAGTCCTGCAGACGGCTCAGTCCTATCAGACTCTCGTTGTTCACCTCTTGGTCCAGATTGCGCTTTGACTTATCGATAAGCATTGATATCTGCTTGAGTCGCTTCAGATACCAAACCGCTGACGACAGGAACAGGCGGAAAATCATGTCCACATAATCGGTGAATCCCACACCGCGACGCTGCTGGAACGACACGAAGTCAATCATCATATTGGTCTCGTAATAGCAGACGGTGATGGTGACGTCTCTCTTATGGATGATACCAAGAGGCACGGTGGTATAAGGCGTACGCGAGCGTACCTCTTTCACATAGGGTATACGGAGGATGATGAGCATCCATCCGTCGTCATATTCGTAACGTGCACGCTCATCGGTATCGCTGATGTCGGAAAGGAAGTAGTCGGGAATGCCGAATGTCTCTTCCAATTCACGCTGATCGTCTTCAGTCGGACACGTCATCTGTATCCAACAATTAGGCTGCCATTCATTGATTTGGCTCAAGCCTCCTTGGGTGTTCCAGTAAGTCTTCATTGTGCTAATCCTTTTTTTTCTCCCCCACTTTCTCCCCCTCCCGAGGGGGAGACTAAGAGGGGGTGTAGTTTAGCGGCAAAGGGATTAGCAGCTTTGCTCGCTATCCCCCGCCATTACAAATTGTAATTGTCCGCCGGGTAATCGTCCATAATTTTTGTTCTTTTTTGGTTTGACGTTGCAAAGGTAGAAAAAAATCGCAGATTTGCCAAACAAATCCGCGATTTTTTAACATTAACCGTTAACCTTTAACCATTAACCTTTAACCGGCACATCTTCCAGCGTCTTCTTCAGCAACTGCCAGAAGGGCTCTACGGTGGCGATGAGCGCACGCTCTGTCGTGGTGTGTGGCGACTTCATCGTCGGTCCGAGACTGACCACATCGAGCCAAGGATACTTGCCGAGGATGACCGAGCACTCCAGACCGGCATGGTCTACCTGAATGATGCCATCCTGACCGAACAGGTCCTTATATTCTTTTAATAATAGGTGTAGGATTTCGCTGTCGGGGTTGGGATCCCAGCCGCCATAGCTGCCCGCTGTCTCCACCTTCATACCGGCCATCGAGAAGCAACTCTCCAGCATCGTCACCACATATTGCTTCATGTCCTCACGGCTCGAACGTGCCAGAATCTTGATGCTGGCCTTACCCTCACCGATGTTGATGATGGCGAGGTTCGACGAGGTCTCTACCACGCTGGGGTAGGCGGGGATGAAGCGGATGACGCCGTCGTGACAAGCGAAGATGGCATCTACCAGATTGTCTTGAATCTCTACAGGTACTTCCTTCTGCGGGGTGTCCACGTCCTCGACGATGACCTCGACGCCCTGTGGCTCGATGAGCTTATATTCGTCGTTGAAGGTTTCCTGCCAGTCGGCTGCAATCTCTTTCAGCGCTGCGATATTCTCCTTGGGCAATGTCAGCACTGCCTCAGCCTTGAAGGGGATGGCATTACGCATATTACCACCGTTCCATGATGCCAGGCGGGCCTCTGTCTCAGCGATAGCCTCGCGTACAATCTGTACCAACAACTTGTTGGCATTGCCGCGACCTTCGTTAATCTCCAGTCCGCTATGTCCACCGCGCAGGTTCTTGACTGTTACACGCACCGCAGCATCTTCAGCATCGGTGTCCACCTCCTGATAGTCCAGGGTAGCGGTCACGTCGATACCACCGGCTGAGCCGATGACGAACTTGCCCCAGTGCTCCGAGTCGAGGTTCATCAGGATGTCGCCCTGCAACTCGCCCTCAGGTAGCTCGTTGGCACCAAACATACCCGTCTCCTCGTCGCGTGTAATCAGCGCGTCGATAGGACCGTGCTTCAGGGTCTTGTCCTCCATGATGGCCATGATGGCAGCTACGCCCAGACCATTGTCGGCACCCAGTGTCGTACCCTTGGCTTTCACCCACTCACCGTCAATCCATGGCTCAATGGGGTCGGTCTCGAAGTTATGTGTCGACTCGGGTGTCTTCTGCGGCACCATATCCATGTGGGCCTGCAGGATGATGCCCTTACGGTTCTCCATACCTGGTGTGGCCGCCTTGCGGAACACGATATTGCCGGCTGGGTCCTTGAAGGCCTCAACGCCTGCCTGCTTACCGAAGTCGAGCAGGAACTGCTGTACTTTCTCCAAATGTCCGCTGGGACGCGGCACCTGTGTCAGTGCATAGAAGTTCTTCCAGATGCACTGTGGGTTCAGATTCTGAATTTCGTTCATTATAATGTTAGTTTAAAGGTTATTCGTTCTGCAAAGGTAAGCAATTTTTTAACCTTAACCAAATTTTCATGATAAAAATTCATCGTCTGGGCGACTGGGCCTCACCCTGCGACACCTCGTCATCGTCGTCAATCGTGATCTGTTCGTCATCCGTCACAGGGGCGTCACCGGTCACTGTTACCTTGATCTCTGTCTTGGCATAGGGCTCCAGCGTGCCCTGTACGCCGACGATGGTGCTGCCGGGACCCACGGCCTTGATGAGACCGTTGCTGGTCACCACGGCTACCTGGTCGTTTAACGTATACCATACCACGTCATGCTCGGTAGAGTGACGGGGCAGGAATTCGGTGATATGTACCTGCACCTCGTCGCCTGTCTCCATCGTGAGCCTGCCGTTCTCAAGACCTTCAGCCTCAATGCCTATCTTCCATACCTGATACGAGAAGTTATCGGTATTGCTGCATCCGGCAAATGCGGTTATCATGGCGGCTGCCACTATGGCTTTCAAAATACGATATTTCTTCATAGTCCTGTTTGCTTTATTTGATGATTGTCTTTTTACCGTTGATGATATAAATGCCCTTAGTCATGGGCTTACCCTCTAGCTTCTGACCGTCGATGGTATACCATACTCCCTCGCCTTCGGAGAGGGTTGGGGTGAGGCTTCCGATTCCCATTGTCTCGTCGTCATAGCTGATAGCCATCCGTTGTGGTGCCTTCTGTCCGTCAGCCAATTGGAACACAGCCTTACATGCCGGCACCTTGCTGTCGTCGTTTTTGATGGCGTGGAACTCACCGTTCTTCAGCACGTAGTAGCCCTTGCCATAGTCGAAGTGCTTGCTCTCGATGACAGGTATCAGCTGGTTGTCGGGATAGCTCATGGCATTGTCTTCCGTAGGCGTCGAGCCGCTGGCATGCTCAACACTGGGCCATGCCACGAGGTCGTAACTGCCAGGGGTGCCCTTCATCAGCACACCGTTGTTGGCCTTCAGCAGTGTTTTCGTACCCTCTTCCGTCGCTACGCTGATGCTGTTGATGGCTTTGATGGTCACCTTGCCGTTCTTGGCTTCCTGGCAGGTATGAGCCTGCACACCATCGGGTATCACGAGGTCTACACCGCTGGAGAGTGTCCAATATTGTGTCGTAGTCTTGATGGTCGTCATCACGTGGGCGGCCTCGTATTCAGCCTTCAGACCAGCTGTCAGGGCATAGTCGTCGAGCAGTACGAGTGAGGTGTGGATGCGTGCCGTCTTGCTCTCTGTGGCATCCAGGCGGAAGGCATGCTGTGCCACGTTGATCACTGCGTCGGTCTCAGGCATGTAGATATCCGTTACCGGCACATTGGCATCGGTCACGATGATGTCGCTGCCTACACCGTAGATGGTTAGCAACACGTTATCCTGATTCTTCAGGGTGGCGGGGATATAGACCGTCACGCTGACGGGATTGCTGGCCGATGCGTCGGCAGGCGTAGAGATGTTGATATTGTCGATGCGCAGCGACGTTTTGTCGTTCATATATGTCAGCTTCACGACGTTGGCCACCTCTTCACCGGTGTCGTTGCGTACCACGCGGATGCCGCAGCCACCCTCAGTACCGCCAGGCATCGTAAAGGTGCTGCCCTTAGCGAGAATGGTCAGCGTACCGTTCGTGTAGGTGATGTCATAGTTGGCTGCCTCAGCACCGCTCACGGTGATGGGGTAGGTGCCTGCGGGACTCTCTTTCGTCGCCGTCGTACTGATAGTGGGCTGAGTAGTCAGCACGCTGTTGTCCTCGCCTTTCACGAAACCGCTGTAGGTGACGGTCAGCTCGGGATTCTCTTCACCCTCTTCGCGCTGCAGGTCGTTGGCCTTGATAGTCAGCGCAGCCTTACCGATAGTAAACTTACGTGTCTCTTCAATGGTATAATCACCTGCACCATGGATAGCTACCGTTGCCGTACCGGCATTGATATTGTTCTGATAGCTCACGGTGTAGTCCTTGTCAACGGTCAGTGTTGTCGCACCATCCTTCACGGTCACCGTCGGCTTCTTCTCCGTACCGTCGTAGGTATAGCCCTCTGCCGGCACGTTCACCACGATGGCGCCGTAGTTTGGATCCGTCGGGTCGTCAGGGCTGATAATCTGCTTCAGCGTGATGTTAGCCGTTGTCGTAGCGGGGTAGGTGATGGTATAATTGGAAGTCTTTGTGTTGTCACCTGCAGTTACCACGGCTGCCGAGCTGTTGACGGTCACCGTCTTGCCAGTGCCCACCTCAGCGTTGTCGAACGTACCGGTCAGGCCGCTGATAGTCAGCGTCTCACCCGTCACGCCTGTCTCCACGGTAGCAGTTACCGTTGCAGTGGTATTACCGTCATAAATCTTGTTTTGGGCCTTGACCGTAGCTATCAGTGCCTTCTTGGCGATGCTGAACTGACGCGTCTCGTTGATACTGTAGTCACCGGCACCCGTGATGGTCACGATGGCGCTGTTCTCACCCGCATCCTTATTATTCGTATAGCTGACGGTATAGTCCGTACCGAGTGTCAGTGCCGTCTCACCGTCCTTCACGGTCACCGTCGGTTTCTTCTCCGTTCCGTCGTAGGTGTAGCCCTCTGTCGGCACATTCACCACGATAGCACCGTAGTTCGGATCCGTTGGATCGTCAGGACTGACAATCTGTTTCAGCGTGATGTTCGCCGTTGTTGTGGCGGGGTAGGTGATGGTATAATTGGAAGTCTTTGTGTTGTCACCTGCTGTTACGACAGCAGCTGTGCTATTGATGGTCACCGTCTTGCCGGTGCCCACCTCAGCATTGTCGAACGTGCCGGTCAGACCGCTGATGGTTAGTGTCTCACCCGTCACGCCTGTCTCTACGGTAGCTGTCACTGTAGCGGTGGTGTTACCGTCGTATATCTTGTTTTGGGCCTTGACGGTAGCCGCCAGTGCCTTCTTGGCGATGCTGAACTGACGCGTCTCGTTGATGCTGTAGTCACCGGCACCCGTGATGGTCACGATGGCGCTGTTGTCACCAGCATCCTTATTATTCGTATAGCTGACGGTATAGTCTGTACCGAGTGCCAACACTGTCGTGCCGTCCTTCACGGTCACCGCCGGTTTCTTCTCCGTACCGTCGTAGGTATAGCCCTCCGCCGGCACGTTCACCACGATAGCACCATAGTTCGGATCCGTCGGATCATCTGGACTGACAATCTGCTTCAGCGTGATGCTGAATGCCTGCGTATTAGCAGCAGGCAACTTATAGTTGCCGGCTTTCTCACCGGTCAGAGCCGTTGCCGTAGCGGTATAGTCACCCACTTCCGTCTTCGCACCGCTGACGGTGACACCTATCTCGTCACCATTGACGGTACCCGTAGCGGTACAGGTCGGAGTCTGAGCACTGCCATTATAGGTCAGGCTGGTGTTCGTCCAATTCAGTCCCACCTCCTTCTGTCCAACGGTCAGAGTACCGTTGACAAAGGTGATAGCATAGTTCGTAGAGGTGAGTCCGCTTGGAGTGATAGAATAGCTACCCACATTGCCGTACTGTGCATAGTCATAGCTGTAGGCGAGTGTTCCGCCCAACACACTTTCATCTTCCGTATCGATGAAACCATTGTAGGTCACACCGTCGTTCGCAGGAGCGTCACCGTAAGTGATAGCCTTCGCCTTGGCAGTAATGGTCAGCGCCTTCGCTGTGATGGTTACCGTCTGACTACCAGTGACAGGTGTGAATCCAGTCTTCGTCACCTGATAATAGACGGTTTTGGTACCGACATTCGTATAGGTCGGCGTCGCATTGAGTTCATAGGTGCCTTCTGCCTCACCATACTTCACCGTAGCACCGACGGGAGCCGTCACGCTGATGCCGTGAGCCGCACCGTCATATACAGCGTTGTATCCTGTAGTCGTAATCTCACCCATGCTGGCTGCCGAAATACTAAAGGCATGCGTATTGGCAGCAGGCAGTTTATAGTTGTTGTTGCTCAGTGCCTCTGCCGTCGCTGTGTAGTTGCCTACCTCCGTCTGGGCACCCGTCACCGTGACGTTACATTCATCCGTACCTACTAAGTTCGATACCGTAGCTGTAGGCACATGGGCACTGCCGTCGTAGGTGAACGAGAGACCGCTCCAGCTGAGTGCTGCCTCCTTCTTCTCAATGGCGAAGTCCTTGGTAGCCGTACCGCCCAGGTAATGACCGGCGGCGGCAATGGTAGCCCGTACCGTGTAATCACCGGCATCCGATGGTTTCGTCGCGCTGTACGTGTCGTCGGCAGCGCCCTTCACCTTATAGGCGATGGTCACTGCACCATTGCCTGGGTTACCAGCGACGCTGGGATACTTTTCTGCATCGCCGTAGGTCCAACCGGTGATGTCGACAGTTGGTGTGATAGCACTGCAAGCCGTAAATGTAGCCTCGATGTAGGCACCATAGCCGGCCTCCACCTCAAAGGTGTAAGTACCCTTACCCGTACCGTCTACCGACTTGGCCGTGACGGCATACTTGGTGTCGTCGATGCCTGGCGCTCTGTTGGGAGCCTGTGCCCCTAGTGCCGTCCGACTCACGGTGATGTCCGATGCCGTGATGTAGTAGCCTGCGGCGGGTGTCACGGTCAGTGTGACGGTAGCCGCTCCCGTGGGGTTCGCATTGTCTACCGCAACGCTTCCGTTCGCCATGCTGTTGCTGACACCTATTCTCTGTGCCCATGCGCCCGTGCTACTAATCAGCAGCACTAGCAGGGCCAAATAAAATTTGATGTTTCGTTTCATATCTCGTTTCTTTTTTCTTTCTTCCTTTTTCCGTTAGTCCGCTTTCAGCGGAGAAATTATTCAAAATTTAATTCAAAATTAATCAAAATAAATTTATCCCTGCATTATAGCCGTCCCTTATCAAGGGACTCTAAATGTTTAATTTCTGCCCCGACAAGGGGCACTCCCTTTTATTGGCCGACCCCTCACTTAATCACGACCTTAACTCCATTCTTAATATACAATCCCTTCTTCGCAGGCTTGCCGTTCAGCTTATGTCCGTCCAGCGTATACCATGCTCCCTCGCCTTCGGAGAGGGTTGGGGTGAGGCTTCCAATTCCCATCGTCTCGCTATCATTGCTGATTGTCAGGAAGCGCGGAGCGCCTGCAGGACTGCTGATAGCTGTTGCGGGCAGATAAGCCTTACCGGCTCCCACGCTGCTCACACCTGCCAGCACAAACTGGTTGTTGTAGAGCACGTAGTCCTTATAAATCTGGATGTCCGTGGCTGCTGTGGCATTACCTACCAGCTTGTTGCCGCTCACATCGTCGGTACCCGTACCGGCAACAGCCTTAACGTCACCTACCGTGTTGTCGGTGCGCTGCAGCAGGATGGGCACGTCAGCAGGGATATACAATAATTCTTTTGTGATAATGGTATTACCATTCACACTTTTCACGATATAGGCCTTGATGCCGGCAGGTACTGCCAGATTCTCCTGAGCCACATAGGTCGCCCACTCGTTGCTGCCGCTAAACAGTGACAGTGTGCGGTATATGGTCAGTGTGGCCTCCGTGAAGTCGATGTCGTAGTTGTCGCCGGCAGTCAGTGTACCCTTGCTGATGGTGTAGGTGCCCACAGCCTCACCTGCCTCGCGTGTCAGGTTGCCGGTGATGGCGTCACCAGCCGCAAGACCTTCGTAGGTATAGGTCAGTGCCGGGTCGTCAGCACCAATCTCCTTCTCCTGGGCATTGGCCGTCACGGTCAGCGTAGCTTTGTTAATAGTGAATGTCGTCGTACCGCTAACGGTATAGTTACCACCGTCGTTGTCGGTAATGACCACGGTATACGTTCCGGCATCCTTCGGATCAGTTACCGTATTGCCGTCACCGTCCTTGATGGTCACGGTGTACTCGTCGGCAGGAATTGTCGTCTCGCCGTCCTTCACGGTGATGGTTGGCTTCTGTGTGTCACCATTGTATGTGTAGCCGCCAGTAACGGTAAAACCGCCCAGGTTGATGTCAGGATTAGTAAGCACTTTAGTGACGTGAACATTTACAGTCTTTGAATTTTCGGTATATACACCGTCGCCGCCAACTGAAACAGTAATAGTGGCATTTCCCTCCTTCAAGGCAGTAATCTTGCCAGCTGCATCAACGCTGACGACACCAGAGGCATCAGCGGTATAAGTAACTGTCAAACCATCAGGAGTGGTAGTGGTAACGATATTATGCGTACCGCCAACCAATAACTCCAAATTGGTTCCATTGTCAACACTGACGCTGGCATTATTTAAACTGACAGTAACAGCAATAGTCTTGCTTACCGCAGCAGAATAATTATCATTGCCGGCAAACGATACGGTAATGGTGGCTGTGCCTGCAGCAAGAGCTTTTATAGTGCCGTTTTCAACTATAGCAACACTCGGATTACTTGAAGTATATGTTAAGCTGCCTGCCGCAGCAGGAGACAAACTGGCACCCGAGGCAATTTCGTCATTAACGTTCAAATTATCAAGAGTAGGCACTGCAATAGCGATCTCAGTAGAAGCCTTGTTGATGGTGAATGTCGTCGTACCGCTGACGTTGTAGTTACCACCGTCCTTGTCGGTGATGGTTACTGTAGCTGTACCGGCATTGGTGTTATTCGTTATCGTCACGGTATATTCCCCAGAAGGAATTTCCGTATCACCATCCTTCACCGTTATAGTAGGTGTTTTGGCTGTACCGTCGTAGGTATAACCCTCAGTGGGAATATCAGTCAAAACAATGGTGATATTATTGTCCTTGTCGTCAGCAATATTAGAGTCGTTTACGCGCTTAGGATTAATCGTGAATGCCTGCGTATTGGCGGCAGGCAGTTTATAGTTGCCGGCCTTGTCGCCGGTCAGTGCCGAGGCAGTGGCAGTATAGTTACCAGTGGTCGTCTGTGTCCCTGTTACAGTGACATTTATCACGTCATTGTTCACCAGTCCAGTGGCAGTACATGTCGGAGCCTGTGCCGTTCCGTTATAGGTGAACGTGGTTGCACCCCAGTTCAGTCCCACCTCCTTCTGGTTGACGGTCAGAGTACCGTTGACAAAGGTGATGTCATAGTTCGCAGCAGTCAGTCCGCTGGGCGTGATAGTATAGGTATTGCCTACGTTGCCGTACTGGGCATAGCTGTAGGCATAGCTCAGCGCACTAGTACCGAAGATACCGGCAGTATTTTCGTTCTCGCCATCCACGAAACCGGTATAGGTTACACCATCGTTTACCGGTGTGTCACCATAAGTGATGGTCTTTGGCTTGGCGGTGACAGTCAGCGCCTTCTTGGTGATGGCGAAAGGCACGTCCTTGCTATTCGTGAAGATAGTATTGGCAAACGTACCGACGACGCCTGTATAGCCGCCCGCATTTTTCATACTTTCCACTAAGGTCACTGGGTCTGTGCTAGTATTTTTAATCTTAAAGTTAAGGTAGTCGCCGATGGTGAATTCGGCGGCTGTCGTGCCGTCCTTTGTCACCACGATTTTGTTGCCAGCATTGCTGAAGGTCGATGTCTGATTCTGGCCGTTGTATTCAAAGCTCGTCTTATTGATCTTGATGATGGTCTGCCAGTTGCCGGTAGCATTGGCTGTAAGAGTCACTTCACTTGTGCTGGCCGTGCTCGTACTAAGCGTACCAGCGGAGAGGTCGAACTTCGGCACCACAAAGCCGTCAATAGTGCTGGTGGTATAGCCTGCTGTGGTAGTGTGCTCTTTCGGCAGCTTGTAGTAGTACCAGCCTGCACCGTCGTGACGACCATCGTCTGCCTTTAGTAGCGTCAGAGCCTGTCCGAGGTCTAATCCTGGTGCCTTGCTGGGCGCCAGCGACGCTCCCGTCTCCATGGCCATCAACAGCTGTTGGTCGGTCCAGTATCCGTCTTTGGGCACGATGTGTACGATGATATAATGGTCGTTGCCGTCGCTGTTGTCAATCTGGGTGATGATGTTGCCCGCTTGGTTTACAGCCGCTAGGTTAAACGTGCTGGCATCGGGCTCCGTCAATGTGCCGCTTGTAGTTTTATAGAACGTTACCGTAGCATACTCGCCGAAGCTATGCTGTAGCTTCATTTTATCGGTGATGTTCGCCTTGATGGTCACGTTATTATCCGGCATGGTGAATGTCGTCGTCGTTGCCGATGCATTAGCGAAGGTCACATTATCCGTTGCTCCTGCCGTCCAGCCCAGGAACACCTCTTTTGCGTCTAAAGCCCTGGCAGTAACCGTTACCATTTGCCCTGCTTTTGCACTCGTAGCAGCCGCACCACCCACCGATGCTGTACCGTCGGTCATGGCAATACTGTGGGAGTATTCCTTCAATAATACTGTATTCAGAGTCGAACCATCCGCAACGACAGTAGTGCCAACAGGGGCATATTTGTTTATTTCTGTCGCTGCTCGCGTATTATTATATCCAGAAATGGAGCAAGCGGTCAACTGCAATTGAGAAGTATTATCGATAGAGAGCCTGAAATCGTCATCATACGCAACCCATATGTCTTTCTTAATACTTAAGATCGCATTATTCTGTAAGGTTATAAAATCAGCCATCCATTGGAGACTATTGTAATCACCGTTGTCACATGTAACTGTCGAGTTGTCTATCAATAGAGTATGAGTATTACCGCCCGTGCTATTATTTATATTCGTACAATTCAATGTAGAGTTAGTAATCGTAAGATTATAAACGCTACTTAAGGATCCACATGTGAGGGTTGAACCAGTAATGGTTACATCACCCTGATTTGAGATATCACCAAACACAACTGTGCCAGTACCATTGATAATGGATAAATCACCAATTTTACCATGAATGTCACGGGTAAAGGTCACGTTTTTTCCATTCAGGTCAATGGTAATGTTTCTAGTGCCACCAGGAAAGTCGTAATCTGCGCCTGTTTCATTGATGTCAGTGTCAATCTTAATCGTCTTCGTCTCATTAGCAAGCACTGCATCGAACGCAGAAGCCAGCGAAGGATATTTATTATCCCCAATGCTCACCTTACTGGGCACGAACGTAGCGGTGAGATTCACACCTGTCCAAGCCTTTGGACAAATAAAGGTTATGTCGCGGGATGCGCCATAGTTGGTGCCGGCGACTTCATCAATGGCAACTGTTTGAGATGCATCGGCTTTGTTCGCAGCAACAATGCTGCTACCAATGATGGCATAGTCTTCATCGGGTGTTACTGTAATGGTCACACTACAATAAGTAACATCATGAGACGTCACCGCCGTACAGGTGATGGTACCATTCCCGCTTGCAGAATTAGTCCACGTGACATCTCCTGTGTCAAAAGCCCACGCCCCCGTGCTGCTCACTAGCAGTGCGAGTAGGGCGAATAATGTTTTAATGGTTTGTTTCATCATATCTTTTTTCTTTTATTATTCTTCTTTTATCTGTTAGTCCGCTTTCAGCGGAGAAATTGTTCAAAATTTAATTCAAAATTAATCAAAATATTCTGTTCAATTTTGTGGTCAATTCTGTTTAATTTCTGCCCCGCAAGGGGCACTTCTTTTCTTTCTTCCTTTTTCTGTTAGTCCGCTTTCAGCGGAGAAATTGTTCAAAATTTAATTCAAAATCTATCAAAAATAATTTTCTTTTAATTTTGTGGTCAATTTTGATTAATTTCTGCCCCGTGAGGGGCACTCCTTTTATTACTTGCCTTCTGGCCGACCCATTACCCAAGGACTACCCTAAGGTTACCGTAAGGTTACCCTTAGGTTACCGTTAGGTTGTAACCTTATCGAATAATCACCTTTTTTCCTTGGTTAATATACATGCCTTTCTGTGCAGGCTTACCACTTATCTTCCGTCCGTCGATGGTGTACCATACTCCCTCGCCTTCGGAGAGGGTTGGGGTGAGGCTATTGATTCCCATCGTCTCGTCCTCTCCGAAGTCGAATGGAATGCCGCGGGTAGGCGCATTGCTGGCGGTGGCGTTGTATGTGCCATGAATCATATGAAGCACGTTAAGTTTGGGGATGGTGACCACGACACTTATGCTTCCAGATATATTGTCATAATTGATTGAGATGGGTGAGAGCTTATTGTCCTTGAAGCCGAGGACCATGTAGTCGGCAGCGGCAATCTCTGGTGTTGTACCGACAGCTTTGGCAATCTGGTCCTTCATAGGCTCCGTCGTGTTGGTGGCGAAGAATGTGAGTACGGGCTCGGTATGATTATCCTTATGATCCTTTTCAATGGCTTCCTCAGCTTTATCGTAGGCGTTCTCGATATTGTCAGCCTCCGTTTTAGATGTGCCGACAACGGGGATGTTAGTGGGCAGCGATCCGCTCTCAACACCAGCGATGATGGGTTCGCCGTTGGGGATGCCACCTCCCGTCACTTCCTGGAGTTCCATGAAATAGTTACCATCTTCGTCTTGGAGGATGTTGCAAGTAGGCACATACATCTTGACATCGTTGTCCGTCACTTTCCAGTCGCCCTGCTCTTGATAGAGCGCGGTGTATTGCTGTCCTGCCGCTACGGGGAAGTTCTTCGATGCGCGCAGCGTCTTGCCGTTGATGGTTGTCAGGTCGGCGATGGTCGTTTCGGTCTCTCCGCCGAGGATAGTCTCTGTGCCATCAATGATGAGTGCCTTGCCTGTGGGAATCTTAACGGAGGCGCTGATACCGGTGGATTTGAGAGCAGCGTAGTAGCTGGTGGCCTTAATGAAGTCAGTGCCGTTAGTCAAGCTAAGGTTGATGTTGGCGGTGCCAAAGTCTGTGGATGCTTTTATACCAGGTTCAGCTTCTGTAATGCAGGAAACCTGTCCGCCGCTGATTGTGATGTTGGCAGTTCCATTGTTGGAACGGGTGCAAATGCCATCGGTGTAAGTGGAGATAGAAACTTCTCCACCTCTGATGGTGACGTCCGCAACTCTATTAAAGGAGGCAGCACTGATGCCTCTGCCATTTTGGTAAGTGTGATTGACAGTATTCACCTTTCCGCCATTAATAGTCACATTTGCTGTGCCGTTATTAGCAGCGGAATAGATGACTGGACTAATACCGTTCGTGGTCGTATTAATATTACCACCATTGATAGTTATGCTAACGTCACCGTCCGCATCGTCGTTGGTGTATATGGCATTGTAGTTGCCTGTCGGGGTAATGGTTAACTGTCCCATTTTTGTGCCAACACTCTGGCTATAGATAGTGATGTCCCCATCAGATTGGATTCCGTGACCAGAACTGGGAGTAATGCTCATCTCTGCACCGTCGGCTAAAATGAGATGGGCATCATCATCGAACGTAACCTTGCCAGTATAGGCCGCATCAGTGCCGTCAGTGGCGTCGGTGTTCCAGTTGTTCGTCACATACCAGCCGCCGTCGAGGTAGGTGGCGCCGCCGCCGGTGAGGATATAGACCTTGGTATTGGCATCGGTCTTCTTCTCGACAAGTTTTTTCTGCGTGTCATCCCAATCCATGTACTTCACGTCAGTGTTGTAGTACGTCAAGCCATTGATGGTGAAGTCCTTAGCAGGCATAGCGAAGGTCGCGGCGGTTACCACGTTACCAGGCTCAGCCATAGCGTCCTCGATGGCATCAGCCGGCGTAGTAGCGAACTCGATGCCGTTCTGACCGTAGTTCTTGTCGGTGGTCAGCGTCACGTCGTCGTTGGCCTTATATATATAATAATGTGTTGTCTTTTCTGTTGACATAGCCTTGTCGATGGTGATGTCGAAGGTGCGGTTGTAGCCGTTGGCGGTAATGCCCATAGCGGCATCTACCTGCACCAGATTACCGTCGATGGGTCGCAGCGTCTTGCCGGCGATGTCGTTTGCTGTTAGAGTAACGGGTGTATCCGTAAGATTGCCAACGATGTCGCTGGCGTCAAGCTCAGCCTCGTTTTCTCCAACGGGGTTATAAGCCACGAAGCGCTTGCCGGCGGCGGTCTTTACGGCTTTGCCGCTGGTTCCATTGTTTGCGCAAGAGTAGCTGCTGGCCTTAATGAAGTCGCTGGCATTCGTCCAGTTCAGGATGATGTCGCCTTCACTAGACTTGATGCCGTCGCCGCCGGTGGCAGTCACCTGGCCTCCATTGATAAATACCTCGGCACCAGCATAGATGGCAAAGGACGTTTGTCCCGTAGCAGTAGCTGTAGCAGCGTGAGCTTTCACGTCGATGATACCGCCGTTGATAGTGATAGTATTGCTAGCGTAAATGCCGCTTGGAGCATAATGATTATCGGAAGGAGTTACTTCTACGCTGAGCTTGCCAGTACCTTGGCTCTGACCATAGATAAGGACTGAGTTTCCCGCATTGATAGCTATCGTGCCAGTATTCGTCACGCTCATTTCACAGCCGTCGGCCAGGATGATGTGCGTGTCGCCATAGAGCCTGAGCTGAGTGCGGTAGTCGATGGCGCTGTTACAGACATACCAGATCTCTTGGTCGCTCTTGCCGAGGTAGAGTTCCGTGCCGTCGAGGACATAAGCCTCGACCTCGCAGTTCTGAACTTCGCCGGTCTCAGAGAAACCTATGTAGTCGACAGTCTTCTTCGTCTTCTCCTTGAACTCCGCAGTAACCGTAACGTTATTGCCGTTAGCAGGCATCTGGAAACTGTAGAGGCCGGGCTTGCCGTTAACGGGAGTCACCGTAACGCTTTGGCCTACGCCAGGAGCATGGCGGCTGGGTGCCTCGGCAACGCCCGAGCCGTTGGATTCCTCAGCAGTAATCGTCATTTCTTTGACGGTGTAGCCGAAGTCAGGGGTAGCCTTGATATAGATGGTGCGGTCTGTGAGTTCCGCGCTGGCGAGCCTGTAACGACTCTTGCCGTTGTCGAATTGTAGGTCGGTGTTCGCGCTACAGTCGGGGTTTTGGTAGAACGTGAGTTTACCGCCATCATTGTCTCCTTGCGTGTAGATGATGTGGCCTAAGTCGTACTCTACGCCAGCCCATGCCTGTCCTGCCGTAAACAGTGTTACGACGAGGAGGGTTAAGATTTTAATTGTTCGTGTCATCATATCTTGTTTCTTTTTTTTCTTCTTTCAACATATAATTGCCATGTAATTGCCCATGTAATTTACCATATAATTATTAATTCATGATAATTCGTGGCCCATTCGTGGTAATTCGTGTTAAATAACTCCTTACTTCACTACTACCTTACGTTCTCCATTAACGTAGATTCCCTTCTTTGTCGGCTTGCCATTCAGCTTCCGGCCATCGAGGGTATACCAGCTATCGTCTTTAACTTCTCTAACTTCTTTAACTTCTTTAACTCCTGTAATATCGTCTTTGCTAATCGTCAGCTTCTTCGGTGCCTGATAGGCGCTCATGCCTCCGGTCTCGACGTTCAGCACGCAGCGGTGGGCGGCGAGTCCCTGGTTCTGGTCGACCAGGATGAACTGGCCATTGCGCAGCACGTAGGAGACGGGGGCGTTAGCATTGCGACCTACGTAGATGAAGCCACCCTCGGTGGTGCTGGAAGCATTGCTGGCGCTGATGTCGACGTCGCCAGCATTGCCGAAGAAGGTGAAGCCGCTGCCCTCGCTCCATGCAAGACCCGTCTGGGCATTATAACCGCTGGCAGGTGCCTCGCCTATTGCCATGAATGTAGCCTTCACGGGTGTTGCGACATTCGCGTCGCGCTGAATCAGCAATGGTGTGTAGGCGGGAATGATGGCGGGGGTATTTGCTTCTTCTGCTGTTATTTCACTGACTGTTACCGTCGTGCCGTTGATGCCGCTGATGGTATAGGCCGTGCAACCCTCAGGCACCTCGTATTCGTGCTGGCCGCAGAACGTGGCCCAGAGGTTGGCAGTGTTGTCGGCAAACAGCATGGCGCGGGGCATCACGGTCAGCGTCACCTGGCATTCACCGAGCTTGTAATTCTTGTTGTCCGGTGTAAAGATCACGTCGTACTCGGTGACTTTGCTGTCGGTTAGGGTGGGTGCTACCGTCGCGTCCTTCCACGAGAAAGTACCTTCTACTTCCAGTTCTCCCGCCTTTGCCTTGCCGCCCGTGAGGGTGCTGGCTGCGAGTGTCTTTCCGTCGGAGATGATTGATGCGATGGGCAGTTCCGTAATGGTGACGGCAGTCTCCTGAATATAGAATTCCTTTTCCGCATTGGTAATGGTATAGAGCGCGCCGTCCACGCTGTTGACGATGATTTTCGCCTTACTGCTCTCGGTGGAGGCATCGGTGTTGTTTTGGTACGTCACGGTATACTGATCGTCTGGAATCTCCTTACCCTCCGCATAATACACCTTGACCTCAGGCTCCTTAGCCGTTCCGTCGTAGTAGATCGTTGCGTCGCTCACCAATTCGATGATGGGATTGGTGACATTCTTGGGAACGACGGTGAAGGTGATGGCCTCTGTCGCGGGATTGTACTTATAGTCCCCGCTGAACCGAGCCGTCAGCATGACCTCGCCGAGACCGATGGTGTTCAGGTAGATGTCCTCGCTGTTGACCGCGTTCTGCTGGCTCTCGTTCACGATATGATTCTGCGTGACAACATCCGTGTTGGAGATAGTCCATTTCCAGTTCGTGCCGCTCACCGCCTTATCGTTGACGGCATTGACAATCACAGGATTTTCAGGGTCGTATTCGATGTTGGCACCGGCCTCGAATGCCTCGCCCGCCGTGTTTTGCTTACCGGTCAGGGTCAGCACGGGGTCGGTTCGCACCACGGTGAAGGAGGTGGATGTACTATAGGACGTGACATAATCGTCGCCGTCGCCGAACACATTAATCTCGTATGTCCCCTCGTGCAGTCCTGTGAACGTCAGCTCGTGCGATTTGGTTCCCTCCAGGCGTGTGTACCATTCGCCATTTACGAACACATTAGCAACGCCCGTTTTAGGCCCGTGCAAAACCACATTACAGGTGACGTCTTCGCCGACCTTGGATTCGCTTGCCAAATCCAAGATTTCCACCAATGAATTGTTGGGATAGATTATGAACGAGCAGCTTGCGACCTGATAATGGTAGTCGTCCACCTTATTCTTCGCGTAAGCGTGCGGGCAGTTCCTCTCTTCACCTACGAGGTCGGCGATCGTGGCGTTGCGCAGCCAGACGATCGGCGTATAATAATCATAAGCAGAAGGGTAGTCGATTGTGGAACGGATGACATCGCCAATCTTGATCTTGTATCCATCCACGACTTCAGGTACGATGTCGCCGGTATAGAAGAATGCATTATTTAATATGACAAAATCCTTGCCTACCATGTTGAAGTTATCATTGGGAAGCTGCACTTCACGCCAGTCGTCATAAATATAATAAGAGAATGTATAATCATTCTCCGGGTCTACAGTGATATTCGCCGGATCCCAATTAAAAGGACCGCCGTGTACCACATAGCTGATGGGCGAAAAGGATATGAAATTCCCATCACTGCTGTTGGCATTGTAATGCGTGTAGGCGCTTCCGTTCCCGTAATAAACGTTACCATTGCTGTCGCGAAAATAGTAATTCTCCGGTACGAGTTCATCGCCGTTATAGAGCGCCCACTCCGTCCCGTTCGCACCCTCCGTCTCCACATAATGTAGGGCTGGGGCATCGACGCACAGATAATAGATGTTTCCGCCTTTCGAGCTTGCTGGAACGGCTTCGCCATCGTCATCCGTCAACTGTTTGAAGCTCATGCCGTGCGGAAGGAATACGAGCTGGTCGTCGCTGCCAGTGGCCACGGTCGTGCCGAGGTAATTGAAGGGGGATTTCCTCGGCAAAGGCATATTGTAGAAATCCCCGTCCTCCGTGTTGTTGAGCGTGAAGACCCGACTCACGTAATCGGTGCCGGCCATGTGATCGTTGTCCTCGAACCAGAGCTTCAGGCCGGGATGTGCGCTCAGGAATTCATTTAGGTCATTGTTCGTCGAATACTCCAATTCCTGTCCATTACAGAGCAGCGTCGCGTGGTTCGTGGGGGGTGTGTCTGCCGCGTTGCCGCCACTGCCACCTTCCAAACGCCAAGTACAATCTTCGACTTTCACGTTGAAAACGTCAGCGTCTTCTATCAGCTTAATGACCTTGAAGTCCACCCAGTCGTCCAACTTGCCGTTATCACCGGTGATGGCGATGCGGTATGCGCCGGGGGCCAGTGTGAGCGTGTTTTCGCCGGCAGTCAAGGTAGTTTCGCCCACCTTTGCCGTGTAGTCCATCACAGTCGCGCTGTTCTTCATAACCGTGAACAGCGCTGTGTTAAGGGTGTTGCCGCCTTCTGCCCAGACCAGTTCGTTGTCCGCATCAAGCCAGATGCTCGTCTGCTCCGGCCACGCATACGCCGTTGTATAATCCGACACGGTGACGTTCAGCGTGAAGCTGTAGTCGTTGTTGTTAGTCGCCCCTGTCGCCGCTACGGTAATCGTGGCGGTCGTACCGCCGGTTGTTCCGCTGTTGGTGGTGAAGGTCAGCATGTTATTTTGAGCGTCATACGAATGGCTGTTGATGACACCGCTTGCGTCGTTTTTGGTGAAAGAATACGATGCACCGGAAGGCAATGTGGGAAGCGCCATGGTGTAGCTGCCCGACTTGTCCTGCGGAACGTACTTGGTGAAGGCATTGCCAGCCAAGGGCTTCAGCGTCTTGCCATTGATGGTTGTCACGTTCGCGCTGCTGACAGTGCCGGCAGCGACAAACGAAGTGGCATCATCGCCGGTGTACGCCATGAAGTGCGGAACGAGTATGACTGTACAATTGTAGTTATTAACGGTCAGCTGTCCCGTCATAGCCGTCTGGGCATAGATGGTCAGACTCTGGTTGCCAGTGGCCCCGATAGTGCCATTCACCGTCAGCGCAGCACCGTCCCTCAGAATGAGGCTGGCGTCGCTTCCGATGGTGAGATCGTAGTTGAAGGTGAAACCGCCGTCGGGCACGATGTAGAAGCCGGTGCTCAGCCCACGCATCGTCTCGTCGAACACGTAGGCGTTGACCGTCTGCGACGCACCGTTCTCATCGACATAGCTCACCTGCTCATGGGCAGGGGCGGCAAATGTGGCGCTGACGGTGACGTTCGTGTTCCCCTCAGCGGGCATCGTGAAGCTGTAGATGCCGGGCTTGCCAGTAACGGCACTGACCGTAATGTCGCTGGTAATGGCGGGGCCTTCTGGAGCACTGCGGCGGAGTGGAGCCTGCATAGCGTCAGAGCTGATGCTCTTCTTGACGGTGAACGTCACACCAATGGCGGTCTTGCCGGGTTCCGGCGTCGCCTTGACATACACGGTGGCATTGGCATCAACGTCACCATTAAGGCTCGTGGTACAGGCTTCGTCAGCATAGAACGCAATAGAGCCACCGCTAATCGTGCCCTGCTTGATGTTGCTTGGGCCTGGAGCGTCGGCCCACGCCTGTCCTGCGGTCATCATCATCACCGCCAGAATGGTTAAGATTTTAATTGTCCTTTTCATATCTTGTTTCTTTTTTTCTTCTTCTTTCTATTCTGTTAGTCCGCTTTCAGCGGAGAAATTGTTCAAAATTTAATTCAAAATTAATCAAAATAAATTTATCCCTGCATTATAGCCGTCCTTTATCAAGGGACTCTAAATGTTTAATTTCTGCCCCGACAAGGGGCACTCCCATTACTTCCCTTACTTCACTACGCGCTTTACACCTTTATATATATAGACGCCCTTCTGTGTCGGCTTGCCATTCAGCTTCCGTCCATCGAGCGAGTACCACGAGCCGTCAGAATCCGTTAAATCCGTGTAATCTGTGGTCGTAATTCCTGTTGCATCCCCGTCTTTGCTGATAGTTAGTCGGGTGGGGGCTTGGTTGCCGCTTGTCGTGACATTCAGCATACAGCGGTTGGCGGCGATGCCATTTTCGGTATCGATGAGCACGAACTCGCCGTTATAGAGGCCGTAGCTCTGTCCGATAGCGTAGTTGTAGCCCTCGGTTATCTTTGTGTCGCAGGCGTTACCGTAGAAGGTGGCGCCTGTGGCAGCCGTTGATACAAGGGCGTCAGTGCCAGTAGCCGCTTTGACGGATGTCGGTGTCACGGCTTCGCCCGTCTTCTTCAGCAGCAGGGGCGTATGCGACGGGATTTCATTGCCCGTGACCTCAGCGATGGTCACGGTATTGCCGCTCACGGCGCTGATGGTGTAGGCCGTCACGCCTTCAGGCTTCTTCCATGCCCAGTCGTCGCACCATGTGGCCCATGTCTGACCAGTAGCGAAGGGGAAGGTAACGCCAGTGACGCTCACGAGTACTGCGTCTTCGTTGGTGCAGGCTGCGTATTTCCCGTCGTCGGCTATCGAGGCGCTGATGGCGTAGGTGCCGGCAGCCAGCTGGGGCAGTACAACCTTTCCGGTACCGTTGATGACGGCCACGTTGTAATTTTCGCCGTCGATGGTCACGGTGACGTTACCGGTATAGTCTGTGGGAGTCACCGTCACGGTTGCCACGGCGTTACTCTCAACAATGGGATTGCCCTCGTTGACGGTCACTTGCTTGGTGTCTGTGCTGCCCAGATATTTGTCGTCCTCGGCTATCGAGGCCGTCACGTCGTAGGTGCCTGCCGTCAGATTGGGGACGTAGCAGGTACCCGTACCGTTGACAAGGGCCACGTTATATTCAGTGTCGTCCACGGTCACTGTGGCGAAGCCGACGATGGCTGGCGTTGCCGTCACCGTAATGGTGGCGTCCTCGCCTTCTTTAATCTCCGCGATATCGCTCACGCTGATAGTGGTCTCCTGCTTGCTGACGGTCAGCGTCAAAGTCTTTATTCCCTGTGTGCCACTATTAACGTATTTTTTATCATCGCCGGCGTAGTCCACATCGATAACATATGTGCCTTCAGCGAAGCCGATAAGTTCGTATGCGCCTTTCCCATTCACAAGGGGCACGGATGTTCCTTCAGAGTTTTGTGAGTTGATGCGGATTGAGACCACGGCATTGTTGCTCAGCACCACGGGCGTCTCTAATGCCGTCACGCCACCTTCCGCGTTGGTATATCCCGTCTTGTTCAGTTGTATGCTGACGGTGGCGGTCTCGCTGACGTGCATTTCTGTCTTATCAATGCTGATGTTGAGGCCGGTAGTTATCTTGGGTACGTAGAGGCTGTAGGCCTCAGCGGTCTCGCTGGCGGCATAGACGTCGTCACCCGCAAACGAGGCGGTGATGGCGTAGGATGCACTCCCCAGATTGGTGACGTTGAATGTGCCCTTGCCTTCGACCACGGCGACATCGTAGTATTTAGCGTCCCCGCCTTCTGCTTTCACGCTAATCGTCGCGATGCCGGTTACACCGTTATTGTTGGCGTCCGTCAGGCTGACGGTCACGCGGGCGTCTTCGCCCGCTGTGATGCCGTTGGCATTATCCACGGCGACGCTAATGGTGGTTGCTATCTTGGTTTGTGCGTAGGTGCTGGCGGCGGTCAGCAGCAGGGCAGCCAGCAGTGTATATATTCTTGTTTTCATCATATCTTATTTTTTTTCTCTGTTAGTCCGCTTTCAGCGGAGAAATTAATCAAAATTTAATTCAAAATTAATCAAAATATTCTTTTTTATTTATTGGATAATTTTATTTTAATTTTGTGGTCAATTTTGTTTAATTTCTGCCCTGCAAGGGGCACTCCCTTATTAATCATAAACCTGCTCTTTCGCAATCACAGGCGAGTTGGTGCTCACGCTAACGCCGGTCTCCCGCTTGCTGACGGTCAGCGTCAGGACGGAGGATGTACAACCTTTGATTTCATCATTGCCAGCGTATTCAACCCTGATATCGTATATGCCTGCGTCGAAACCGCTGAGTTCGAGCGTGCCCTTGCCGTTGACGAGGGCAACGCTTCCATTTCTTAAGTTAGTATCGTCGGTAAACTCTTCCCCGTGGTTGACACGGCGGGCGGTGACCACAGCATTCATGCTCTTGTCCAGCGTAATGCTGACGGTGGCGGTTTCGCCGACATAGATGCTCGACTTGTCGAGGCTGATGCCGAGGCTGGTGGCTACCATGGGCACGTAGAGTTCAACGGGCGCGGTGGTCTGGCTGGCGCTCCACTGGTCGTTGGCAGCGAAGGCGGCATTGATGGTGAACGATTCGTTCTCCATGTTGGTGACATTGAATTTGCCCGTACCATCGACCACAGCGACATTGTAATCAGTGGTCTTGCTGTCTTTTGTCACGCTAATCGTTGCGATGCCGCTCACGTCATCCACGTCGGTGTCGCCCTCAGCCGTGACGGGGTCGACGGTCACGGTGACATTCGCATCGTAGCCGGCTGTGATGCCGTTGGCATTAGCCACCTCGACGCTAACGGTGGTGTTGCGCGTCAGCTTGGGGCTGACATTCACAGCGTAGTCGGGCATGGTGAGGGTCCAGGCGTCGGTCTGGTCGTTATGGCTGAGTACGTTGGCGGAAATGTTCGTGTTGTCCGCTGTCTTGCGCACGAAGTATCCGTTGAAGGTGTGCGTCGTGGCCACGGGGCCAGTGTAGCCCAGCGTGACGGGGATATTTTCGGCGATGGCGTTGACGTTCGCCACGTCGGCAGAGGCCAGAATGTTGGCGGCCTCGATGGTCTTATCGCTCCATGGGGCAGGGGCCTCAGTGGTGTAGCTGGCCATGGTGCCGCAGCCCTCAATGGTCAGCGTGGTGGCGAGGTCGGTGGCGCTGGTGGGTTCGTCCTTAAGGGCGATGTCCCATGTCAGCGTCTTGCACTCGTCCACATCAGTGGTCTTGGTGTCGTCTGTACCGCAGTAGCCACCAATGCCGTAAGGCGTCAGCTTCTGGTTCTTTATGGCGTCGAGGTCGGTGATGTCACCAATCAGCTTCATGGTATTGTCGCCGTCGGTAAATTGCAGCACCTTGCCGTCGGCGGTCTTCACGACCTTGCCGCTGGTATTAGAGTTTTCGCATTTGAAGCTGCTGGCCTCAATGAAGTCCGTGGTGTTGGTCCAACCCAGGACGATGTCGCCAGTATAGGCATTGATGCCGATGCCATTTACGCTGCCGGTGGCGGTCACCTGTCCGCCGTTGATGATGACGTTATCGATGGCAAAAATGTCGCAGGCGGCGTCGGTGGCGGTCACCTGACCACCATTGATGGTCACATTTCGAGCGGCGATGGCAGTGCGATTGCTTGTGACATAGACGTTGAGTGCGCCGGTGCCACCGCTCTGACCGTAAATGGTCAGCGACTGTCCGTTATCGTAATTGGAATATTCGATGCCGTGACCGCTGATGCGGCTCTCGCTCGTCCCGATGTTCATCGTCTTTCCGTCGGCGAGGATGAGATTCACGTCGCCGATGAGCTTGATGGTGCTGGTATAGTTCAGGTTCTCGATGTTGCAGACGTACCAGCCGGCTATGAGTTCAGCCTCCGTGCCGTCGAGCACCCAGACCTTTGTGCCCTCTGCGGTCTGCTTGTTAGGTTCCTCTGCGGTCGGGTCTACGTAGCTTACGCCCGTCAGGTAGGCCTTGAAGACGGCCGTAGCGGTGACGTTCTTAGCCGGCATATAGAACATATAGTCGCTATTGCTCTCGGTGACGTTGGCGCTGCTATTGTCGGCAGCCTTCACGCTTATGGCGTAGAAAGTCTTGCCCTCAGGGGCCGTGCCTGTATAGGTCAGCGCCACCTGGGCGTTCTCGGGGGCATAGAACTTGCCGTCGTATTTCACACCTACCGTATTAGTATTCTCTGTGCTGCTGAAGGTCACGCCATTGCCCAGGGTGACAGCATATGCCAGTCCGCAGTTGGTCACCGTGCCCCAATTGTTAGATCCGACGGCACTATTGGCGTTCGATAAAGTTTCATTATCCTTACCAGTGAATGTTGTGCTGGTGAAGAAGCAGTTGCTGACGATGGCGTCGGTGTCTCCGGTTTTATAGTTGTTACCCACAATGGCGCCGACACCATAGTTGCCGCCGATTTGGTCGCCCAGATAGAGACAGTTGCTGACGGTGGAGTTCGACGCTAAGCCCACAATACCACCGAATTCGCCGCATTGTCCAAGATTTGCAGCCATGGTGAAACTGGCGGCGCTGGTGCAGTCGATCACCGTGCCATTATAACTAGAACCCACGATGCCGCCTATACGAGAAGAGTTGCTCTGAACGATACGAATGGTGACACCGCTGCCAACGTGACAGTCGCTCACCGTACCTTGGTTATAACCCACGATGCCGCCGACACTTTCTTTTCCAGTGATGCTAGCATATTCAAGTGTTACTTTCTTAACCACACCGCCGCTGCCTACGTAGCCGAAAAGTCCCTGATAGTCACTGTTTGCTACTTCTGCGATTCCAGTATTCGACAGCCCTGTGATGGAGTGGCCTTTGCCATCGAAGGTGCCAGTGTATGGATGGGTGTCATTACCGATGGGTACCCAGTCTGTAGCATACCCCTCATCATTAGGATCGTTTTTGCACACGATGTCAGTCGTCAATATGGCATAGGCACTATGATTGGCAGACTCGGCATACCGGTCGGTGCCATTAACAAGGGACGCAAACTCCTTCAGCGCTGCATAACTCGAGATCTGATACGGGTTATCCGACGTACCTTCGCCGTTGCCCGTCAATAAACTCGGTTCATCTGCCCATGTCTGTCCTGCCGTGATGATCATCGCGGCCAGGATGGTTAAGATTTTAATTGTTCGTTGCATATTGTTGTCTTTTATTTTTTTTAATGCCTAATAGGTTGACGTTGAAATTCGGCTGCAAATTTAATCATTATTTTTATAATAAGGTGTACAAAAACACAAAAAGGTGTGCAAAAATAAAGAATTAGGTGTACAAATTCTCACAATTTGTACACCTAAACCTTAAATTATAGTTAATTCCCCCGGCTTTCAGTCGCCTTCGGCGAGGAATTTGTCTTTAACATATAATTGCCATGTAAGTGCCCATGTAATTTACCATATAATATTATTAATGGAAAATTCGTGGCTCATTCGTGGTAATTCGTGTTAAACATAAAAAATCTTTTTCTTTCAACATATAATTGCCATGTAATTGCCCATATAATTATCATGTAATTTTGAGGCCCCTTGTGGGCCGACCCCCTATTTCTCCGCTACATCCTCCGTAGCATTTGTCCCCGCCTCGATGACCGAGCCGTAGTTGGACAGGGCGTAGTAGATATAGCAGAAGACGGCGATGCCGAGGAGCATGAGGATGATGTAGGGCAATCGCTGGGTGGGGAATGCGGCGGTGATGGCAATGCTGCCGATGCCGAAGATGATGATGAGGTGGCAGCTGATGCGGATGGAGCGCTGGAAGCCGATGACCATCTGGCGGTTAGCGTCGGTCCACCAGCGGGCATTGACATTGCTCTGCGGCAGATGCTTCGTGAGCGGGCGCACTCGCACGAGTGTGCGGTAGAAGGTATAGGATATCCACAGGGCGTGGGCAAAGAAAATTGAGAATTGAAAATTGAGAATTGATAATTGGGTGATGGCTGCCGTCCAGTAGGCGATGAGGCCCAGGACGAGGATGGCGACGTCGCGGACAACGATATTTCTGGTGAGATAGTTGGGATTGAGCAGCGAGATATGGCTCCAGCCGAAGAGGACGGCGGCCATGTGGAAATAGCTGACCGAGAGCGCTGAGGCGCCGGCGGGCCATGTGGTGCGCCACCCCAGTTGGCTATGAGCCACGAAGCCTGCTGCAAAGATGAGGTAGCAGAAGGCGGTGAACAACCGCGAGCGGCGGTAGACCTCGTAGTCGCGGTAGCTGGTGTTGCCATCTAAAAGGGAGCAGCCCATCACCACATTGGCGACGGCTGCTACCAGCAATACGATGTTGTACAATTCTTGTACTATCATTTTGAGATTGATTAATTGGTTGAGGTCTATGGATGACCCTTTTCTATCTTTTTCCGCTGCAAAACTACAAATTTATTTTCAAATAAGGTGTACAAAAATTCAAAATGGTGTACAAAAATAAAGAATTAGGTGTACAAATTGTGAGAATTTGTACACCTTTTTTGCTAGTTTTTCCGTTTTTTTGTATTTTTGCAGGCGAAAAAGGGTTTAATGTTGTCGTGATACCTATCGAGCATATTCAGTTTGCCGCCATCACGCTGACGAGTTTTTTAACGCTGATGCTGGTGTTTATGCTTCCCCTGAAAGGGGAGGGCGGACAAGTCTATAACCGTTCGCGGTGGCTGATGGTGGCCGGTACGGCGCTGTTGCCCATACAATTCCTGTTGCAATACACGCTACATTTCCGGCAGATGGGCGTCGAACCGGCGGTATTGGTCAACCTGCTGTTCTTTATTCCTTCGGCATGGCTCATCAGTCTGGCTATCCTCAACCTGTTGTGCCAGAATGCGATGAAGCGATACGACTGGTATGTGGGCATGGTCTGCTATGTGATTGCGGCGGCCTTGCTGCTGGGAGCGAACCCGACGGGTGGACACGGCGTGCTGGACGTCACCAGGCGGCTCTACCACGCCGAGATGGCCAGCGCCGGAGTCTATACCATCATGCAGTTCCACTATACTGACCGGCTGTGGCGCGAGTTCCGGCGTGTGCGCAAGGCCCTGGACAACTACTTCGACCGCGAGCGGCACGGCATTATCCGGTGGATGCGTAACAGTTGTATGCTACTGTCGCTGTCGGGCTTCTTCGCCCCGATGGTCATCTTCTGGTCGGGCCCGCTGCTCTTAGTCTATTCGCTGATCATTTTTTTCTGCATCTCGTATACCGTTATCAGCTTCTACGGCTACGGTCTCGACCGCCGGCATTTGCACGTGCTGCAACAGGTGGAGCAAAGCATGAAGGAGGACGAGCAGCAGAAGAAGGAGGCTGAGGCAGAAAGCGGACGCGACGACAGCAACGAACTGTCGGACAACGAGTTGGCACGTATCAGTACTGCCGTAGAGAAATGGATAGCCCATGGCGGCCATCTGCGTTGCGGCATCACCATCCAGATGGCTGCCGACGAGATAGGTATTCCGCGCTATCAGTTGTCGACATGGCTGAAGACGACACCGCAAGAGCTGTTCAACCCGTGGCTGACGGCCCTGCGTATCGAGGAGGCGAAGCGGCTCATGAAGGAACATAGCGACTGGAGCAACGACACCATTGCCGAGCGCTGCGGCTTTAACACGCGCAACTACTTCCAGGTGGTATTCAAGAAACTGACGGGACAGACGCCGGCTCAGTTTCTTGCAGACATCAACCGTTAGTTTTTGAAGCGACTGGCTTGGTGAAGTTCAAGGCCAGCCAGGCATAGATGCCCAGGAGGACGACCAGCATGGTCTGTACCGTGTGGACGATCAGCACGAAGTAGAGGGCATGCTCGTCTTGTACACCATAGAGGATGAGCATGGTCTTGACGGCAAAATGCCACGGACCGGCACCATTGGGCGTAGGCACTATCACGGCAATGCTACCGACGATAAACGTCACCAGGGCACAGCCCAGTCCCAGGTCGGCGGTGAAGTCGAAGCAGAAGAAGGTGAGGTAGTAGTGCAGGAAGTAGCTCAGCCAGATGGCGAGGGTGAAAAACACGAATAACGGGATGTTGCGCACGTCCTTGAGCGAGATGACGCCCTGCCAGATGCCGCTGAGCGTGGCCTTCACCTTATTATATATAGAGAGCTTGCGCAACAGGAAATGGAGCAGGATGAGGATGGCCACGCCACAGATGGCTACCACGAAATAGCCCGCCCAGGAGAAACCGTTGAGGATGGAGTGCAGGTTGGTGCCTGTCTTGCGGAAGAACATGCCGAAGGTGCTCATCTCCAGCAACAAGACGAGAGCCGTGATGCCCATGACCAGCAGCGAGTCGATGGCTCGCTCGGTGACCACCGTGCCCAGGGACTTGGGAAAGGAGATGTCGTCATAGCGCTTCAGCACACCACAACGGGTGAACTCGCCCACACGGGGAATGACAAGCGAGGCGGCATAGGAGAGGAAGATGCTGTGAATGCTGACGGATGTGCGGGGATGCTCGCCGACGGGCTCCAGCGTCTGACGCCAGCGCCAGCCACGGAACATCTGAGCCAGGATGCCGAAGGGAAACGACAGCAGCATCCACGTCCAGTTCATCTCGTCGGTCATGACATGCCAGATGGTCTGCCAGTCCTCGCCGCGATACATCCAGTAGAGGATGCCAGCACCCAGCACCAGCGGCATCAGTATCTTCAGTATGACGTTACTTGTCTTCATTTGTGCCGCAAAGGTACGAATTAGTGGGCGAATAGCAAAATAAAGTAACAGAAATTTTGCTTTTCTCTTGATTTATGCTACCTTTGCAGACATGTTTGGACGCAAAGGAGAAAAGACCGACCTCTTGGCATATATCCGTGAAGGGCGCGAGCTGACACGGGGCGAGAAACTCAGACTCATCGTCAGTCTGAGTATTCCGTCTATCCTGGCACAGATATCCGCAACCATCATGTTCTTCATCGACGCGTCGATGGTGGGACATCTCGGTGCCAGGGCGTCGGCAGCCATCGGACTGGTAGAGACGACGGGATGGCTGATGGGCGGTCTGGCGTCGGCAGCCAACATGGGATTCTCCGTGCAGGTGGCACATGCCATCGGGGCCAACGACTTTGAACGGGCACGGCGCGTGTTGCGGCAGTCCCTGATATGCTGTCTGATATGGAGCCTGGTGATGACGGTGATAGGCCTGGCCATCAGTTGGCCGCTGCCCCACTGGCTGGGCGGTGCCGACGATGTGTGCCACGATGCCTCGGTCTACTTTGCCATCATCTGCTTCTGCGGCATTTTTTTCCAGATGGAAGGTCTGGCGGGCTCGATGCTGAAATGCTCGGGAAACATGAAGATTCCATCCATCCTGAATATCGCCATGTGCGTGATGGATGTGGTCTTCAACTACCTCTTTATCTATGTGCTGGACATGGGCGTGAAGGGTGCGGCCATGGGTACGGGCGTGGCGATGCTTATCACGTCGGTACTGATGCTCTATTTCCTGTTTTATAGGTCGTCGATATTCAAGGGCGAACGCTTCAGGCTGCGGTTCTCGGCGATAGAGGGCGACGTGGTGAAGAACGCCTTCCGTATCGGTGGCCCGATGGGATTGCAGCACATGCTGATGGGATCGGCACAGGTGGTGAGCACGCTGATCGTGGCACCGCTGGGCACCATCGCCATTGCGGCCCATTCGCTGGCTATCACGGTAGAGAGCCTCTGCTACATGCCAGGATTCGGCATTGCTGAGGCTGCCACGACGCTGGTGGGCCAGAGCTTTGGTGCCGGCAAGCGCCTGCTGACCAAGCAGTTTGCCTATATGTCGACGGCACTGGGCATCGGGGTGATGACCATGATGGGTGTGATGATGTGGATTTTTGCTTCGGAACTGATGACCATCATGACACCCGTCGATGAGATTATCATGACGGGTGCCCACTGTCTGCGGATAGAAGCATTTGCTGAACCGATGTTTGCAGCGGCTATCGTCTGCAACGGTATCTTCGTTGGGGCCGGCGACACCCTGCGGCCTGCCATCATGAGTCTGGCATCGATGTGGGGCGTGCGCCTGACGCTGGCAGCACTCCTGGCGTCGACCTACGGACTGGCCGGCGTGTGGACGGCAATGGCTATCGAGCTGACGTTCCGCGGACTCATGTTCCTCATCAGGATGGTACACGGCAAGTGGCTGGACAAGATGGTGTGACTACTGCTTGGTGACCCTGAGCCAGTCGGCATCAATCCAACCGCGATCAGCCTTTTCGTTGGTCTCAACGGCTACATAGCCGAACTTAGCACCAATCCATTTGCCTTCCTTCATCTGATATTCCGAACCGCACTTCTGGTATTTCTTGCCGTTCTGGCTCCAGGAGAACTGTACCTTGGAGTCGTTGACAGCGAGGCGCAGGTAGATATCCTCGTGAATGCCGGGCTTGTAGTCTATCTGGTCTTCGGCAGTAGGCTTGAGCGTGGCAATCAGCGTCTCTTCCTGCGGTGTGCCCTTGTCGGCATTGGTGCAGGTGAGCATCAGCAACTGAAAGGCCTTGCCCTCGCGCCTTACCACCAATGCCTGGTAGTTATGGCCCATCATGATGAGGCCGCCCATCTGTCCGTCGGCCTTCGAGGTGAAGCGCAGCTTGGTAGTCACCGTAAAACGGTCGGTGGGCGTCTTCTGCAATAGCAGGTTGGGGACTTCCCAGAAGTTCTTCCAGTTTTTCGACAGCTTATAGGTGTAGATACGCATGGTACCAAAGGCCGTGGGAACACCGTATTTCTCGTCGTAGTTGGCATGCCACTGCCACTGGAGACCAATGGTGGGCGCGTTGAACTCGTCGCTCTCTTGGGGATTGACTATTGGCTTTTGGCTATTGGCTTTTGGCTTTTTGTAGGTGGTGACAGGCTCTCCCTTGATGCCCATGACAGGCCAGCCGCTGGACCAGTCGACAGGATTCAGGTGAACCACTCGGCCGTAAGCCTCTTTATCCTGGAAATGCAGGAACCAGTCTTCGCCGTACTTGGTATGTACCCAGCCTCCCTGGTGAGGACCGTTGATGGCGGTCTTGCCCTGGGCCAGGACGATCTTATGCTCGTAGGGTCCGTAGGGCGACTTCGAGCGCATGGCCAGCTGGAAACCGGTAGGTACACCACCGGCAGGACACATGATCCAGTACCAGCCGTCGCGCTTGTAGAACTTAGGACCCTCGCAGGTACGGTTCTCGGTGCCATTGCCATCAAACACAATGACGGGTTGGCCTATGGCGCGCGTGCCGTCTGCCGACAGTTCGCGAACAGTCAGCACGGAGGCAAACTTCGAACGGGAATTGGCCCATCCGTTGACCAGATAGCAGCGGCCGTCATCGTCCCAGAGCGGGCAGGTGTCGATATATCCCTGACCTTTAATCACACAGACAGGGTCGTCCCATTCGCCGGCAGGGTCGCCATACTTGGTCTTCACCATATAGACACCATAGTCAGGGTCGCCCCAGTAGATGTAGTATTGACCATTGTGGTAGCGGATGGACGGTGCCCAGACACCAGCCCCATGCTGAGGCTGGGAGAAGTGTTGCAGGAGGGCTGCGTCGCCTGTATAGAGGTTCTTCAGCGCATGGCCGACAATCTCCCAGTTGACGAGATCCTTGGAATGCAGGATGGGCAAGCCCGGTACGCACTGAAACGAGGAAGCCGTCAGATAGTAGTCGTCGCCTGACGGACCGACGCAGACGTCGGGATCGCTATAGTCGGCATCGATGACGGGGTTGGTGTATGTGCCGTCGCCATTGTCGGGGTTCCAGACCTGCGACTGATACTGGGCTGAAACGGTAAGAGGTAGCATCAGAGATGCCAGAATAAGTAGTTTGTTCATAAAAGTGTATATTTGTTTTAGTAAAGCAACAGTAGGCCGGCCAAACCGGCTAAGAGTATCATCTTGATGGGGTTGATCTTCAGAATGCCCGTGCCAAAAGCAGTGGCTACGAAGAGGGCAACGCTAATCCAAAACTGCCAGGGATTTTCGTAAGGCGTAGAGAAGTTCTCTTTGTTACAGAGCAACAGGGTGGCGGCAGCCAGGAGTCCGACGACGGCAGGGCGCAAACCGGTGAATACCGACTGTACCAGATGGGTGTTCATGTACTTCATGAACATCTTGGCAATGAGTATCATCAGTATCAGCGAAGGCAGCACCAAAGCAAAGGTGGCAGTGGCCGAGCCGAGAATGGCCATCATATGACCATAACCGGCATTATGGATGGCGGTATAGCCGCAATAGGTGGCGGAGTTGATGCCGATAGGGCCGGGTGTCATCTGCGAGATGGCGACGATATCGGTAAACTCAGAAGTTGACAGCCAGTGATAATGCTCTACCGTCTCATGCTGAATGAGCGAGAGCATACCATAGCCGCCACCAAAACCAAAGAGGCCGATCTCGAAAAACGTGATAAACAATGAAACGAATATCATATGATTTAGAGTCTAAGCATCACTATTCCTTCTCCCTTCCATCTCCCTTCCATCTCCCTTCCATCTCCCTTGCTACAACCTTCCCATAAAGATAGCCTGCGATACCGGCAATCAGAATAATATAAATAGGTGAAACGCCGAGGGCCCAGATGGCCAAAGCAGAGACAACAGGAATCCAGATGGTGAACCAGTTGAGTTTGGCTCGCTGTCCCAAACGGAACGTTGGTACAGCAATCAAAGCCACTACCGCCGGACGGATGCCACGGAAGATGGCTGCCACATAGGGATTATCCTTAAACTGACTGAAGAAGATGGCGATGGCGAGGATAATCAAGAACGAGGGTAGGGCGGTACCTATCGTCGTAGCGATGGCTCCACGCGTTTTGTTCAGCTTATAGCCAATAAACGTGGCAATGTTGATAGCGAAGACGCCTGGACAACTCTGCGCAATGGCTATCAGGTCGAGCATCTCGTCCTTACTAACCCACTGCTTGCGGTTTACTACCTCTTCTTCAATCAAAGGTATCATGGCATATCCACCACCAAGGGTGAATATGCCAATCTTAAAGAAGGTCTTAAAAGCCTCCCCCAACCCCTCCAAAGGGAGGGGGGCTTTCGGTTCTTTTTGTAATTGTTGAGTCATAGCGGAGTTTATTCTCCCCTCCTTTTGGAGGGGTTGGGGGAGGCTCCCTCTACCCACTTACGGGCATTAACAAATGCTTCAATCCAAGGAGTAACCTCGTCGTTGCGACGATCAGCTGGATACCAGGCGTTCTGCCATGGGAAGATGGCACGCTCCAGGTGTGGCATCATGCAGAGATGACGACCGTCCTCAGAGCAGATACCTGCTACGTTATAGTCAGATCCGTTAGGATTAGCGGGATAGCCAGCATAGTTGTACTTGGCAATCACGTTGTAGGCGCTCTCAGCCTCAGGCAGTGAGAACTTACCCTCTCCATGAGCTACCCACAGACCGAGCTTATTGCCGCTCAGACTACCGAACATCACACTGTTGTTCTGAGGAATGCTCAGGCTGATGAACTCACTCTCGAACTTATGACTATCATTGTGCAGCATCTTTGCGCCCTTAGCACCTGTAAGTCCAAGTTCTACCATCAGCTGACAACCGTTACAGATACCCAGTGAGAGGGTGTCCTTGCGGGCATAGAACTTATCGAGAGCCTCCTTAGCCTTGGGGTTGAAGAGGAAGGCACCAGCCCAGCCCTTAGCACTTCCAAGTACATCGGAGTTAGAGAATCCACCACAGAACACAATCATGTTGATATCTTCGAGTGTCTCACGACCAGAGATCAGGTCGGTCATCATCACGTCCTTCACATCGAAACCAGCCAGATACAAGCAGTAAGCCATCTCGCGCTCACCGTTGGTACCCTTCTCACGGATGATAGCAGCCTTGATACCTGTATTCTCACGACGATCGGCAGAAATGCCGTACTGTGCAAGCTTACCTGTGAAGTCCTTATTGAACTTCATCTCGATGGGCTGCTTCTTATAGTTCTCGAAACGCTCCTTAGCCTTGCCATTGAAGCTCTGCTTGCGATCCAGCAGATAAGAGGTCTTATACCAAGTGTCGCGAAGGGCATCGATATCGAAGCTCATTTCATCATCGCCAGCCTTAACTACAATGCTACGGCAATCTTCTACGGGATAACCAATCTTAGCAAAGCCAACACCCTGCTCCTCCATGAAGTCCTTAAACTCCTGCTTGTGCTCATCGCTCACCTCGATAACTACACCTGGGTTCTCAGCAAAGAGCGCCTTCACTACGTCACCTTCAGCACAGATGTCGTGCAGGTTGATATGCATACCGCCCTTCTGGTTTGCGAAGCACATTTCGAGCAGAGTGGTAATCAGACCACCGGCAGAGATATCGTGACCAGCCAGAATCCAACCCTTCTCAATCATCTGCTGCACAGCCATAAAGGCATCAGCAAAGTACTCTGGGTTCTTAACGGTTGGTACATCGTCGCCCACCTTACCCAAGCTCTGAGCGAAGGCAGAACCACCAAGGTGCTGCTCATCGAACGAGAAGTCGATATGATAAAGCGAAGCGTTCTTATCGTTTACCAAGACAGGAGATACCACCTTCTTGATGTCGCTGACCTCACCACCAGCACTGACAATCACTGTTCCTGGAGAGATGATTTTTTCTCCGTTAGGATACTGCTGACTCAACGACAGCGAGTCCTTACCAGTAGGCACGTTGATGTGCAGGTCGCAGCAGAAATCGCTCAAAGCCTTCACACCAGCATAGAGTCGGGCATCCTCACCTTCCTGAGAGCGGCAAGGCCACATCCAGTTAGCAGACAGACTCAGAGAGTCCATACCCTCAGCTAATGGAGCCCAAACGATATTGGTCAGAGCCTCAGCAACAGAGAGAACACTTCCTGCAGCAGGATCAGCAAGACCTGCCTGAGGTGCATGACCAAGAGCTGTAGCAATACCCTTCACGCCACGATAGTCGAGGGCTACAACACCACAATCGCTCAATGGCAACTGGATCTCACCCTGACACTGCTGACGGGCAATCTTACCTGTTACAGAGCGGTCAACCTTGTTGGTCAACCAGTCCTTACAAGCCACAGCCTCCAGCTGGAGCACGCGCTCAAGGTATTCATTTATCTTATCTTGACTGTAAGTAACATCCTGATAGTGACGCTCCACCGTATTATCCTTCATGATGGTCTTTGGAGAGTGACCAAACATCTGAGCCACGTCGAGGTCGAAAGGCTTCACACCGTCGCCCTGCTTGAATGAGAAGTGTGCATCGCCTGTGGTTTCACCTACAACATAAAGTGGAGCACGCTCACGCTCAGCAATCTTACGAACATGCTCGATGTGCTTTTCGTCGATGAGCAAGCCCATACGCTCCTGACTCTCGTTAGCAATAATCTCCTTAGAGCTCAGAGTTTTGTCGCCGATAGGCAGCTTGGTCATATCAATCTCACCGCCACACTCCTCAACAAGCTCTGACAAGCAGTTCAGGTGACCTGCTGAGCCGTGGTCGTGGATAGAGACAACGGGGTTCACATCCTCCTCGCAGAGAGCACGAACCAGGTTATAGGCACGCTTTTGCATCTCAGGGTTAGCACGCTGTACGGCATTCAGCTCGATACCGTTGCTGTAACGACCCGTATCAACCGATGATACAGAACCGCCACCGAGACCGATGCGATAGTTATCGCCACCTACTACAACCACCTTATTGCCTTTCTGAGGCTCCTTCTTCAGGCAGTCGCGCTTGGTGCCGTAACCTACACCGCCAGCCAGCATAATCACCTTATCGTAGGCGTATTTAGTAGCCCCTCCTTCGGAGGGGTTGGGGAGGCTTTCCTGATGCTCGAAGGTGAGCACAGAACCACAGATCAGTGGCTGACCGAACTTATTACCGAAGTCAGAGGCACCATTAGAAGCCTTGATCAGGATCTGCTCTGGTGTCTGATACAACCACTGGCGTACGGGCAGTATGTTCTCCCAGTCGCGGACCTTCCCCGGTAGGCCCTCCCCTCCTTCGGAGGGGTCGGGGGAGGCTAACCTTGGATAAGCGGTCATGTAGACAGCTGTACCGGCAATAGGCCATGAGCCTACACCTCCACCCATACGGTCGCGGATTTCACCACCCGTACCAGTAGCAGCACCGTTGAATGGCTCTACAGTGGTGGGGAAGTTATGGGTCTCTGCCTTCAGCGAGATAACACTCTCAATATCCTTTACCTGGAAATAATCGCTGGTGCTCTGGTCCTTTGGAGCAAACTGCTCAACAACAGGGCCCTGTGCAAAAGCTACGTTGTCCTTATAGGCCGACAAAATCTTGTTGGGGTTCTCCTGGGTGGTCTTCTTGATCATGGCAAAGAGGCTTGACTCCATTTCCTTACCGTCGATGATGAAGGTTCCACCGAAGATCTTATGACGACAGTGCTCAGAGTTGATCTGGGCAAAACCGAAGATCTCAGAATCAGTCAAAGGACGATCGTTCTGCTTCTCCAGTCCATGGAGATACTCAATCTCCTCAGGACTCAGGGCCAGACCTTCCTGCTCGTTATATTCCTCCAGATTATCCACATACTTAATGGGCTCGGGCTTGATGTTAATCGTAAAGATGTCCTGGTTCAGGCCGTTGTACATGCGCTGCAACATCTCGTCGTGCTCAGCATCCTTACTGGCAACAGCCCAGTACTCTTCTATACGCGAAATGCCGCTGAGTCCCATGTTCTGAGTAATCTCAACAGCATTCGTAGACCAAGGGGTCACCATTTCACGACGTGGACCAACGTAGAACCCGTCTAACGTCTGGGCGTCCAACAGCGTGGCGCCGCCATAAAGCCAGTTTAATTCCTTGATTTCCTGTTCACTAAGTGCGTGATCAACCTCAGTGGCAATCACTGATTTCTGTGGGGTCTGAAAGAAGCGTATCATAATCTTTATACCTTAATTATTTTAATTTGCCTGCAAAGGTAGTGCAAATCGAGCGAAAAAACATCTTTAATATGTGGATTCTTAGTTAAAATACTTTAAATGAACGCAACTTTATGATGTAAATAGCGTCTTATTAGTAACTTTGCAATGTTAAAGGAGTAATCATTAAAAATTGAATTTATGAAAAAGAGTGTATTTTTAGTTTCGATGGCAGCTGTTACTATGCTGATGACTAGCTGCGTATCAAAGAAGGAGCTGATAGCTTGTCAAGAAGAAAATAAGGCTCTGCAATCCAATTATATGGATACGAAGGAACAGTTGGCTGCCGCTAATGCCCGTGTGACCAGCATGGAAGAGCAGATGAAACAGCAGGAAAAGAATACCAGAGCCCTGCAGCGTTCTCTTGACAAGAGTCTGACCAATGCCAGTCAGAATAATATCAGTATTGAAAAGCTGGTTGACCAGATTAATGAGTCTAACCAGTATATTCGCCATTTGGTAGAGGTAAAGTCGAAGAGCGACTCACTGAATATGGTGTTGACGAACAACCTGACGCGTTCGCTTTCAAAAGAGGAACTGAAAGAAGTGGATGTTCAGGTGCTGAAGGGTGTTGTGTATATCTCATTGGCTGATAACATGCTGTATGAGAGTGGTACATATACCATCAACAAACGTGCCTCGCAGACACTGTCTAAGATTGCTAAGATCATCAAGGACTACAAGGATTACGACGTGCTGATTGAGGGTAATACTGATAATGTGCCCATCTCACGTGAAAATATCCGTAACAACTGGGACCTCTCTTGTCTGCGTGCCAGCAGTGTGGTACAGGCTTTGCAGAATGACTACGGTGTAGACCCCAAGCGTCTGACAGCTGGTGGACGTGGTGAGTATAATCCTCTCCAGCCCAACACGTCTGAGGTAGGTAAGATGCGTAACCGCCGTACTCAGATTATCATCACACCGAAGCTGGATGAGTTCATGGATCTCATTGGACAGGCTCCTGAAGAAAGCAAGTAAATCCCTTATATTATATAATAAGGTGGAACCGATTTAGGTCTTGATGTACGTCAAGACCTAAATTTTTTTTAAGGGAAAAATAAAAAAAGTTCCCAAAATATTTGTTTATATCGAAAAAAGTGCTTACCTTTGCATCCGCTTTCGCGCTAAAAACGGCGCTTGGGCAATAAGAAGGAGTTCTTTGAAAAGATTTACATAAGACAGATACGAAGTAGTACAAGAAGCGAGTACTTGATGTTTAATCTTTAATGTTAGGTACTTGGGTAATTGAACTTACCGTCAATTATGTTTTTTAGACTACCGGATGAGCGTTCTGAGACAGATAAACATCCTAGGTTGTCCTAGGTTCTCCTAGGTAAGATATAAGATTATACAGTGAAGAGTTT
>JAEEGH010000702.1_pt1 | contig 107899 bp, 91 predicted proteins | sample 9134181 | NCBI WGS metagenome assembly JAEEGH01 (sample SAMN16246544, study PRJNA631951) | gut metagenome | biome: gut microbiome; feature: rumen; material: DP-attached | host: Bos | place: Iran: Karaj | collected 2018-10
CAAAAAAGCCGCGTAATGTTCGGCAGCACCCGTCCGCTTACGGCCAAGTTCTTTTTGCAAAGCGTTCACATTCTCTTTGCTCTGCCGTAAGCTTCGTTCCAATTCCTCGCGTTCCTTCTGGTAGGCACTGCGTTCCGCCTCCAACTCTTCCTCATGCCGTTTCTTGGTCTTCTCTATCTCTTTTTCCGATTTGTCTTTCTGTAATTTCAGTTCATCTTCATGCCTTTTCACTATTTCTTCCACCTTCTGCTGATGTTTTTGCTCGGCATCGGCTAACTGTTGTTCGGCTTCCGCCTGCAATCGCCTTAACTCATTTTCGTGCTCTTGCTCTGTCTCACCAAGCATCCTGTCCGCTTCTTCTTGCTGCTCCTTCAATAGCTTCTTGCTCTTTAGCTTTGCTAAAATAATGATGGTTATTACAACCACAACGGCAACAGGCACGATTATTTTTATTGTTTTTTTTATAGACCTTTCTCTTTCTGCTTCCGCCTCTTTCTCTTGCTTTTGATTCTGGTAATTCTTGAACATGTCTTCAAGTTTCGAGACCAAAGCCTTGTTCTCTCCCTCAGGTTTCTTGTAATCAGCCAAGAAACGTGTACATTCATTCGACTTGGCTTGGTCACCAATACTATCATAAATGAAACGCAAATAATTCGCTGATAGGATTTGAGAGATTTGGTCATCTTTATTCTCAAACACGGGTTCTAAATATCTTAGCGCCGAATCATATATTCCTTCTTCATAATATATTCCACCTATAGTCAAATATCGAGTTAATAGCTCATTATTATTATCTGAAAGGACAAGAAGCTGTTTTATCTCATTCAAAGTTTGCTCTGTTCCTAATCCAACTTGATAATCACATAGAGCTTTGGTAGATATAATGTTTCTATACACAACATTCTGAGGATTGGAAATACCTTCTATAGCCTTAGAATAATAGTTTATTGCAACATCCTTGTCTCCCTTCTTGTCATATTGTTTCCCAATATGATAATAAATAATAGGTATGTTTTGGGATAGCATTGGCTCTTTTTGGCAGTAGGCCAAGGCCTGCTCACCGCAGGCAATAGCAGGATCCATCATAAACTGAATTGAAAAAAGCTCTAGTAAACGACTATAAACAATATTCATAAATACAGCCATTTCTCCTATCAGTTCTTTTTCCTCAAAATGTGCTTCCACCATTTCCAACGCATTCAGGTATTCCTCACAAGCGTTCACCACATCGGCCCGCTCATAATACCCCACACCATTGATATAATGTGCCCGCGCATCCAAAAACGCAATGTTTTGGGCATTTTTGGCGGACGCACGCGGTGCGTCCCTACGGCTGTCCGTCTTATATTCATCCACTGCAACTATTGAATCAAAATAATCCACCGCCTTCAGCAACTCCTCACGGTTACTCTGCTCATAATAGTTCTTATACAGCAATTCCGAAATCAGCATCTGGCAATAATGTTCCTCAAAATCATCCAAGCTGTCCGCCTCGGGGCTTGCCGCAAACTCCAGCATCACCGTCAAGGCACTGTCCGGCTGCTTCCACATCAGCGAGTCAATCTCCTTTAAAGCTTCGAGTGCGGCAGTCCCACTCTGAGAAGTGGTGCCCGTCAGGGCTGGGGAGTCAGGAGAATTTCCACATCTCACCATCACAGCAAGCAGAAGCCCTAATCCTAATATGTGTCGCAAGCATTTCATGCCTGCAAAATTAGTAAAATCCGTCAAACTCAATCAAAAATCTTCCCCTTTCAAAAGGTTCAGCCGCTATTTGACCCGAGGCTCAGGGAAAAAGGTAACCTTTTTTATGTTAGTGCAAAAAGTTTAGCGGACAGAAATAATTTGATATATCTTTAAATGGCGTCAATGAAGCTAACTACAGCGTCTCTGTCGTCTTTGCTAAGCTCTCTGAATTTCTCGATTGTTTTGCGAGCGTCGCTTTGGGCGTTACCATGCCACATAATGGCTTCTATGACGGTACGTGCGCGGCAGTCATGCAGACGGTCGCTTGAACCGGTACAGATGGCTGACAGACCGCGGCCCCAAAGTGGAGTGGTACGGCACCATCCTGTACGGATATCGTTGACCATGTGTAATTTGTGTTGCACATAGTCACTGTAAGGCCATATTTTCTGATTAGGATAACGGGGCAGACGTGGGTCTCCGTCAGAGAAGAAGCCGGTCGGGTCGGTAAAGATGTCATCACCGGTTTCCCATGAAGGTCTGTGACAATATGCACAGCCTAACTCGGTAAATAATTCTTTCCCGTGTTGCACTTTTTCATCACTGAGGTTACGTGCAGCTGGAACAGCCAGTCCACGGTGCCAGACCATGAAATCTGAGTATTCTTCAGCACTCATTTCGGGAACCTTAAGATTATCCGGAATCTGATCGTTCATCATGAGATAGTTGTAGATGTCGGTTGCAACGTCACCTGTGAGATTGAATTGTGGAAAGTAATCATAGAACGCAGCCTGAACATCAGGATCGTTGGCGGCGGTCTGTGCGTATGCAGCGGTCATGTAGTGCCCCATCTTTGTCGGGTGAGTCACGTTGGTGATGTTCCATATTGCATTTGCACCAGGTGCATCTTGCAGAGGACCACGTGTAAGAGCGTAGGTGTAACGTTTCGGATGTTTGGTGTTGCCATAAAGTCCGGATGCTGCCCAGTCGCTGCCAGCCCACATTGCCGGGTTGAGGCCGTTTGGCAGATACCCGTCATTGTACTCCTTCTGATATTGTGCCTTCAGGGAGTCGTCAGGAATAGCATCAATAAGGCCGGTGCCGTAGATGCCTATTGTGGATTCAAGCTTTACCACCAAGGCGCTATAGGGGATGTCGTTGCCGCCTACTTGCAAAGGGACATAGAAGGCTTTTTCAGGAATTGTGACTTCAGGATAGATGAGGCTGTATGTCTCACCATCAGGGAATTGGTTGCCCCATTCATCAACATAGCTGAGCCAGCTGATATTTATCTGTGTTTCATCAATAGGAGCTTTGAAAGGAGCAACTGCCTTTGTCTGTGGCATTCCGGTATAGGAACTCAGATAGGTGTCGTTTCTGTCAACAAGGACCAGCAGATATCCATTGCCCCAATCGTCGGCGCGATAGCGGTTCATGCGCATTCCGTGACCATATCCGGGGTGACAGGCTATACATGAACTGCGAATATATAATGGACCCAGCCCATCAAATGGTTCTGTATTCTGTGTGTAAGTACGCTCGAAGAAATATTCTCCGTATTTGAACTTGGTGGCCAATCCTGCATTTTCAGTGGCAGGAGTTGGATCCTCATACGCTGTTGAAGAAGAGTTAAAGGTCGTCCCAAGTTTACCGCCTGCGTAGGTCTCTTCTGTTATTTCAGTTGGAGTATCAGGTGGATTGCAGGAAACAAACAATCCTGCAATTAAAGCAGCGACAAGAGCAAATTTCAAATGTTTGAGTTTCATTTTTTTTCTTATTTTGATTGTTTTACCTGTTATAGTTTATTAAAGCGGTTTTGGCATTAGACAGTTTTTCGGAAAGTGTCACACAGGCTTCCATTGCTTCACCTGCTGTCGGGTCGTTTATGTTGTTTACGAAAGGAGCTGCCATGTTATTGATTTTTGTAAGAGCGTTCTCAATGGCTGACAGAACTTCTGAATCGATTTTTTGGTCAATTGTGGTCATGTAGTTGTGAACGGAATTACTCTCGTTTCTTTCTCCTTCATTGCCGCCCATATAAGCGTTTTTAACGCTGATGATGTTGTTATGGAAGTCGGTGATGGAGTTATAGCTATAAGGTGATTCCACATAGTGGATATCTTCTCCTGTGTGAGGTTTGCCTATCTTGGAGGTGCCGACTTCATCAGAGATGTCTATGCAACCGTCGATGATAGCAGCAAGAGCTTCGGTAAAGGTGACATAAGTGCTGCCTGCTTCACCTGATTTTCTCATGTTGTCACCGTAGCTGTTTGAGCTGCTGTTTACTGTAGTGTTGAATTCGAGTTCCTCCATCAAATCCTGATGTTCCTTGGAAGCAGAAGAGCCTTTCCAGCTTACTTCGAGTTGTACGCAACGGTTACGGAGGTCACCACTTACAGCAACTGCGTAAATGAGTTCGTCATCGGTGAGGCTGTTGACTTTTTTTGCTGCACCATTCTCAAAGAGGATGTATTCAATGCCGTGGAAACCTAAAAGAGCATTGCCGAGTTGTTCGCCGGCAACCACATCACCGTCTTCTGCATCAAGAAGTTCCAGCATGGCGTGATTGTTCATCAATGTCATGAAAGCGGTTTCGTCAAGTGGCCATGAGTCAATGTGAGGGTCAATGCCGAAATCAGAAGCTGCACCAAACAGAAATGCTTCGCTCTTTTCCCACCATGCACGGGCATTTAGGAAAATCTCGCAGGCTTTGTCAAGTTTGTCTTGAGTTGGATTTTCCTTAAGTGCTTTTAATTGGGCAACCAAATCATCGGTAGCATTTGCCAAATTCGTGTAGGTTGGGAAAATAGTGTGGTTAAGGTACTGGTCAACAATGGCGGTTTTCAAAGCCTTGTCGGCTTCCTCTTTTTCCTCATCGTTAGAACCACCACATGAGGTCATGGAAAATGATAATAATGCTATTGCTGCAAACAGCAAGGAGTTTTTAAATAATTTCTTCATTTTAATTTGTATTTAATATTTTATTATTTGTCAAAAAACGATTGGTTATCTTGTGAATAAGCCACTGTATGCAACGCCAATTGAGAAATATGGTTCGTCGTTGTATTGTTCCTTGAGGAAACGTTTGGAGAATTGAGCCTTGATGACGATTTGCTCAATTGGATAATAGTTGAGTCCAAAGGTCATTATGTGTCGGGATGTCCACTCGTAATCCATGGCACCTGAGTAAGGGATGTAACTGTCGTAATAGTCATAACGACCGAAGACGAAGAGTTTGTTCCCATAAAGGTTCATGGGGTGGAAAATGTCATAGCCTGCTTCAAAGCCGGCAGCCATCGCAGCTTCGCCGACTAAGGAACGCGGATAAGGCGAGAAGTCCTGGTGGTTCTGGTTTTTGTTGTAAGAGGAGATTGCGGCTGCATCGTTGAGGTGACCGTAGTCGAAGTTCCCTCTCACTATGAGACCATGTCCTTTATAATCGAATTCTGCAGTGCCAATCAATACCAGTCCTTTCACATTGGAATAGTTTTCGCTCGTGTTGGAGACGATGTCGTTATTGAAACTGTTGCCGATAAAGCCGCTTACGGCCCAGTGAAAGTTCTTTAATGAGTAGTTGTCAATGCGTGCAGCACCGGCAAGGTTGTTGGCAACCTTGAACTCGTAACCTGATGCTGAACCATTGTGTACCCAACCACTGTTGTCAAACATGTTGGAGTTCAGTCCTGGAACGACTGCCGCTTCGTAACGCCAGTTGCCGAGACGTCCCCAAATGCTGATTCCTGTTTCATGCCATGTGCAAGGTAAGATTGTAAGTTCGCCTTCCGGACGATAAGTTGTGAAGAACTCTGTAGGCAAGTGGGCATTGTTGGTTTGTCCGACTGGAACAATGATATGTCCCATGCGGATATTGAAGCCTTTGCAGAACGATTTCTGAATCCATAATTGTTCAAGGGCGACTTCACCGCCACGTTCAATCTCATGCTCAAATTCGCCCGTTTCTTCAGCCTCGACTTCTATTGCCACTTCGGTGCCACCGTGTTCAAATTCAATTTCGCTGCCGAAAGTCCAGCCTTTGCCGAAGTCATATCCCAGCATTATCACTGCGTGTGGAATATCAACACGACCATGGCCGGGAGCATCAGCGTATGAAGATGCGTGCGAATAGCGGAACATGTTGTCACTGTAGAAGTTACGGGTATAGACTGCTTCACCGTAGCTGCCTACCGTGAGTCTGTCCTTAAATTCTTTTTTAACTATGGTGTCGCTGTCAGAATTCTTTTTGTTCGTCTGGCAGACTAAGTCGTTGGAAATGAGCATCATTGCGATGATGGTGCATGATAGGATAAGTCTTTGTGATATTTTCATATTAAACTCATAATTTCATTTGCAAAAGTCGATTTTTATAATGAATTGTTTATTCACTATAAGTAGTGATTGGAGTTTGGTTTAATAGTGAAAAATGATTAGGAGCATCAGTTCGTAAATGCATAATATACAAAAAAAGCCGGCAATTTCATTTCGAAAAAGCCGGCTTGATATTGATTAGTAAATTGAAGGTTATTTCAGCAGCTCATCCAATTTTGCTTCAAGGTCTTCACCACGTAAACCTTTGGCAATAATAGTGCCATTTTGGTCGATAAGGAAGTTGCTTGGAATGTAATATATTGAATATAGGTCACTTGCGCTGTTGTCAGCATCACGGACCTGAGTCCATATAAGTTCATCATCCCTTACAGCCTTCATCCATTCGGCATCATCCTGGTCAACAGAAACCCCGAGAACCTCAAAACCTGCTTTGTGATATTTATTGTAAGCGGCTAAGACATTTGGATTTTCTTTTCTGCAAGGATTACACCAAGATGCCCAGAAGTCAACTAACGTCAGCTTATTGGCGGATACGATATCTGACAGTTTTACATCTTCACCCAATATGGTCTTTAGTGTGAAATCGATGAATGGCTGCCCGATTTCGAGTTTTTCCTGTTTGTCAATGTATTCGTTAATTGCGTCAAGATAGATTGATTTGGTGTCACCGAAATTGCTGACGAGGGCTTTAAGGGTGTCAAGAGGACAATCCTGCTTCATGTCGTTAAGAATGTAGAGAGAAGCGAAATTATTGGAATTGTTTTTGATGAAGTTGAACTTGTAGTCGTTTAACTCATCAACGATACTCTGTGCTGCAGATTCATCGTTATTTTTTTGAGCTTCCAAATAAGCAGGATAAAGTTCTTCTGACTTCTGACTCATTTGGCTGTTGAAGGTGTTGAGAAGAGCCTGGGCCTCGGAAGCTGTCACATTTGTTGCGGCCGGATTATCGATGTCGGCTACGATGGTCACGTCCTTGTTTTCGGGTAAAAATAGAATATAATCCCGCAAACCTTCAATGACTAAGAGGTAAAGATCCTGAACATCGCTTAAAGGTGCTTTCAGTTTAGCCTGCCCGTTGCTTATGGTAGTCGAGTCGATTGGTATGATGTCGTCGATGGTCACTTTGCTAAGATAAGCCATTGCGTCTTCACCATTTTGGCACTGCAAATTGACTTTGAAGGAAGGCTTGCTGCACGATACGAGTCCTAATGCTATGATTAGGATGAAGAACAGATTTTTTCTCATGATAAAACAATTATAGGATTACTATTCTTCCTTATTTCTCATCTGTTTAAGCTTTTCGGAGAGCATAGGGACAATTTTGTGGACATCGCCTACAATTCCAAGGTCGGCGACCTGGAAGATAGGTGCGTATTTGTCCTTGTTGACGGCGATGATGAGTTCTGATTCCTCCATGCCGGCGAGGTGCTGGATGGCTCCGGAAATACCCAATGCAAAGTATAGGTCTGGGCGGACGGTCTTACCGGTCTGACCTACCTGGCGATCCTGTGGCATTACGCCGGCATCGACCATTGCACGTGATGAGGAAACTTCCGCACCGATGACATCAGCGAGGTTTTGCAGTTTGCGGAAACCTTCCTTGTTGCCTACGCCTCTACCGCCTGAAACGAGTACTCTGGCTTCAGTGATGTCGATTTTTCCTCTGTTTTCTTTGACTTTCTTGATAAGTCTTACTCTGAACTTTGATTCATCGAAATTGATTGTCATGTTTTCAATTTCGCCAGTTTTTGCAGGGTCTTTCTTAGCCTTGCGCATGACGCCCGGTCGTACTGTTGACATTTGAGGACGGTTGTCGGCACAGAGAATGGTGGCCATGAGGTTGCCTCCGAAAGCCGGACGAGTCATCATCAGCTGGTTTTCAGGGGAAATGGCGAGTTTGGTGCAGTCGGCGGTGAGACCTGTGGTGTTGCGTGATGACACGCGCGGACCGAGGTCACGGCCTATTGTGGTTGCCCCGATGAGCAGTATGCTCGGCTTCTTTTCATTGATAATCTGAGTGATAGCCTGAGTGTAAGGCTCCGTAAGATAGTTGGCTAAACGTTCATCATCAACACAGATGACTTTGTCAGCACCTGAAATAATCAGGTCGTTAGCCTTGTCGGATATGTTGTGTCCCAACAGGATTGCTACGACTTTTTCGTTGAGTTGGGCTGCTAATTCGTTAGCCTTTCCTAACAGCTCGAAAGCGACATTCTGTATTATTCCGTCTCTCTGTTCGGCGAAGACGTAAATATCTTTATATTCGTTGATATCCATATTCTGAGATTTTAGATGATGAATTTTTCTTTTAATTTGTTAATAATAATATCAACAGCCTCTTCCGGTTCCACTTCATGTACAACGCCGGCCTGTTTGATGGCCTTTGCAAATGATTCCTTGACTCTTGTCGGGGAACCGCTGAGTCCGAGACGTGTTTCATCGGCATTGATGTTAGAGACATTCCATACTTCGACTTCCTTGTTGTAAGCGTTGACGATACCGCTTACGGACATGTATCGTGGTTTGAAGGAGGAGGCGAGTACTGTTACCAGCATCGGGAGTTCACATTCGAGAATTTCATAGCCGTCTTCGGTCTGTTTCTTGAGAGTGGCGGTTATCTTGCCGTTTTCGTTGACCGGAATTTCTTGTTTTGAATTGTCATTGATAGGCAGAACATTCTTGATGTTTTTTATGATGTTGCCGATTAGGGAATAGGAACCTAATTCGAAGTCTTCGAGGTAGGATACCTGAGGAAGGCCGAGCTGTTCGGCGAGTTCCGGGCCTACCTGTGCGGTGTCACCATCGATAGCCTGACGTCCGGTGATGACGAGGTCGTAGTCGAGTTGACGAAGAGTGCAGGAAAGTGCGTATGATGTGGCGAGGGTATCGGCACCAGCGAATTTTCTGTCACTCAACAGGATGGCGCGGTCAACACCCATGGCGAAAGCTTCGCGCAGTATTGCGTCAGCCTGCATGGGCCCCATGGTAACAACAGTTACATGAGCACCATATTTATCTTTCAGACGGAGAGCCAGTTCGAGGCCGCCCTTATCGTCGGGGTTCATAATGCTTGGAACACCTTCACGTATCAAAGTGCCTGTTACGGGATTGATCTTTATTTCGTTGGTGTCCGGAACTTGTTTTATGCAGACAACTATATTCATGTTTACTTATTTTAATAATTTAGATGAAATAACCATACGCTGAACTTCTGAAGTTCCTTCATAGATTTCCGTGATTTTTGCATCACGCATCATGCGCTCAACAGGATATTCACGGGTGTAGCCGTAACCGCCGTGGAACTGTACTGCCTTGGTAGTCATTTCCATTGCTGTTTCAGCTGCGAAGAGTTTTGCCATTGCTGCATCTACAGTGTAAGGCACGCCGTTGTCCTTCTTGAAGGCTGCAGATCTGACGAGAAGTCGCGCAGCCTGAATCTTGGTCTCAAGGTCGGCCAATTGGAACTGGGTGTTCTGGAAAGCACTGATGGCTTTTCCGAATTGCTTGCGTTCCTTGGTGTATTTGACCGTTTCGTCCATTGCACCCTGAGCAATTCCCAATGCCTGAGATGCAATGCCTATTCTGCCGCCATCAAGTGTTTTCATGGCTATTTTGAAACCATCACCGATTTTGCCGAGGAGGTTTTCCTTTGGCACTATGCAGTTGGTCATGATAAGTTCGCAGGTTGCGGAACCTCTGATGCCCATCTTCAGCTCTTTTTTTCCAACCTGAAATCCTGGAAAAGTTTTTTCAACAATGAATGCGGAAATGCCTTTGGTGCCCTTTGACTTGTCAGTCATGGCAAAAATGATATAAACGTTTGCATATTCGGCATTGGTGATGAATATCTTGTTGCCGTTGAGTACATAGTGGTCGCCACAGTCAACAGCCATGGTCTGCTGTGATGAGGCATCTGTACCAGCATTTGGTTCGGTCAGACCGAAAGCGCCTATCCATTCACCTTTAGCAAGTTTTGGGACATATTTGCTCTTTTGCTCAGGAGTACCGTTTTCCATAATCGGAGCAATACACAGTGAAGTGTGAGCCGACAAAATTACACCTGTTGTGGCACATACACGTGAAATCTCTTCAACGCCAATAGTGTACATCAGGTTTGTGCCACCTGCACCACCGTATTCGGCAGGTACTGGTATGCCCATAAGACCTAATTCTGCCATCTTCTTAACCGTCTCCATCGGAAAACGCTCTTGTTCGTCAACCTCTGCCGCTAATGGCTTTACCTCATTGTCGGCAAATTCTCTTATCATCTGACGAAATAACTTTTCTGTTTTGGTTAGTTCGAAATCCATAATTGATTGTAATTGATTTATTTGTAAAAAATTGTATTTTTTGCTGTGAATCTGCAAAGATACAATTAATTTTTGATTATATGATTTTTTGATTACTTTTGCACGTGTTTTAATAATCAAAAATGAATCGCACTAAACATTATTTATTCATTTCCGTCTTAATCATTGTAACTATGGGGCTTTTCAATAAATGCAAACAGAATCAGACCTTTGAGTCCGACAACTTCATCACCGGCAGTAACAAGACTTTGACCATCACCTTTCTTAAACATGCAAGTCTGATGATGTCTTTGGACAATTTCGTCATTTACTTCGACCCGGTCTCCAAGCAGGATGACATCACAATTGACTTTTCTGTGCTTCCAAAAGCAGACCTTATTTTGGTGACGCACGAGCATTTCGACCATCTTGATACTGCTGCCATAAAAATGCTGTCAAAGGATGGTACGAAAATTTATGCTTCAAAAAATGCCGCCATGCAGGTCGGAAACGCCAATGCACTGAAAGCAGGTGACACTGTTGTCATAAATGATGTGGTTTCCTTTAGAACAGTGCCGGCTTATAATATCTCACCCGAACAGCTCAAGTTTCATCCTAAAGACAGAGGTGATTTAGGTTTCGTTATTACCCTTGATGATAAAAACATATATGTGCCCGGTGATGTCGAGGATATCCCGGAAATGGCTTCCCTTACGGATATTGATATAGCCTTTATTCCTGTAAATCAGCCATATACTATGAAGATTGAACAGGCTGTTAATGCTGCCAAGATGATAAATCCTAAGATACTTTATCCGTATCATTTTTCGGATACAGACGTAAACAAACTGGTGAATTTGCTTTCGGACACTCCTATGGAGGTCAGAATTAGAAATATGCAATAATTATGAAAAAAATTTTACTATTAGTTTCAGTTTTCCTTTTTTGTTCCGTTGCTGAAGCTCAACAGGTGGATGTGACCACTGCTCGCAAGGTCGCCGAAAATTGGTCACACAATGTTGTCGGTGTAAAAAACAACATTGATTTACAGCTTGTTATGACTGATGAAGATGAAATACATTCGACAGTCTATTATTACATCTTCAACGATTATGACAACAATGGCTTTGTGATTGTTGCAGGTGACGAGAGAATAGAACCCATACTTGGCTATTCCGATGAAAGTGTGTTTGTTACAGATAATGTCCCTGAAAATATCATTTCTTTCTTTGAGGATTACAAGGAAGAAATGAATTCCATTTTCGAAAGTGGCAGGAAGATTAGGAAACATCCGAACTGGAAGACTATCATTAACGGGACTTACGCTGCAAAGGGTAATTCTGCCGTGTTGCCTTTGGTTAGCACAAAATGGGATCAGGGATGTTACTATAACTCCAAATGTCCGGTTGATTATGCAGGCCCCTGCAACCATGTCTATACCGGATGTGTGGCAACAGCCATGGCACAGGTTATGAAATATTGGAACTATCCTGAATATGGACTTGGAGAAACTGTGTATGTCAACGGAAATTATGGCAATTTGTCTATAGTTCACGGTGATGTCCATTTCGACTGGAACAGCATGCCAAACAATGTTTATAGTCCCAATGATGCTGTGGCGACGCTTATGGTCAACTGTGGTGTCAGTGTCAGAATGGACTATTCTCCGTCAGGCAGTGGCGCAAGCATGGGAAAGGTGGTCTCTGCTCTTCGCAATCATTTTGGATATGATGATGCTGTCGTAAACAATCACAAGTCAGACTTCAACCAGTATCGTTGGATTGAAATGCTGAAAGAACAGCTCGATGCCGGCCAGCCAATGGAATATAGCGGCCGTAACGCTTCAGAAGGTCATGCTTTTGTTTGTGATGGTTATGATAATAACAATATGTTCCATTTTAATTGGGGATGGAGTGGGTATTACGACGGATATTTCGCGATGAATCATCTTAATCCTGGCAATTACACTTTCAACAGCGATCAAACGTGCATAATGAATATCGTACCAGATCCGACAAAGATATGCCACATACCTCATAATATAAGTGGCTCAATTACGGGAAATACCGTGAATATCACTTGGGATGAACCGGATCCGGATACAGTGGAACTTGTCGGTTATCAAATTGTTTGCAACGATGTCGTGGTCGATACCGTCACCAAAAACTCATATACCGGCGAGTATGGTTATGGCAACTTCCACTTCTGCATTCAAGCAATGTATGACAACGGTTGCCTTTCCGACATAATAAGATGTATCGATGCTTTTGGTAGTTATCCTCTTCCAGTCGATGACCTCAGTGCTGATATACATTCCGAAAATGTGATACTCACATGGAATGTGCCGCATCATACCGCATATTTTGACCATTTCGACATTTATAAAGATAATGTTCTATTGGCTTCAACTACAGATACATCATACATTGATGTTGTGCCTGATGGTACATATCATTATTGTGTGATTGTCAATTATGAGGATGAGCTGTTCTCTGATTCTGACTGCATTGATGTGGAAGTTGAAACACAATGCCTTCCTCCGACCAACATTGAAGTGACTCGTATTCAAGGTGGGTATTATATTAAATGGGAGCCATCTGCCGACACATATCCTATTGCCTATTCGTTCTATAAGAATGGTGTGATGATGGCTGATTCGCTCTTGAGTAGCCATTATTATGACAATGATGTCACTGGTCTGGTGAGATTTGGTGTGAAGTCGATATACAATTTCTGTGAATCAGACATCACCGATTTCATGTTTGATGGAATTGAAAATGTCGAATCTTATGACTTCAAGGTATATCCAAATCCGTTTGCAACGACCGTAACTGTCAGCAGAAATGCATCGTGCATTCCTATGGATGTGGAATACATCGTCACTAATATTACCGGTCAAGTAGTTTATCGCACAACGACAACGAACGTTTTTGAATGGACCCCTGCAAATGACATAGTTGATGGGATGTATTTCATTAGTGCTTATGTTGATGGGGTGAGGGTTCAAACATCAAAGGTGGTTTATCAGCAGTAATTTATATTTCTATCCGTTGTCTGTAGTTTTGTCGGAATAATTTGTAAAATTCTGACAGAATGTCGTATATTGTCCTCCAATAATTGTTGGCACGCAAGTTGATGATTATTGGGCAGGAGGATTTTGAAATTATGAATTACGATAAATTTACAATAAAATCTCAGGAGGCTTTACAAGAAGCCGTAAGGATAGCTCAGGGAAATGGCCAGCAGGTTGTTCAAACCGGACATCTTTTCAAGGGAGTGCTTCATTCCGGCGAAGACATAGTCAATTATGTCTTTAACAAACTTGGTGTTCAGGTTAACAACCTTAATCCATTGCTTGACAGTATAATCAAATCATATCCGCAGTCATCCGGCACCGACCCGTATCTGTCACAGGATGCCAATCGTGTGTTGAATGCCGCGTATAACAAAGCTAACAAGATGGGTGATAATTTTGTCGCCCTGGAACACATTCTTTTGTCTTTCTTTGAAATCCGTGACGATGTTTCACAGATGCTAAAGGATCAGGGAATATCTCTTAATGCAATGGAGAAAGCCATTGCGGAATTGCGAAAAGGCAACAAGGTTAAGGATGAGAATGCTGAAAACCAGTATAATACCCTTAACCGTTTTGCAAAGAACCTTAATGAAATGGCCTTGAAGGGAAAGATAGACCCCGTCATAGGTCGTGACGAAGAGGTAAGACGTGTGCTTCAGATTTTGTCGCGTCGTACCAAGAACAATCCTGTTCTTGTGGGTGACCCAGGTGTCGGTAAAACGGCAGTGGTTGAAGGCATAGCACAGAGAATAGTTCGTGGCGATGTTCCTTCCAATCTGAAATCAAAACAGATTTATTCACTTGATATGGGTGCTCTGCTTGCAGGCGCCAAGTATCAGGGAGAGTTTGAGGAACGTTTGAAAGGTGTTGTGAATGAGGTCGTTGCATCCGAAGGCGATATCATCCTTTTCATTGATGAGATTCATACGTTGGTCGGTGCAGGCAAGACGCAGGGTGCAATGGATGCTGCAAACATCCTGAAACCGGCATTGTCGCGCGGTGAACTTCATGCAATAGGAGCCACGACCCTCAAAGAATACCAGAAATATTTTGAAGAGGACAAGGCTCTTGAAAGACGTTTCCAGAAGGTGATGATAGACGAACCTGACGAACTCAGTGCCATCTCAATACTTCGTGGTTTGAAGGAAAGATATGAAACTCACCATAAGGTAAGAATAAAAGATGATGCGCTGATTGCGGCAGTCCAATATTCAAAACGTTATATTACAGACAGATATCTGCCTGACAAAGCTATTGACCTTATAGATGAGGCAGCATCCAAACTGCGTTTGGAGATGAATTCCGTTCCTGAGGACATCGATGAAATTGAAAGAAAGATCCGTCAGCTCGAAATCGAGAGGGAAGCCATCAAACGTGAAGGAGATACCGAGAAGATGGCAAATCTTGACGAACAGCTTGCAAACCTGCGCCAGGAATATTCTAAGATGTCGGCAAAATGGGAACTTGAACGTTCCTGTGTTGAGGATATCCAAAAGAACAAGAAGCAGATTGAAGAATGGAAGTTTGAGGCTGATAAGGCTGAACGCAGTGGTGATTATGAAAAGGTTGCCGAGATACGTTATGGCAGGATAAAGGAAGCTGAGAATGCCATCAATGACGCGCAAGAGAAACTGAAGTCCGTAGCAGGTGACAATCCTTTGATTCGTGAGGAAGTCGGCGTTGAGGATGTTGTGTCTGTAGTGTCAAAGTGGACTGGAATACCGCTGACCAAGCTGATGAAGAGCGATAAGGACAAACTGCTTCATCTTGAGGAAGAACTTCACAAGAGGGTGGTCGGACAGGATGATGCAATAGAGGCATTGGCTGATGCAGTGCGTCGAAGCAGAACAGGACTTCAGGATCCGAACCGTCCTATAGGCTCGTTCATATTTCTCGGCACCACAGGTGTCGGCAAGACCGAACTTGCCAAGGCTCTTGCAGAAATGCTGTTTGACGATGAATCGATGATGACACGTATTGATATGTCTGAATATCAGGAGAAGTATTCGGTTTCCCGTCTGATAGGTGCTCCTCCAGGATACGTCGGATACGATGAGGGTGGCCAGCTTACTGAGGCTGTACGTCGTAAACCGTATTCGGTGATATTGCTCGATGAAATTGAAAAGGCTCATCCGGATGTTATGAACGTATTGCTTCAGGTACTCGATGACGGACGTCTGACTGACGGCAAGGGCAGAACGGTTGACTTCAAGAATACCATAGTAATAATGACATCAAACATAGGTGCTTATCTTATTCAGGAAAAACTTGAAGGCATCAATGGCTCCAATCGCAAGCAAATTATTGAGGAAACCAGAAAGGAAGTCGATGAGCTGCTGAGAAAGTCGATAAGGCCTGAATTTCTGAACAGAATTGATGAAATAGTCATGTTTAATCCATTGTCGCAGTCCGATATTCTCCAGATTGTCAAACTTCAGTTCAATCATGTGGCCGGGATGCTTGAAAAACAAGGTGTTGTTGTGCAGCTGACAGATAAGGCCGCCGAGTGGTTGGCAAAGGAAGGTTACGATCCGGGATATGGTGCAAGACCTATTAAGCGACTGATTCAAAGGACGTTGCTCAATGATTTGTCGAAGAGACTGTTGTCGGGTGATGTCAGCAAGGACAAACCGATTGTCATTGATGCAGGCTCAGATGGCTTGATTTACAGATAAAAAATAGTAATTGTAAAAGTTGGGAGGCGATTGGCATGGATGCCGGTCGCCTCTTTTTTTGTGTTGCCCCGCTCGGTCGGATTTCAATCCGAGCGCACTGAATATGCGGAATTACGAGATGCCGCTCGGAGTCAGGCATGATGAGGTGAGGTCGGGAATGACGCGAAATTTTTTGCGATTATCAATTCTGAGTTATTAATTTGTATTATCTTTGCAACGCATTTGGTTCCGTAAGGATCAAAAGGGAATTTGGTGCAAAGCCAAAACTATCCCCGTAGCTGTGAGTTCTTTACAATGCCGGTCTATTTGCCACTGTAGGATCTTCTTATGGGAAGGCGACCGGACAGAACGAGTCAGAAGACCTGCCAACTGCAAATTAACAGTAGCTTTCGGGTGAAAAGGCGACGGGATATAATCGAATATTCTATCATTTTTCCATCCGCTACCATTGTGTAACTTTAAAACTCTTATTAAAATGAGAAAAAATTTACTTTTGTTGGTAGCTTTTCTGATGGGATTGTCAGGAAACATCTTTGCACAGAATGGACCTTATCCGCCTGCTGCCGGCCAGGAAGGGTCAACAGCTATTCCGGTTAATTCGGACCAGTTTGTCTGCTGGGCTACAGGCATTCAGTTAACTCGTGGTTATCAGAATATTGCAAACCCGCCTGCTAAGGTGTCTTTCGGATATCCGGCATTGGGACTGGGTGTCGCTGAAGGAGGCTCGATGGAGGTGGTAAGCCTCGGTGATGCAGGTGAAGCTATTCTGACTTTCGACCGTCCAATTGTCAATGGACCTGGATTCGATTTTGCAGTGTTCGAAAATTCATTTGATGACTATTTCCTTGAACTGGCTTTTGTTGAAGTCAGCTCCGACGGCGTGAACTTCTTCAGATTCCCTGCTGTCTCCCTTTCTTCTGAGACTGAACAGATTGGAACGTTCGGACAAGTTGATGCAACGATGATCCACAACTTGGCTGGTAAATATCGTCAAGGGTATGGAACTCCTTTTGACCTTGATGATGTTGCCGACAATGCAGGATTGGATGTCAATAATATCAGATTTGTCAAGCTGATTGACGTCATCGGCTGCATTCAGGATGAATATGCAACTTACGACTCTCAAGGACATAAGGTCAATGACCCATGGCCGACTGAATTTAATTCGTCAGGATTTGACCTTGACGGAGTAGGCGTCATCAATGCCGGTTCTCCATACGAAATCTCAAATTTCAATGAATTGTCCCTTGCACCTGATTCCTATTGGGATGGCAGTGATGGAACAGGCGGATTTACCTCCGGAATAGTCAGATATGTGAATAATTATGATGCTTTATATTACTCATGGAGCGGCTTTGCATATTCCAACATGAGAGACGATACTACGGGCGGATACACAAATCAGTTCAGCGCTATAACACGTGGTGGCATGGAAGCCGATGATGAAGGCGGTACAAATTACGCAGTGGCATACGTGGCAACAGATTGGATGAATGATTATAGTGCGATTCCTGTTGAGGCAAATTTTGTCAATCCAGCAAAAGAAGATGTGGCATATGTTGTGAACGGATTTTTCGTCACAAACGCCACATATACTTACCTCTCAATGCGTGATGGTGACGGATTCGCCAAGAAATTCGGCGGTGATTCTGGAAATGACCCTGACTGGCTGACACTCAATGTTTTCGGTATAGATATAAATGGAAATCCAACAGACACAGTCGTGTTCTATCTCGCCGATTTCAGGTTTGATGACAATTCACAGGATTACATCGTTGACAATTGGCGTTGGGTTGACCTTGCTTCTCTGGGCGAAGTTACTGGTTTAAGAATGTTTCTCGAATCAACTGATTCGGGCGCTTATGGAATGAATACACCTGCATATTTCTGCATCGACAATATGTACGTTAATGTCGGTCAGAACGAGGCCATTAGAGATGTGGAGAACAATAATGCTATTTCTGTATATCCAAATCCTACCTCAGGGAAATTTTACATAAGTACTGATACATACAGCACAGTTGATGTTTATAATGTGAACGGACAGATTGTCAGTCATTTCGATACAGACGGTAGAAACTGCATCGACATCTCTGATTTGTCAACAGGCATGTATTTCGTACGTATTGCAAGCGACAATGGTGTCGTGACCAAGAAACTTATAAAGAAGTAATCCGTTTTATCCATGGGCCACAGGATTTTTTTCTGCATGACCGTGATGTTCATGGTCGTTTGGGGGAAACTTATGGCTCAGGATGTTCAAGATACAGTTGTCCTGAAAAGCGTTGAAATCGTTGGTTTTACCGCTGACAGGCTGTTTGAGAAAGAAGAAGCCGGAATGAGGGAGACGAAGGTCGATTCCATCGTCATGATGGAGAAGATCAGTTCCTCTCTTTCCGACTTGCTTTCTGAAAACACACCGATATTCATCAAGAACAATGGAAGAGGGGCACTTGCAACTGCTTCATTCAGAGGCACTGCAGCATCTCATACACAGGTCGTGTGGAACGGTATTAACATTAATTCGCCGATGACGGGCAGTGTCGATTTTTCGCTGATACCGGTGTATATTATAGATGATATCAACCTTAAACACGGAACAGCCTCAATTGCCGACAATAGCGGAGGCTTGGGAGGCTCAATAAATATCGGTAATTACGACACTCATGACACATGCTTTACTCTTAAGTATGTGCAGGGAATCGGTAGTTATCACACCTTCAACGAATATCTCGGGGTCGGATGGGGTAATAGAAAGATTTCCCTCAAAACGAGAGTGTACCATAACTATTCCAAGAATGATTTTACATTCGTCAACCGCAGAATCAAAGTTTATAATCCTGTAACCGGTTTGTACGAATACCCCATAGACACTAATGACAATGCGTCCTATAAGATATATGGACTTCTTCAGGAAATATATTTTCACATCAATGGAAACAATGCATTGTCGGTAAAATACTGGGGACAGAGAGCCGACAGGTCAATTCCGCAGGTGACGAGCTATGAGGGCCCGGAAAATTCAAATCTTAACAACCAAAAAGACGATGATAATAAGGTGGTCGTCGATTGGACACATTATGGCTTGAAGTCGGAACTTGTTGTCAGAAGCGGCTTTTCGAATAAGCATCTTCTATATACTCTTCGAAATTTTGTCTCAGGTGTAGGCATTATTCCTGCGATTTATTCCGTAAGCATGTCAAATAGTTTTGTCAACAGTGCAAAATATACTTATAATTTTTCCGAAGACTTCTCGATAGAGGCCAGCTTTGATGCAAATTTCCACAAAGTCAGCTCGACTGATACGATTCAGCATGTGGGCTACGATGCTGTCCGTCAGGAATATTCGGCTTTCATGTCTATAAACAAAAGTTTTTGGAAAAGGTTGAATATGACGCTTATGATGCGTGAGGATTTGGTTGACGGCAAGTTTGCACCGCTGATTCCGTATTTAGGTTTCGATCTCAAGATACTGAAGAAAGCCGATTTTATCGTCAAGGGAAACATTGCTCGAAATTATCATCAGCCTACACTGAATGATTTATATTGGATTCCCGGCGGAAACAGGGATTTGTTGCCTGAAAACGGCTTTGGTTTTGAACTTGGCTTGGAATATCAGTATGTTGTACCTGATTTCAAGATTAAGACCGAGGTTACCGGTTTCAGGAATGATGTCAACAACTGGATAGTGTGGATTCCGAGTTTTAAGGGGTATTGGCAGCCGATGAATATAAGTAGGGTATTGGCGCAGGGCATTGAGGCTAGCCTGTCGGCTGAAAAGAGTATTAAAAATGTATATATCAGGGTGTCAGGGAATTATGCTTATAATCATGCGAGAAACTATGGCGATATAGATGTCTGGGGTGAGGATTCCTACGGCAAGCAGCTTGTGTATATTCCCCTGCATTCCGCCAATGCTCTCGTCAATGTGACTTACCGAAAGTTTTTCGTTACATATCAGTTTAACTATTATAGCGAGCGCTATACTACTTCAACCAATGACATCACCCGTCGTGACTGGCTTTATCCTTACTTTATGAGTGATGTTTTTGTGGGCAAGGATTTCAATTTTAAGAATTTTGATTTTTCTGTCGAACTGAAGATATACAATTTGCTAAATGAGTCGTATCATTCAGTACTTTACAGGCCAATGCCAGGTCGAAACTTCCTTTTACAATTAGTATTTGAAATTTAATAACAATTTAATAACACTAAAATGAACACAAAAACAATATTATTTTTAATTATCAGCGTGATATTTATTCTGAGCGGCTGTATGCCTGACGACCCTGGTCCTGTAACGCCGCCCGATATCAATGAATCCCATTCGGGATTGTTTATCGTAAACGAAGGCAATTTTATGTATGAAAATGCTTCGTTGTCATACCTTGATTTTGAAACCGACAGCGTTATGAACAACGTATTCTATGACGTCAATAACATACCTCTTGGTGATGTGGCACAGTCGATGGTAATCATGGACAGCACCGGCTTTATTGTTGTCAACAACAGTGGCAAGGTCTATGCTATCAATACCAACACTTTTGAGGTTGTAGGCAAAATCACAGGACTGACATCGCCGCGCTATATGCATTTTGTCAGTAAAACAAAAGCTTATATAACAGATATTTACGCCAAAAGTATAGCAATAGTCAATCCATCGACGTACGAAATAACCGGACATATTGATGTTGACAACCATGAATCTCAGTATTATCAGCATTCAACAGAGCAGATGGTTCAGTATAAGAATTTTGTGTTCACCAACTGTTGGAGCTATGACAATAAAATCCTTGTAATCGACACTGAAACCGACCAGCTTGTGGATTCGATTGAAGTTCTGAAGCAGCCTACATCACTGGTGATTGACAAAAACAGTCAGATATGGACCATCACCGACGGCGGATTTAATGGAAGCCCGTATGGCTATGAGGAACCAGGGCTTATAAAAATTAATCCCGAAACAAGGACTGCTGAAATCGTGTATCGTTTTGAACTTGATGATTCACCTTCAGAGCTGAAAATCAACGGTTCGGGTGATACGGTATATTTCCTGAATCGTAACGTTTATCGCTTTGCAATAGATAATCCTTCTGACATTCAGCTGTTTGCCGAAAACAATTCTTCGAGTTCGTACAACGGCTTTTACGGGCTTGCTGTTGACCCGCAGACTTCGTTGGTTTATGTGTCTGATGGTCTGAATATGATTAAAAATGGCATAGTGTATAAATATTCCCCTTCCGGTGAGTTGCTGAAATCGTACAAGGTCGGGCTTATTCCAGGTGAATTCTGTTTTAAGTGATTCATGTGCCCTGGTGTCCCGATAAGTTTATCTCTATTGGATTTATTCCACTTTTATGCTGCGGATTGAGCCGGTGTGACTGTCGTAAAGGACATATTTGTTCTTAGCCATGTCGAAGTTCATCATCTTTCCGAGCTGCGGCAGTTGATAGATGCCTCCACAATAAGTCTTGTTTTTGTATCTTGCATATATTTCTGCAGTGACAGGAATTCTGTATTTTATGCCGTTTTCCTTAAGTTTGGGCTCTTTCTTTACCGACTGATTTCGTGGAATGACTGAGATGGTTATCTGTGAGTTGCTGTTTCTTGTGCTGCTGCAGATGCCGGTTTCTTCGGAGAAACAGAGAACCGAAGTTTCCTTGTTGACGTTGTCGGCTGTCGGAGAGAAAATGAACGAGTGTACATGCTCGTTTTTCGAGGTGCTGCCGATAAACATGCTTAAATAGCTGTCCTCGGTCTGCTTGAGTGACGAAGCGAGGTATCTGAAGGCTTCGACTGAATAGTTTGTTTCCTGATATCCGGAAAGCAGGTCAAGTCGCTGTTGGCGGATTTCCATCATGGAGTTGAGTGCGGCTTCTGCTTTTTCTTCAGTTGACATCTCTTCAGTTGAAGTTATTATTTCGTAAGCTGTGTCTGTGTTGTCGGAGATGGTGTCGGTAAGTGATATCAATGACGGAACAACCGAGTAGTTGTTAAATGGAACTGTCGCATTCTTGGAACTGAAAGCCAGTTGTTCATCATCTGCTTTATCCGTAATGTCATTATCGCTGATTGTTCCTAATCCGATGAGAATACCGTTTTCGTCAATATGGACATGACATTCCGATTCCGATTTTGCCGTTGATTCATTTTTGATGTAGAAACGTGCATTTTCATCTGCCTCGATAAAAGGTTTCAAGATTATGTCGTCAATGGAATAGTATCTCTTTTCCTTTTTCACGACATCTTCAATACCAAGCATGCTTTCGGCATAATCGGCATAAATGCCTGGTTTTGTGATGTTCTCGGAATAGTGGACTTCTACTATGAAGGAAGTTTTAGGCAGTGCACACAAAACGCCGCTGCTTATGGAATCGTTATACTTAACCATTGAAATCTGCGCATTCGTGTTTATCACACAAATCAGTGACAAAATTGTAATCAGTATATTTTTTTTCATACATTAAATATTATTGAACTTTTGACTTTCTACATTCAACTTTTCAGCCATCTCATGCACATAAAATGGCCTTTCGGACAGTGTTCGTAGCCGAGTTTGCTGCACGGACGGCATTTTAGGTTTTTGTTTTCAACGATTTCCGACTTGCCTTTGAAATCAACCGGATAATAAGGATACATGCCGAATTCGGGAATTGTGTTCCCCCAGAAGGATGTTATGTCTTTTTTGAATGCGGCTGCGATATGCATCATTCCGGTATCTCCGGTGAATACGCGGTCTGCGTTGCGTATCACCTGGGCCGACTGGTTTATGGTCAGTCTGTCGGTGAGATTGAATACATTGCTGCATCGAAGTATTATCTTGCTGCCCTCAACTCTGTCTTCCTTGCCGCCTATGATGTATATTTTATTGGTTCTCATATTGTTGCATATTTGAACTATGATGTCGGTCGGAACAATTTTGGTCTTGTGTTGTCCGCCGATGGCGAAGACGAAATAGTGTTCGGGTAGTTCAAGGCCTGTAGGCATTTTTTCTTTTTCATCGATGAAGTAATCTAATCCTCGTCCGTCGTTTTCAACCCCCAGTTTTTTCACGGCACCGAAATATCTGTCAACCACATGCACTTTCGGCAGCAGGTTTATTTTGAATTTGGTGATAAGGAATTTTTTGAAATCCAACTTATTGAAAGAAGCCCCCGGTTTCCTTAGCCGTCTGCGTATTATGTGCGATCGCGTGTTGTTGTGCAAGTCAACAATGAAATCGTAGTTTTCGGCTTTAAGTTCGCTTACAGTCGTTTTTATGTCTCCATCGAAAAGAATCACTTTGTCAATATAGGGATTATTTGCAACGAGAGTGTTGTAGCATTTCTTCGTGAGGAAATGCAAAGTGCAATCAGTTTGCTGTTTGAGGCATCTGACAACGGGAGAGGTGAGGACTATGTCGCCTATTGAACTGAGGCGTATGACAAGTACTTTCATTTTCATTGTTACTTGAATCTGCAAATGTAAAATTTTTTTTGAAAAGTTGTTGTATTTTTGCGGCATGAACGAAGCCGAATATTATTTTATCGATTCCCACACACATCTTTATGCCAGTCAGTTTGATGTGGACAGAGTTGATGTCATGCAGCGGTGTCTTGACAACAATGTCAGGAAACTGGTTATGCCCAACGAAGATTATTTGTCGATAGATCCTTTGAAGTCCATGCTTAGTAATTATAAAGGAATATGTTATGGTGCTATGGGGTTGCATCCGACATCAGTAAATGACGGATACAAGCATGAGATGGAGCTGATAGGGGAGGAATTGTTCAACGGTGATACCGGTTATGTGGCGGTAGGGGAGATTGGCATGGACCTGTATTGGGACAAGACTTATATGGATTTTCAGAAGACGGTGCTAAGGGAGCAGTTTTCGTGGGCTTTGCAACTGGATCTTCCAGTGATAATTCATAGTCGCAGTTCGGAGAGTGTTGTCTTGGATATCCTTGATGAGAGCGAATTTCAGGATGTCAGAGGAATATTCCATTGTTGGAGTGGAACCATGGATGAGACCATTCGCGCGATGAGGCATGAAAATTTTTATTTCGGGGTAGGGGGGACATGTACTTATAAGAAGTCTAAAATTCCGTCATTTTTTGATTTTTTGGATTTGAACAGGGTTGTTCTGGAAACTGATTCACCGTATCTGCCTCCTGTGCCATATAGGGGACAGCGGAATGAGAGTTCTTATATTCCTCTGATTGCTAATAAATTGTCAGATAATTTAGGTGTTCCGGTGGCGACTGTAGCCGGCATCACAAATAAGAATGCGGAGAAGATTTTTGGAATATAATATAAGAAATTGTCCTTGTAATCAACTGATTATCAGTGGTTGTTAACAAATTATTAAAAAATGGTGAATTAAAAATAATCAGTAATTGATTTAATTGAAAAAAAAGTACTAATTTAGCAGGCAAAATTTTTAAGCGGTATAGAGTGTCCTGTTGAGGTGCTCTAAAGTGGCTTAAAATCAAGTCCGGAGAGATGACCGAGTGGCTTAAGGTACACGCTTGGAAAGCGTGCGTTCTGCAAAACGGAACCGAGGGTTCGAATCCCTCTTTCTCCGCTGAAATTTATTAGAAACAAAAAAATAAACAATTAATTAAAAAAATTATGAAAAGATTATTTTCGTTATTAGCAATGGCATTTTTGCTAACATTTGTAACAGTTAACGCTTTCGCTCAGAATGCTGCACAACCAGCAGACGAACAGCAAACAACAGAACAAGTGGCAGAGGAAACCACAACTCCTGCACCAGCACAGTCAGCAGTTCCTGAAGATCAAGTGCAGCAGAAGAAATCATTTCACTATGTATTAAAGGAAAAATTCATCGAAGGTGGTCCTGGATTTATGGCTACCGTTCTTTTGTGCCTCATATTCGGTTTGGCATTGGTTATTGAAAGAATTATCTATTTGACAATGTCAACCACCAATTCTGATAAATTGTTAGGTGAGATTAAGGCTGCCCTCAAGAATGGCGGTCCTGAGAAGGCAATGTCAATTTGCAAGAACACCCGTGGTCCTCTCGCAAGTGTCTTCTATGAAGGTCTTGCAAAGTATGATGACGGCATTGACCAGGTTGAGAAAGCTTTAGGTGCTTATGGTAGCGTTGCTACAGGTAACCTTGAGAAGGGACTCAGCTGGATAGCACTGTTTATCTCTCTTGCTCCATCCTTGGGATTTATGGGAACTGTCATCGGTATGATTGCAGCATTCGATAAAATTTCCGTTGTAGGTGAAATGTCTCCAGCTGTTGTCGCAGGCGGTATGAAAGTCGCTCTTCTGACAACCCTGTTCGGATTGATAGTAGCAGTTGTTCTTCAGGTTTTCTACAACTACATCCTTGCCAAGATTGAAAACATTGTCATTGACATGGAAGATTCATCAATTGAATTCCTTGATATCGTTGCAGACAGCATGGATAATAAGTAATCCATTGAATAATAACAATAAATAAAATAAAGAGTTATTATGGCAACATCAAAGATATTTAATATAGTAGGCAAGATACTATGCTATATACTCTTCGCTATCGGTGCTTTTTTGGGTATTATGTTGATAGTGAAGAGCAGAGCAATAGCATCTGACGTGGCTGTCGGCAACCAGTGGGTACTTCCGGCGGTGTATATAAGCGAAGTGGCACTCATACTTGCCATTATAATTGCCTTATTGTTCCCGTTGTTCTTCACACATCATACTAAGAAAGGTATTATAAAAGCCGTTATTTTTATAGTAGCTGCAATAGCAGTAATTGCAATAGCATATCTTTTACCGGACGCTCAGCTTTCAGAGGAATTCATGAGTAATCCTGACCTTAACGTCAATCCAACTATTTCAAAGTGGGTAGGCACAGGTTGTTACCTTGCATATTTCCTTACTGCTGGTGCAATTATTGCGATTATATATGGTGCAATATCCGATTTATTAAAGAAAGGTAACGTATAATCATGCAGATTAAGAGAAAAGCTAAGAAAAAAGTTCCACCAATCAACGCCAGTTCAATGGCTGATATCTCCTTCCTGTTGCTTGCCTTCTTCCTGATGACAACAACAATGGATGTGGATACAGGTATTGCAAGAAGACTGCCGCCGCCAGTTCCGCCTCAGGAGGATATTCCTGATATCAAGGAACGTAACATTTTGGCAGTCAGTATCAATAAGAATGACTGGGTAATGGTGAACAACAGGCCTATGGATGTCAGAATGTTGAAGGAAGAGGCAAAGAACTTCCTCTCCAATCCTTTCAACAGTCCTGATCTTCCAGAAAAACGTATGGATACTATTCCTGCGCTTGGCGGATTATATGAGGTCTCCAAAGGCGTCATCTCTTTGAAAAACGACAGAGGTACGTCATACGATATGTACATAAGGGTACAGGACGAATTAACTAAGGCTGTCAACGAACTGCGTGATGAACTGTCGAAAAAAGCATTCGGCGTTCCTTTCACAAGCCTTAAGGAAGAAACTAAAATCGAAGCCATCAAAAAGGCAATTCCTATCGCAATCTCTGAGGCAGAACCTGAGGAATATTAATAACCAATGTAAAAAAACATCACTATGTCAAAATTCATTAAAAGTGAAAAGAAAGAAGTTCCACAGATGTCAACATCTTCCATGCCTGATATCGTGTTCATGCTTATCTTCTTCTTTATGATTACAACTACTATGAGACAGGCTGATCCATTGGTTAGAACTAATGTTCCGGAAGCTTCTCAGGTAGAAAAGCTTGAAAGAAAATCACTTGTAAGCTATATCTATATTGGACCTCCTTCCAATAAGAAACTTGGTAATGAATCCCGTATTCAGCTGAATGATAGCTTCAAGACTCTTGATGACATACCTGACTTCATAATGATGGAAAGGGAATCCCGTGATGAGGTGGACCGTAAACTTATAACCACTTCCATAAAGGCTGACCAAACCGTCAGAATGGGTATTGTTACCGATGTAAAACAGCAGCTTCGTGAAGTCGGTGCATTCAAAATCTCCTACTCGGCACGAAAAACTGCACATGATTAAAAAATTACTCTATAAGTAAAAAATGTTAAAAATCTGCTGGTAGCATTTATCAGCAGATTTTTTTTTGCGAAACATCTAATTTTTTTTTATTATCTTTGCAAATAATTAAAATTTGCGTTGGGAAATGGAGCAAAATCAATCTGCTGAAAAAACAAAAGTCTTATTCATTACACAGGAAATACTCCCATATATTGATCAAACTATAAAAGGAACTATTTGCCGTTATCTGCCCCAGGGTATTCAGGAACGTAACAAGGAAATCAGAACGTTTATGCCTAAGTTCGGGCTAATAAACGAACGACGTAACCAACTGCACGAAGTAATCAGACTATCAGGCATGAACCTCATTATTGATGATGTCGATCATCCTATCATCATCAAAGTGGCTTCCATCTCCCAGGTAAGAATACAGATTTATTTCATCGATAACGATGAATACTTCAAACGCAAATTCATATTCAGAGACGCATCTGGAACATTTTTCGACGACAATGACGAACGCTCCCTCTTCTTCTGCCGCAGTGTGCTTGAAACAGTGAAAAAACTCGGCTGGGCTCCGAATATTGTCAACTGCCACGGATGGATGGCTGCTTTTGCCCCGCTTTATGTCAATAAAATGTACAGGGACAATCCTCTTTTCACTACTTCAAAAGTGGTGACAACCATCTATGAGGATGACTTTCAGGAAAAAATGTCAGATACACTCTATGAAAAACTGAAATACGACGGATTGAAGGAGGACGAACTGGCGGCCTTTAAAACGGCAGACTACATCACCCTTATGAAATCTGCAATCGACAATTCCGATGCTATTATTTTCGCGGAAAAGAATGTCAATCCGATCCTTACCTCGTACGTAAAAAGCAAAAATCTGCCTTATATTTCATATAACAGATATGATATTGATTATTTGTCCGAAACAACAGATGCTTTTTTCGACGAAATAATTGAATACTAAATTATGCTGAAAAATATTTTTTCGGGCTTGTTAAAAATAGCCGGTTTCTGCCTTCTGCTGTCATTTGTGACAACGGGCTGCAAACCTGATGATAATGGGATAGGAATTGAAATCATCGATTCCGATATTTTTGTCCCATACAGAGACACATTGTATGTCACAGCCGTCACAGCTGTGCAGGATTCAACGTCATCGAGCGGTTTCAGTGATAATGAAACTTACCCTGTCGGCTGCATGTTCGACCCTATGTTCGGAAAGACTTCTTCTTCTCTTGCAGTAACATTCGGCCTGACGTCGGAAAATCCGGAATTTTCCAAAGCGACAGGTGTGGATTCAGTTGTGCTGTCCATGGCTTATTCGGGAAACATTTACGGCGACAAGTTATGTCCGCAGACTTTCAGAGTGTATGAACTCAATGAAAAATTGGAGGGAACGTATTTCTCAAATTACAGATGCCGCCATTCCGCTGTTGAATTGGGCAGCAGGACTTTCATGCCTTCTCTTGATTCGGTTTATGTTGACGGTGGGCTGATTGCTCCTGTATTGAGGATAAAACTCGACAATTCCCTCGGTGAACGTATCATCACTGCCGATTCAAGTTACCTTGCATCCGACACGGCTTTCATAGATTTGCTCAATGGCATATACATTACTCCGGATGTGGTTAATACCCCAGGCAGCGGCGCACTTGTGCATTTTTATCTTGAGGATGACCTCACATTCATAAAAATCTATTATCACAATGATACTACAGGAGGACTTTCCTATCGCTTGAATGTGACTGAAGACCTCGTAAGATATTTGGAATACGACCATTTCGACTATCAGGATGCATCACCTGAAATCAGGACGGCAGTAAACGACACTGCAAGGGGAGAGGAAAAACTGTATGTACAGTCGCTCAGCGGACTTTTCGCAAATATTTTCATTGAAGGTATCGATTCCATAGCTGCAAAAGGAACCATCGCGGTTTCCAATGCTGTTTTGTCGTTTCATGTCGATCCGTCATCATATTATATTTCAATGCCAACCGAATACGAACTTGTCAGAATCAAGAGTGACGGGACAACTGCAACGGTGCCTGATGCCTACCTCAATGCTTCATATTATGGCGGCACTTATAATTCTGAGACTGGTATTGTCAGTTTCAGGGTATCAAGCCTGATGCAGGAATATTTCTACGGAACTATTGAAAACTATGGCCTGTATTTGGTTGTCAAATATGCAAGCTATACTCCGGCCCGTGTGGCGCTGTATGGCAGCAACCCTTCTGATCCAACCAAGCGCATTATGCTCGACATGACTTACTCCGTCGTGTTGCAAGACTAACAATATCATGCAGTGTGTCGTTAAATCGCTAAGTGTGTTCTGTGGCTCATGTATGGGCTTTGATGACCATTATCGCAAGGTGGCTGAAAACCTTGGTGTAATGCTCGCCCAGAAGGATATTAAACTGATTTATGGCGGGTCAAATATCGGTCTTATGAGAATACTTGCCGACTCGGTCCTTGACAATGGCGGACTGGTTGTCGGCATCATGCCCGATGTTCTCATCGACAAAAATGTTTCATATAACAGAATAACGCAACTGATAAGGTGTGATTCCATGAGTGAGCGCAAAAACATGATGATAGAAATGTCAGACGCTTTTGTGGCTCTGCCTGGCGGTTTCGGTACTATGGATGAAATAACAGAAGTGCTGACACATCACCAGCTCAATTCCATGTCGAAACCTCTTGTTCTCCTCAATATCGACCACTTCTATGACAACTTTATGGCTCATATTGATTTATGCGTTGAAAAGGGGTTTGTGAGAACAGAACATCGTGACAATATAATTGTAGTTGACAATCTGGAAACCATGTTCGAAAGATTGTATTCCTATCATCCCGTGTATGTGGAAAACAAGTGGGTGGATAAGATTATTGAAAACACAAATTACATTATCAATCAAAATAAATAAAAATGATAATTATAGGAATTACAGGCACTTTGGGTGCAGGGAAAGGTACAATAGTGGATTATATGGTAAATAACCTGAACTTCGTTCATTATTCTGTCAGGGGATTCATTTCCGAGGAGATCAAACGGAGAGGTCTTGAGGTGAACCGTGATAATCTGACTGCAGTGGCTAATGACCTAAGAGCTTCGAATTCACCGTCTTATATTGTTGACTGCCTTTTTGAACAGGCTAAGAAGAGTGGTCAAAACTGTATAATAGAAAGCATAAGAACTCCAGGCGAAGTTGAATCGCTTCGCAAAAAGGGCAATTTCATACTTCTGGCTGTGGATGCCGAAAGAAAAATCCGTTACGACAGGATAGTGCTTCGTGGTTCTGAAACCGACCATGTTACGTATGAAAAGTTTGTCTCTGATGAACAACGTGAATATGAAACATCCGACCCTAATAAGCAGAACTTGCGCAAGTGCATAGAATGTGCTGATTATCACATAGATAATAATGGCAGTATTGAGGATTTGCATAATGAAGTTGCAAAAATCGTGGATGAGTTGAGAGAAAAAATGAATGATAATCGTCCAAGTTGGGATGAGTATTTCATGGAGGTCGCCGACATAATTGCAAAACGTGCGACATGTGACAGAGGTCGCAGCGGATGTGTCATCGTAAAGAACCATAGAATACTCGTAACAGGATATGTAGGTTCTCCATCCGGACTGCCACACTGCGATGAGGTCGGACATCTTATGAAGAAAATGATAAATGAAGATGGAACTGAATCGATGCATTGCGTAAGGACGGTACATGCCGAACAAAATGCCATCTGTCAGGCAGCAAAACTTGGCGTGTCAGTTGACGGTGCTACACTTTACTGCCGTATGACACCATGCAGAACATGTGCGATGATGATTATAAACTGCGGCATCGTAAGAGTGGTCTGTGCCAACAAGTACCATGCTGCCAAGGAATCGGAGGAAATGTTCCGTCAGGCAGGTATCCAACTCGATTATTTCAGCGAGGATGTTCTAAAATACAATAATCAGTAAACCATGGAAAATTCAATTTTGTATCCGTTGCCTTTTGCACCCATATTCAAGGACAAGATTTGGGGAGGTGATAAAATCAAAACAGTCCTCTACAAGGATTTCAGTCCGCTGAAAAACTGTGGCGAGATGTGGGTTTTATCCGGTCACAATGACGATGTGTCAGTCGTTTCCGATGGTCCGTTGGCTGAAAATGACCTGAATGAACTTATCGGGATTTTCTTCGATGACCTGATGGGAAGCAAACGCTTCAGCGAAGAAGATCCAAGATTTCCTCTGCTTGTAAAGATTATCAATTCCAACAGTTGGCTGTCGATTCAAGTTCATCCTGATGATGCTCTTGCAGCAAAGCTTGAAATTGACAGTGGTAAGGATGAAATGTGGTATGTGCTTGATGCTGCTCCTAAAGCCAAGATTATTGCGGGCTTCAAAAAGGAACTGACTTTGCAGGAATACAAAAAACATGTCAGCAACAATACACTTGAACAGGTTCTGAATTATGTCAATGTAAGTAAAGGCGATGCAGTGTTTATTCCTGCCGGTATGGTTCATGCGCTTGGTCCCGGTCTTTTAGTGGCCGAAATCCAACAGTCATCCGATACCACGTATCGTATTTATGACTGGAATCGAGTTGATGAAAACGGCAATCCGCGTGAGCTTCATCAGTTCATGGCAGAACGTGCCATCAATTTCAGGGACAATAAGCCGCCTGTTCTGGTCCATCCAAACACAGACCTTGAGAACAAGAGGATCAGTCTTATAAACAGTGATAATTTCAACACCAATATAATACGTGTAACACGCCGTCTTGACTTCACTTTAGATACAGATGACACTTTTATTGCACTTCTTGCGTTTGATGGAGAAGGTACAGTTTCCTCCAACGGCGTCACAACTGTAATCAGAAGGGGAGAAGCTGTTCTTGTTCCGGCAAGTCTCAACGGTTACAGTATCGAGAACACAGAAGGTGATTTAATGCTTATTGAAATTTATTTGTAAATAATTTAGGTAATAAAATGCTTGCTCTTTTCAAGAAAGAATTAAGTGGTTATTTCTCCTCAGCGATAGGATACATAGCCATTCTTGTATTTTTGATTGTAATGGGGCTTATCCTCTGGGTATTTCCAGACTCTTTCAACGTTTTGGATTTCGGTTATGCCAATATCAACGGCTTCTTTATCCTTGCTCCATTTATCTTCTTGTTCCTCATCCCGGCAATAACCATGAGAACTTTTGCCGAAGAAAAACGTACTGGAACATTTGAAACGTTGTCCTCCAAGCCTCTTTCGTCAATGCAGATAGTTCTCGCAAAGTATTTCTCATCCTGCGTTGTGATATTGCTTTCGCTTGTGCCGACTCTGGTCTTTTACTATACTGTCTATTATCTGGGCTCTACGGTCGGAAATATCGACAGCGGTGCGGTTTTCGGCTCGTATGCGGGATTGTTCCTGCTTGGAATCTCATTTACCGCAATTGGCGTTTTCTGCTCTTCACTGACTGATAATCAGATTATCGCATTCATATTCTCCGCGCTTATCTGCACCTTCATGTATCTCGGTTTTGAGACGATTTACCAGATGAGGATATTCGGTGACATGCTGCTTTTTGTTAAAAATCTTGGAATGCAGGCACATTACGCTTCTTTGAGCCGCGGTGTGATTGACACCCGTGATGTGGTTTATTATTTGAGCATCATCTTTGTTTTCCTGATGTTTACCAAATTTTCAATAGAAAGGAGAAAATAGTATGAAGAAAAAAGTAAGAAGATGGTCTCCTTTGCTGTTCATCCTGATAGGATTATTGTTCGTGGCAGCCATAAATATCATATCCTCATACGTTTATAAAAGATTTGACCTTACCTCGGAGAAAAGATACACCCTTTCACCTGCTACCATTGACCTGCTTAAGGGACTTGACGATTATGTGTATTTCAAAGTTTTTCTGACAGGTGAGGACATGCCCGCGGGATTTCAGAGACTTAGAAATGAAACGCGCGAGATGCTTGACGAATTTGCCGCTCACAGCAAATATGTGGAATACGATTTTATCGATCCGTCGGCTTCCGATGACGGGGAACTGATCACACAGACTTATCAGGAACTTGTTGACAAGGGACTTCAGCCTACCGATTTGCACGTTACAACTAATAAGGGTAGTGAAAGAAAAATAATATTTCCAGGTGCAATAGTTGGCTATAAGGAAAAAGAGGTCGCCCTGCAACTGCTTCAGTCCCAAATCGGTGTGCCTTCCGATGAAGTGCTGAATAATTCCATACAGTCACTCGAATATGAAATTTCCAACGCTATCCGCAAGGTGACATCAAGAAATAAGGCCAATATAGCTTTTATTGACGATTATGGCTGCCTGACCCCTGCTGAAACTTATTCTTTCGAGTTATTGTTGAAGGAGTATTATTCGGTTTCGAGAATTCAAATCGACGGTCAGTTGACAAGTCTTGCAGAAATTTATGAAAAAGGAACTGATACTGTTAAGATGAGGAATAAATATTCTGCTATCATTATTGCCGGTCCAAACAAGGAAGTTCCTGAAAAAGACAAGTTCATCATCGACCAGTTCATAATGCGCGGCGGAAAGGTCTTGTGGCTTGTCGAGCCTCTGTATGTTTCAATGGACAGTCTGCAAAATCAACCATCCACGTATGCTATTGGCAATGCAAATAACTTAACCGACCAATTGTTTAATTATGGTGTGAGGTTGGAACCGCAGCTGGCTTTGGATATACAATGTCTCTCAATACCCATGACCACTGGAATGGTTGCTGACAGACCTCAGATTGAATTCTTCCATTGGCCGTATTTCCCAGTGCTGACGCCGACAGAGCAGCATCCTATCGTCAAAAACCTTAACGCTATCTCAACTCAGTTCATTTCGCCAATTACGACAATAGGTGTTGACGGTGTGAATTCCACAGTTCTTCTTACAACATCACCTTATTCCAGAACTGAACAGGTGCCAGCTCTTGTGTCATTGAAGTCGCTTGATGCAATTGACCCTTCATATTACAAGGAGAAGAACCTGCCTGTGGCTGTTTTGTTGGAAGGCACTTTCCCGTCATTGTACGACAATAGAATTCCTGAAAACCTTATGGAGAGCAACTTGATAGACTTTGTTCCGATTAGCAAGCCTACAGCAATGGTGGTGATTTCGGATGCAGACATGGTCAGAAACCAGTTCAGAGCCGGTGATGGTTATCCATTAAATGTCGGTTACGACCAATATGTTGATATTCAATTCGGTAATCCGGAATTGTTCCTCAATATAATGAATTATCTTTGTGATGATTCAGGTCTTATTTCAGTGCGTTCACGCGAATTGAAGTTGAGAACTCTCGATAAAAACAAAGTCAAGTCGTACCGTACATCAATAGTTTTAATTAATATGGTTTTGCCATCGTTGATAATCATTATATGTGGCATAATCTTCAACATGATAAGAAAACGTAAATATTCAAAATAATGCAGAAATCCAGAAAAATACTCATAATTGCAGCATGTGTTGTAATACTTGTCGCTGCTTGTATTATAGCTATCCCCAAGATTGTAGGCAGGAGTCATGATGATGATTTCACCCTCAAGGACATTGATGCTGTGACTAAGGTTTTTATTACCGATAAACAGAATGCCAGCACACTGCTTGAACGTCATGGTACGAGCTGGACTGTCAATGGGGAATCGCCTGCATTCGATGAGGCTGTCAACAGTATGCTCGTTACCACCAGCCGTCTCAAAGTCCGCGGTCCTGTTCCGGAATCGTCTTATAATACTGTGATTTCGCAACTCGCAAATAATTCCAATAAGGTGGAATTTTACGCTAATGATTATAAGTTCAAGTTTTTAGGCATCAAGTTGTTCCCTTGTGAAAAGAATATTCTGACATTCTATGTGGGAAGTGCTACGATGGATAATATGGGAACTTACATGATAAAGGAAAATGCGAAACGTCCTTATATAGTCTATATTCCTGGTTACAGAGGTTTTGTGTCTCCTTATTATACAGTTGTTTCCAACGTATGGAAGTCTCATGTGATTTTTTCTTATCGTATTCCGCAAATTGCGACAATTCAGATGGTTAACAATGAAGAACCTGACGAATCCTTCTTCGTGAAAAATGTGGATTCACGTAATTTCACACTCAGCACTTATCCTGGAATGCAGGAATTTCCATCGTACGATACCGTGAAACTGATGGATTACATTACCTCCTTTTCCGATATCAGATATGCCGCTGCTTTGGATGCTGACAAATATGATGACATGAACGTGGATTCAATCCTCAAAACAGTTCCAGCCCATGAAATCACAATAACTGACAACAATGGCGTGAAATCGTATTTGAAAACATTCAGAATACCTCTTACTCAGGCTCAGATAGACCAGGTTCCTGTTGATGAGGAAATCCCTCCATATAATCTTGATGAACTGTATGCGTGGGTTAGTCTGCCGTCAGCAAAAAAAGATGATGCAGGCCAGATTGTGTATTCGCAGAATTTTGTACTGTGTCAGTATTTCACATTCCAGAATATCCTGCGTGATTTGTCGTACTTGCAGAAATGATGTCTTTTATCCTATGAATGTCTTCAAGTTAGGTGGTGCATCAATCAAAGATGCGGAGAGTATAAAACGTTTGCCGGAGATTATTGCTGAAAATGGAGATGACAGACTTGTGCTCGTCATTTCCGCATTAGGCAAGACTACAAACAAAATCGAAACGATAGTCAATAAGGCTTACAATAATGAGGATTATTCCAATGAATACAATTCATTGAAAGATGAACACTTGGATATTCTGCACAGCCTTGTGGGAAAGGATTGTGACGATGAGCTCGTCAAGCTTTTCGCTGAATTTGCTGAGAAGATTTCAGTCACATCAAAAGCCGACTATGACTATTTCTACGACCAGACTGTCAGTTTTGGTGAGATGTTTTCAACGCTGATTGTTGCAAAATATCTGACATTTACAGGAATGGATGTCTATCTTGCCAAGGCAAATGACATATTTCTTGCCGACAAAAATTGGCGTAGCGGTAACGTTGATATTGTGACATCGGAAAAACGTATGAAACAGCTGGTACAGAACGTTAAAAGTCATATTATCATCATTCAGGGCTTTATAAGCGGAACGTCATCCAATGACATCATAACTCTCGGCAGGGAGGGTTCCGATTATTCTGCCGCCCTTGTTGCAGTGTTCTGTAATGCGAAGGAATTGACATTCTGGAAAGATGTGGATGGAATATACAACACTGACCCGAAAATCTACCATGACGCTCAAAAGCTTGATAAAATCGGATATGACGAGATGGTTGAATTGTCGTATTTCGGTGCTAAAATCCTGCATAAAAAGACGTTGTCGGTACTGAAAACGAAAAACATAGTCACCAGGGTCCGTTCATTCATCAATCTTCTGGATCCTGGCACAATGCTTCTTGACAATTTTGAAATCAAATATCCGCCGATAAGGATTTGTCTCAAAAATCAGATACTTATAACTGCTGAATCGTTGAAGAACAACATTATTCTCGGAGATGACGTGAAAACGATCTATGATCTTGCAGCAAAATTCAAAATGGACATCAACATGATACAGATTTCTGCCAAGAAGATTTCGTTTTGCGTTACATACAACGAACATTCATGTGAATCTTTATTTGATATGTTAAAACAGTCATTCTCAATAAAATACAATAGAAATGCAACTCTTGAAACTGTCAGACATTACACCGCTGCTGAACTTGAAGAGATATTCAGCAGGGATGACATGCTTCTTACGCAGGTGTCAAGAACTGCGGCTCAGGTTGTGTTCGCGATGGAACGTTAAATTATGCGACAAATGGCTGAAGAGACGTTGAGACTTGAGAATATTGTCAAAGACTTTCACATGGGTGACATAGTGGTGAATGCTCTTCGCGGTGTGTCGTTGACAGTCAGAAAGAATGAGTTCGTTGCATTGATGGGGCCGTCGGGTTCCGGCAAATCCACTTTGATGAATATTATTGGCTGCCTTGATACTCCAACTTCAGGAAGATATTTCATCAATGGCAAAGATGTGAGCAATATCAGTGATGATGCCCTTGCAGATATACGCAATAATGAAATAGGTTTCATTTTTCAGACATTCAATCTTTTACCTCGTTCTACGGCTCTTGAGAATGTTATGCTCCCACAGATTTATGCCGGTGTCCCCAAAAGTGAAAGAATCAAGAACGCCAAGGAAACATTGGCGAAGGTGGGGCTTGCCGACCGTATGGAACATCATCCGAGCGAACTCTCCGGAGGTCAGAAGCAGCGTGTTGCCACTGCACGTGCGTTAATCAATAATCCAAGCATTATCCTTGCCGATGAACCTACTGGTGCGCTTGACACAAAGACTTCTCTCGAAATCATGAAACTTTTAGAGGATATCCATGATGCCGGAAACACGGTCATAATCATAACCCATGAAGAAGACATCGCACTTCACGCTCATAGGATAATACGTTTGGTTGACGGACAGATAGTTTCGGATGAACCGAATAAAAATATTGTAAAATAAATTAATAGGTTGAAATTATGCATATTTACACAAAAACTGGCGATAAAGGAACTACTATGTTAATAGGAGGCGAAAGAGTCGCCAAAAATGATTCACGTGTTGAAGCTTACGGCACTGTTGATGAATTGGATGCTTACATTGGACTGATTGATTCTATGTTGAAGGAATCTGCTGATATTAAAATCCCAAATGGGACAATTGAACTTTTTGGTGAAATCAGGAAGGCTCTGTTTTTAGCGTGTGCGTATGTTGCATGCTGTTCTGTCGAAGTGGGTGAAAAAATGCAGAGCCCTGATTACGATGTGATTACACATATCGAAAAGGCAATTGATGATATATCTGAGACTTTACCCAAGCAGTTTTCCCTGATGATTTTGGGCAACAATGTGATTTCGTCACATATTAACGTTGCACGTACTATATGTCGCAGGGCTGAACGCCGTATTGTGGCAATAGAAGGCGAAATTGTCAGGAAGGATTTTGTGTCGCAGCTGCTCAATCGCCTGTCGGATTATCTGTATGTATTGCTCAGAGTTATGATGGCCTGATGGGTACTCACCCTTACCATATCATTTCACCGAAATCGTTGACATCGCGAATGGCACGGATTTCCTCCTTCCCGTTTACAGTGTATTTGTAGGGCCTATTTAACATGAAAAGATTTGCCCTGTATTCTTCTGCCAATTTCTTGGGATTTGTCAGCATAATGGCATAGTTTGCCTCAAAACGGTCACATAGCGTGGAAAATACGCTTTTCACATTCATTTCCTGATTTGTTTCAAGTTGTAATGATGTCGGATTCGGAACGTCTTCTGGAAAGATTGTCTGGTTGACGTTCAGACCTATTCCGATGATGCTTGATGTGATTTTGTTATTGAGGATTTTATTTTTGATGAGTATGCCTGCAATCTTGTTGCTGCCTACATAAACATCATTTGTCCATTTGATTTTTACAATGGATGAATCATGTAGGAAAGATGAAACCGTTTCGAGAATGCTCACCGATGCCATGGCAGTAAGATGGAACTGATGGACGGAATCGATGAGAGGTGATACGACAAAACTGCATGTGATATTCAATCCTTTTTCGCTCAGCCATTTATGATTACCCTGTCCTCGTCCATTAAGCTGTTCATCGGTAAGTACGACAAATGGTGTGTTGGCTTTGTCGGACAAAAGGATTCTTTCAGCTTCCAGATTGGTGGAGTCTGTGGATTCAACATGAATTAGATTCATACGGTATCTTATCTCAGTTTTCTGATTTTTGCATTTCTGATTTTTGCAATGTCGAAAACCATTTTGCCTACCGTAGCAGTATTGGCGCCGGTTTGGTTTATATATACTGTCTTTCCGTCAAGATTTGGAATTTTTTTGCCGTGTTTCATTGGAGTATGCGAGTGTCCTCCTACAATTATGTCTATATCGCGGCTGTTTGCAGCCAATGTGCTGTCGCATACTGCTATGCCGTTGGGACCGTCCGTATTGTTTGAGTTCCAGCCTAAATGTGACAGGCAGATGACAAGGTCGCATTTTTCTTCATTGCGAAGTTTATGGGCGGTTTCATTGGCACATTTGAAAGTGTCTTTGAAGACGACTCCTTTGATGTTCTTTTCAAAAGTAACATTCTTGAGTTCGTAAGGGCCGAGGCCGAAGATACCTATTTTCATACCGGCTCTCTCAACAATAATGTAAGGTTTGACCAAGTCTTTCAGTGGTGTGTTATCCAGTCCGTAATTGCAGCAGATAAAAGGAAAATTCGCCTCTTTTATCAGCTCTGCGAGATTATCTATGCCAGAATCGAATTCGTGATTGCCTAATGTGCCTGCATCGTAATGCAGAGTGTTCATGAAGGCTATTTCTGTTCTGCCGTGGAGCAGGTTGTAATATACAGAACCTTGTGAAAAGTCGCCCGCATCAAGCAGAAGCGTATTTTCAGGGTCTTTTTCCACCTCTTCGTGGATACAGGTGCATATTCTTACAAAACCGCCTTTCCCAGCCTTGAAACCTTTGATATTCTTTGATATCGGTTCCACCTGACTGTGCATGTCATTAGTATGGATAATTGTCAGTTTCTTATCTTGTGAATAGCTTAATGTTGTGACACAGATAAGTAGAATTACTGTGATAATTGACTTATTTGTTTTCATTTTGTTTCTTGATTCTTAGTTCTATAAAACAGTGATTCTTCCGTCGATTTTGGCTCTGATGTGTTTGCCTGCGGCAGTCAGTGCCTTAATGTAAGCTGTTATCGCATCTCTCTCGACGATATCAGCATGGGTGACTGATATTGCATTTTTGAATTGAGGCATGCCGTCGTTACCTTCTGCCACGTAATCTATTGTTACCACATAATATATTTTGTCATCCTCGAGTTTTTTCCCGTTCATCGTTACGGATTCCAGTTTGCCGTTTTTTACAACAAGTCTTGGACCGCTGAATGCTTCATATCTGTTCTGTTTTGCAAATGTCTTGAAGAGGTCTCTGAGGTCGGAGCCTTTCATTGCGAGCAAAGTCAGGCAATTGTCGAATGGGTAGATGGCATAGACGTCGCCTACGGTAATAGGACCTTTAGCCATATCAATTCGTATCCCTCCTTTGTTGATCAGTCCCATGTCGATTTGGATAGAATCCCATGTTTCTTGTCCTATTACACGAATGGCATCGGCGGTAAAATTGCACAGTAGATTCTCTGCGCCTTTTTTCGACATCGCAAAGTCGCAGTATCCTATGGTGTCGTCCATGATGGCATGTGCCTTGGCATAATATTCATCAAGAACACCTTGAGCCACGTCATACGGATGTGTGTCAAATGTGGAATCGATGCTTATATACGAGATATGTGCATCAGTGATGACATATTTGTTTTTAAGCGTGCAGGATGTAATTAGTGTACATGCTGCAAGAAACAATATGATGAGACTTATTCTGTTTGTTTTCATTTTTTTTTGGTATAAAAAAAAGATTTAATATCTTGTTTAATCATGTTCATGCAAAAGTATTTTGCAATCCAAACTCTTCCGGTCATAAGTTGTTTGAATGTTTTGTTTGTTTTTATCTGTGTGTTTGACTTTTTCCTCTTACTGCTCTTGGATTCACTTTGCTCTCTTAACATTTTATCGGTGCAGATTTGTCCGACTTTGGATATGAAGTCGGCCAGATGATGACCTCTGACAAACAGATATACCGTATCGGGAGTGACACCAAGATCTTTACATAATTTTTCTTCTTCTTCGATGTTGATATCCGGATAGTCATGTTTAATGTTGTTTAATCTGGAGGTCACCCTTTGCTGAATCTTGTCGAGTATGAACTTGCCGTTGTCGATTAGCTGCCATTCACTGATTCTGCCCTTGAAAGTTATAAGATTGTTGAATGGAATTACGTCAAGTTCTTCGCTGCCTATACGGAGAAAATACTGGTGCCAGATAAACAGCGGATATACGATGTTCGAATAGTCTTTGAGGAACAATTCGAAATTGAATACGGGATTTTGTGCTCCTGTCATTATCTTGCAGATGTATGACAGATGAGGGGCGTAACAGTAGTGATTTTCAATGGAATAGGCGTAAGTCTGAAAAACAAAGTCATTAATGGTCAGATTATCAGTGTGTTTCAGATATCTGTTGTCGCTATCGATACAGATAAAAAAGTGTTTTGAAAGGTAAGGCAGGTAGTTCATACAATGTGTGGAACCGCTTGCTTCATTGCCTGACAGTGATTTGGAGTAATAAATGAAATGAAACTTTCCGCTGGGGTAGAAGCGATGTAGTATCTGACCCCAGAAACTGATATCACTTTCACCTTCCACATGGACTGTAGCCGTATATCTGCGAATAATAGCACTGTTTGCAAAATTATTGGCAGCACGTCTGTAGAAGTCGTTTTTTGCAGCTGGATCGGCAATCATTATATTTCAGTTGTAAAGTCCTCGATAAATTGAAGTTTGTCCTGCCATCCGTTGCTGAAAATGTTGGGGGAATGTGTTGTGATGAAAAGCTGACAGTTAGGGTTGATTTGGCGTATTATGTCAATGAGTTTTTCCTGCCATTCGATGTGAAGTGAATATTCTGGCTCGTCAAGGAACAGTGCGTATGGTTTCTTTCTCGTAAGGAAGACTTTGTATAGAAATGTAAGCATCTGTTTTTCACCGAGTGACAGACGTTGTAGGGCAACTTCCTGATTGTTTACGTCAAGAAATCTTATGTCCGAAAGGTCATGTTCGTCAAGTCTCTTTTTGGTATTATGAAACAATGAGTTGATTATTTTTGAAAACTCAGTCAGTTCTTTGTATGCACTTACGGGCTCTGTGGCAATGAGATTCTTCAGACGCATGATAATGGGATCGAAGGAGGTGTCTTCACGGTTGAGTTTTGCTGAAAGTGGCATCGGCATGTCTGCAGGTTTGCCGGTTCTGCTGTCAATGACGTATTTGTCAATATGCACTGTTATATAATCGAGGAAGAAATTGGCTTTAATTTCTTCCGGTCGATTGAGACAGGTATATATTGCGTTGAGAATGGTGCTTTTCCCGCTACCGTTGATACCTACTATGATGTTGACGTCAGGGGCAATGTTTTCCCATTTGACGTTGTAGATATTCCACAGCTTTTTTATTTCCACTTTGTGTATGATGTTATTCATAGTATTGATTCTTATATGGTTGCAGCAACTGTAGTTATTGCTTTTACTTTTTGTCCTATATTGATTTTAATATCCGATTCGAGAGGGATGTACAAATCGACTCTGGACCCGAACTTGATAATACCGAGTTCATCGCCTTGTTTGATGGTTTCGCCAACTTCTTTGTTGTTGACTACTCTTCGAGCCATTATTCCTGCTATCTGATTGACCATGATTTCTTTGCCATTGTTGAGGCGTATCACTGTCTTGCAGACTTCGTTGAGTTCCGAAGATTTCGGATTGCGTGCGGGATAGTTTTGGCCGTCCTTGTGGAGTTTCCAAACTATCTTACCTGCTGCTGGAGCCCAATTTACATGAACATTGTAAATGCTCATAAATATAGAAACTTGTAGCATTTCGGCTTTGAAATAGTCCTTTTCAAAGACTTTTTCGCAGGCAACCACTTCCCCGTCTGCAGGTACATATATCACGTTTTCATTAATATTGCATTGTCTGTCAGGATATCTGTAGAAGAATACAATAATCAGTGTGAAAAGGAACAGCAAGCATGACAATACAATAAGAACAATGTTGGTCTCTTTTTGTGCTATGGTGATGGCTGATGATAACAGCGTGAGTATCAGCAATATTGCAGCGATTTGTTGTCCTTCTTTGTGAATTTTCATGGCTTTAGTATAAAACGGTTAGCAGAAAGATGATAATGCATGGTACTGAAAGCAGAAACGAGTCGAATCTGTCTAAGGCCCCTCCGTGACCTGGCATAAGTTTGCCAGAGTCTTTTATGTCGGCGGTACGTTTAAGCTTAGATTCGAACAGGTCGCCTAGAGTCCCAGTTAAATAAGTAATGAGACAGAACAGCAACCAGAAAAGCCATTGGTTTATACCTACTTGTATATTAAACAGATATGAAAGAATAATTGATGTTATGATTACAAAGATGAGGCCTCCGAAGAAACCCTCCCACGTTTTGTGCGGTGATGTTTTTTTTGCCATTGGATGTTTTCCGCACAGAGAACCGATTATGTATGCGGTTGCATCTCCAATCCATATTGTTGCAAGCAGACAGTAGGGGATGAAATACGATACTTGTCCCATTTTTTCTGAAAACTGTGGAAGTGTATTGAACAATATGAATGGAACTGTAAGGTAAAATAATGCAAATATCTTGAAAATAAAGGGCTTTTCAGGATAGTTGTTTTGCATCATCAGCAGACAGAGGAATGCAATTGCAAAGATTACGATTATTGCTGCCCATTGTCTGTATGTGTATTCGAAGCCAGCAGCAACTCCAAGAACGTAGAAAAATGCTCCTATCAGAATGTATGGTATTATGGTTTTGAAAGTCACGAAATGTTTCATTTCAAATAGTGCAGCACAAAGGAAGAATCCGAGAGCCACAAGCATCCATAATTTGCCTAAATATATAGTTCCAAGCAAAATAGCCGCAAATACTATGGCTGAAGCTGTTCTGATTAGGAATTTTTTCATTGTGGGGATTAAGCTAATAGAAACAGATATAATTCTTTTGGACCTTGGGCGCCTATTATCGGATTGCATTCGGCCACTGTAGTGGAACTTGGTCCCGAAATTATTTCGATTGTGTCGGGCAATCTGTTGTCCGGTTTCTTCATTATATCAATGGCTGCTTTGAAATCCGGAACAATTTTGTCAATAGCCGCGAATACAACATGAGTTTGAGCAATGGCTGAAAGTTTTCTCTTCTTGTCTGATTCATTGGAGATTACAATGCTTCCCTGATTGGCAATCAACGCATCGCACATGGTCATTCCTACCGGTACGGAAAGTAAGTCACCGATATTGTTTTTAAATTTGATTTCTGCAGTACTGAGGATATCGCTAATGCTAGTGTTATAGCAGTAAATATCAGTCCAGTTAAATTCTTTGACAGCTGCCCGGATATTGGATATAATTTCCCGATCGGTTTCGCAGAAGATGAGTTTGCCACCGTTTTGTACGAATTTGCGGCAGAACATGTCTTCGAGATTTTCTTTGCTGTCGGCAATAACGTTGACACCAGTCTCCGTATTTGAAAATGACGAATTTTTGCTTGCCGTAACGTGTTTGAGCTCGTTGATTATTTTCTCTTTTGCTATGCTGTCTTCATATTGCGATTTGGAATTAATGTCTGCCATGTTTGATTTGATTAAAGTTAATTTTCCTTTGTTGCTTCTATAAGCGGTTTTTGCGTATCTTGGGTCTGTTGTTCATTTTCATCATAAGCTTCATGTGTTTTTTCAATGAAGTCTGATGCTTTTGCCATGTCAGGGTTCATATTTTCGCGTTTTCCGAAAATGGTTTCCAGGTCATCGCTGAATACCACTTCGTTGGCGAGAAGGAGGTCACCGAGTTTGAGGACTTTTTCTTTATTGTCCGTGATAATATCCTTGGCACGCTGATAAGCATCGCTGATGAGTTTGCTTACTTGTTGATCAATGACTTCTGCAGTTTTCTCGCTATATGGTTTGGTGAATGAATATTCTGTCTGGCCTGTGGAGTCGAAGTAGCTCATATTGCCTATTTCCTTGTCGAGGCCGTAGTATGTGACCATTGCATATGCCATTTTGGTGGCTCTTTCGAGGTCGTTGAGTGCACCGGTTGAGATGGTGCCGACGTTGATTTCTTCTGAGGCTCTGCCTGCGAGCAGGGTGGTTATTTCATCATAGAGCTGTTCGTATGATGTCAGGCTGCGTTCTTCAGGAAGATACCATGCCGCACCCAACGAGTTGCCTCGTGGCACGATGGTGACTTTTACGAGAGGACTTGCGTATTTCAGCAGCCAGCTAACAGAGGCGTGACCTGCCTCATGATATGATATTGCCTTTTTTTCTTCCGGTGAAATCAGTTTGGTCCGTTTTTCAAGTCCTCCTATGATACGGTCAATGGCATCTAAAAAGTCCTGTTTGTCAATTATCTTCTTGTTTTTTCTTGCACAGATGAGGGCGGCTTCGTTACATACGTTTGCAATGTCGGCACCTGAAAAGCCCGGTGTTTGTTTGGCAAGAAAACTTCTGTCAACTGTCGGGTCAAGTTTAAGACCTCTCATGTGAACCTCGAAGATTTCCTCTCTGCCCTTGAGGTCAGGCAATTCAACTGCAATTTGGCGGTCGAAACGTCCGGCACGAAGCAGAGCACGGTCGAGTATGTCGGCTCTGTTGGTGGCGGCAAGAATGATAACTCCGTTGTTGCTGCTGAAACCATCCATTTCTGTAAGAAGCTGGTTGAGGGTGCTCTCACGTTCATCGTTGGCTCCGTTGGCAATACTTTTGCCTCTTGCACGGCCAATGGCATCAATTTCATCGATGAAGATGATGCAAGGGGCTTTATCCTTGGCTTGTTTGAACAGGTCTCTGACCCTGGATGCACCGACACCGACAAACATTTCCACGAAGTCGGAACCTGAAAGGGAGAAGAAAGGAACTTTCGCTTCACCTGCGACAGCCTTTGCCAACAGTGTTTTGCCGGTTCCTGGAGGCCCGACGAGAAGGACTCCCTTTGGAATCTTGCCTCCAAGGTCGGTATATTTCTTTGGATTTTTAAGAAAATCAACAACTTCCATGATTTCCACTTTGGCTTCTTCAAGTCCGGCAACATCTTTGAATGTTATGGATGAAGTGTTTTTATCGAAAAGCTGAGCTTGTGATTTGCCTATGTTGAATATCTGTCCGCCCATACCACCGACACTGCCTCCGCTACGTCCAACCCCTCTGAACATGAATAACGTTAATAGGACCAATAATAGCAGTGGAAATATAAAATACAAAACTTCACCTCCCCAGTTACGACGCGTTTGATTCGAGATATATACCATGTCGTTTTCACTGATTCCTGCCTCCTCTTGTACGGTCACCACATCATTTTCAAACTTTTCTATACTGCCGATGTTGTAAGTGAACATCGGAGTGTTTTTGAAAATGGTTGAACGTTCTCCGCTCTGTTTGTATTTTGAAATCTTGTCGGGCTTTATGTATATCTCCACATATTCCTTGTTTACAAGAATCATTTTTTCCACGTCCCCATCTGCCAACATTTCTTTGAAAGCCTTCCAGTCAGTCTCTTGCGACTCTCCTTTGTAGAAGAAAAAATTGTAGCCGATCAGGAAAAGTCCAAGCAACAGCCATACCCATGCAAAGCTGAACTTTCGTGGTCGCTGGTTTTTCGGCATCCCGTTATAATCAAATTGCTCTGTTGTTTTGTTATCTTTCTTCGACATAATTGTTCTTGGTTAATTTATTTTACAGAGACAGTTTTGTCTGCTCCTGCAGCAGTATCCTTAAGATGTGAAAACTCTGCATCTGCCCACAAATCCTCAATCTTGTAATACTCCCTTGCCCTGTTTAGAAAAATATGCACTATGACATTCTGATAGTCTATCAGCAACCATTCCGAATCATTTGCGCCCTCAACATGCCACGGTTTCTCACTGACAGCCTTTCTAACCTCATCAATTACAGCATCACGGATTGTCTGAATTTGTACGAAAGAGTTGCCATGACATACTACAAAATAATCACAAATTGTGTTTGGCAACGGCTTTAAGTTCATGATTACAACATCATTAGCTTTCTTCGACAGCATTATCTCACCAATAATATTGGCCAGCATCAGTGATGACTTTTTTTCTTTATCCATAATTCTCTATTTAAGACTACAAAAGTAAAACAAATTATGTTACCTTTGCAAAAAACATTCCAAAAAAGTAGCATATCAGATATTTTATGACTTTAACTGGAAAGACAATTGGAGAGATGACCCAGGCTGTTGAACAACTCGGAATAAAGAGTTACGTGGCAAAGCAGCTGACTTATTGGCTTTACAATGCAGGTGCGCAATCCTATGATGTGATGACCAATATTTCAAAGGATAACCGACGACTTTTGGCAGAGAATTATAAGATAGGTGTCAATCCTCCGCTTAGTGTTAAAATATCGATTGACGGAACGAAGAAATATCTGTTCAAAACCGAGAGGGGAAATTATATCGAAACTGCCTTCATTCCTGATAACAACAATGACAGAAACACTCTATGCGTTTCTTCTGAGGCCGGCTGCAAGATGGGATGTGCTTTTTGCTATACCGCAAAACAGGGCTTTCAGGAGAAATTGTCGGTGCATGACATTATTAATCAACTTAATGCCATACCTGAACGGAATATTATCACCAATATAGTTTTCATGGGTATGGGAGAACCTTTCGATAATTATGATAATGTGCTGAAATCCATAGAGATACTGACTTCAGAATATGGCTTTAAGATAGGGAAGAGAAAGATTACGGTTTCGACTGTGGGCATTGTGCCGGGTATAAAAAGATTTCTGAATGAATGCGACTGCAACCTTGCCATCAGCCTGCATTCTCCTTTTGAAGAAGAACGTTCACGATTGATTCCAATGAATGAAGTGTATCACATTTCTGACATAATGTCAGCATTGCGTGAACATGACTGGGGAAAGCAACGTTTCCCTTCGTTTGAGTATATCATGTTCAAAGGCATCAATGACAGTGACAGACATGTAAAGGGTTTGTGCAAGGTTCTTAATGGTATGAGATGTCTTATTAATCTCATACAGTACCACAGTGTTCCGGGTGATGAATTTCAGACTACTGATATGGAAGTTGTAAAGGCATTTCGTGACAAGTTGAGCAATAAGGGTTTTTCCACCACTATCCGTGCTTCACGCGGTCTTGATATCGAAGCCGCTTGCGGTTTGCTTAGTACCCTGAAAATGCGTGACTCGGAATATTCTAAAAAATCATCTGATTAATCAGTCTTCTATTGTTTCTATGAAAAACGACACCGGTCTGAAACCATCATTGCAAGAAATCATCACAGAATGAGGATTCTTCATCCAGCCATCGAAGAAATCGCCGCCGCCGGCAGCCAGTGTCTCCACAAACTCACGCATAGAACCCCAGGCACTGTCACATAGACCTTCCGGCTTCTGCGCATCCGCTGACACAAACGTCATTCCATCAACCATATCGCAGGCATGTTCTATAGGATTTTCATAAATCCGTGACAACTCCGGATATTGTGTCCGGCACATTACAGTGATTTTAACTTTCTTCATATCAGCATGATGATTGACACTGCAAAAATACAATGTTTTTGTTACCAATTGCAAATTAAACGGAAGGAAAACACTTTGTCCACATATTTGATAGCCCTTTAAAAAGTTTTTGTATCTTTGCAAGGTTAAAAGCGCGAAACATCATGGACAAATTGTCACGCAAATACCCCGTCGGCATCCAGACTTTTGAGAGATTGAGGAGGGAGAACTACCTTTACATCGACAAGACCGACTTGGTGTGGAAGATGACCAAGGAAAGCCCGTTTGTCTTCCTCAGCCGTCCGCGTCGATTCGGCAAGAGTCTGTTGACGACCACCTTGGACTCCTATTTTGAGGGTCGGAAAGACCTTTTCGAGGGCCTGAAAATCATGGATTTGGAAACGGAATGGGAGCAGTATCCTGTCATTCATCTCGACTTGAGCTTAGCGAAAGGTCGCAATACCGTGGATGAGCTTCGGAGGGTGTTGCTGCTTTTGATGGACACATTGGTTGAGAAGTACGGGAAAGAGGACAACGAGATCTTTCCCGGCGATGTGTTGCGGGGCATCATCCGTCGCGCCTATGAGCGCACGGGCAAGCAAGTGGCGGTCATCATTGACGAGTATGATGCACCGCTTTTGGAGGTGCTTCACGAGGAGGTCATGCTTCCCGAGTTCCGCCGCGTGATGCAGGAGTTCTACCAGCCGCTGAAGGCGAGCGAGGCGATGATACGCTTTTGCTTTATCACGGGGATAACGAAGTTTAGCCAGCTCTCCATTTTCTCGACCATCAACAACCTGACGAACATCTCGATGGACTCGAAGTATGCGGCCATCTGTGGCATCACCGAGGATGAGCTTGAAACCGACATGGCCCCCGACATCGCCATGTTGGCGGAAGAGTATGAGTGCACGCCCGAGGAGATGCACGCCAAGCTGAAACTACAATACGACGGCTACCGCTTTGCCAAGGAGTCGCCCGACATATACAACCCATTCAGTCTGCTGAAATGTTTCAACCATCGCGACATAGGCAGTTACTGGTTTGAGAGCGGTACACCGACCTTTCTCATCCGCCAGATGCAGCACTACAGGACTGATATCACCACAATGGAGCGCATAGAGGCACGCGCCTCGGCTTTCGACCAGCCAACGGAGAACATGGAGGACGCGCTGCCGCTGCTGTACCAGAGCGGCTACATCACCATCAAGGACTACGACCGTGAGTCGGACACCTACATTCTCGCTATACCGAACAAGGAGGTGCGGACGGGCTTCGTTTCGGGCTTGGTGCCGGCCTATACAGGCTTGAAGCGCAACGACACGGAAGGTTTCGCGTTGCGTTTTTGGCGCGCTTTGAAGAAGGACGATATCACCGCCGCGATGGAGGAGATGAAGGCATTTCTTGCGGGCATCCCGTATGTGGAGGGTTTCCAGAAGAAATTAGAGGAGGTGAAGAACTACGAGGGCTTCTACGAATACACGTTCTGGCTGATTTTCAACATGATGAACCTGTATGCCCGCACACAGGTGAAGTGTGCCAATGGCAGAATCGATTTTGTGGTACAGATGCCCGATATGACCTATGTCTTTGAGCTGAAGGTGAACGGTACAGCCCAGGAGGCCATAGACCAAATCAACGGCAAGGGCTATGCGCTACCTTATCAGACCGAGGGCAAGCCTGTGGTGAAGTTTGGTGTTCAGTTCGACAGGGACACGATGACGGTGGGAGAGTACATTGTTGCTTGAAGCCGAAAAGAAGAAAAATGGATAAAACTTATAAAAAATGAATAAAACTTATGTTGACCTTGGATTGCCGAGCGGCACCTTGTGGGCCACCTGCAATGTTGGTGCAAATTCACCCGAGGAGTATGGCGACTATTTCGCTTGGGGCGAGATCCATCCGAAGAACGTTTACGACTGGAGTACCTACAAGTACTGCAACGGTGGTGGGGACAAGCTCACGAAGTATTGCGACGATTCTGAATTTGGTAACAACGGCTTCACCGACAACCTGACAACATTGTTGCCGAGTGACGATGCTGCCACAGCTAACTGGGGCAGCGACTGGTGCATGCCCTCAGATGACCAATGGGAAGAATTGCTGGAAAATACCACTAATGTATGGACAACCCAAAACGGTGTAAACGGTAGGCTCTTCACTGGTAACAACGGTAACAGTCTCTTCCTGCCCGCTGCGGGCCACCGTTGGGACGGCGGTCTCTACTCCGTTGGGTCGAGTGGCCTCTACTGGTCGAGTTCGCTCCTCACGGGCCGCCCGGGCGGCGCGTGGCGCTTCTACTTCAGTTCGGACTGCTACTACATGGACTACCTCCGCAGCAACGGTCTATCCGTCCGGGCAGTGCGCTCCGCGCGTCAGAACTAACCTTTGTTCCGTTCGCCCACAGGCAGAACAGGCATGGCGAAAAGTTGGCGGGCTGGGTGCGCACGGGAGTGCGCTACCCAACCCCGTCCGCCAACTTTTTCGCGAATTATCATAAAAATATAAATAAACAAAACAATATGTCACAACTGAAAGAAATACTTGAGAAGGATAAGGAACGTGGTTCCTTGGAGCAATGTGCAGTGGTACATCTGTTCCGTGAGGGTTCTTTCTATCGTGACTACGAGTGGAGCGGATGGCTGCTAACCGTGTGAATATGAATTCTTCGGATGCTTACACAGACATACCGCTAACAAAGCATGCCGGTCCATCGGATGACCAGTACGGCTTATGGGATTTCGTGCCTCCTGAAGAAATGCACAATCCGGAAATTGTTCCTTCCAGAAAAAATTATTACAATTTTGAAGATGAAACCCCTGAAATGATACGCAGGTTGGTTGACATGACAAACGAAGACAGATGGTCGTTTACGCGCAACAAGTCATTCTACCAGCAGGCAAAGTTCATGGAAAATTTCAAGGATGATTCCGAAATTGTGGATTTCTCAAGTTATTACCCTACATATCAGGATATGAATGTTGTGCAGATGCGCAGCTACTTCACAATCAGAAAGATGCTGAGACTCGGCCTTCATCCTGAAGTTCCGGTTTCATATCTTTTTGTCTATGTATATGAACTTCTGATGAATGTCGGTGTGAAAACTCCTGAAGAAGGATATGAACTGCTTGAGGAACTCTTTGAGTCATACAGAATAAGTGAGCCAAGAATTTCAGTTTATCTTAAATATTGGATTTGTGATTACATCGTGTATTATAACCTTGCGGACAAGTGTGGAGAATTCTTCAATAAAGTGATTCAATCTGACATGGATATTTCAGCTCTTGCCGATTACAGAAATATTGATGATACCTTGTTTTTTGATGTGTTGATGCGGATTTCGACGTATAATATCGAAAAGTCAAAAGCATACGGCAAGATGCCTGAAGACTATCGTAAAATATTAGTCCGTGTTATGCGTCATGCAATACCTGTCATTGAATCTCGTGAACACAAGAAGATTGTAAACGTCTGCTTTGGTTCAAGACAGCGGGTGTCATGCACGATGTTTTCAGGAGCGGTCTTTTATAATCCTGACCCTCCCATGCAGCGGATTTTTGAAGTTAGCCCGGTGCGTTATTATTACTGCCATAACGGTCTGTGGTCGGTTGAAAGGTTTCAGGAAAGAAACATCCGCCGAAACGAAGATAAACTGGGGATGATTATAAATGAAACCGACCGTAGGATCAGACTGAAATTTCATAGCGGCTCTAAGACTTTAAAGCGTATGGATGATGAGGAAATGGAGTCTTTAATCCAGAATGTGATTGATGAGTATGCACATGAAAAAGAGGAGGCTGCACGGCCTAAAATAGAAATTGATTTGTCAAAGCTTGATACTATACGTTCTGATGCTGATGTTGTCCGCGATGCCATGCTCACCGATGATGACAAAATTGAAAATCAGAATGTCATGTCTGATTATGATACCATTTCCGACAAAGAATTGTCATCTGTCGATACGGTATCTGATACTGTCCTCGACGAAGATGAGACTGCTTTTATGCATCTTCTGCTGAATGGCGGCAACTGGAAGAGTTTTCTTAGGGGAAAACATATTCCTGAAGGTGTTATGATTGATGGAATAAATGAAAAGTTGATGGATGAATTTCAGGATACCGTTATAGTAGATGAAGGCAACGGTCCTGAAATATTGGAAGATTATAAAGATGTAATTATTGGGATGTTATGACAAAAGACAATATACAGAGGATACCGCGGCGTATTGCACAGACGGTACTTAATTCTTTGAAGGGCGGGGTGGTGCCGCGTATAGGATTGCCTTACATTACAGTGGGCAGACGAAAGGAAATAGAAGCACTGCTTCACGATGTGGATATTATCAGCGAAGGCGGTGCGTCTTTTCGGTTTATAGTCGGAAAATACGGCAGCGGCAAGTCGTTTCTGCTTCAGATTATTCGTAACTATGTGATGGACAGAGGTTTTGCTGTCGTGGATGCCGACCTTTCACCTGAACGCAGATTGCAGGGGACTCATGGACAGGGACTGGCAACCTATCGTGAACTTATCAGCAATCTCAGCGTGAAGACAAAACCTGAAGGCGGGGCACTATCCATGATTCTCGACAAATGGATAAATTCAGTGCAGACTGAGACGGCAGAACGTACAGGGCTGAATCCTGACTCGACTGAATTCGAACAGAAGGTCGTACAGCAGATTTACGCTGTCATCCGTTCAATGCATGAACTTGTCCATGGCTTTGATTTTGCAAGACTTCTTTCGATATACTACAAGGCTTTCATCAATGATGACGATGACATGAAAGGCAGGGTGCTGAAATGGTTCCGTGGCGAATATTCCACCAAGACAGAAGCGCGTCAAGACCTTGGGGTGAATGTGATTATCAGCGATGACGACTGGTATGAGTATCTTAAGCTCTTTGCATATTTCTTCCGGCAGGCTGGTTATAGCGGACTCCTGATGCTTGTGGATGAGTTGGTCAATATTTACAAGATACCTAATGCGATAACGCGTCAGTACAACTATGAAAAAATTCTTACGATGTACAATGATGCCCTGCAGGGGAAGGCACGATATATTGGTACGATAATGTGCGGAACACCACAGTGTGTTGAGGATACACGTCGGGGTATATACAGTTATGAGGCTTTGCGTTCCCGTCTTCAGGAAGGCAAATTTTCCAAACAGAGTGATGAGGACCTGCTTGCACCAGTCATCAAGCTTCAACCATTGACAAACGAGGAAATGCTGGTGCTGTCGGAAAAACTTGCCGGTCTTCACAGTAGTCTTTATGGCTATGAAACCAAACTTACTGACAACGACCTTGCCGATTTTATCAGAATTGAGTATGGCCGCATCGGTGCTGATACTAACATCACTCCGAGGGAAATCATACGTGATTTTATTGAATTGCTTGACATTCTCTATCAAAATCCTGACCGTGACGTGAAATCGTTGCTTCAGAGCGATGCCTTTTCATATGCAAAGCCGGAATCAGAAGATAAAGCCATAGATCCCGGTTTCGCTGATTTCACAATTTAATTCATACTTCAGAAATGGATATTTTCTCACGATATTCGCCATTTATCCAGCAATACATTTATCAGAGCGGCTGGGAGCAGTTAAGGGCAATACAGGCGGCGGCAGGGGATGCGATATTTAACACGGATTCAAATGTATTGCTTTCAGCCTCAACAGCTTCCGGTAAGACGGAGGCGGCTTTTTTCCCAATTATTACGCTTATGCAGGAAGACCCACCGACATCGGTTGGATGTCTGTACATAGCACCACTTAAAGCTCTCATCAACGACCAGTTCATACGTCTGAACGACATCTGCGAGGAAGGCGGGATTCAGGTATGGCATTGGCATGGTGATGTGTCACAGAGCCAGAAGCGTAAACTGATGCAGCATCCCTCAGGCATTCTTCAGATAACTCCCGAATCCCTTGAGGCTATGCTTCTTCACAAACATGCCGACATACCGCATCTGTTCGGCGATTTGCGATTTGTTGTCATTGATGAAATCCATTCCTTTTTGCGTGGCGACCGTGGCGGACAGACTTTGTGCATAATCGAAAGGCTTGCCCGTCTTGCAGGCGTAAATCCGCGTCGTATCGGACTTTCGGCTACAATTGGTGACACACAGGAAGTTGGTAGGTTTCTTTCGGCAGGAACAGGTCGGGGAACCGTAATACCGCGTCTGAAGTCGTCTGGAGTCCACTGGCGTCTTTCAATGGAACATTTCTACAATCACGGGCCGCAGGCTGGCACAGATAAGACCGGTGATAATACCGAGACTGTTTTTGACCCGGGTCTCAATTATATCTACGAATATACACGTGGTCACAAATGCCTTGTCTTTTCCAACTCACGAGAGGAATGTGAGGCGGTTACCTCTACTCTTCGTCAATACTGCGAGGCAAAACATGAACCCGACAGGTTTCTTATTCACCACGGCAATCTTTCAGTCGCATATCGTCAGAGTGCCGAACAGGAAATAAAGCAGGATGAGAGTCTGAAAACAGTGTGTACAACTTCCACTTTGGAACTCGGTATCGATATTGGCAGACTGGAGCGTGCCTTTCAGGTGGATGCGCCTTTCACAGTGTCATCGTTTCTTCAGCGTATGGGACGTACAGGCAGAAGGGGGGCGCCTGCTGAAATGTGGTTTGTGATGCGTGAAGAACATGCCGAAGCAAGGGCTTTGCTTCCTGAAACTATTCCATGGAAACTGTTGCAGGGTATCGCTCTCGTACAGCTATATCTTGAGGAACATTGGGTGGAACCGCCGCGAACCGGCAGGTTGCCTTATAGCCTTCTTTATCATCAGACTATGAGCACACTTGCCTCAGGTGGTGAGATGACTCCTGCTGAACTTGCCCAGAAAGTGTTGACACTAAGTTATTTCCGAAATATTTCGCAGGACGATTTCCGCATTCTTCTACAGCATTTGATTAGCATCGACCATATTCAAAAGACTGAAAATGGGGGACTGATTTTAGGCCTTGCCGGTGAACGTATAGTTAACAATTTCAAATTTTATGCTGTGTTTCAGGAAAACGAGGAATACAACGTCAAATGTGAATCCGAGGAACTTGGCACAATCGTGAAACCGCCTCCTGTAAACGATAAGATTGCTATTGCCGGTCGAGTATGGGTTGTTGAAGAAGTTGACATAAAGCGTCATTTGGTTTATTGTCATCCTGTGAAGGGTATTATACCGGCTTATTTCGGGATAGAGCCGGGCGACATCCACACCAGGATATTGCAGCGTATGGTCAAGGTGTTGCAGGAAGATACGGAATATCCGTATCTGCTTCCTAATGCCAAGGCACGTTTGGCTCAGGCACGTGATGCGGCCCGTAAGTCGGGACTTGGTGTCAGACCGCTGATCCATCTTGGAGGAAACATGTACTGTCTGTTGCCGTGGCTTGGAAGCTATTCGTTTCTTGCCACTGAACGTTTTCTCCGACTTAAATGTGCCCAGCGGCTCGGTTTGAAGGGTTTTGACTCAATGAGACCTTATTACATGCAGTTTTCCATGCAGGTGACACCTGAGGAGTTCTTCAAGATAATTCTGGAAGAATTGGATAAACCGATTGACCCCATGACGCTTCTGTACCCCAAGGAAACTCCGGTGTTCGACAAATATGATGAAATACTTCCGGTAGAACTTACCCGTAAGGGCTTTGCTCTTGGAGTATTGAATGTGGAAGAAATGAAGGAGAATTTACGTTGTTATTTACACGTTTAGTGGCAGTATCAAAAAATTAGTTGTGGTAGTCGCTGTAATACAAGCAATTGGAGTACACGTCATTTTGATACTGCGTACCTTCGAATTGATCCAAGATGTCAAACTGGGCATCGGGTACCACCCTAGTATGATACCATGAAGACACATTTTCTGCTTCCATGATTTGCTGGGCATTCTTGGCCTGCGCAAAGACAATGTGCGCCTTCAGCTCGTTGTCGGTAGCGGTTTCCATGGCCTTTTCCAGATAGATGCTCGACAGCTGTAGCGTGTTCTTATAAGGCCCGTCGCCGTAATAACCATATTTGTAATAGCAAAAGCCGTTATTGTTGTCGAAACGGAGATAGTGACGATAGTAACCCGTCACGCTGACGTTGTAGTAGAAGTTGGCAATCAAGTAATTGGCCTTGGCAGCCTCATTATCCTTCTTGTCACCGATGTTCTGGAGTTGTATCAAAGCGTCGGTAACGTCAAGCTCAGTCATGTTGTCATGGATGAACGGGAACTCGCTGATGTAGTCGTCACGCATGACATCGTCGTCATAGCCGCTGTAATCCACAATAATGTTATTGCCGAAGATACGGTGCGACACCTCGAGGCGGGTGCCCTTCTCGAACAGTTTCTTGGCTTCCTTGAAATTGCCGTCGGTGAGACGCAACACTCCCCTAACGTAGGAGAGATATGCGTTATGGTCAGTCCAATCGTTTTCACCAGGAGAAGCAAGGTAACGCTCCAAAGAGGTTTTCTTTTTCTTGTTGAGGAAGGTCTGGAGCTCGTCGAGCAGATTCTCGTTGGGGTTGTCTTCAATTTTCGTCAGAGGATAGAGGACCAGGAAGGCTTTGGCATGTTCTTCCTGACGGGCATAGCGGTTGTGCAGCACCAGGTTGGGGAAGTTGTTTTCCGTATAATGTGTGCAACAGGGTTTGGTGAAGAGGTCAGGGTATTTGCCCATCAGATAGTCTTCGGCCTTAGCGTCGATGGTGGGCTGACGGCAGAGGTCGATATAGGCCGTCAGGCAGTCCACCGTTTTCATATAAAGCTCATCGTTCGACTTCACGTTGGCGAGATAGCTGCTGGCCTTGTCGAAGTCCTGATCGAGGAAATGGAGGTACGACGAGATAAGGTTCCAGAAATTCTTGTCCGAGGCTTTTTCGCGCTGCTTGTCGCTCAAGCGGATGGCCTGGTTAAAGAAGGCCATGGTCTCGGATTGATAGCCCTTCCACGAGGGATAAAGTGCCTCGTTATCCTCGGCATCCAGTGAGGTGGCGAGCAACTCGCGCTCCACCAAGTTGACCGTACGCACCATCAGCACCTTGGCTTGGATGGCATTGGGGTTGATTGCCACGATTTTCTCAATCTCGTTGACAGGATTGTTGAAATCGCTGTAGCCCATCATGAAATAAATGTCAATACGCTCGCTGTCATCGGCAGCGCCAGACACGAAGTCAGCGAAGTTTGTGTGGCTGTTTTCGCCAAAGGTCATCGAAGTGTAGGCCGCGGTCTTCAAGTCGTTGGAGTTGGTAAACACATGGATAAACTCACGGTAGGCCTTCTCGACCTCACCCATACCACGCAAGGCGCCTGCCTTCTGGCACAAAGCGTAATAATACATCTCAGTATTCATATTCAGCGGCTTCACATACTGGTCGAACAACTGCACGGCTTCTTCGTAACGGCGCGTGTAATGGGCCAACCTGACCAGCTGGTAGCCATAGCGCAGCTTGAGTTCATTGTCCTTTTCAGCATTCCAACTAGTGACAAGTACGTTCTTTACCTTGTCGTAATCCAACTCGCCGGCGTTGTGTTCATCTTCCTCACCCCACCACCAATACACTTCGCGGTCAGGGTCGGGAATGATGCGCATGTAAGGCTCAAGGTATTTGGTGTACGCCAAATAAAGCAAAGCCTGTTTGTGTTCCTTAACAAACTCGGGTGTGGCAAAGGCCAGCTTCTTGTCGGCAGCGGCCTTGCCCTTGGTGAGGTTACGAAGGTCGTCGCGTGAGGACTCAAACACTAGGTATTTGGTGTTTTCATAGCTCAGGCCCAGATACTTCTGCCATTCCTCAATGTTACCATTGCGAAGAGTGTCATTAGAGTAGTACTTGGCTTCATAAGTCAACAAAAATGGACGGTAGCGCGGGTCGTTTATGATCTCCTGAGAGAAAAGGTTGTAGTAATACCAATCCCAGTCATCCCAGCCACAGGCAAAGGATTTGCCCCAGAGTGCCATCAGCATGACGGCAACGAGTAACAGTTTCTTTCGCATATTTGTTTATTTTAGATTGTTAATTGAATATCGTGTCAGGTAGCCTTGACTCAGATGGAAGTAAACCCAAGGGAAGTTCCTGTCAATCTGTCGATCAAGGTATTGTTTCGCTTCGGCAAGCAGCTCCGGCGTGATGGTCTCTATTTTTACGGTGAAGCCGCTGTTGACATACAGGCCCTGCAAAAAGCCGTCTTCTTTCACCAAATATAGGTTGTCGCCTGTCTTCTCAAACATAGGAGTTTGAAGGTCATCCTCGGTAAGCCCGTTGACGAGCTTTACCTTGCCCAGGTGGTTGGTGACGATGCCCCATGAATAAATGGGCAAAATCACATCAAAGTCGAGCGGATAGTCATTAATATTGGTTGTATAGGCTTTCAGCAGCTCCATGTCGAGGATGGAATTGCGCGTGTCGCCTTCCATTGGGTTCGAGGTGGCATAGCACATCAGGCTACCACGCACCACTGGCGGTACACCGGTCTTCTGGCGGTCGCGGATCTGATGCAAGCGCAATGTACAACTAATATCGCAACCCGACTGCTCTGCAAGCTTTTCAAGGAAACGGAAATAGGCGTTCCTTGTACGCTCGGTCCAGTCGCAGTCTATTTGGATCTCATCATAGTCAACGCCGGCCGAACCCATGATGTGCTCGATGGTCTTACTGACATTATATGCAAGCCTCTCGGCCACCGTATCATTCGCATAATTGTAAAAAGTCCGGTTCGTGATGAACACCACGGGAATCACTTTAGTGCTGTCGTTGGGGAGTTGTTCCTTCCCAAAGCCTTGAATCTGCCCAACGGGGACAGCCCTGCCGCCATCAATGTCCACATCAAATAGTCGGATGAAAAGCCGTTTGCTCCCCAGCTGGTTGAAATAGTCGCGTTCAGTCTCTCTTATCGCGCACTTCGACTTCCAGTAATAGAAATCCACCTCGTGGCTGCGCTTGGAGGTGCAGGCGGAGAATACAACTGCAAAGAAGGTTACTATCAAAAACGAGCGTTTCATATCAGACATCCATAAGAAATTAACTATACAGCCTCGGCCATCAGGTCTTTTCTGCCTATGAGGCTAAAGATAGTGATTTCGTTATCTTCGTTGAGAATACGGAGCGTTCTCAAGACTTCATTCAGAGTTGAACCGCTAGTCGTAACATCGTCAATTACCAGCACATTTTGCTGGCGTATCATTTTGCAGAGTTCTTCGTCGGCAGGAGTGGCAAACTTCAAGAAACTGGTGATATAGGGACGCCACCGGCTCTTCTTCACATCTTTTGCAATAGTAAAATAGTCCTTCTGATGTATAAGCTCCAGCATATTTGCGATGGATTGCCTCAGCTCCTCTTTCTGAGCCTCAGTGTAACGAGGACGTCCGTTTTCCAAAACGTCATTGAAATACTGCTTTTCGAAGGCATCCATGTCAAATGATATGCTTGACGGCACAGCCTTCACCAACTCCATTTCTCTAAGCATCGGCTGGGCAAAACGATAGATATAACGCAGCATATACTGGTTTACCTTGCTTGTTGACTCCGGCATCACCACAAGATTGTAATCATAAAGATTTATCTTCTTATTGAGGTTATCCACTGCCTTTTTGATGAATTGCGTCAAATCGGGGCTGTCCTGCAAGGCATTGTTAAACTTCACGTACTTAATGAACGCGCTTCTGACATTGCTATCCACCTGATCGGAGAACTCATATCCATAGTAAAAACATCTTCCAAATGCTTCCACCTGATAGCCGTCGCCCGTCAGTTTGACAATATCCTCTGCGCCATCGTGTTCAAAGTCGAACACGAACATTTGCTTCTCGTTGTCGTATGTTACGCCCATAGTGTTTGCTTTAAAACCTGCAAAAATACACAAATTCGGAAACAATGACAATTTTTCCATAAAAACAACACATCCTCCGTAATGAACATGACAACTACAAGCAAAATGATGTAGGGCTGTCACATCGTGGCAGCCGCTACAGGTTGACATTGCGGCTGTCGTGGTACGACAGCCCTACACTCCCAAATCCTGTCAAACTTCTCGAGAGGCGCGCTAGAGTCCTTTGGATATTTCAAACTTGCGGTCATAATAAGAGGGCACTATGACAGCCATGTCAATATCACTATAAGTATAAGGATTGGCGTAGCCTTTGGAGTGGAAACCGAACATCCATGACACGCGGCTCCACCTCAAAGCGAGGCGCAATGACCTGCTTGTAGCGTTTCACAAGGTTTATGGCCTCGTTGCGGCTAAGAGTTGCTCTGTAAATAATAACTGAAAAGGATGTCACCAAAATGAGGTGAACCCCAATAGAAAGATTTAATCCGGCTGCTATAAAGCCTTATTTTACCAAAATCACATCATCGTCTCCGCAGGGCATGAAAATGGAGTCGGTGACCAAGGGGACATCGGTTGTGATTTTGTATGCTTTGCGCTGCATCTCCAAGGGAATGAAAAGCGACACCATGCCGTTTTCGTCCGAAATGGCTTCAAACCCTTCAATCGTAACCTTTGTTTGCGCCACGGCCTCTTCCTCGTTGAAGTTCCACAGCTTAAAATGAATGTCGCCATAGACGGCAGGATCCCGATAGAGTCTCAAGGTCATGGACTTATCCATTGTTATGACGGTGTCGGTGACTAAAAAGTCCTTGCAAGCCACCGTGATGTTAACGGAACGATTGAGGAAACGATGAGGGATGTTGGTAAAAGTAAAGGTTTCGTCCAACGCGCTGACGGTATCGGTTTTGGTCTCGTTGGCCAAAGTCAAGGTGACTGCGGCGTCATGCAGCGGTGGAAGTTGCTCATTATGGAGTGATGCTTCTTCAAGTCGCATCAATGCATCGAAAGGCTGGTTGGCACGCCAAACGCCAATTAATGCTCCAATGACAGCGAGACTTCCAATGCTCCATGCCACGATTCTTCTAACAAGCAGTCGCTTATGCCGTTGCCAGATGGAGTCAAACTCCACACCGAGCAGCTTAGAAATCAGTTGCACGTAGGCGCGTTCCTTGTTGAGCCACGGCCAGCGATAAATCTTCTCGTGGATGTTGGCGCCAAGGATTTCGGGCAGGCCAAGTTTGTCGATGACGGGATTGAAGCACTCTGTCTCGGGATTGCCGCTGTGGGGCGAGCCTTCCACGATGAAGAAATGGATGTTGTTGGTGCGTCCGAGGTTGTGGAAGAACTCGATTTCTCTGCCTACCCATTCTGATTTGGCCGAATTGGGCGAACAAATCACAATGAGATGCTGCGAGGCACGCAGGCGTTCCTGAAGCTCATTGGAGAGGCCTCCGGGCTGGATGTCGGTGGGGGCGAAGAATATGGGACTTATTGGTGTGCGTTTCCAACCGTGCTCGCTGCACAGCGTGGCGGGCATCCGATAATGCTCCAGTTTCTTTTGCAACTTTTTGCCCCAGGCAGTATCCTTAGAGTTATAGCTGATGAAAGCAAAATATTTGAATTGTTGTTCCATGTTATTGCTCTTTCTTTTTTATTTGACGGTCTTAAGGGAGTATTCGTTTTTTATTCTTTTAACTTGGCTTGTGTATCAGCGATTTTATTCTTGATTTCAATGGTTCTTTTGTCATCCGCGCCATAGAGTTTCTCTCTGATTGACAAAGCTTTAAGATAATTTTCCAAGGCCTTCTCGTAATTTTCCAGAGAGAGATAGTCGTTTCCAACACTATTATACGACAATGCCACGTTAGAATTTTCATCTCCGAAAATGGACTTCCTGATATCCAGCGCTTTGCTGTGGTACTCCAATGCTTTGTTATAATCACCTTTATTCCTATATACATGGCCAAGATTATTATAGCTTGCGGCCACATCGGTATGGTTCTCCCCGTAAATGGACTGCTGGATAGCCAAAGCCTTGGAGTAGTATTCCAAAGCCGTATCAAGGTTTCCGGTTTCTCTATTTAAATTGCCTAACTCATTGTAGCATCTGGCTACTGTGGAATGGTCTTCTCCATAAACGGATTCCCAAATGTTCAATGCTTTTTCTCCATATCCCAAGGCGTTGCCGTATTCGCCTAAGCGGTCATAAATGAAGCAGAGGCTGTAGTCGCTGATAGCCACATCAGGATGCTTTTCTCCGAAAATAGTCTCCCTGATTCTCAAGGCTTTGGTGAAATAATCCAAAGCTGTATTGGGCTCTCCCATATTGTAATAGAGAAAACCGATGTTGTTGCAAGTGATGGCGACGTTGCGATTGAATTCTCCGTAAAGGGTTTCCAGCAACGTCAATGCCTTGTTGTAATATTCCAAAGCCTTGTTATAGTCACCTAGTCTGTTATTGATGTAGCCAATATTGCTATAAATGATGGCCAGTTCAGTATGGTCTTTTTCCAAGGCAGCTTCTCGGATGGCCAATGCTTGGTTGAAATACTCCAATGCCTTTCCAAAAATGTCTTGAAAGGAATACACCGTGCCAATGTTAGTGTAGATTGAGGCCACTTCCGAATGGTTTTCCCCCAATATTTTCTTCCCAAGGGGCAAGGCCTTTTCAAAATAAATCATGGCCTGATCAAGTTCACCGGATTCTGCGTATGTCATGCCGATGGCATTGTAAAGGGAAATGGTTGTGGCATGTTCTTCACCATATTGCTGTAGCGATTGTCGCAGCCCCAACTGGTAATAGGAAAGTGCTTTTTCATAATCGGCGATATAGGTGCGAATATAATCTCCCGCATCTATTTGCCAATCCACATTTGTGGTGTCCAAACTCGCCCTCAACGCGATGAAATAAGCCGCAGTGTCATTCAGATGCTGGGCAGCGAAGGTCTCGTGAAAACTGTAGCAACGTCGAGCCAGCTCTTTTTGGTCGGCGGCATGAACCGCTTTGGCATGGCTCAGTTGCGTTTCTTGTTCTTGGATGGCTTGGCCTTTCTTCAGCTGTTCTTCCACCTGCTTGTTGAGGTCGCCTCGGGTGTTCAGCAGCGAGTCGGCCTTCACTAATTCACCATTCTCGATGCAATAGGACACTTGGCGGTAGAACTCGTCCAACTGGTCGTAATCCAGCTCGGAATAGCGCTTGGCCATGTCGGAGATGAGCTGCTCGTTGCTCTCTTGGTCGGCGTAGAGTTTCTGCAAGGCTTGGCGGTATTCCTCGTCGGAGATTTTCTGCTGGGCTTTCAGGTCTTCAATTTCGTCTTCGCGTTCCTGAAGCTGTTTCTGGAGGTTACGGCGAATCTTTCGCTCAGCAGTCAGTTTGTCTTGAAGTTGCTGTTCCGGCGTTTCCATTACGATATAGAGGGGATTCTTGGAAGGCGTGTAGGTTCGCGGGCAAAGATCCAGGTCCACCAATTGGTAGCCTTTTTTCTTTACTGAATCCAAGCGGAATTGTATTTCGGTGACAGGGAATGAGAAGGCTCCGTCATCGGCGTTCACCAACACGGCGGTTCGTCCTTTGACAGAGACGGTGGCGCCTTTCAGGCCTTGTCCTGGTACAAGTTGGCCATTCACCATGCGACCTTTGGTCTTCACGTAGCCCTGTTGTGTTTGGGCTGTCGCGAAAAGCCCAAATAATAATGCGGTGAGGAAGAGAAAAGATTTTTTCATAGTTATGGATGTTTTTGTTTATTCTTTTAGTTTGTCTTGGATTTCGGAAATTCTTTCCTTGGTTTGGATAGTTTTGGGAGCTTCTGAGCCGAGAACCTTTTCTCTAATAGCTAAAGCTTGGCTCAAGTAATTCAAAGCCTTTGAATAATCGTTCATTTGATAGTAGGCATCCCCGATTGATACGTATAAGTTGGCTACCATATCATGTTCTTTTCCATAGATTCCCTCCCGGATTGATAAGGATTCATGGTAGTTTTCAATGGCCTTCTCGTAATTCTCAAGACAGAAATAGTCGTTCCCAATAGCATAATATGAATACGCCACATCAAGATGTTTATCCCCGAAAATGGATTTCCTGATGGCTAACGATTTGCTGTGGCATTCCAAAGCCTTGTCACAATGACCTTGTTTCTTATATACAGAAGCAAGATTGTTGTAACTTGCAACCACGTCGGTATGGTTCTCTCCAAATATGGACTTCTGAATGGCTAAGGCTTTGGTGTAGTATTCCAAAGCCTTGTCATTGTTTCCACTGTGTTGTTGAATAACACCTATTTCGTTGTAACATATGGCCACATTGTGATTGTTTTCTCCATAAACGGATTTCCAGATATTCAAAGCTTTTTCGACATATTCCAAAGCTGTGTCGTAATTGCCTAAATGTTCATAAACATAACTGATACTGTATTCGCTTATGGCCACATCAGGATGCTTTTCTCCAAAAAGGATTTTTCTGATTTCCAAAGCTTTATTAAAATATTCAAGAGCTGAATTGAATTTGCCCAAATACAAATAAGCGACACCAATGTTATTGTAACTTATGGCGACATTGCGATGGATCTCTCCAAACAGTTTTTGTTGAATCGATAACGCTTTATTGTAGTATTCCAAAGCCTTTTCATGGTCGCCTAATGATTCATATACGTTGCCGATATTACTAAAAGAAATAGCCGTTTCCGGATGGTTTTCTCCAACGACAGTTTTCTGAATCGCCAGTGCTTTGTTGTAGTACTCCAATGCATTTCTCAAATCGTTTTGATAGGTGTTGTACACCGTGCCGATATTGCTGTAGATTGAGGCTACTTCTGGATGGTTTTCCCCAAGTGTTTTCTTCCCAAGGGCCAATGCCTTTTCCAAACATGGCAATGCCTTGTCAAAGTCTCCTGACTCTATGTAAGCCATGCCGATTACATCATAGCAGAAAACGGTTGTAGCATGTTCTTCACCATATTGCTGTAGTGATTGCCGCAGCCCCAACTGGTAATAGGAAAGCGCTTTTTCATAATCGGCGATATAGGCGCGAATGAAATCTCCCGCATCTATTTGCCAATCCACATTGGTGGTGTCCAAGCTTGCCCTCAATGCGATGAAATAGGCTGCCGTGTCGTTCAGATGTTGCGCGGCGAAGGTCTCGTAGTAGCTATAGCAGCGTCTGGCTAACTCTTTCTGGTCGGCGGCATGAACCGCCTTGGCTTGGTTCAACTGCGTTTCTTGTTCTTGTATGGCTTGGCCTTTCTTCAACTGCTCCTCCACCTGCTTGTTGATGTCACCGCGGGTGTTCAGCAGCGAGTCGGCCTTCACCAACTCACCGTTCTCAATGCAATAGGACACTTGGCGGTAGAACTCGTCCAATTGGTCGTAGTCCAGTTCGGAGTAGCGTTTGGCCATGTCGGAGATGAGCTGTTCGTTGCTCTCTTGGTCGGCGTAAAGCTGTTGCAAGGCTTGGCGGTATTCCTCGTCGGAGATTTTCTGTTGTGCTTTCAGGTCTTCAATTTCGTCTTCGCGCTCTTGCAGCTGTTTTTGGAGGTTGCGTCGAATCTTTCGCTCGGCAGTCAGCTTGTCTTGCAGTTGCTGTTCCGGCGTTTCCATTACGATATAGAGGGGATTCTTGGAAGGCGTGTAGGTTCGCGGGCAAAGATCCAAGTCCACCAATTGGTAGCCTTTTTTCTTCACCGAGTCCAAACGGAATTGCATTTCGGTGACAGGGAAAGAGAAGGCTCCGTCATCGGTATTCACCAATATTGCGGTTCGTCCCTTGACGGAGACGGTGGCGCCTTTCAGACCTTGGCCTGGTACGAGTTGGCCGTTCACCATGCGGCCTTTTGTCTTCACATAGCCTTGCTGTGTTTGGGAATAAGCTGCAAGACTCAGCAAAAGGATAGTGGATAGCAGGATGATTTTTTTCATGTTTTTTGTTTTGCTTTATTTGTTTTCCCGTTCTTTAATTTTTGCTTGTGTTTCGGCGATTTTTTCCTTGATTTGGAGGGTGATGTCATTATCTGGTTCCAATGTATTTTCCGAAATTATTAGTGCGTTGTTAAGGTATTCCAAAGCCTTGTCGAACTCGCCCATTTCAAAATAAACAGTTCCTATTTTAAAGTAAGAACTTCTTATTTGCGGATGATCAGGGTCAAGGGTTTTTGTTCTGATTTCCAATGCCTTGTTCAAATAATCCAACGCCTTCTCATGTTCGCCTTGCATCGAAAACAAATATCCCAAATTATTGTAAACTTCTGCCACCTCCGGGTGCTCTAATCCATATGCTATCTTGCTGATTTCCAAAGCTTTTTGGTGGTATTGCACTGCCTTGTCATAATCGCCCATGTAGCCATAGACAGTGCCGATGTTGTTGTAGCCGGTAGCCGTTAGAGGATGCTTGGGCCCGTATGATTTCTCCCAGATTTCCGTGGCTTTTTGATAATATTCCAGCGCTTTGTCATACTCATGTAAAGGTACATAAACAAGTCCGATGTTGTTGTACGACACTGCCACGTCTGGATGGTCCTGCCCCAGCGGTTTTTTCAGCTCCAATGACTTGTTGAAGTATTCCAGTGCCTTGTCGAAATTGTCTTGCCAATAATACACATATCCGACGTTATTGTAGGCGAGACCTACCTGAGAATGATTTGGTCCAAGGGTTTCCTTCCAAATCTCCAAAGCGATATTAAAGTTATCCAGGGCTTCGTCCAATTTGTTTGTATAAAAATATACAGCTCCGAGGTTGTTGTAGCATTCTGCCACTGTGAAATTGGCTGGTATGAGTGTTTGTTTCCATGCTTCCAAGGCGTTGTTAATACATTCTAATGCCTTGTCAAATTCGCCCAATTCGGTATAAACAAATCCGATTCCGTTGTATGAAGCCGACACATCCAAACGTGTTGCATCATGTTGGCTTAAGGATTGCCTTAGTGCCTTTTGGTAGAGATTTAATGCCTTGTCATAATCAGCGTTGTATTCCCTTGCAAACTCTGCTGCTTCGATTAGCCATTCCACATTGGTGGTGTCCAAGTTTGCCCGCAATTCCAAATAATACGCTGCCGTGTCGTTCAAATGCTGCGCAGCAAAGGTTTCATAATAGCTGTAGCAGCGGCGGGCCAGCTCTTCTTGGTCGGCGGCGAGAACCGCCTTCGCTTGCTTAAGTTGTGCTTCCTGCTCTTGGATGGCTTGGCCTTTCTGCAGCTGTTCCTCCACCTGCTTGCTGAGGTCGCCTTTGGTGTTCAGCAGCGAGTCGGCCTTAACCAACTCACCGTTCTCAATGCAATAGGAGACTTGGCGGTAGAACTCGTCCAATTGGTCGTAGTCCAATTCGGAATAGCGTTTGGCCATGTCGGAAATGAGCTGCTCGTTGCTTTCTTGGTCGGCGTAAAGCTGTTGCAAGGCTTGGCGGTATTCCTCGTCGGAGATTTTCTGTTGTGCTTTCAGGTCTTCAATTTCGTCTTCGCGCTCTTGCAGTTGTTTCTGGAGGTTGCGGCGAATCTTTCGCTCGGCGGTCAGCTTGTCTTGCAGTTGCTGTTCCGGCGTTTCCATTACGATATAGATTGGATTCTTGGAAGGCGTGTAGGTTCGTGGGCAGAGATCCATGTCCAGCAATTGGTAACCTTTTTTCTTCACCGAGTCCAAGCGGAATTGTATTTCGGTGACAGGGAAAGAGAAGGCTCCGTTGTCGTTATTCACCAATATTGCGGTTCGTCCCTTGACGGAAACGGTGGCACCTTTCAGGCCTTGACCTGGTACGAGTTGGCCGTTCACCATGCGGCCTTTGGTCTTCACATAGCCTTGCTGGGTTTGGGCAGTCGTCACGAGACTGAGTATCAATGTGGCGAAGAAGAGTAATAGTTTTTTCATAGGTTAGCGAGTTTTTGGGGCTATTTTTCGATAGTCCATCCAAGTTTGATGATGGTTTTCAGCGTGGCCACAGCAGTGTTGCGGTCGTAGTCCTTTTCAATCTCCGACAGTTCATCGTAGCTGACTAAGCAAGGGTGGTGCTTAAGCGTGTCGTTGCGCTCTGGACCATAGGTCCAGCCTTCGTTGAGGCGGTTTTGCGCCCAGGTTTCATGCACGTTGCGAGCCAACAGCTCAACGAGTTGCTTCAACCCATCGGGAAGCTCGATGTCGGAGAGGTCGATAGGGTGGGGAATGTATGGTGAATCGTTCATATCTTTAATCTTTCAAGAATTTTCGGGATGGCTAACATCAAAAAGCTGTCGTATTTCAAGTCCTCGGGATTGATGCGGCGAAGTTCGGCGTAGGAACATATGTCGATGTGTGCGGGGTCTTGCGGGTTCTTCTTCAATTGGCTGCGGTAGGGAATCTTTTCGCTCTCCAACAAACACTCGTCGTGATAGCGTTCCCTTTCGTTGACGGGCCGGAAACCCATGATGAGTTTTTCCACCACCCACCGTCCGTGTTCGCTTTTCGACAGCGCCTCGTTGCAAGCGCCCCAGGCTTCGTTGGCTTTCATGCCTTGGCTTTCACCATATTGCATCACTCCTCTACGCCTTGATTCAAAGCAGTCGGAACAAAAGACATTCGACAAGCCGTTTTTTACTGCGGTCAAGTCGCTTTCCCATTTCTTCGCATTGACCAACTGGGTCAAAGGCTCTCGCAAGAGGCTGTGTTGGAAAACACTAAGCGCAAGGGCGTAACGGCTGACGCAATGTATGTCTTCTGCGGGTAAATTGTCAAGCCACGAACCTAAGGAATACATTCTTTGGTTCAAAACGGCTTTGCGGGTGTCAATGCCGTAGATTTCCTCATTGCGTTTTGTGGCGAGAAAAGCCTTCACATCGTCTTCCGACATCACAATTGCCCCATTCTGGACACTTTTCTGCCCATCCTTTACGATTTGCAGCTCGATATCGATGTGTGAGTTAGAGTTTGTAGGCTCTTCTCCATCGACCGAAATTTTGCAATATGCCGGAAGGTAGCAGAGGTATTCTTCTTTCTGCAATTCCTCGACAAGCTGCTTGTTTTGGCTCACAATGGTAATGATGCTTCTGTTGGCATACTTTTCGTCGAAATTGGCATAGTGGGCTGCTAGTGCCGTCTGCCTGACGATGGACAGCATCAAAGGTGTGTCGCTCATGACAACCACATGCAAGTTTTCCTTTGATGTTGGCCCAATGGTGACATTTTTCAATTTTTCAAGTACATAGGCGTGGGCAACATACCAATTGTTGATGGTATCAACTGAAAACGGGTCGCCATTTTTCCGCCGCAAATACTCAAAAGGCTTTTCTTTGACAATATGTTTGCTCATGATTGTGTCTCCTTTCTGTTGGTGGATTCTTTGTCAGACAATTGGGCCAGGCATTGGTTGAGGTCGTGACTCGACGGACTTTGATAGAGACGCAAGCCAAACCAATCTAACATTTCCACAATTTGCTCTGTGATGGTTGTCTGTTGCCAATCGTAGGCCGAGAACGCGGTTGCTAAAAGGAAGATATACACCTGAAGGGGCAAGCCCGCTTCGCTCTGTTCCTCCCAACGCACAATCAGACGTGGGTGCTGCGAGACAATGGGATTGTTCAGCAGCCAGTGATACAAGTACAACCTGAATAATTTGTAGTTGGGAACGCCCTCATGAATCTCCTCTTCGGGCAATAACCGTCTCAACTCGTTCATTTGCCTCAACCGTTCGGCTTCCGTTGCCGTCAGAGGGTGAAACTGGCTTGTGTCGAGGATAAAGTTCTTCTGCATCAGACGTCCGTAGGTCCTTCCGTCCGACATTTTTCTGAGGTTGACGAAATGATCGCCATGGAGCACGCTGGTGGGGATGGACGACGTGGTCGTGTCCCAGTTGTAAACGGAAACGGTCGTCAGCGTGATGCGCTTCACCTCGCCATCGACGTTGTATTTAGGCACCTGAATCCAGTCGTCGATGCTCAGCAGATGGTTGAGCCGCACGTGAAGGAACGCCACCACACCTTTCAAGGTGTCTTGGAAAATCCAGCTCAGCATGGTGCCTATTATGCCTAACGCCAAAAAGTAACGGGAGTCTTTTTTGATGTCGAAAACGATAAGGAATCCGATGACCCACATCACAACGGCTATGAGAATGGTGATCTGGCACCAAGTGATGCCGCTTTCATTCTTGCGTAGGCTGAAAATGTCGGTCAATTTGTTGCAAACTGAAATAGTTAGACACAAGAATAAGGTCAAGATCAACATTTGGAACCATGATGCACTGAAGACTTTTGTGTAGTCTCCACAGCACAATGGCACCAAAAACGCCACCAATATCAGCGCCAAATAGATGATAGATCTCAGCCAAAAATGAGGATTCATACTCCTCGGTTCCGAGTCTCTTTTCTTTTTTCTCATATACTTTGATACTTTTGAGTTATCAGTTACATTAAAACAAAACAATTATGCAAAAATACAAAAAAATGCTGATAATAGGTTATTATTTGTTTAACTGCTCGTTTTTCCCATCCCGAACCCTCATAAAACTTTTTGAGAAAAAAATTGTTTGTAAAGATGCAATTGAAATTGAAAAATTTATATTTTTGCAAATTGTTATTACAACATGACGATCCGCTAGCTCAGCTGGTTTAGAGCGCTTGCTTCACACGCAAGAGGTCGACAGTTCAAATCTGCCGCGGATCACTCACATTTTTTGGGGCTCTATACAGGGAGCCCCTTTTGTTTTGATAATCATTTCTGTTAAAATGTATTCGTAAGTTACTGAATCACCAGCTGTTACATGGATCCCGAAACTGCTTCCTCCGTTCAAACATCACGGTCAGCGTGACTTCTATGCCTCGATAGGTACGACTGCCAAGCTCTTCATGCTCAAGGTCGCCCCAGCCTAATGTTTTGACATCTTTGTTGATTTCAGCATCTGAAAACGTATTGTTCAAACCATAATGATAAACTGCTTCCAACTTGGAAATCACATTGGATGTCCCAATTTCATATCTTGCCCAAACTCCAATACCTCCCATAATCCCGTAGTTCAATGGTCTCATGTTTGCCGAGCTCAATTTCAGCGATTTTTTATCAACAACTGAATTGTCATCAAGATGGGTCCATTTCCAGTCTATGTTGCCGTTCAGAGTGTAGAAAAAATCCGGTGCTGCGGTAAGATACGTTTTCAACCATGTCGAGTGGCTGTAGAGGTCGCTAAAATAAAATGAAACTGGTATTCGGAAATTGATGGCATTTGATTTTAGATGGTATTCTATGTGTGAAGTGCCGATATTGCTGTAACTTGTGAGATAGTCCACATAAAAATGCTTGTTGGTGCCCAATTGGGTGTATAATGCATCAATTCCTATTGAAACAATATCATATATGTGCAGCTCGGTCGTGGCACCGACTGCAGGTGCAATGTTTCCGATGCTTGTTGCCGTAGTCAAAGCACTGTATAACATGTCTGAATACAAAGCCCCACATTTAATCCCAATATTGAATTTCAAAGCCTTATCCTGGTACCTATAACCCTGACATGCTGCAGACAGCGATATGGCTGATAAAATTGCACATATCAGTGTGCGTATCGGCAAACGACAACTTTTGATGTTCTTACCAGTCAGTGTATTCTGCCAATCCGTTTTCATCTTCAAAAACAAATATGCTGTTTACAGGATATACATTTTCTGGGACAGGCGATTCAGCATATCTCATTATTTGATACCCATATCTGTAATTGCTTATTCCACTGTCGGTTATCTTACCTGAAATTATGACTGCCCATGTGGGCCTGCCTGCTGCATGTGATTCTTCTTGGTAATATGCAGTGAAAAGTGAATCATGACCTATTATATATACAGGTGATACTGAATCATAATGGTTGGAAGGCATCTGCTCAGATGTCGTTGCAACATAATCTGCTATCGCAAGATACTGATTATGAAACTTATGATAACGTATGACCGGTGAAATTTGTCCCGGTTGAGGAGCATTCGGGGTGGTGAGATTGGTGGAGACATATTTGTGTTTGGATGAGAATGAATAATCGATTTTTGGAGGATGGTCTCCGAAATTGACATTTTCTTCTCCGAAATAGTCACGCAAATCTTTAGGCATATATTCTGTAATGGATATGATGTTTTGCGGATCATTGACCAAAATAGTGTCATTGCCCGATTCCATGCACGATGCAAGCAACACTGTTAAAGCAATAAATAATACTGTTTTAAAACAATGTATCGCAAAACAGAACATGTCCTCAAGAAAACTATTCATTACCAATACCCATTGAATATTGTTTACTTTAATTCTGAATTGACTTGACAATGATTTTTCTCCACGCATCATCTGTCCAGTCGTTCATCATGGCACGAAAATCCTTGTACTGACTGACTTCGATGGTTTCTTGCATGACCTTCAGCGATCTAATGACTGTAATCGTATTACCGTTCACTTTGATGTCGATGTCCATTTTGCCGAAAGAACTCCCATAGCTTTTGTGAACATTATTTGTCACTGGTTTCCAGCCTTTTGGTAAAGTGATGGTGTATGTATAAGTCTCATCGGCTTTTTTGCACCTGATAGGATGTTCACGCTTTTCATTAAGATAAGCCGGATTCACATTGAAAGTATTGCTTGCGGCTGGAAGACTCAAGGTGTAGTACCCTGATTCTCCAATCTGTCCCATCTTCACTTCCTCGGCATTTACTGTGAATTCAGCATTCGTGAAGTCAACTTTCCTGCAGGTGATTTCACCCTTTGTGTTGGTTACATATTGCGACAGTCTGTTGTTGTTATTGTTGATTTCATAGTAGGGCAGACCTGCGGTTGTGATGTTGTAGCCAATTTGCTCATTGGCAGTGCCATTGTCTTTTATTATGATGTCTCCTTTGAGGCTGACTTTGTTGTCAACTGGACCGAGGTACGTTGCTATGAAATGGTCAATGCTTGAGTCGAGATAGTAAGCCATATAGCCGCCGTAGGTGTATTCGAGCGAGCTGTTGTTCTTCTCAGTTGGGGACAGATAGAAATCCTTGTCATCGATTCTTGTGCGGACGGCGTAATGTGATATTAGGTCAAGACAGGCGACTTCATCGCTGTGATAACGCTCTTTTATGAGGGCTACAGGTATGGCTTCATATCCGGCATTTCGGAGCATTGCAGTGAGAAGGATGGCTTTGTCAAGTTCGGTGCCGCAAGCCGAATGCCATGTTTTGGATGCTGAAGATGCTTGATAATCAGTGTATTTCTGGTTGAAATTGTTTAAATGAATTGCATCTGCAACATAATCTCTGATAGCAATGATGTTGTCGTATGGCTTATTGTCTTTTTTCGTGATGGAGGCGATTATCTCGCTGCTTTCCGGAAGATTGTAGTTGCGGAAGGCTTCCTGATTTACGAATGCAAAGTAAGCGTGTGACATGTCATTGAAAGTCGAAAGTATGAGTTCCGGATATACCATGTCGGCAGGCATGTAGGATTCGTTTGACGACTGCATCACATTGGTAAGTCTCCAAGTAAAAACATTCTTGTTTCCTTCGGTGCTGGTTGTCGGTGCGAGACGCAGGTTCAGCATTCTGTTTTTGAGGGTGATGTTTTTCGGTGTTTTGACAGTGACGATATATTCCGTAACAGGACAATACTGCACAAAGTCGATGTTCTCCATGAATTCCTTGATGAAGGCTGCCTCGGAATGTATGGTGTAATCAAGATGTATGATGCAGTTCATTTCGAGGGCGGTATGTGAAATCACCATTTCCTTCATTCCGTTGTATCTTTCACAGTCGGTGCAGGAAAAAGGAAGGCTGTTTGTGATGGCGTTGTCGGGAAGATATACTTTCGTGCCGTCTGCCCTCTGAGTATATCCTTCATTGACTTTTATTGTCTGAAATTCAGGATTGTATATTATGAATGTTTCTCCGAAGTCATCGTTCCAGGAACGTCTTGACAGGAGTTTCAAATCCATTTTGTATGTGTAATCGAGGCTGCCGTCATCGTTTATGACATATTCTCTTGATATTTTGTTGTATGTAGCATGGTCCTTTTTTGTCTGTGCGAAGCAGTGGAAAGCCATTATTACTAATATGCTGATAAATAGTGTTTTATATCTCATGATGGTAGTGTTTGTTTGTTATTTGAGGATGATGATGTTATCTTTAGAGAAAGCTCTCTGATAGTTTACTGCACTGCGGAAATCAGGCCATTCGTCGGCATCATAGATACGTTTGCCGAGGTCAACGGTCTGCTCAAATTTAAGAGTGCGTTTGTTGATGTCATATTTGCCATCATAGTTGATGTATTCTGATGAAACGGACTTTTCTTCCGGGCAATAGGCAACTTTCGAATATTTTGGCAGTGTGACGGTTTCATTTACCTCCACGAGACGTGAGCATCTGTCGGTGAAAGGATAATCTCTCGTTTCGATTGACGTGTCGAAATACACATGAGACATGGCTCTGTTGAATACGCCTTTTGCGAGCAGCGGGGTGAAGATTATTTCTTCATCTGTAACCGTTGCGTAATTGGGAATCTGATATTTGTAGGTTATCAATACTGGTCTTTCGAGATATTTATCGTTGTCGGTATAATTTACGGAAGTGATGACAGCGCGTGGTGCAACTCTGATGAGTTCGGCTCTTACAGCATTATCCCAGTCGCTGTATCTGCCATAGAATACGCCTCTGACGGAGGCATCGGATTGGCCTTCCGCCGTGATTGAGAATTCGCCTGTGAGAGTGCCGTCATCCTTCAAATCAGACTTGCCGTAAATTTTCACATAATGGTTTGATGAAGGGGAGATGGGTGTTTCACTGAGGTCGGCACCTTCAGGAACTCCCATCAGGTAGTTTTGTTGTTGTTCGGCACTGGACCACAGTTCCCTTACATCGGGAACCCATGTCGGGTCAAGCAGTTGGTATTCGCCGTTACGTCTTTTTACGATAGTTACACTATGGTTGAACTGGTCGGCGGGAATCCGGTCAATTCGTGAGCCTGCCATTGTCATTGCAGGATATGATTCGAAACCGGCAGCCCTGAGCATGGCTATAAGCAGACTTGCCTTGTCTTTACAAACACCGCAACGGTCGGTAAAGTTCATCTTGGCATTATGAAGTGTATAGCCTTCGCCTGGTCCCATGGTCAATCCGGAATATCGCATGTTGTCGGCTACCCAGTGAGTGAGAATGCTTATTGAATCAAGCTCGCTTTTGGCCGGTTTTAGCAGTTCGTTGACTTTTGCCTGCAGTTCTGGAGTCGGATTGAAACTGCCGTAGTCTTCATTTACGCCGTAAAACCACAGCGATTTTGCATACCAGTCCGGACTTGTGGAAAGCAGCAGTTTGGTGAGCACATCGCTCTTGGCAACAGAACGGCTCGGCATTCTGACCGGCATGATGTTGCTTTTCTCGAAAGAGTACATCATGCGGTCGCCTTTGTTCAGTACAGCTGTGCTTACCTCTCCGTTATAGACTTTGTACTGCAGCTCTTTCGATTTGAGGACACTTACCTCATATACTTTCTTAATAATCGGCTGGTCGCTGTAAAACTCAACGATGTCGTAGTAGTGACCTCTCATTGGCGGAATATATTTCGAATCATCGTCGCCTTGCAGCAAGGCGTATGTGTATCCTTTTTTATACATCTGAATTTCAATGGCATCGCCGATGTCGAGATGGCCTATTTCCACCATTTTCTGGCTTGCATTCCAATAAATCATTCTTGCAGGCGCAACGTAGTCAAGCTCTGGATTCGTTACTTTCTCAACGGTACCGTCGTGACGATAGATGGTGACGTCCTTGATTTCCACGTAAGCCGACAGCGGGTCGTAGTCAATCTTGACAACGTTGTTGTCTCTGCATCCTTTAAAGGAAAGCATCTTTACAAGCTTGTGCATGTTGACATGGCTGAGACCGCTTTCTTCCATAAACACATTTGTGCTGTCATAGATGGTGACGTAATCATAGCCCTGATATTTGTCATCGTCAACTATGTTTATCAGCTTCTGTGGTGACTGTGCTGCGGCATATACGCACAAGGCGATTAGAAAAAATGATAAAATGTTCTTTTTCATTATGTTAGAATTTTATTAATACTTTCTTTATTTCGTTAAGTTTCATGAGCGCTTCGATAGGCGTGAGCGAATTGATGTCAATGTTGAGGATTTCGTTTTTAATTTGAGAGAGCAGAGGGTCTTCCATTTGGATGAGGCTTATCTGCATCGGATTGACTGTAGGGTGGTTTTTGCTGCCTTTTTCCTTGTTGTCCTGAAGACTTTGCCTCTGTGATTCCTCCAGTTCGTGCAGGATTTCGTTGGCGCGGTTTATGACTTTTGCTGGCATGCCGGCCATCTTCGCCACATGTATGCCGAAACTATGTTCAGTGCCGCCTTTTGCCAACTTGCGCAAGAACAGTATTTTGTTGTTTACTTCCCTCACGGTTACATGATAGTTCTTTATTCGTTTCTTTGTACTTGCCATTTCGTTAAGTTCATGATAATGTGTGGCAAACAGCACTTTGGGACGGAAATTCAGGTTGTCGTGGATATATTCGGCAATAGCCCATGCGATGGAGATTCCATCGTAGGTGCTGGTGCCACGGCCGATTTCGTCCAACAAGATGAGGCTGCGGTTCGAAAGGTTGTTGAGTATGCTTGCCGTTTCATTCATTTCGACCATGAAAGTCGATTCACCCGATGAAATGTTGTCGGATGCTCCGACTCTTGTGAAGATTTTGTCGGTGAGTCCGAGAACAGCTGATTTGGCTGGAACGAATGAACCCATCTGAGCCATTATCACTATCAGTGCAGTCTGTCGTAGCAGAGCTGACTTTCCGGACATGTTGGGGCCTGTAATCATCATAATCTGCTGGCTCACAGCATCAAGGAAGATGTCATTAGCAATGTAGCTTTCGCCTTGAGGCATCATCCTTTCAATCACAGGATGACGTCCGTCGGAAATCTTTATCTCCATTGAGTCGTTGATTTCAGGACGGGTATAACCGTTTTCGGCGGCAATAATGGCAAAACTCAGCAGACAGTCGAGATGTGAGACCACATAGCTGTCTTGCTGCAGCGGTTTTATATATACTGCAAGGTCCCGTATCAGTTCGATGTACAGGCGCTGCTCTATTTCGGAGATTTTACTTTCAGCTGAAAGTATCTTGCTCTCTAAGTCCTTGAGCTCTTGGGTGATATAGCGTTCTGAGTTGACAAGTGTCTGTTTGCGTACCCAGTCTTCCGGCACTTTCTCCTTATGCGTATTAGTGACTTCCAGATAGTAGCCGAAAACGTTGTTGAAACCTATTTTTAGAGAAGAAATACCTGTCCTTGCCATTTCGCGTTTCTGGATGGCAGTGAGATAGTCTTTGCTTGAGGTTGTGAGATGGCGTAGGTCATCAAGGTCGCTGTTGAAACCATCTCTTATGACACCGCATTTCTCAATGAGCGTTGACGGGTCGTCTTTAACACGGGTTTGAATCATGTCGATGACTTCCTGACACACATCAATTTTCTCCGACAATTTTACAAGAGAAACTACACCTGAATTGAAACAAAGGTCCTTGATTGGTTTCAGGGCGTTGAGAGCATCTTTGAGATGTACTATTTCGCGAGGGTTTATTCTTCCTGTGGCAATCTTGCCGGCAATTCTTTCTATGTCGCCTACGGCCTTGATGTTGTCGCGTAAAACGTATTCATTTTCCTCATTATGTGTGAAATAGTCAACAATGTCTAATCTTTCGTTGATTTTTTCGATATTGTTGAGTGGCATCACCACCCAGCGACGCATGAGACGGCTTCCGGGCGGAGACACGGTCTTGTCGATGATGTCGAGCAGTGTCTTCGCATTTTCGTTTGGAGTGGAGATAAGCTCAAGGCTGTTTATGGTGAATCTGTCGAGCCATACGTATTTGTCCTCATCGAGGCGCGATATTGATGTGATATGGTCAGTTTTGTCGTGATTGGTTTCATAAAGGTAATGGATTATTCCTCCGGCTGCAATGATTGCGTCTTGCATGTCCTCAATGCCGAACCCTTTAAGAGTGTTTGTCTGAAAATGCTTTGTAAGTTCTTCGTAGCCAAACTCGTATGTGAAAACCCAGTCATCGAATGTCGTGAGATATATCTTGTTGCCGAAATATTCCGTAAAGCTCTGCTTCATCTTTTTCTGCACGATGACCTCGTTTGGACGGAAGCTTTGGAGTATTTTGTCGATGTATTGCCTGTCACCCTGTGATGTGAAAAATTCGCCTGTGGAAACATCGAGCAGTGCTATGCCGTGCGAGTTGCCGCTGGTGAGATGCACACAGGCAAGGAAATTGTTGGAGTTCTGGTCAAAAGTTTTGTCGTTGTATGATACTCCAGGCGTCACCAGTTCGGTCACATCGCGTTTGACGATAGTCTTAGTTAGTTTTGGGTCTTCAAGTTGATCGCATATTGCGACTTTAAAACCTGCTTTCACGAGTTTCGGCAAATAAACATCGAGGGCATGATAAGGAAATCCCGCCATTTCCACTGAAGGTGAACCGCCGTTGGATTTGTGTGTAAGTACGATTCCTAATATTTCCGAGGCTGAGACGGCATCATCGCTGTAAGTCTCATAAAAGTCGCCTACCCTGAAAAGCAGCATGGCATTCGGATATTTCGCCTTTACCGAGAAATATTGCCTCATCAGCGGGGTGTTGGTGCTCTTTTCGCCAGTCTTATCTGTTTTATTTTTCATTTTCTTTCCGTTCTTTTTGTGCCTCAAGGTAACAGGCTCTGCATAATGGTTCGTAATTGTTGGTCTCTCCGAGTACAACCTGCCGTGTCTCGGAACTTGTACGATGTGAATATTGTGCAAGGTCACCGCATCTCACACATATTGCATGGACTTTATCCACATATTCGGCGGAAGCCATCAGCCCAGGCATAGGCCCGAAGGGATTTCTCTGATAGTCCATGTCCAACCCTGCGGCTATAACTCTTATACCTCTGTCGGCCAAGGTGTTGCAAACATTTACAAGCTCCATGTCGAAGAATTGTGCCTCATCGATGCCTATCACATCAACTTCATTGGCATAAAAAAGTATTTCGCTTGCAGTCTCAACAGGTATTGATCTGATGCTGTTGGAGTCGTGTGAAACGACATCGGTTTCGTCATATCTCGTGTCAACTTTTGGCTTGTATATCTCAACACGCTGTTTGGCAAACTTCGCGCGTTTCAGCCTGCGTATCAACTCTTCAGTTTTCCCGGAAAACATCGACCCGCAGATAACCTCTATCCAACCGTGACCATACTTGCTATTATGATGATTTTCGTAAAACATTGATTTAACGTGAAAATTATAATATTTTAATTTTCTGCAAAGTTAGAAAATTTATACTTTCGCAAAGTAAATACTTTGAATTAATTATTTGAACAAAATGGAAAGAAGACGTTCACTTAAATATCATCTTGAAAATGTTAATACATTGATAGACTGTGTGTTAAATGATCCAGAAGTTTCTATCAATGATGTTCAGAACTTGAAAGACCATTTGTTGAATCTTTATGATGAAGTGGTCGCTGAGGAAAAAGAACTCTTTTATAATTACCCTCCGGATGAATCCGAAGATGAAGACAATGTCAGTGATGGACCTGAATCTCCTGCTGAGGAGTCTGCCGATAATGTTGTCAGTGACACAACAGAAGCGGCTTGTGAGGAAACCCATGAGCAGTCTGATGACACTCAAGAGCCGGAAGAACCTAAGGATGATCCTACTACGATTGTCAACGATGTGAATATGGAAGAAATAGTGGTCGATGTCCCGATACATGAGAACGAAGGGATAGTTGAGATAAGTGCTCAGGAAGTCATCGAACATGATGAAATGGAAGAAAATCCTGAAACCGTTGAAGATGTCGAGGCCAATGTGGTGGAGGAGATTGAAATTGAAGAAACTGGAGAACCGGAAGATGCTAAAAACAATGTCTTTCAAGAACAGCCAACAATTGCCGACAAGATTTCACATGCCCGGCTTGATGATTTGAAATCCGCAATTGATATAAGTGATAAGTTTTTGTTTATCAGAGCATTGTTTGATAATGAAGTCAGCGCTTACAATGAATCCATCGAAAAATTCAACAGCATGACTTCGCACAATGACGCGATAATATTCATCCAGCATCTTGCCCATAAGTATAATTGGGACGAGGATAGCGATATTTGTACCAAATTCGTGTCGATAATAGAACGAAGATTTGAATAATGTCCAAACTGTTTATAGTTCCTACACCAATAGGCAATCTGGAAGATATCACTTACAGAGCCGTACGACTGCTCAAGGAGGCCGACCTGATACTTGCCGAGGATACTCGTACTTCGTCAAATCTGCTGAGACATTACGGCATTGAGACAAAACTGCAGCCGTATCATCAGTTCAACGAACATTCGGTATTGTTCAACACCCTGTGCAAGATTGCGACTTTGGATTCCGTGTGTTTGATTACCGATGCAGGAACCCCTGGGATTTCCGACCCTGGATTCATGCTCGTGAGGGAGTGCGCAAAGGCTGGAATCGAAGTGGAATGTCTGCCCGGACCAACTGCTGTAATTCCTGCTTTGGTCAGTTCTGGCTTGTCGTGTGAGAAGTTTATCTTTGAAGGTTTCCTGCCACGTAAGAAAGGCAGAGCATCAAAAATGGAACAGTTGAAAAATCATGAATATACATTTGTGATTTATGAGTCACCTTTCCGTCTTCTTAAAACCCTTCTGAATCTGAAGGACACACTCGGAAAGGACAGAATGGCCTGCGTTTCACGTGAAATCAGCAAAATTCATGAGGAGCATAAACGTGGTACTCTCGGTGAACTTTATGCATATTTCAGCAATAAGAACATCAAGGGTGAAATAGTGATTTCAGTTGCTGGAAACAAAGCAAAAGATGATAAAGATATATCTGATATTGAAGATGATATCGATAATGATGATAATATTGAAGATTAATTTAAAATGAACAATAACATGAAAAAGTGCAATTTGGTATTGGTTTTTGTGTCGGTTTGTCTGGGATTGTTTGTCTCATGCGGGAACAAAACGGAGAATACTTATTCTTTAAAGGGCAATATCCAAGATTTGGAAGATGGGAAAATCTTTCTTGTGGAAAGAATCAACAAGACTTATGTTCCCATTGCGGAAACTGATGTGATCAATGGAAAATTCAAATTTAACGGTTCTGTGCCGGAACCAAAGCAGGTTTTCCTTGCCGATAAGGATACTTTACGTTTTTATTCCTTCTTTATAGAAAATGCCGACCTCACCATTGAGGGTAGCAGACAGGAACAATCCACTCTAAAAGTTATAGGAAGTCCCATCAACGACTTGTATGTCAGCTACAAAAATGAGTACAACAAAGTTGAGGAAGAGGAAGATTCGATAATGGCAAAGTTTAAGGAGGCCAAAATGTCGGGCGATACTGACAAGGCTGACATGTACAGTGAGCAGCTTGCCCTCACCGAGAAGATGTATAAGAACCTCGTTGACAAGTATGTGTCTGGAAATCCGAACAGTGTTGTGGCTCCTTATCTCCTTTATTCAAACATGTTTTACTACAATGCTGACGAATTGGCGTCGTATTGCGGTTCATTTGGCAACGATGCTGTCAAAACATCGTATTATAAGGATTTGAATTCATATATAGAAAAAATGAAGAAAGTTGACATAGGACAGCCATTCGTTGATTTCACCATGAATGATGTTGAAGATAATCCTGTCAGATTATCGGATTTTGCAGGTAAGGGATATCTCCTCGTTGATTTCTGGGCATCATGGTGTCCATACTGCCGCATCGAGAATCCTAATTTGGTGAAGATGTATGACAAATACCATGACAAAGGTTTCGATATCGTCGGTGTCTCACTTGACAGTTCTAAAGACCAATGGGTGAAGGCGATAGAAGATGACAAACTCACATGGCATCATGTTTCTGACCTATTAAGGTGGGATAATGCCGCTGCCGCATTGTATGTTGTCAGGGCAATTCCATCGAATGTGCTTATTGATCCGAATGGAATTATTATTGCTAAAAACCTGACAGGCAAGGATTTAGCTTTAAAACTCGAAGAATTGATAAAGTAGGTTGATAATTGAAGAAATTTGTGTACTTTTGCAACTTGTTTTGAAAATTAAAAATTCACGTAGAGTTTATGAATAATGCAGTAAGTATTTTCGCAGGAAGAGCGAGCAATGACATAGGAACTCGCATTGCAAAGGCCTTCGGGCAGGAACTGGGCAATGTAATTGTCAATGTGTTCTCCGACGGTGAATTTCAGCCATCCTTTGAAGAGAGTATCAGAGGACATTCTGTCTATTTGGTTCAGTCAACTATGCCACCGGCAGACAATCTTATGGAGTTGCTGATGATGGTTGATGCAGCACGCAGGGCTTCAGCCGGAAAGATAGTTGTTGTGATCCCTTATTTCGGCTTTGCCCGTCAGGACCGCAAGGATCGTCCTCGTGTTCCAATCGCATCCAAACTCGTAGCCAATTTACTTACCGCTGCCGGTATAGATCGTCTCATAACCATGGATTTGCATGCCGACCAGATACAGGGGTTCTTCGATGTACCGGTCGATCACATATATTCTTCCAAGGTTTTCGTTTCTGTTATCAAGTCATTGAACCTTGAAAATATGATTTTCGCATCGCCTGATGCGGGTGGTACGAGACGTGCAGCCGCATACGCAAAGGCTTTCGGTACTGATTTCGCCATCTGCCACAAACAGCGCTCAAGACCGAACGTCATTGCTTCCATGTCATTAATTGGAGATGTTAAAGGCAAAGATGTCATCCTCCTTGACGATATGATTGACACTGCGGGTACAATAACCAAAGCAGCCAATCTTATCTTTGATGAGGGGGCACGCAGCGTCAGGGCTTTCGCCACACATGCGGTGCTGTCTGGCGATGCCTACAATAGAATCGAAAAATCGGCGTTCACCAAGGTCTATGTGACCGACTCAATTCCTCTGCGTCAGCAGTCAGACAAGATTGAGGTGATATCAACTGCGGAAATGTTCGCAGAAGCTTTGAAAAAAATCGAAAACAACGAGTCGTTAAGTTCGTTGTTCGAGTTTTAAAATATTTATCAATAAATTTTAATTAAAATTACCAAAAAATGAAAAGTATCTCGTTGAGCGGCTCTTTAAGAAAGGGCGTAGGGAAAAAAGATGCAAAAGCTGTAAGAAAACAGGGTCTGGTTCCATGCGTAATGTATGGTGGAGAAAAAGAATTCCATTTCTTGCTTAAGGAAAAGGATATTGCGAAGGTTATTTTCACACCTGAAACTTATCTTGTTAACCTGACTGTCGACGGCGAACCTCATACCGCCATCGTTCAGGAATTGCAATACCATCCGGTTTCTGACAAGGTTTTACATGCTGATTTCTATGAAGTAAGTGAAAACAAGCCATTCTCAGTGCTTATTCCTCTTAAGTATGTCGGAACATCCAAGGGCGTTTTGCGCGGAGGTAAACTCCAGAAGAAAATGCGTAAGATTTCTGTATCAGGTCTGATGAAAGATATTCCTGATCATATTGATGTCAATATCAGTAATGTTGACGTTACCACTCCATTCAGAGTAGCAGACCTTAACATACCTAATGTCAAGTATAAAGACGCCGACAGGACCGTTATTGCTTGCATACAGGCAACACGTAACTTGGCTGCTGAAGAAGTTGCTGAACCTGAGGCTGATGAAGCTGCTGGTGAAACTGCAAACGCTTAATATCTGTAATATTTCACCTGCTTGCATGCTATGAATAAACCGGTAATACATCATTCAGCATTGGATTTCGGTCTGCATGAATTTGAATTTCATCTCAACAACGATTTCTTCAAGGATTTCGATTATGATGATTTTCTCAATTGCAGCATCGATGTCGCTGTCACACTTCAGAAGGAGGAGACGCTGATGACGGTTACCATGAACTGTAATGGTTTTGTGGTGACACAATGCGACAGATGTCTCTCTGACCTTCAGCTGAATGTCAATACCTCAGATTCTTTCATAGTAAAATTCGAAGAGGGTGAAAACGAAGAAGAAAATATCATGTACATCTCTGATGATGAATCAATAGACCTCTCGCAGAATCTTTTTGATTTGATTATCATGAGTTTACCTGTTAGAAAAGTACATCCGGATGATGAAAACGGCAATTCCACCTGTGCACCGGAACAGTTGAGGTTCCTCGAACAGTATAAGAAGCACGACACCATCGATCCGAGATGGGAAGCATTGAAAAATTTAAAAGAAGAATAATTATTAAACTTAAAATAAAATGGCACATCCAAGACGAAAATTTTCTTCAGCAAGAAGAGATAGAAGAAGATCACATGATCATGCAGAAATGCCGACATTGGCAGTATGCCCTGTAACAAACGAAGTACATCGCTATCATCGCGCTTATCTCGTTGACAATGATTTGTATTACAGAGGAAAAATGGTTATAGAAGGCTATAAGAAATCCAAGTAATGAAAAAGGTCATCAATACCGAAAAGGCTCCAAAGGCAATAGGCCCTTACAGCCAGGCCATTGAAAACAATGGTACACTTTTCATTTCCGGACAGATTCCTGTTGATCCGTCAACAGGAAAAGTGGCCGACAATATTACCGACCAGACACGTCAGGTAATGGAAAACATCTCAGCAATTCTGACAGAGGCAGGTTATACTTTCGACAACGTTGTACTGTGTAACTGTCTGTTGGATAATATGGATAATTTCAAGGCATTCAACGAAGTCTATGCAAAATACTTCACTGCCGCACCACCTGCACGAGCTGCCTTCGGCGTAGTGAAACTGCCGATGGGAGTGATGGTGGAAGTTGAGGCGATTGCTATGAAATAAATTAAAAAAGGCGGGTTAACCCGCCTTTTTTTTATCTTGGTTTTTTATTCAAATGATTTAATTGACTTTTTAATTCTGTCAATTGCATCTCTCAGTTCGTCTTCAGTGATTACGAGAGGTGGTGCAAAGCGAATGATGTGCTGATGCGTCGGTTTTGCAAGCACGCCGTTTTCCTTCATCTTCAGACATACATCCCATGCTTCCTTGCCGTCCTTTGGACGGATGATGACTGCATTGAGCAGACCTTTACCACGAACTTTCTCAATCATAGGAGAACTAATCTTACCGATTTCAGTGCGGAAAATGTTGCCCAGGTAAGCAGCCTTTTCAACGAGGTTTTCGTCTTTAATGACTTGCAGTGCAGCCATACTGACCTTGGCTGCTATAGGATTGCCGCCGAAAGTTGAGCCGTGTTCACCAGGTTTGATGTTCATCATGATGTGGTCATCGGCAAGTGCTGCTGAAACAGGAACTACGCCGCCACCCAATGCTTTGCCGAGAATGAGGATGTCAGGACGTACACCTTCATGGTCGCATGCAAGCATTTTGCCTGTACGTGCAATACCGCACTGTACTTCATCAGCCATGAACAAAACGTTGTATTTGTGGCAGATATCATAGCATTTCTTCAGATAACCGTCATCCGGAACGTAAACGCCGGCTTCACCCTGTATTGGTTCAACGAGGAAACCCGCAATCTTGTCACCTCTTTCAGCCAATACCTTTTCCAGAGCATCTGCATCGTTGTAAGGAATACGGATGAAACCAGGTGTCAGAGGACCATAGTTTGCGTATGAATCCGGATCGTTTGACATTGTAATGATTGTGATGGTACGACCGTGGAAGTTGCCTTCGCAGCATACTATCTGCACTTCATCGTTAGGTATGCCCTTGCAAACGGTACCCCAGCGACGTGCGAGCTTAAGAGCTGTCTCGTCAGCTTCTGCACCGGAATTCATAGGTAAAACCTTGTCGTATCCGAAATATTCAGTCACATATTTTTCCCACGGACCAAGACAGTCGTTGTAAAATGCACGTGAACTCAAAGTGAGCCTATGAGCCTGTTCGCACATGGCTTCAACAATCTTTGGATGACAATGTCCTTGGTTTACAGCTGAATAAGCTGAAAGGAAATCGTAATATTCTTTACCTTCAACGTCCCAGACCTTTGCGCCGGAACCTTTTGCCAATACTACTGGAAGCGGATGGTAGTTGTGCGCTCCATATCTGCTTTCCATGGCCATCAATTCTTCTGAATTAAATTTGCTTGCCATAATAATTTTATTTTTTTGCAAAGGTACTCTTTTTACCTTAATAATTACAATTTTTTCAGATTAAAAAATCTTATTAATTGAAGTCGTAAGTAACGAAAAAAGTGTATTTTTGTATTTTACAATTTTGAGCATGAAGACAAGAAATATATTCTCAGTTTTGTTGTTTCTGGTATGTTCCATAACTTCATTTGCACAGTATGGGACAGTAAGAGGTTTCGTCTATGACGAAAAAAATGGTGAACCATTAATATTCACCAATGTTTATCTGCAAAAAACCACTTACGGATGTGCAACCGATTTGAATGGATATTTTACTATCACTAAGATTCCACCAGGAAATTACACTCTCCTTGTGACTGCAATCGGATATGATACACTCGCACAAAACATTAGCGTAAAAGCGGGAGAATTTCAAAACCTCAAACTCTATGTCCATGAATCGGCCTATCAGCTTGATGCTGTCGATGTCTCTGCCGAGCAGGAGACTTATAGGACGGAAGTCAAGACTGCTGTTGTCACCGTCACCCCAAAGCAGATAGAAAAAATACCTACCGTGGGCGGACAGACCGATATTGCACAATATCTTCAGGTACTTCCAGGCGTCATCTTCACAGGGGATCAGGGCGGTCAACTTTATATTCGCGGCGGTTCTCCAGTGCAGAACAAGGTGCTTATGGACGGTATGGTGATATATAACCCATTCCATTCAATTGGTCTTTTCTCAGTTTTTGATACCGATATACTGCGTAGCATTGATGTCTATTCAGGCGGTTTTGGCGCTGAATTCGGCGGAAGAGTCTCTTCCATTATGGATATCAAAACCAAGAACGGAAATAAAAACAGAACTTCCGGCAAAATTGAAGCCAGTACCTTCGGAGCTAACCTCCTCCTCGAAGGACCTCTAAAGAAATCTAAGTCAACAAGTCCGACTTCACTTACTTATCTGCTGTCTGCCAAGACTTCATACCTCGATAAAACTGCTGAAATTTTTTATCCTTACGCAGGAAATGGTTATGGACTGCCTTTTTCATTTACGGATTTATATGGTAAACTCTCTCTGTCAACTGAAAATGGTAGCATGATTAATGCTTTTGGATTCAGGTTTGATGATAAAGTGACTAATTATCAGGGTATTGCTGATTATAATTGGAATTCTTATGGAGCAGGTTTCAATTTCGTGATTATCCCGGGCAATGCACCAGCTCTGATAGAGGGAACTGTCGCTTATTCAAACTATAAAAGCGGTATGACCGACAGCGACAGTCTTCCGAGAAACAGCTCTATCGATGGTTTCAATGTATGTGTGGCCATGTCGTATTTTATTGGGAAAAATACTGTGAAATATGGTCTCGAGGCTGTTGGATTTGCTACAGACTACAACTATAAGAGTCCTTTTGGTTATACAATTAGCGAAAATGACTTTGCAACGGAACTTGGTGCGTTTGTGAATTATAAACATGTCCTTAACAGATGGGTCTTTGATGTAGGAGTGAGAATTCAATATTATGCTTCTTTGGCCGAATTCAGTCCCGAACCACGTATTGCTGTTAAATACAATGTTACCGACCATGTTAGAGTTAAAGCTTCAGCAGGTATCTATTCCCAGAACCTTATGAGTGCCACTTCCGATCGTGATGTCGTCAACCTCTTCTACGGTTTCCTCTCAAGTCCAAGCTCACTTCCAAAGTATTTTGACGGGAGACTGATTACAAGCCGGCTTCAGAAGAGCCAGCATGTTATTGCAGGTATAGAATATGATCCTATTAAACATCTGACATTGAACGTTGAAGGATATTTTAAGAATTTCTCATTGCTTACAAATTTCAACAGAAATAAGGTGTATGAAACTGATCCTACCTATATCTATGAGACTGGCTTGGCTAAAGGTGTTGATTTCACTGCCAAGTATGAATTCAAACAATGGTATGTGTGGGCTGTATATTCTTTGGGGTTTGTCAACAGATACGATGGGGAACAAACTTATCCCACACACTTCGACAGACGTCATAACATCAATATTCTTGTAACATGGACCGGTGGCAGTAAACATGATTTGGATGTGAGTTTGAGATGGAATTACGGCAGCGGATTCCCATTCACATTACAGGCAGGCTTTTACGAAGAACTTTTCTTCAACCATATCAACGATGATTATATCGATGAAAACGGTGAACTCGGCATTATCTATTCCGATATCCTTAACTCAGGCAAATTACCTCAGTATCACCGTCTTGACTTTGATGTGAAGAAATCATTCGTTTTAGGCAAATACACTAAATTGTCTGTGTCATTAGGTGTCACCAATGTCTATAACAGAGCCAACATTTTCTATGTTGACCGTTTTACAGGTGAAAGAGCCAACCAGTTGCCGATACTTCCAAGTTTGGGATTACGTTTTGATTTCTAAAATATGTCTTTGGAACACTCCGGATTGGTTATTCAGTCAACGGGCAGTTGGTACACTGTTCTTGATGATGCAGGCAGCAAGATAAATTGCAAATTCAAGGGCAAATTTAAAATCTCCGGAATCAAAGCCACAAACCCAATAGCAGTGGGTGACAGGGTGCTGTTTGTTGATACTGAAGATGCAAATGTCGGATTGATTACAAAAATACTTCCACGTTCAAACTATATTGTCAGAAAATCCACAAAACTATCTAAAGTTGAACAGATAATTGCTTCAAATATAGATATATGCATTCTAATGGTTACTATCAATCGTCCGAGAACGTCATCGGGTTTCATCGACAGATACCTGACATGTAATGAGGCATATCATATTCCTTCGGCTCTTGTCTTCAACAAGATTGATTTGTACAATGACGATGATATGCAACGTCTTGAGGAATTGCAGAATATCTACGAAAATGCAGGGTACAAGACCTTCAGGACTTCTGTTGTGGAAAATATCGGACTTGATGACGTTATTAATGAAATGAAGGGCAAAACCTGCCTTGTCTCCGGACATTCCGGTGTGGGCAAGTCAGCATTCATTCATGCCATACAGCCTGAACTGAACCTGAAAATAGGCGATATCTCCCAGGTCCATGAAAAGGGTATGCATACTACGACTTATGCGACTATGTATGCTTTGTCGTTCGGCGGATTTATCATAGATACTCCGGGCATTAAGGAATTCGGACTTACCGGATTTGAAAGAAGCGAGGTGGCTGAACGGTTTCCTGAAATGCGCAAATTCCAGACCGGATGCAGGTTTAATAACTGCATGCATATTAATGAACCAGGATGTGCTGTGATTCAAGCAGTTGAAGACGGACTCATCTCGGAGGAACGCTATAATAACTATCTTGATATCCTTCAGGATGAATATTTTGATGTCGTCGATTATAGAGATAAAAAGAAATTATTATGAGAGTTGTAATACAGAGGGTGATTGAATCCAGCGTGACTATTGATGGAAATGTCAAAGGAAAAATAGGCAAGGGCCTGATGATTTTGGTTGGCTTTGAAGCGACTGACACTCAAGAGGATATCGATTGGATTAGTTATAAGATAGTAAATCTTAGAATCTTTCCAGATGCTAATGGGGTTATGAATGTTTCTATTTTGGATGCTGATGGAGAAGTGCTGATTATCAGTCAGTTCACCCTGATGGCATCGACAAAGAAAGGTAACAGACCGTCATACATACATGCTGCCCCGCCCGAAATTTCAATTCCTTTATATGAAGCTTTTCTCAAGAAGATGGACGAGCTTCTGCCGCATACGGTTCAATCAGGTATTTTCGGTGCTGATATGAAGGTCGCCTTGATTAATGATGGCCCAGTGACTATTTTAATTGATTCCAAAAACAGATATTAACGCTATATTTTCGCAAACATCGGCTGCCACAATGTGACAGCCCTACCGATCCAACGGACAGCAATAATAAAAAAGCCATAACATTGATATTCAGTGTTATGGCTTTTCTGTATATAAATAATTTACGGGTTAGAATGGCGGCCAGCCGCCACCGCCTGCGTTGACGTTGGTTAACATTGATGATATTGTGACTGTGGTTGATTGGCCACCTGAGTAGGTGGCGTCGGTGTAATATCCGTGCCAATAAGTGCCACCACTGATGGTGCCACCATATTTGACGGTATAGGAAGAACCTACTGAGAAGGAAGGATGGCTCAAGAGTAAAACTAAATTTCTGCCACCGCCTGGGCCGCCGCCGCTGATGGTCGGACATTGGTAGGTACAGATTACATCGCTTCCTGAAAGAACCTGGATAGCATAGCCTGATCTGGTGTTAATTTTTAGAGTGGGTTGTGTGCATACGCTTGTTGTAGGGTTACTGGTGCTGCCTCCTGCACCAATTATTATACCACCGGTAATCGTAAATGTGTTTTGATCGCAGTCAAGACCGCATTCAGGCATTGCAGAGCCAGTAGCTATAACCATGCCGCCGTTATATGTCATAGGACCGTTGACATCTATACCGTCACCGTTGTTGCTACAGGTGTAAATTTTACCATCGTTGACAATCAACTGGTTAGGATTCATACCATCGTCCTTGTTTGAAAAGGCCTCAATAATGCCGCCATTGATAGTCATAACAGATTCACATTCAATGGCTTCACCTCCTTCGTTTTGTGTTTGGAGGCAGTTGCTTGAGATGTGTCCGCTATTAATTGTCATAGTACCGTCGGATTTCAGGGCTTTTGGATTAGCATAGTCCATGTTCCAGCCGCTGCCTGACACATAAAATCTTTCACCTGATGTGGTGATTGTTAAGATGAAGTCGTCATCATTTCCGCCTATAGTGCCGAAAGTCGCCACACCATCGAGTTTGATACCCTTACCGCCTGATCCCGTACTTGTACAGGTAATATTACCGCCTGTGATGGTCAAGTTGCCGTCGCATTTTATACATGAACAGGTGTATGAGTCTGTAATTCCATTAGGATTGGTATATACGGCGCCTGCACCGTTTGTTGTCAATGTGAAAGTACCATCGCTGATGGTGATATTGGCATCGGAACTGATAGCCTTCCCGCCGTTATTTGATGTTGGAAGTGTAATGTTGAAAGTACCGCCGCTGATGGTTATGTCGCCATCACTTTTGATACCGCTGCAGTATGAAGGCTCGTATCCTGAACCTGAGGCTTCAAGAACTGTCCCCCCAGATGCGGTTATGGTAAAGACACCACCGGAAATATTGGTGTAGCCATTTGTGGAAATACCCTTTGACATGTCTCCAGAATGGTTGATTTCGATGTTACCGCCTGAAATGATAACACCTATGTCAGCCTTGATTCCTTTACCATCTTCAGATGTCGAATTGATGGTGATGTCTCCGCCAGTGATGCTAACGATACTGTCGCAGGAAATGCCGTTAACGCCCGTATTGCTGAGAATGAGGGTGAGGACGGTACTGCTGTTGTTGATGTAAATCGCGCTGTCGCATTTGATGGCTTTGGTTTCAGCACCGGAAGTGGTGATGACCGATTCACCGCCATTGAAATAGATGTTATAAGCTGCTTTCAGTCCTTTCACATCTTCTGCGGATGTCGTCAGATTGAGATTGCCGCCGTTGATGTAAATGTTGCTTCCGCAGTCCACGCCGTCTCCCGAAGTTTCAAGAATAACGAGATTGCCGTTTCCCGACAGTGTGAAATCGCCGTCCAAGTGCAGACCATCGCTTGATGCTTCTGTAATCTGTACAGTGCCTGATGAAATGGCGATATCACCAGTTACTTTGACAGCATGTTTCTTTAAACCGGAAATCTGTACCTCACCGGTACCTGCGTAGAAATAGAGGGAACCTTCGGCCGTAATGGCAGCATTTTTGCCGCTTGAACCGTCTGACAGCACTGATGTGCCATTAAGAGTGATGTATGCATCGGCATTTTCTTCAATTTTGAGTACAGGACCTGAAGTATGGGTTAATTCAAGCGAATTGAGAATCAGATATATGTTCTCTGTACCTGTAAAATCAAGTGAACCGTTGGAACAACTGCCGCTGAGGGAGAATGTCGTGTTGGGTCTGTTGTTTTCGATTGTGACGTCAGTGCCATCGGTTGTGATGATAATGCCATCATTGGAATATGGGTTGTTGACGGTCACACTGCTGTTTGAAAAATCAATTGTGACGGCATCAGAACTTACGTTAGCCATACCGAATGTCAGACTGTCGATTTGTGTCAGCAAGTAGGATAATTGCCCACTGGTTAAAGTGAATATCGCACTTGCCGGCTTGTTCGCGAATTTTATGCTGTTGATATTTGAAACAGCCTGATTGGCAAGCGTGTCTCCTGAATTGTGTAAGTATATGTATCTGACTTCATCCTGTGCATTCGCAAAAAGGAAGAGAAAAATGCAACTCAGCGAAAATAATAATCTTCTCATAGTTTCAAAAGTTTTTGAATTGTATTGTCTGTTTTTCTGCATTTTTATTAATTGCTTTTACTCGAATAGATAATGTTTACGATACCTGTTATATCCAATACGTTAATGATGCTATCGCCATTGACGTCTGCTTTTTCGAATACAAACGGGGAAGCGGAACCATTCATAATGTAGTTGATAACAACAACTATATCAGAGATATTGACAATGCCATCATTATTGGCGTCGCCGAGAAGAAATTCAGAATTGATAATAGTGATTTCAAAATCAGCTTCTTCAGAGTTACCAGTGACTTCTGAAGTTGCAGTAATTGCGAATGTTAGGGCTTCATCGATTTCATAGCCCGATTCAGGAATGGAAACGAGCAGATAGCCTTCCACTGATTGATTTGCACCCAATGTCAGTGTGGTGGTTTGAACATCGTCAACATAGAAAGTACCGATGATTTCTCCGGCAGTTTGTGTTAATGATATTTCATCTTCTACAAGACCATCGTTAGAGACCTTGAATCGCAGGGTGATGTCACTTCCCAGATAAGCTGTAGTGTCTGGAGTAAGAGCTTCTAATTGGAAAACAGGGTTCAGTTCGATTTCCTCGAATAGAATTTTTCTGATATCATCAATAGGAATCTCAGTGACCATATTGGCAGCATTGATGATGATAGTGTTGTCACCATCGAAATAAATACTATCGTTTCCCTCAGTGAGAGTGAATACAGCCGTCTCCCCACTGACGTAATAAACGGTAGTAGCTACTGTAACTGACTGTGCAAAAGCACTGATTGTCAAGAACATTAAAGCAATTATCAGACTTAACCTTTTCATGATTTTTATTTATGTGATTTATTATAATTTTTAATATAAATTTTTCAAATTAATTTTTTTCCACTTATCGCTGCTGTAGTTTTTTATGGTAATTGTGGCATCGAGATCGAAATTTTTCCTGGTGTCTTTGTTAAGACAGAGCTCTGCAAACAATACGATTTCCGGTACTGATTTTATCGGAAGCATTGCCACATCGTGGGCATTACCTTCGAAACGCAGAAATACATACTGATAATTGAATTTCTTAAAGCGTTTCACCAGTTGGTTTGACCCAAAAAGACCTTTTTTGAAAAATTGTATCTTGTTGTAATTGACCACTTTATCATCTGTTCCATGTAAAAACATTGTGGGTGACGGCTCACGATACTTATAAACTACAGGTGCATCACTCGTGAATATGCCTCCTGCAAAGGATATTATCCCTGCAAAACTGAAGTCATCCGGCAGGTCAGAAGTTATGCTGCTGTGATTGGCGTGCAGATAATCGGTTTCGAGAGCGGTGATGGCACCGGCACTGGAGCCTATAAGAAAAATGTTGTCAGGGTTGATGCGCAAATCATCGGAATGTCTTATGAGAAAAGCGACTGCCGCCGCACAGTCTTCGGAAGCATCGTTGATGACTTTTTCAAAAACATTGGCAGCCTCCAAATACCCTTTTACTTTATGTCCTTTGAATCCTAACCGATATTCTATCGCAGCAACAACGAATCCTTCGTCTGCAAGTTGAGAACAGAAATCTATGGCATATTTGTCATTGCGTGCGCCGGTGACAAAACCGCCTCCGAAAATATATACAAGACATGCAGAATCATTGCGTGGTGTGTCAGGTACGTAGATGTCAAGTTTCAAGTCAAGTGTGTCACGTGTGACGAATGTAAACGTCTTGTCTTGTGCTGATGCTGATATACATAGCAATAACAACAATATGAGTTGGAGTATGCCTTTTCTCATTTTGCCCTAATTATATTTTATTTGATTTATTTGTTAAAGAAATACTTAAAATGCAAATTTAATAATATTTCAAAAATAACTGTTAAAACGACTTTTAAAATATTATATGATTGCGCTAATTAATGCGAGTTTTAGGTTTATCTTATGGTCCCGACTGTTGTGACGGTCAGTTCAACAGAAGCGGTTATTCATTCATGTAGAATGTTGGTCTGCGGTCATTGAATATGTCATCAAGCTCGTCAAATGATTTGTTTCTGGTGATGTTGGTGTCAAAGGTGGCTCTTATTATGGCATCGCCGTTGATTGCAGCTTGTTGCAATGTTATACCATGATTGTCGTAAATGACTGATTTGCCTGTGAATGTGAGAGTTTGCATGGTTCCGTCAGGAAGTTGGCGTGATTCACTGCCATATCTGTTTGAAACGGCAACAAAGACATTGTTTTCCAGTGCACGCGATTTCAGGCCCGTTTCCCAATATGGCGTGACCAGATTGGCTGAACATGTTATTATGTCGGCTCCTTTCAAAGCCAGTGTCCTTGCGCTTTCAGGAAACCGCCAGTCGTAACATATCATCATACCTATTCTGCAGTTCAGGTTCGGATGGTTGAAAACGAAAAATCCTGTATCACCATACGAAAAGCAAATTTTTTCCTTATAGAACAGATGTGTTTTGCGATAAACAATGTATGACTTGTCAGGCATTAATGCAATAGCGGAGTTGTAAAATCTGTCTTCATCTTTTTCAGCAAATCCGGCAATAATCACATTATTGTTTTTCACTGAGTAGTCGCCCAGAAAATCTGCAAATTCTTCTGCTGTAAGCGCCAAACCCTCGACCTCTTTTGTGTTGAGAAAAGAGTAGCCTGTCGTACACAGTTCAGGCAAAACGACTATGTCATCATCAAGGTCTTTGACAAGTGATTCAATTTGCTGGAAATTTTGGGCTATTTCATCGTAAACAGGTGCGAACTGGACTGTTGCGACAGAACAAATATGCTTCATGATATGTAAAGAATAATAACAATTGCAAAGGTAGCAAAATGAGTTGATTTATCAAATACAGTCATAATTTTTGCCTGGAAGACAGCTTATCAGTCCGTTGAGTTCCATATCAAGGAGTTCAAATGAAAGTTTATTGATGGCTATGTTGATTTTTTTTGCTATGAAATCCACATTGCAGGTTCCGTTTTCCGATATTAGAGAATAGATTGCCTGCTGGGTGGGGTTGAGGTTAGAAATATTTGTTGCCTTTTTTGTTTTTGTGTCTGTGTCCCAGTTCAGACTGTTGATAATGTCTGATGCGGAAGTTGTAATTAATGCTTTATTGCTGTAAATAAGATTGTTGCATCCAACAGAAAAAAGGTCATTTATTCTGCCTGGAATTGCAAAGACTTCCCTGTTATAGGAATTTGCGATATTTGCGGTAATCAGTGCACCTCCTTTGTCAGACGCTTCAATTACAAGTACGGCGTCTGAAATTCCAGCGATGATTCGGTTTCTTTTAGGGAAGTTTTCGCGGTCAGGTTTTGTGTCGGACAGGAATTCAGTGATGAGGCTGCCGGTATCCGCTATTTCTTGAGCCAGATGAAGGTTGGTATATGGATAAATCGTCTTGAATCCCGTTCCAAGTACTGCAAAGGTTGACAGACCTTCCGACAACGCTGCGGTATGTGCGCAAGTGTCTATGCCGTATGCGAGTCCACTGACTATGCCGGCATCAAGGTCTTTCAACTCACTTATGATTTTGTTGCATGCCTTGCGACCATACTCCGTTGCATTGCGTGTGCCTACCACTGCCAGCATCTTCTCTTTCCGCGGAAGTACGTTTCCCTTGATGTACAGTACTATAGGTGAGTCGTGGCACGATTTTAACCTTTTAGGGTAGTTGGTGTCCATATACGAAACTATTCTGATGGAATTGTTAGTGGCATATTCGATTTCTTTTTCAGCTACTTCCAAAGGCTTCTTGGAATTGAGAGAGTCGATAATACTGTCACCGATTCCGTGAATTTTCGACAATATCTTCTTTTTCTCAAGGAATACGTTTCTTGCACTGCCGCAGTATTCTATGAGCTTTTTAGCGTTTACGATGCCGATATTCGGCACTTGCGTTAACGCAATCATGTATAATATTTCTTCGTTCATATCCATTAATGCCAAAAAACATGAAATGTCCATATCATTTCTTGAAAAAAATATATCTTTGTGAAAAAATTGTTTGTATGTTGAATTACATAGTATGGAATTTTGAACCGAGGATATTTCCTAATTCAAACTTATATATTGCATGGTACGGTGTGTGCTTTGCATTGGGCGTATATCTTTGCTATCTTATTGTAAGTTATGCCTGGAAAAAAGAGGGCAGAGCCGAAGATGTCTTAAATAAGGTGGTTATATGGTTATTAGTTGCCCTGATAGTGGGAGCAAGATTAGGCCATTGCCTGTTTTATGAACCCGATTATTATTTGAGTAATCCTTTGGAAATACTCAAAACGTGGAAGGGCGGTCTTGCAAGTCATGGAGCAGCTGTTGCTTTGCCGATTACTGTTTATATCCTTTCCAGAAAGTACGATTTCAATTGGGTGTGGTTTCTTGACAGACTTGCTATAGGAGTTGCACTTGCCGGTTCTTTTATTCGACTCGGAAATTTCTTTAATTCAGAGATTTACGGTATTGAGACCACATTGCCGTGGGGCGTGATATTTGTAAGAAACGGTGAAACTGTGCCTAAGCATCCGACACAGTTGTACGAATCGTTGGCATATCTGCTTATATTTGTGCTTCTCTTTTGTCTCTATCAGAAAAAAGGCACAAAATTGCGTACAGGATTCCTTGCCGGATTGTTCCTGGTGTTGGTGTTTGTCTTCAGATTCTTCATTGAGTTCATAAAGAATCCACAGGTTGACTTTGAAACCAATATGGTCCTGAATATGGGTCAGTTGCTGTCGATTCCGTTTATTCTTCTCGGAGTTTACTTCTTGTTCTTTTACAAACCAAAACCTGCAAAAGAACAAATTTAGCTTTTGTTTCCCATTATAATAGTTATTATCGCCATGACATCTGTCACATTTATTATGCCGTCATGGTTGGCATCTGCATTGTCGAAAATGAACTGCGGGGCGGAACCATTGAAAATGTAATATATAACTGTTGTAATGTCGCTTATATCAACAGCACCGTCACCGTTGGCATCGCCGATAAGGAATGCTGGATTAATCACAGTTACATTGAAATTCACATTCTTGACATCTTGAGTGATTTGAGAAGTGGCTGATACTGTGAAGGATAGGGTTTGTTGGTTGTCGAAACCTTCGGCGGGGATGGCGACGAGAAGATAGCCTTCCTTTGTCTGTCCGGCAGGAAGATTAAGAGTATTGGTCGGAGTTCCATCAATGAAGAACGTACCTGATATTTCGCTTTCTGTTTGAGCGAATACAATTTGGTCATCACCATCGCCGGTGTTGGAAACCATGAAGCGAAGTGCTGCATCGGAATTCATGTTGACGGTTGTGTCAGCGGTAAGACTTGCCAGATTCAGAACAGGTGTTCCACTTTGAATGGTGTCGGTAGGAATGACTTTGACATTATCGATAAACCATGAATACCAAAGGTTTGTACCCAATGAATTGTAGCCGCGCCAGTCGATTTTGACGGAACTGCCGATGAACTGCGACAGGTTAATGTGTACTGTTTCCTCATACATATTGATTCCTTCAGGAAGGTAATATGCATCCCAAAGAACTGTCCATGAGTTGTCATTGCTGTTGAAAACCCGTACTTCAAAATGGTCGTAGTATATTGTGCCGAGTTGTACGAATGTTTCAAACTGCAGTTCAGTAGGACGTGTGATTGGTATCAGTGGGGTGATTAGATGTTCGTCTTGTGGGTTTTCCTGAAAATCCCATTCGAGACAAGCCTGTTTTGTGCCTTCAGGAGGAGTTACTATGAATTCGTTTTCATCGCTGTCGTCATATATGATAGTGCCCCAGCGTGACCATTGCATCCATGTCAGTGGCATACCCTCGCGTGTCCATCCTTCAGGTGGGAATGTCTCGCCCTCAAAGCCTTCTTCCAATAGGGGTGCCTGCCAGTCCCATGATAAATCCATCGGGTCGGAAACTGCGCTGTTGCCGTTTATATCCACCAAGTTTACAGTCATAGTGCCGGATGTATGGTTGGGTTGGGCAGGAATTGTAGCGGTATAGTAGTGATCGCCGCGATTGTTCTTGCTGCTGACAAAAGCCAAGTTGTAGGCAGTACCGTTTATGTTATATGTTGCTGTCAGCTCTTCAGGCATGTCTGATGCATCGCGGGCACACAATACAAGGTTCATGTCAACATCGGCGTATGTATGATTGCCTGATAATGAAATCACTTCCGGAGGATTGTTATCGGAACTTGAATTGCTGATGAAGATGTCGTCAAGGTACATATTCCATCCATAGTCGCTGTACGCTTCGAAAATGATATAACCATTATCGTATTCACTGTCAAATGAATATGAATATTCAAACCAGTCATCGTGATCCTCGACAGGTTCCAATGAGATAACTCTGTGAACAGAACCAAGCAGTGAGGCTGACTCCAAGTCCGGGGTGTCGTTGAAGTAAACATTTATTTTGTCGGCACGATAGTAAATGTTGTTTGTTCGATATATCCAGAATCTAACGATGTTGTCGGTTGAATTGGTTGACAGTTTCGGGGAAACCAGAATGGCTCCCTGCCCTGCATGAGCGTAGAACGAATTGTACATGGCCATTGCGTTGCTTCCGTCGTGTGGAACGCATGTCGGCTGCGCGCCGGAGGTGGCTCTGATGAAATTGTAGCTGCCGTCAAGGATGATGGCACGCCAGCCTTCAGGAGGAAATGATTCGTCTTCAAAGCCTTCTGTCAGAGGATAATCGAAATAAGGTGCCTTTGCCGTGACATTGAAGTCTATATTTTCGGTATGACCTGTATTTGTTGATGATGCTATGATTTGAAGAAGAATATTCTCATTGTGTGAAACGCCTTCAGTCGGCATTGTGACCACTGCATTAACGTATGCGGTCGCATCAGGGTCTAATGTGACTGAAGAGACCTGCTGGTTGCCAATGTAAAACTGTGGCTGTAGAATGTTGGGTTCACTCGTCAGACTGACAGTTTCGGATAAGACACCGTTGTTGAGTATGCTAAAACGGAAAGTTCCGGTTTCACTCATATATAGGATGGAGTCTGGAGTCAGATTTTCTGTACGGAAATTGTAACTCTCTGTCTGTTCGATGATTATGTCATCAATACACAGATACCACGGTGAATATGTCGCTGTGCTATGAAATCCTATATAGATGGTCCCGGTAATGGGAGCATTGAATACGGCTGCGGTGTTTTCATATTCGGTATTGGATATTTCCATGGGGGGAAGTATAGGATATTCCATGGCTCCGGAGTAGGGCATTTCCCCAGCCTTGATTTCGAAAGTGAAATGGTCGTTGCCGTTGGTGAGATGCCAGAAGGAGACTCTGTAAAGCTGTCCTTCGGTGACATTCATCTCTTTGTACATCCAGGTGTTGTCGTTATATTGGGCGGTGACGTACCAGGAGCCGGAATGGGCTTTGCGGTTGTATGTCTTGTCGCCTTCGTTGCATAACCAGCCTCCGTCTTCGCATATCCATCCGGTTGGTGTCTCTCCATCAATGTTGCCGGTTTCAAAATCTTCATTGATTAATATTTGAGCATTTAGGATGTTGAATGCAAACAACATTATCGCAAGGAATAGTGTTTTTTTCATAATGAAATGGTTTAAAAATATTTTGTAAAAGTAAGGGCGTAACTGAAAAGTCACACCCTTACTAAAATCAATCAGTCAACATATTGTGATGAAATATGCAACATTTGTCTAATTGCTAAATTCCAATTAATCCTGAGAATTCATCTTTATATTGCTGTGCAAGTTCTTTTTCGCCGTTGTCTTCCAGAATTCTGGAAAGCTGTGCGATAACTGACAGGGCATTTTTCATATCTTCGGAATAATAATCGCTGAATCTTGGAGAGAGGGAAAGATAATATTGAACCTCATCAATGTATTTCTTGTGAATTGTTTCCGCAAGGGATATTGCCTTGTCTTTCTGATCGGCAGCAAAATAGATGTCAATACCTGGGAACAGATAATAGTCTGCCTGAATGGTATGGTTTGGAAATTCCTCAAGTGCCTTGTCGATCACTATTGCAGCAGAATCAACTTTGTTGGACCTGTATAGTGCATCGGCAAGTCGGATGTAGTCTTGGCGCATCATCAGACAGTTTCTTGCACTCTCTCTATCAACCGTGACTGAAGGGTCGTTGAGGTTTCCCCATTTAGTCTTGTTGAGCAGAATGTCGTAAGTATTGTTATAGTCGATGCCTCCGATACCTTTTATGTAGCTTGGATCATTACATGCAACAGGCATGAGACGATAGACTATACCGTCAAGATACCAGTATCTGTCGGCACCGAATACATTTCTGACTATATTAGGAGTGGATATGTATAAAGGACGATCCCAATCGAATGTCGCAAGGAAGTCAAAGAAGAGTAAATCGTTCTTTGTCAGGTAGTTGGTGTTGACGGTCCAAACTATCTCATCAACTATCTTGTCGGCAAGTTCTGGAGGAACTATATGGTTGGCGAGAACTTTCTCTTTGTTGACTTTCAGGCGGAAAGTCTTGCAAGGGAAGGTGTTGCGGTATTTTCCGTCACCGAATCTTGCTTTGAGTTTGCCGGCTGCGATCAGTTTTATGAAATCCTTGACATCGATGGAGGAAATATTGGATTTGTCGGAATATACTACGACGTCGTTGACGTTTTTCCAATAATCCTTTTCCTTGAGGGTGAAAGGAACCGGTTCGGAATCATAGACTTTGCGCATCATCTGAGGTGCATACCATTCGCTGGCTGAGAGCATGTAGTTCATCACACGGCAGTCAGTACGACATTCCTCGACTTCCTGGACATACCAAAGCGGGAAGGTGTCGTTGTCACCATTGGTGATAAGCACCGAATTCGGAAGAAGTCCTGCAAAGTAATTTTTACCGATATCGCGGGCGGCATATTTGCCGGATCTGTCGTGGTCATCCCAGCCCTGCTGAGCCATGATGACAGGCACTGACAGACATAGTATGAATGATATTATGAGTGCGAGTTTCTCGTTTTTGCCTTTGAGCAGTTTGTCGATACCATTGACAACACCCATCAGACCGAGTCCTATCCAGATAGCGAACGCGTAGAAGGAGCCTGCGTAAGCGTAGTCACGTTCACGCGGTTCGAATGTCTTTTGGTTGAGATAAATGGTGATGGCGAGACCTGTCATGAAGAACAGCATGAGTACCACGAGAGAGTCTTTCGGATCTTTCTTTATTTGGTAGAACAGACCTACCAGACCCAGAATCAGTGGCAGGAAGTAGAAACTGTTGTTGGCAGGATTCTTCATGCTGTCGGGCAAATCTTGATTTCCGAGACGGGCTTCATCAAGGAATTTGATGCCGGATTTCCAGTTTCCGTTGTCAATACCGCCATGCCCTTCGATGTTGTTCTGACGTCCAACGAAATTCCACATGAAATATCTCATATACATGTGACCAAATTGGTATCTGAACATGAACCTCATGTTCTCGCCAAAGGTAGGCTTGTAAAGTATATCAGTGTTGCCGTCACTACGTCTGACTGGTATGCGGACACCTTTTACCTTGCCCCATGATTTGTATCCTTCAATCTTGTTGTCATCCTGGTTTGCATACATTCTCGGAAGAATGGTGCAGAAACGCTTGTCATAAACCGCAATGCTTTCCTTACCATCGTCAGTCATTACGTATTTTCCTGATTCTTTGTCCTTTACATAGATGGGCTTGCCGTCTTTGTAATGATCTATAGGAGCATTGTAATATTGACCGTAAATAATAGGTGCCGAGCCGTATTGTTCACGGTTGAGGTATGATACCATCGTAATCGGGTCGGAAGGTGAGCCTTCATTGATAGGAGTGTTGGTGTTGGCACGGATTGCCAGTATAAAGAAGGTTGAATAACCTGTCAGGAACAGTACCAGTGCAATCACTATCGTGTTCCATAATATTGTCTTTCTCTTCAATGACCACATCCATAGGAATATAAGCAGAGCCGTAAGCAGGATGAAGTAAATCCATGTGCCTGAATTAATTGGCATATTCAGCCTGTTGACGAAGAACAGTTCGAATGAGCCAGCAAGCTTAACGACGAGAGGTACTATTCCATACAGCACTATTGCAACCAACACGAAGGAAATCAGTAGAGCGAGGAGGACGCCTCCAACTGTGGGTTTCTTGTATTTCTTGTAATAGTAAATCAGTGCAATTGAAGGAATTGTAAGCAGGTTCAGCAGGTGTACACCTACCGACAGTCCAATGACGAGTGCTATAAGCAGAATCCATCGGCTTGCATCTTTTTCATTGTCCTCCTGTTCCCATTTCAGAATGGCCCAGAAAACTATAGCCGTACAGAACGATGACATGGCATAGACCTCACCTTCAACCGCCGAAAACCAGAAGGTGTCGCTGAACGTATATGCCATGGCGCCAATGAACCCTGCAGCAAGTACCGTCCACATTTTCCATTGGTTTTCCTTTGCACTGAAGTCACAACCGTATGCTATCGTGCCGTCTTCTTTCTTATATGTCTTGTCGGAACAACTGGCATTGAACAGTTTTCTTCCAAACAAAGTGATGGTCCAGAACAGAAACATGATGGTCAGTCCGCTGCATACAGCCGACATAGTGTTGACCATCATAGCTTTTTTGGTAATATCACCAAATGCAAACAGAGAGAAAAATCTGCCGAGAAGTTGGAATGTGGGTGCTCCTGGCGGATGCCCGACTTGAAGTTTTACTGCCGTTGAAATATACTCTCCACAATCCCACCAACTTGTTGTGGGCTCAAGTGTAAGCAGATAGGTTAGGGTGGCAATAGCAAAACATATCCATCCTAAAGTATTGTTACAGATTTTGAATTTTCTCATGTTCGAAAATTTTGATATGTTTAATTGTGCAAAGGTATAAAAAGCCCTTGATTTAAAACCGAAAAAAAATAATAATTTTTTTGTTGGCAAATATAACTGAATGGAAAAAATGTATTACTTTTGCAAACCGAAATCAATTGTCCGATGGTGTAATTGGCAACACGTCAGATTTTGGTTCTGAAGACTCCAGGTTCGAAACCTGGTCGGACAACCATAATTAATATGGCAAAAAAAAGCAATAAGTTATCTTTGGACTTTTCCTGTCCTACCGCTGTTGTCGGAATTGCCTGTGTTAAAGCGTTTTACGAACTAGCCCATCACATCAACAAAAAACTTGGTATCAGTTTGGCCAGAAGGGATGATGTCATCCAGTCTTATTCTGCTTATTCTGGTGGTGGAAACAGTTCGACACAAGTTAATCTCTTTTCTTCAACTTCTCAGGACGACATGGCTCAGAATGAAATAGCCCATCCTTTGTATTTTTATGAGGATGATGAAAGAAAGATGGGAATATTGCTGATTCAGAATACGGTTAATGGCAATTCGCTCATTGGGAAAGCCAAAGGGTGGGATTATCTTTTTATTCTTAATAATGTAATTGGAGATGATATATCGAAATATATCACCGCATTGTCGGAAATAAACTGCATCAATGCCACAATTCTGCTTGATGAGAAGAAAATTCCCAATCTGCGCGACATTTTCGATGATTTGGATACTTACATCATAGAACAAAACAGAAAAAAATGAGTAATAAGAAATATTATACAGTCTGGGAAGGGAAGACTATAGGGGTGTTCGACAATTGGGATGAATGCAGGGAGGCTGTGACAGGATGCAAGGCAATATACAAGTCTTTTGCCACACGCGAAGAGGCTGTTGAAGCATTCAATGGTGACTATAGGGATTATGTCGGCAAAAATGAAGCCAAGATGTTTAACTTTAGCAGGTTGGATCCTTCACATCGTCCTTTGATTCCAAGTATCTGTGTAGATGCTGCATGTTCCGGCAATCCTGGCAAATTGGAGTTCAGGGGAGTCGAGACTGCTACAGGTGCCGAAATCTTCCATAGAGGTCCTTTCGAGGAAGGCACTCAGAATATAGGTGAATTTCTTGCAATAGCCTTTGGGCTGGCAATTCTAAGGAAGGCTGGCGTGAACCTCACAATTTACTCTGATTCCATGACCGCCATATCGTGGATAAGGCAAAAATCGTGTAATACCAAATTACAACGCAGCGAAAAAAACAAAGACCTTTTCTACATCGTTGACAAGGCGGTGGAATGGTTGAAAAATAACAACTGCCCTAATCCTATCGTGAAATGGGATACGGAGGCATGGGGCGAAATTCCAGCCGATTTCGGCAGAAAGTAATTGATATGAAGATAGATACTTTAACTTTTAACATATTTCAGGAAAACACTTACATTGTTTATGATGAGACCGGACAGGCTCTTCTGATAGATCCCGGATTTAATACCGAAGAAGAAAGGAAAGTTTTAGATGACCATGTGGAAAAGAATAATATAAAGATTGCAAGATGCGTCATAACTCATCCGCATCCCGACCATTTCCTGGGAGGCAAATATATTATCGACAAATACGGTGTCACGCCAGAGATATATTATACTGCTGGAAGGCTGTTCCATATTTTTGAGGTTTATATGGCTCCGATGGGATTCATGCATTATCAGTCATTCGTTCCGCAATATAACATCACCGAGGATAGTGTCATCAGTTTCGGAAATTCCAGCATGACAGTTCTTTACACGCCAGGTCATGCGGATGGTAGTGTCTGTTTTTACTGTGAAAAGGAGAAGGCACTTTTTTCAGGCGATGTTTTGTTTAGGAATGGTATTGGCAGGACTGACATGCCGACTGGAGATTTTGACACACTTATAAATTCAATAAGGGATAAGATTTTTGTCTTGCCTGATGATGTGAAGGTTTACTCTGGTCATGGTGATGTGACCGAGGTTGGTTATGAGAAGCGGAGCAATCCGTATTTTTAGAGGCATGCGAGATATTCGTAAAAAAAAAAACAGGTATGACTCATACCTGTTTTTTTTCTGTAATTTTGGAATGATTAAGCGTAAAGCTCTTCAAAAATCTTTCTCAACTTCGGGCATTCGCGGAGTTCCTGAAGTGTGAATTCCGCATGACCTTTGGTGTAGCCGTTGCCCATGATCATGTTCACATCGGCGCCGATGCCTTCTGCACCGAGGGAAGCCTTGGTGAAACTGGTGGCCATGCTGAAGAAATAGACGATACCATCGTCCTTTGTGCAGAGCACAGCGGTCATTTCCTGATCCGGCACATTGACGCAGTTGATGGTCACGTCAGCCATCTTGCCGTTGGTCAGTCTCTCAATCATTTCGTAAACCTGCACAGGTGTCATGCCAGCGGCACTCTCGACGATGTCGCAGAAACCGAGGTCCTTGATACGCTGTGTTGACTTAGGGCTGTTGGCGATACCAATCACCTTACCGGTGACACCGACGCGCTTCTTAGCTTCGTAGGCGCAGAGCATACCGCTCTTTCCACCAGCGCCGAGGATGACGACAGTTTGGCCATATTGGCAAAGTTTTGCTGTCTGTGCTGGAGCACCAGCCACGTCCAATGCTGACAATGCAAGTTTCTCTGGCATGTCGCTTGGAATCTTAGCGTATATGCCGCTTTCAAACAGGATAGCCTTACCTTTGATGTCAACTTGGTCAACATCAGGACGGATAGCGAGGATCTCGTCGATGCGCAATGGGGTAAGAGAAAGGGAAACCAGTGTTGCGATGCGGTCGCCTTCTTTGAGATCGATTTTGCCTTTGAGGGCATCGCCTATCTTTTCAACTTTTCCAAGAAGCATGCCGCCCGAACCGGTACGACGGTTGCGGTGTTTGCCCTGAAGTTCAACATTCAGAAGCATTTCCTTCTTGATTTCTTCCATTATCTTTTCCTGTGAAGCACCTTCTCCTGCCTGTTTTTTGGCATAGTTGTGGATATCTGTGAATGATGCTGAGTCAATGTTTAATGTCTGTACGTCAATGAGGATTTCATTGTCGTATATTTCGTCCATGTTGTTGTCGATTTTGTTAGCAGGCTGTGGAAGCACGCCTTTAGGTTCGATTACACGGTGAGTACCGTATTTGTTACCATGTTTTTGCATTGCGTTTAATGTTTAATTGTTTATTGTTTAACTGTTTAATTGTTGTTTTGTTTGAGTCGTATTTCATTTTTTCGAACACACAGGACGAACAGAGGAACCATTTCGGCGATAATCACAGTCCACATAACAAAATTCGTCGTAGTCTAATTCTTCAGAGAGAATAACAAGACCCCATGCTTCAAGCGGATTGGTACGAAGGCGCGACCGAGACGAGTAGAAACCACATGAACCAGCAGTTAATTCTTTTCTCCAACGGTTACCTGCAGCGGGCAGGAAAAGTGTTTGTCCATTCTTTGCGGTGAACAATCTCCCCCCTATACCGTTTAAAACAGTCCATTTGTTGGTTGTGTTTTGCAGCAACTCGTACCATTGCTCATAAGATGGAGTGAGCCATCCATTGCCCCAATTGGCTGCCGCGGCATCGTCATCAGTCTGCAAGATGGTCAAAGTATCTGTGAAACCATTATTGCCAAATAAAGAATTGTTGCAATATTTGGTAATCATATTATAACTGCCGTTAGCATACTTATATGTTTCCCAGTCATAGAAGTCCTTCGTTTTGGTCTCGCCCCAAGCAAAATAATCGCCATAGTCTTCTGGAACTTCAGCACCCACATTGCAGGTAGCCCACAAAGTTCCACTCGGCAGACCAAGGTCAACATAATCGTGACCATTGATTGTAGTCTTCTGATTATTGCAACTCACCGCAAAAACCATCAGTAGCGCGAGCAGAGTGAAACTTCTTGTTGTTTTCATTTTGTGTATTCGAAAGTGCTTTCTTATTCTATTATTTGCGCGGTTTCAAACCAAGGATTTCGCGAGCCTCGTCGGAAGTAGCAATCGGGCGACCGAGTTCGTTGGCGATGCGCACGACCTTGGCGACCAGTTCACCATTCGATTGAGCGAGAACGCCCTTCGAGAGGTAGAGATTGTCCTCGAAGCCCACGCGGACATTACCACCCATGGCGATGGCAGCAGCGGCCATCGGGAAGGCATGACGACCTACGCCGGTGACGGTCCAAGTGGAACCAGCGGGGATGCCGTTCACGAGCCAGCAGAGGTTGGCGACGGTGGCGGGAGTGCAACCGGGCACGCCCAACACGAAGTTGAACTGCATGGGAGCGCCAGGGGCCTGACCCTTCTTGGCCATGTTGAGGATGGTGTCGAGGTGACCCATCTCGAAGCACTCGTATTCGGGCTTGATGCCACGCTCCATCATACGTTTGCCGAAGGCACGCATGGTCGGCATGGTGTTGTCGAAGATCTCGTCGCCGAAGTTGCAGGTACCGCAGTCGAGGGTAGCCATTTCAGGCAACGGGTTGGTGTCGGTCGATTGGAGACGCTCGTCGGGAGTCATGCCGACGGCACCGCCGGTCGAAGGGATGAGGATGACGTTGGGGCACACCTTCAAGATGGCCTCTTCGCACTCT
>JAEEGH010000703.1_pt1 | contig 107898 bp, 90 predicted proteins | sample 9134181 | NCBI WGS metagenome assembly JAEEGH01 (sample SAMN16246544, study PRJNA631951) | gut metagenome | biome: gut microbiome; feature: rumen; material: DP-attached | host: Bos | place: Iran: Karaj | collected 2018-10
GCAATGTGTTTAAGCCCGGCAACTTCAACAACAACAACAACGGCAAAAAGAAAAACAAAAATAAAAACCGCAACAAGCAGCAATTCTAATAACCACTTGACCTATGGCATCTTACGAAATCACCGGCGGTAAAAAACTTTCTGGAACAGTGTATCCGCAGGGCGCAAAAAACGAGGCTTTGGAAGTAATTTGCGCTTCGCTGTTGACCTCCGAAACGGTAACTATCAGCAACATTCCCGAAATTTCCGACGTGTTCAACGTCATTGCCCTTTTGGAGGATTTGGGCGTGGAGGTGCAGCATCCCGAAAAAGGAAAATATATTTTCAACGCCAAAAATCTCAATCTCGAATACCTCAAAAAGGAGTCGTTTATTACCAAAAGCGCACGGTTTCGTGGTTCGGTGCTTATAATTGGTCCGCTGTTGGCACGTTTTGGATATTGCTATATGCCCAAACCAGGAGGCGATAAGATTGGCCGCCGCCACTTGGACACTCATTTTATTGGATTAAAAAAACTCGGTGCAGAGTTTGATTTCGACACATCTTCATCGTCGTACACCATCAACGGCAAAAACCTCAAAGGCACTTACATCCTTTTGGAAGAGGCTTCGGTAACGGGTACGGCCAACATCATAATGGCGGCTGTGCTTGCCAAAGGCGAAACCACAATTTTCAACGCTGCCTGCGAACCTTACATCTGTCAACTTTGCACAATGCTCAACAATATGGGCGCACAGATTTCGGGTATTGGTAGCAACCTTTTGAAAATCAACGGAGTATCGTCGCTCCACGGATGCCGCCACACCTGCCTGCCCGATATGATTGAGATAGGCAGTTTTATAGGTCTCGCCGCAATGACGGGTTCGCAAATCATCATCAAAAACGTTCATCGCGAGCACCTTGGCATTATTCCCAACGCATTTAAAAAACTCGGCATCAAACTCGTTTTCAAAGACGACGACATCATTGTGCCAAGTCAAGACCATTACCAAATAGAATCTTACATCGACGGCAGTATTCTCACCATAGCCGACGCACCTTGGCCCGGACTCACCCCCGACCTTATCAGCGTGCTTCTTGTGGTGGCAACGCAAGCCAAAGGAAGCGTTTTGATACATCAAAAAATGTTTGAATCGCGCCTCTTTTTTGTTGATAGTCTGATAGATATGGGAGCACAAATAATACTTTGCGACCCTCACCGCGCCACTGTTATTGGCAACGATCACAAATTCCCCTTGAAACCCATAGTAATGTCCTCGCCCGACATTCGCGCAGGTGTAGCCCTTCTCATCGCCGCCCTCTCTGCCAACGGCAAAAGCGTAATCCACAACATCGAACAAATCGACCGCGGATATGAAAACTTCGACCAACGCCTCCGCGACCTTGGTGCCGATATTAAGAGGGTGGAATAAATGCAATACTGATTATCAATAACTTAATCTCAATTTGGGCGAAAAACGTAAAATTTTTGCGTTTTTCGCCCGATAATAATTTTTGCAAAAAAACTTCATCAATTATTTGATATTCCCAAAATCTATCCTTACCTTTACGGAAATAATAATTTAAAGTATAACAATGATAAAAAAGCCTCGGGCAACCGTGGCGAAATAGATAACTAACATATTGTAAAATAATAATTTAGCGTTTGCTATTTATTCGAGACATTCTGAAAGTTTGGCGATTTGAGGAATATGTAAGTCAAGAGAATAAGTTCAGCGAACGTCCGCGCATACGTGGACGGAACTTATTTGACTTGCAGGTAACGCCAAACACCTCAGAATGCGATAAGTGAAATCCACGCTTGTCGTATATAGAGGTGTCTGATGTTGCCCGTTGTTATCAATAAGTTGCATACGCTGTAAAGCAACGCAAAACAATGGCAAAAAGCATCGAAGAAAAAATCGAGGATATTGCAAAACAGCAATTAGATCGGTTCGGTGTGAAGTATCATATCAAAACCGACAATATAAATGAAGAAATTAACCACGCTCTCACTACCGAAAAAAGCAAATCAGGCGGAGAGGGTGGCAATTATCCCGACATCAAATGTTTAATACAATTACCGCAAAGCCTTAGTTATATTCCTGTTATGATTGAGGTAAAAGGAACATTCGGCGATTTGATAAAACTGAATGACGACGGACAGATTGCGAACCAAGACGAAAAAGGCAAGCCCATATACAAAAACATAAAAAAGTACGCTGTAAATGGGGCTGTACATTATTCATACGCCGTTGCCAGAATAACACAGTCTTACAACAATGTCATTGCAATTGGCTTCAATGGTTATAATGTACAATCACAAAGCGAGCCTATAACCGAAATGGGCGTTTATTATGTGAGCAAGGCTAATATGTACCGTCCTAAGAAAATTGCTGACTATACAGACTTCTCGTTTCTTAAAGAAGATAATCTTTCAGCCCTTGAAGAAAAACTAAAAAATATTTTCCTTACTGACGCAGAAAAGGAGTCGCAGACTCGCGAACTTGAAGATCAGATTGAGAATGTTCTTACCGACCTCAACCAAGATATGCGCGACAAAATGCAAGTTTCTGAGCCAAAAGACCGTTTAAAACTAGTTTGTGCTTTGATAATGGCGGGTCTTGGTGTTGAAGGCAAAATTCAGCCTCTCGAAATCAGCGATTTGAAAGGACTTGTAACAGATGAAGAACACGACGGTGCAATTATTCTCAGAAAGATTAAAATTTTCCTCACCGAAAAACACCTTCCAAAAGAAAAACTTGATAATATTAACTCTCTGTATAAAGGTATTTTAAATGATGTTCTATATTATCGCCCTGTTAATGGTGCTAGTACAATCAAAAATGCTTTTATTCAGATTAAAGAAGATATTATGCCCATTTTTACTATGGGTGAAGAAGTGCATATTGACTTTACGGGAAAACTGTTGAATGTGCTTACCAGTTGGATTCGTGAACGAGCAAGTGACGACGAGAAAAACGATGTTGTGCTGACGCCTCGTTATGTAACTGAGTTAATGGCACGTCTTTGCAAGGTCAACAAAGATAGTTATGTTTGGGATTGGGCAACAGGAAGCGCAGGATTTCTTGTTTCGGCAATGAAACTGATGATTGAAGACGCCAACAAGACAATTAATAATGAGGAAGAACGGAAATTAAAAATAGCCAACATCAAAATCAATCAGTTGCTTGGCGTTGAGATGCGACAGGATATTTACATACTTGCTGTCTTGAATATGATTTTGATGAAAGACGGCTCTTCGCACATTCTCAACAAAAACTCTTTGTCGGAATACTGCGGCAAATATGAGCAAGGCGAAAACAAGGACAATGATTTTCCCGCCGATGTGTTTTTGCTTAATCCTCCTTACTCAGCCGAAGGCAAAGGGATGGTTTTCGTTGAAAAAGCGTTGAACTATATGCACAAAGGTAGAGCCTGTGTGATTATTCAGGAAAATGCAGGTAGCGGACAAGGAACAGTTGAAAATCAAGGTAAAACAAGAACAAACAGAAACGCTCAGCCATTTTGTAGAAGGATATTGATGAATAATACTCTCTTGGCTTCCATTCGTATGCCGATTGATTTGTTTATTGGCAAATCAAGCGTGCAAACGGCAATTTATCTTTTTGAAGTTGGTGTACCTCACAACCAAGACAATCTTGTAACATTTGTTGATTTTAGCAATGATGGATATCAACGAATGAACCGCAAAAAATCAAGTTCAAAAGTTAATCTGAGGGATGCCGACCACGTGAAAGAACGTTATGCGGAACTTGTGGATATTGTTTTGAATCGAAAAACAAAAACTGGTTATTACACCATCACAAACGGTCTTCTTGTAAAAGATACGATAACACTCAACGGTAATGATTGGACATACAATCAGCACCGCAAAATTGACAATATACCCACTGAGGCAGATTTTCGTAAAACGGTCTCCGAATATTTGAGTTGGAAAATTGGTTCTCTTATCAAAGGAGAAGAAGAATCTGTGGATTTTCAGTAAGCCCCCGTTTGCAAGAACTTGAACGACAATTCAAGGCAGACGGGGGCACATTTGAGGAATACAAAATTGGAGATTTGTTTGAAAGTTCCAACGGTGATTTTGATATTCAAAAATCTCACATAAACGGCATAGGGGATTATGTAATCACTGCGGGGTTAACTAACAACGGAATACTTGGTAAAACTGATGTAAAGGCAAAAGTGTTTGAACCTTATACATTGACGGTGGATATGTTCGGCTCGTCTTTTTATCGTTGTTTCAAATATAAGATGGTAACACACGCAAGAGTGTTTTCAATGAAACCTAAATTGGAAATAAATGATGAACAGGGATTGTATTTGTCGTGTTCTCTTAAATATTTGGAAAAATTATTTGGCTACGAGAATATGTGTTCGTGGGAGAAAATAAAGGCACTTCCTATTCATCTCCCAATATTAGCCAATGGCGAAATATCATTTTCCTATATGGAGTGCGTTATACGCGAACTTCAAGATGAACGCATTAGCTCATTAACTGATTATTTGAAAGAAAGTGGTTTTGGGAATACGGAACTCACACAAGAAGAAAAAGATGCTGTACTCCAATTGAGGAATGGTGAGGTTGAGTGGAAAGAGTTTCGATACAATGAAATTTTCAACCATATTGAGCAGGGTAGGCGTTTGAAAAAAGACGACCAAATGCCCGGCGATATTCCTTTTGTGATGTCAGGTGTAACAAATACAGGTGTAGTGAATTATATTTCTAATCCAGTTGCATCGTTCCCTGCAAATTCAATTACGGTTGACATTTTTGGAAATACATTTTATCGTGATTTTGCGTATGGTCTTGGTGATGATACAGGCGCATATTATAATGATGAAAAACAGTATACAAAAGAACAGATGCTTTTTATAGCGTCTGCAATGGGAAAATCGCTTGAAGGAAAGTTCTCTTACGGTAACAAATTGCGTAGTTCGCAGAGTTTTGTCTTTAAAATGTACCTTCCCATCGCTGCCGACGGCGAAATCGATTGGGCTTTTATGCAAAATCTCATCTCTGCCGAAAGCCGCCTTGCCATTCGTGGCGTAATAAAATGGAAAGATAGTATTGGAAATAAAAGTCAAAACTGATGGTTGAACAAGAAATAAAAAAAGGAAGTAAATGATTTCCAATTCTGACAGGTTCTTATTCAACTTGTCAGCCTTCTTTTTTCGTGCTTTTCGTAGTTACCCCCTCCGCCAATTCCCATTCATCAAATCTCCCGTAGAGACGTCATATTATGGCGTCTCTACACTGATTGGCAATCGTTGATAAATGTCCCTCTGATTATCAATCATTTAAATCAAATCTGCGTAAAATCGCAAAATTTTTTTTGCCAAATCTGCGTAAAATCGCAAAATCTATTTCCCAAACTTTTATTATCTTTGTATTTGTTTAATTCGTTGATAAGTGCATTATGAAGTTAAAAATCTACAAGGCTTCGGCGGGAAGCGGTAAGACTCATATTCTTGCGGGCAACTATCTGTTGTCGGCGTTTGACAGCGGTTCGCCTGTGCAGTATGGCGATGTCTATAAGGCTTTTAGCGGTGATATGGCGTTTAGCAGAATTCTTGCCGTAACGTTTACCAACAAGGCTGCCGGCGAGATGAAAACCCGTATTATCAAAGAGTTAGACAAACTTATCACTGGCGAAAAGAGTGATTATATCAAGGATCTCCGCGCAAAATACCCAAAATTGACCGAGGAAGCGGTGCGTGCCAAGGCTGCAAAAATCCGTTCTGCCGTGCTCCACAATTATTCGATGTTTAACCTCCGCACCATCGATTCGTTTGTAAACCGTATTGTGAGGGCGTTTTGCTACGATATAAATGTCAACAGCGGCTTCCGTATCGAAACCGATGAAAATGTGGTGGTTGCCGACCTCTGCGATATGCTCTACCAACAGTTGGACAACGATTCACAACTGCGCGAACAACTTCTGCAACTTTCGCGGCAGAATGTTGACGAGGGCAAAAATTGGGATTTCCGCAGTCAGATTACCAACCTTGCCAAGTTGATTTTTACCGAAAATTTTAAAAAACTCGAAGATTTTACCTCGCTTAAAGATGACTATCAGCGCAAGGAGTATTTTGCTCAGGCTGCCAAAAAAATTACTGATATTTACGATTCGTATGTATCTCTGTGTAAGTCGATTGCCAAGCGTGCCACCGATATTTTCACCAAGATTTTCAACGATTACAACTCCACTCCGGACGAACTTTTCAAGGATGTGAAGACGATTTATAATTTCTTGACCGTTAAACTTTTGAGTACCAATTATAAAGACCTTGATATCGGTTCTACCAAAACCTTTTCAAAAATTCTCAACAATCCCGACGGTTACCTTGCAAAATCAAAGCCCACTTCCATTCAAAAGGCTCTGGCTCCTGTGCTTTTTGCTCAGATTAATCCGCTTTTGCAAGAGTATAACGAATTGTATACCAATCAGTTCTCAAATTTTGTAACAGCCGCCGTGGTGCGAAGCGATTTTTATGCCTTTGCCCTTCTTGGCGACCTTGCCGCGCTGCTTCCTCAGTACCGTCAAGACAATCAGATGATGCTTGTGAGCGATGCTACGGCGTTTCTCAACGAGATCGTTAAAGACAACGACGCACCTTTTATATATGAGCGCACCGGCAACAAGTTTGACCATATCTTTATCGACGAGTTTCAAGATACGTCGGAGTTTCAGTGGCAAAATTTTCGTCCGCTTATCGAAAATACTATCGCTCAGGGATTTGACGATATGATTGTGGGCGACGTAAAACAGTCGATTTACCGTTTTCGTGGCGGCGATTGGACTTTGCTAAATTCTGAGGTGGAACGTTCGATTGGCTCGGATAACATACTTTTCAAGACTCTCGACACCAATTGGCGAAGCCGTAAAAACATTGTGGATTTCAACAACGCCGTGTTTGCCAATTCGGTAACTGTTTTGGAGCAACATTCTGATGATGAAGATCTTAATTTTGAACTTTTGCATCAGATTTATGCCGATAGTTTTCAAAATCTGCCTCAAAATCAAGACCGCAAGGGTGGAAATGTTAAGGTAAAATTTTTTGAAAAACCAAAGAAGGAAAAATCAAAACCATCTGATAATGATACAGATAGCGACGAGGATGATGAAAGTTTCGATGTTACCGTGCTCACCGCAATGGCGCAAGATATCGACGCGCTTTTAAAACAGCGTTACCCCGCAAAAAAAATCTGTGTTCTTATCCGCAAAAAGGCTGAGGCTGAGAAAGTTGTAAATTTTCTCCTTAGTTATATGAATCAAGCCGAAGATGCCGAAAAATATCAGGTGATTTCTGCCGATTCGTTATATATTGCTAATTCAGAGCCTGTTAAGGTGGCTATCAACGCCATCAAGTTGGTAGTTAATCCCGAAGACTCTATTGCCAAGGCAAAACTTTTGCAGTCGTATGCCAAACTTTCGGCGCAGGATATTACCGACGATGATATTTTTAAGGCTGTGTCTAACGATGCCAAAGCCGCTGATATTCTGCCTGATGGGTTCAAAAATTTGGCTACCGACTACGCCTCTCTGCCGTTGTTCGACCTTTGCGAAAAAATCATTTCAGAGTTTGAACTTTACAAATACACCGGCGAAACCGAGTATCTGCGCACCTTTGAGGATACCGTTTTGGATTTTTCGAGGGTTCATTCGTCCGACGTGAGCCGTTTTGTAAAATGGTGGGACGAAAGTGGTTGTAAAGTTTCGATTCAACCATCTGACAATCAGAATGCTGTAACCGTAATGACCGTCCACAAGTCTAAGGGATTGGATTTTGGTGCGGTGTTTATGCCTTTCTGCAATTGGAAAATGGAAGACGTTGTAAACACTTCGCCTACTTATATTTGGGTTGCTCCGCCTGAGGAGTCTGATTTCGGTTTTCTCCCGATGCTGCCCGTTAGGTATTCTTCTGCATTGAAACACAGTGTTTTCCGCGATTATTATCACCTCGAAAAACGCAATATGTACGTTGACGCGCTCAACATCCTTTATGTGGCTTTTACACGTGCGGTCGACGAACTCTATGTTTATTCTCCCAAACCCTCCGGCGATAAAATCAAGAATGTGGGAGATTTGCTCTATTTTTGTATCAATCAGTCAATTGCGTCAGACGAAGGTAAGATAATAGGTTTGAGTTCTTATTTTAACGAGGATACTCTTCAATTAACGTTAAATACTGACCATCAGGTGCTTACTCCTGGATTTAAAGAAAATGCTAAAAAATTTGAAATCCGTCAGTTTAAAAATCTTGATTGGAATCAGAAACTTTCCATTAAGTACAATGCCGACGACTTTTTTGCCAAGAGCAATCCTTTTATTCAGGAGCGTATCAACTACGGTTCGTTTATGCACGATGTAATGTCGAGAATCGAAACCTCTGCCGATTTACCCATTGTGCTTCAACAACTTAAAGACCAAGGTCGCATTACCGAACAGCAAAAAGAAGAACTCCGCCAAAAGATAGAATCCGCCTTTGAAATTCCCGAAGTAAAGCGTTGGTTTTCACCTGTTTGGAAACATATTATTACCGAAACAGCCTTGTTAACTCTCGACGGCCGCATCCGCATTCCCGACCGTGTGATGGTTTCCGACACCGAAACCATCATCATCGACTTTAAATTTGGCGGTCATCATCCTGAATATCACGACCAAATAAAAGAATACGCCGCCTTGCTATCCTCAATGAAAAACCCCCTCTATCCCAATGTCTCAGCATATTTGTTTTATGTGGAAACGATGGAGGTAGAGAGGGTGGTATAAGATGGGTTTGTTTATTCCTTACTATCCAAATAACACTAATAATATAAAGAGTATAAACAAAACTAGGATTGTCAGTAAAATACCTCTGAATAGTTTTTTCCAGACGGATTTGTTTTGTTGTGGTGGTACTATTTCTTGGTTGTTGTTGACAAAGTTTTGATTTCTATTAAATGTTGGAGCGGTATTATTAGCTAGATTTGACATTTGTCGTTGAGCCGGTGGCTGTGCAAATCTATTAGTCAATTGGTTTATATGTGGTTGTTGTACTGATGTGTTTTTCGCGGCAAACGGAGGCGGTGCAGGTTTTTGTGCCGTCTGAGGTTGAGGTGCCGGTTTTTGAACAGGTTGTTGAGGACGTTGTGTGGGTTGAGGCTGAGGTGTGGGTTTTTGAACAGGTTGTTGAGGACGTTGTGTTGGTTGAGGCTGAGGTGCCGGTTTTTGAACAGGTTGTTGAGGACGTTGTGTTGGTTGAGGCTGTGGCGTGGGTTTTTGAACAGGTTGTTGAGGACGTTGTGTGGGTTGAGGCTGTGGTGCTGTTTTTTGAACCTGTTGAGGTTGCTGTTTTGGTTGAGGTTGCTGGGCTGGCTTTTGAACCGTCTGAGGTTGAGGAGTGTTTTTTTGAACCGTCTGAGGTTGGGGTGTGGTTTTTTGAACCGTCTCTGGCTGAGGTTTTGGTTGCGAGATATTTCTTTGTTTGGCTATGATTTTTGCCACGTGCTCTTTTAGTTGCGTTATTATTATCTTGTAATCGTCCTCACGGATAATATTTTTTGCTGTGTTGATGTCGCACAGGTATTGGTACATATCTTCAAGGTCGTGGACGTAGTAGAAATGTTTCGACGCCTCGCTTTCGGCAGTGGTCAACGGAATCATCATTTCTGATTGTTGTTCAATGAGGTCGTTGCGTCGGTCGATGTAGTATTTGTAATACTCCTTGTATTTCTCCTTGTTGGTGATTTTTGCGTCGGGAAGTACTATAGGAAAGACACGTTCCCAAATTTTGCCGTTCTCTTTGATCATATGCCACTCGTGCATACAATGGAGCGATTTGATATATTTTTCGCTGATTACTACAATGATAGCATTGCCTTCTCCGATTTCCAACTCGGCTTGGTTTATATTCCAACGGTAGGGGCATAAGTTATCCTTGTCGCGCTTGTAATAAATGCCAGCCTCTGTCATAAGTTGGCAAATGCGGTCCACATCGTCCTCTAAATTTGGATTGTTGTCGTTTTTCCACGAGTACGAGATGTATACAGGGTAATCTTTGTTGATTGGTTGGTCCATTTTACTGTATCTTTCCTTGTAGATTGTTTGTTTTTGCAAATATATGTAAAATTTGCGTATTTCAATAATATTTTTTTGATTTTTTTTACTTATGTATGAAAAACCCCCTCTATCCCAATGTCTCAGCGTATTTGTTTTATGTGGAAACTAATGAGATAGAGAGGGTTGTGTGAGATGATTGATGTAATTTTACATTTTTTCAAGCACAAACATCTTTAAATCGATGCGTCCGTCAGCGTCGGGGTCGATTATGTCCCACGGAGATTTTATTTCGCCGAAAATCTCGCGGTGCTCTTTGGTGTTGTAGTAGTAGTGTCCGTTCACAGCCTTCCACTCCTTGGGTTCTTCGCAGCACATCATTCCGTCAACGATTTTTACCTCGCCGCTCGCCACGGCTTGGTCTATCTGCTCTTGGGTAACGTGCTTAGGTATAGGCATATATGTTAACACTTGGTAATCGTCGGTAAACTCCATTTGCATATTAAACATCTGCAAACCTTGTTCGTATTCCTCGTCGTCGAGTTCGCCCGCAGCCTTCTTTTTGTCAAACTCTGCCATCACCTCGTCTTTGGTGTGGAGACCAAAACCATCGCCAACGGGGGCAAGAGTCTTGTACACTTTCCAACGTCCCACAATAGCCTTCATTTTCAGGTCTTCGGGCGACGGCTCTATTTCATCGATGTCGGGTTCTTTGGTGATGTGACCCTCGGCGGTCTTTTTAAAAGCGATGCAGAGAAATCCAAACGCAATGCAGAGTTTGCCCTCTTGCGCGCTGAGTTCCTCCACCTTTGCGGCTTCGTCGGGGGTAAGACCGCTAAAAAATCCGTTAGCCTTGTATGTCCAACCGTACGATTTGGTCTGTTCCCAAGTGGTGTCCACCTCGCGACCGGTGATGCCGTCTTTGAGTTTAGCGGTGTGATCCTCAAAAAATTCCATCGAGAGTTTGCTAAAATCTCGTCCGTCGCTGGTTTTAAAATCCTCTACCGGCACGTGCTCCAAATTGTTAGAAAAAAAACTAACAACAAATTCGGCCTCCCAAGTGCCTACAATAAATTTTAAACCGTCTTTTAAATCTTCTTTTGTTAATTCCATAATAAAATGTTATAAATGTTAATAACTAAAATATCTGTGGGGTAAATATACAAAAAAATCTTTTCCGCAAACGAGGAATTGGAAATTCTGAGCGGAAAACAATTAAAATTATAATCTGCGGAATCTCGTTATTTTTAGGCGATTCCGCAGATTATAATTTATTTAAAAAGATCATCGGCTGTTATTTCGTTTTGAATTTCGCCGTAATGAGCATTTCTGGCAAGACCTAAGGTGGTAATCATTACCAAGTGAATAGCCTTTCTGGTTTTTGTAACAGTTTGAAATACAGATTTTTTCTGTAATAATTTGTCCATATATTCGGTGGTAATGGCGTATTCAGAATTTGAATATTTTATTTCGCAAATATCAGTAATGCCATCGCCACGTTCAATCAAAAGATCAATTTGGGCACCTGCAACACCGTTTTTGGCAGTATTTCGCCAAGCATTTTCGGTGGTAACAATGCCGCTGATGCCAAGTTTCGCCTTGATTTGCTCAGTATGCCATAGACAAACACGCTCAAACGCAAGTCCGCACCAAGTGTTGTAGGTGGGTGTGCCTTGAATTGATTGCCAATAGTTTTTTGCACGTCGGCTGTCTTTTATAAATGAGAAATAAAATACTGTGTAATTGTCAATTAGTTGATATACAATATCTTTTACCTGTTTACCTATGGTTTGATACGAGCGTATAAAGCCGCACCATTCAAGGTCGGACAAGAGGTCGGTGAATGCGCCGTTTTCGTCGAAACCGCCTGCCGAAATTAGTTCCTGACGTGTCATACCGTAGTTTTTGTCTGCCAAAAGCGAAATCACCTTTATATATGGTTCGGGTTTTTTAAAGAGTGAGGCGTAAAGCATACTAAACTCGTCGTACATATCGCCATCGTCGGCAAATATCAGTCTGTCAATTTCTTGTGCAAGACTTGCACCTTTTTTCAACAGACTCCAATAATAAGGCACTCCGCCAAAAATCATATATGCTTCGAGCAATTGCCGTTGCGACAGTTCCACACCGTTGCTGATTGCTAATTCTTTGCAAAGTTTCAATGTAAATGGCTTTAATGCAATACGTTGCGTTAGTCGGTTGTGAAGTCCGCCCTTGTTTTTGATGATTTTTTTTACCATCCACGACGTTGCGCTGCCGCATACCACAAACACGATGTCTTTGCGAGCCGAGGCCCAACCATTCCAAAAAGCCTCCAATTCTGAAAGAAAACCCGAACGTGGAGTGTCGAGCCATGGAAGTTCGTCTAAAAAGATAACTTTTTTGCCGCCATCTTTTTGATTTATAAGACGTTTTAATAATCTGAAAGCCTCCAACCACGATTTAATTTCGTTTGGAGCCTCTTTTAATCCTTGCTCTTGCAGGGCAACGGCGAACCTTGCTAATTGATTTTTGAGTGAGGTGTTGGCCGCTCCCGTAAACTGAAAATAGAATTGATAGCCGTAACTTTCTCGTATTAAGTAAGTTTTGCCTATTCTACGTCGTCCGTAAACCGCTATAAATTGCGAATCTTCTTTGTATAGAGCCTCTTGTAAAGTGGCTTTTTCTTTGTCTCGTCCTATAAGCATAGCATTGATTTTTATATTGCAAATTTACCACTTTTTACGTAAAAACAAAATTATAATCTGCGGAATCTCGTTTTTTTTATGCGATTCCGCAGATTATAACATTTTTTAACATTTGGTAATTTCCAAAAAATCCCCTTACATTTGCGGTATGATACCATCTGAATATTTACAAATTTTGCATATTGCCGAACGGTTGAAGGATACTCCACGGCATTGCACCACATCCAAAAGGCGTATCGAAAGTGTGGCAGAACATTCGTGGCGAGTGGCTCTGATGGCTTTTTTACTGCGCCATCAATTTGCCGATATTGATATTAATAAAGTGGTGAATATGAGTTTAATACACGATTTAGGCGAATGTTTCACCGGCGATATTCCCACTTTTGTAAAAACCGACAAAGACCGCCAAACCGAAGATTCATTGCTTTTGCAATGGCTGAAAACTTTACCAGAAGAGATTTCTACCGATTTTGCTGCCTTGTACGCCGAAATGGAAGCCCAACAAACTCCCGAAGCCAAACTTTTTAAGGCTCTCGACAAACTTGAAGCCCTTATTCAGCACAACGAATCACCCATCGACACATGGTCTGCCAACGAATACGACCTCAACAAAACCTACGCCTTCAACACCGTTGCATTTTCTGATTGGCTTACAAAATTAAGGCAAGAAATATATGACGAAACGATGGAGAAGATAGAGAGGGAGGTATGATGCGGTAAGGTATCTACACCTTAATATTATATATCCATTTTACACTTTAACCATTTCCTTTTTATCCCAATCCGCTAATTTACACCTTATTATATTTTTTTTTGAAAAAAAGATGCAAAAATAGAATACGCCTATTTTAAAATTCCTTATATTTGGAAAAGTTAACACGAGTACTAATTTTAAAACGCATCACAAAGTAGATAAAAAGGTAAATTTTTAACGACATATAATAAAGACACTTATTCCTGTTTATACGTAAATCTGCACAATTTACATATGGTTGTAAGGAATGGGTGCGGTATAGGTTCACGCCGATTCTCATATAGGCGTGGACTATTCCGTACTTGTTACAACCATAGGCAGTGCAGAGCCCTCGTATAAAATAAGTACACAAGGAATAGTCCAACGCCTTTTTTATTGTAGTATGCGTAAAAAAACGTGAACCTATGACAGAAGAAGAAAAAATGAAACTATTGTACGAGCGGTACAATAAATGCAGGGATTTAGAACTTGACAGGTTTTGGAAAAATTCTGTATTTGTTTGGGTATTCTTAGCATTGTGTTTTGGTGCATTTGGCAAAGTGTTGATGGATTATTTAGAGTATGATTGCAAAGAACACAATATTGATAATAAGGATAATTACGCAATCATTTTGGCGGTGGTATCTTGTTTTGGTTTTCTTATTTCAAAAATCTGGACTTGGATGGCTCGTGGTTTAAAGGCTTGGTACGAAGTTTATGAAATCGCAATTTGGGATATTGAATCAAAAAGTAATGTATTAGAGTTTAACCGAAAATATACAATCGATAACTATTGGAGTGTAAAACAACATAAGGTTATCGAATTTTGGAAGCGACCTTTTGATGCAGCACGATATTCTCCTTCTAAAATTGTAATATTAATAGGTCATTTATTGAGTTTAGGATGGTTTATTGCTTTTGGAACTTCATTATGTTTTTATTATGGATATGAGTTTATGGACTACCTTGTATTTGGATGGATTCAAAACCATCCTGTAAAATGGATTTGTATTTTCATAGTGTTCGTATTTGCGATTGTACACCTTCCTCAGTTTTTTATTAAAAGTTCAACACTGCGAAACAGCGACGAAGAAAAAGTATTTCAGAAGATTCGGAGTGAATTGATCCACACAACAGATGATAATGATGATAAAAAAAAAGCCTAAATCTGTATTTTGAAGTCAAAGATGGAAAAATAAAATTCTTTTGCTTGGATGATAATGATAAACAAAAAGTTAAAGAATATGTAAATGATAATCTACAAAAACATAGCATTCTCAAAATATGGTATAAAGTTTTTGACCCATTCAAAGATGATACTATCAAAGTAACGAAAAATGTATTTCTTTAAATATAACTAAATCTAATAATAATGACAGAAACCTACGAAATTGAAAAAGCCGCGTACATCAAAAAACTCACGGCACAAATTGAGACTATCGATAAGATTCTCAATACAAACACATTAGACCTGATTAATGGTGAGATGGAAGGCAAACTCCGTGATTTAAAGGAAGCCGCCGAACGATACAAAGAGAAACTCGAAAAGAACGAGTTTGAAATTGCCATTGTCGGTCTTGAAAAAGCGGGCAAAAGTACATTCGCAAACGCAATGATGGGACTTAACATTTTGCCTTCTGATGAAAGAAGATGTACATATACCTCAACTAAAATTTGTTCAGGCGATGATACCGCAACAGTAAAGATGTTTTCAAAAGTAGAATTTGATGACAATTTCAAAAGTCGTCTTTTGGAAATGGGTATTGTAAATGAGAAAAACTACAATAGTTATTCTTTTGAAACCCTGAGTCTTACAAGTTACAAAACGATGTTTGATAACTTGGACGAAAAAACAAAAAAATTATACAGAGCAGATGTTAATGAGGATGTTACAAATATACTCGAACATAAAACGACAATTAATAAGTACTTAGGTCAAGGAACTTTACCTCCATTTACAGGCACAGACCTTACCTCTAATAGCTTTAAAAGGTTTATCCGAGATCCTGAATTCGCATTGGCTGTTAAAGAGATTTCAATAAAATCTTCTCAGTTAAAACAAGAATATGTTATTTATGATGTACCGGGATTCAATTCTCCAACGCAAATTCACAAACAGCAAACACGTGAATTTATGCGTAGAGCAGATGCAATTATTATGGTTGCCTTTGCTCCTAAACCAAGTTTTGATGAATCAATAGTGAATTTTTTTACAAAAGAAACTGATTATGATGGCGTTGAATTTGGTGAAAAAATGTTTGTATTTGCCAATGCTGCCGATGGAACCGCTAATTTAGAAACAAGTCTCGGAGAAATTAAACGTGATTTGCAGCGTTATGGTATAATGAAGTCGAACAATTTTAATAGAATTGTACCAGGCTCAGCGGCTGCACTTTTGATTAAAGAAGGTCAGATGGAACCTGACCGTCACACACAATCCGCTGTTGGTTATGAAGATGACGGAATCGCAAAAATTAAAGAAATTCTTGAATACTACAATCAAACCGAGCGTTTTGAAATTCTTAAACGTCGTATCAATCAGAAACAGAACGAAATATACGATGTTTTCAAGGAATTATTCAAAGATAACGATGTAAGTCTATCTGCAAGTTATTTGCAAAGTTACGGCAAACTTTTAAATGACGTAACAGAAAAGCGCACAGATATTGTAGGTGCGTTAGAAGCATATCGCGAGGAACTCAGAACAGAATACAACTCAAAAAGAGAAATATCACAAGAAGTTAAAGATAAGGTAGTCAGCGGCATAACTGCAAAGGATTTTGAAATCACCACAGGCGACAACAGCGAAATGCAGTGGGCACAAAACAAGGCAAGTAAACAAGTAACACCAATTGCGTTGACAACCAAAATCGACGAGATTCTTCGCGAGAAAAAACGCGAGGAGATTTATCAAAAATTCTCAGAGGGAATTTTGGATATTGCTGACGAACATCACCAAAGATTCGATTCGAGAATATCCAAAATCTTTGCGGAAAATTTGGGCATTTCGCAAACAAGCAAAGCCGGTGAAATACTTACCGCTTTTCTGAAAGAACAAAAGCACTCTTTTGACGGTCAGGGCTATTATCAAAGTCTTATCGACAGATTCTCAATTGACTTGTTCAATATTTTGATTGACATTCCGTTTGCAGATATGAAACGATACGGACGATTTGAATCCGACTTTGAAAATTTCAGTTCGCTCGCAATGTTTGACGACCGCAAGTCAAGAACAAATTCAGGTAATTCACAGCCATTGTATTACAGTATTCTGTTCCATCAGACCGACTATTACGAAAAGAATGAAGTAGTTAATGGTATATTAGACAGCATAAAGACAGCCTTAGATTTTATTCCCGCTCCGGCTGTTATCAAACTTGTCGAAAGTATTGTTTTCTCAGGCAAGAGTGTTGACAAGATTTCAACCATCGTGAAAACAATCGGCAATGTACTCAATCGTCCCAACCAGTCTGATGAACAAAAAGCAAAACTTAAAGAACAATCGGAAACTAATCTTGTAAACGAGTTGAAAAAACTTGCTGGATCAAATGCAGTTTTTGAAAATACCATCACAAAAGAGAATTACGAAAAGTTCTTTATGGGTAGACTTGACAAAACAACAGATGATGTGAAAAATGAAATCGAACAGGATATTGATATTTTGCACGATGCACTCAATGACGTTGTTATAAAGGCTATCAACATTGAAAAAGCATTTCTTGCTTTGGAGTTCAGAAATATTGACAGGCTGTTGACATGTCTTAATGGCAGGATATGGTCTGATTTTGTAAACAACAATCTGTCAGTAATCAATGCAAAAGAGTTCTCCTCTTTGGAAGACGAACAGCAACGTCAAGAATCTCGAAAGAGCATCTTGAAGGACATTAAACGCCTTCTCGACCAAATGAACAGCAATTCACAAACTCAAAACCAATAAAAATCATTATGGAAAATATTGAATCATTCATTAATGGGCTTAGAAGCACCAACAACACTACTATCGTAGAGTTCAAAGCAAGCGACCTCGTATTGGCAAAATTTGATGGCAAGTTCTTCTTTTTTGAAAAGAACCTTTCCCCGATTGCCAATTCAATACCACCACGAAAAGTTGTCAATGGATTGCAGAGTGCTTATCCGTCTATAAAATTTGTGGAAGAAATACTGTTGAAGGTATACAAAAATGCAGTAACATACGCTCAATATACCAAGCGTATCTATCAGGTAGACAGAGGTACTCCAATTCTTTCTGACAAAGACTTCGCGGCATTTGCATCTCTAAGATACATTCCTCAATTTCTTTATTACCCCGTATGGGTTGCACAAGTTGATGTGGACCACATTAAGTATGTTTTGCTTGAAAACAATCTTGAACCTATTGTTTCAACTATTCGCACTCTTGACAATTCACCAATTTCCGAAGATTTTAAATCAATTTTGGAAAGTATCAAAGACATATTAGGGAAATTAATTGGAAGACGTAAATCTAACGAAATTCCTATTCCGCAAAGTGAATTGAAAGACAAACTACTCTCGTGTGAAGAAATTCGTTGTGGTTTGGAACGATACAAAGAGACTTTGCTAACCGACCCAAAGCGTGGTCATTGGGATTTGTTGAACGTTGCAGAAAAAGACCGTTTCGGATACATTGCGCGCGACCCGAAAAAAGACATCAACGATAGTGTTGTAGGCATTGATTTCGGTACAAAAAGTACTGTTGTTTATTATATGGATGAAAACGCCGAAGTTCTTCCCATTCCTGTTGGAGATGCCAAAGATAGTAAGCACCGTTACGAAAATCCTACCGTGCTTCATTTCGTATCGTTGGAAAAATTCTTAAAAGGCTATATCTCAGCAAGTGGTAGACCTGATACAGAATGGAGAGATTTAACCGCCGCACACACCGCACAACGACAGTACGATGGCGACAGTAGTAAAAACAATTCTGCATATCTGTCGCACCTTAAACAATGGGCTTCGTGTGGTGAAGACATCAGAATAAGGGCAGAAAAAGATGGCAAACTAAAAGATTTGCCAAAATTTTCGGAAATCAAAGAGGACGGGTTCAATCCTATTGAAATATATGCATATTACATCGGATTGTATATCAACAACATGCGTAATACTAAGAGCATTTATTTCGACTATTACCTTTCGTTCCCCGCATCTTGCACTGATTCTATCAAAGAAAAAATTCGAGATAGTTTTGAACGTGGTTTGAAAAAATCTCTGCCTCCGTCGTTACTCGATGATAAGGAGATAATGAAGAAATTCAAAGTACGTTGCTATATTTCTGAACCTCAGGCATACGCCGTATGCGCATTACAAGAATTCGGAATAGATGAAAACACTAACTATGCTGTGTTTGATTTCGGCGGTGGAACAACAGACTTTGATTTTGGACTTTGGAGCGAGGTTGACGGCAAATACGATTTTCAAATACAATCATTTGGCAGTCAGGGCATAGCCACCTGCGGTGGCGAAAACATTTTGGAAGATCTTGCATTTGAGATTTTCAGACAAAATGTAGATGTCATTAAAAATGGTGAAAAATATTGTCCTTTCAAACTCGGTCCAAATTCTAAAAACTATCCCGACATAGATAAATATTGCGTAGAATCATCGGAATCTGACCGCAATATGCATACACTTGTAGAATTGTTACGTCCGTTTTGGGAACAGTCGGCAGATTATTTGGAAGAAGATAAACTTCCCAACGACGACAATCCTGATGCGGAAGTTTACGAAAAGGATGAAAACGACAACTCCAAAATCTTGATTAAAATCGGTTTATGCAACAATGAAGGCGAAGAAGTTCCGGGATTAAAACTTTCAGTTTCCAAACAGTATATCAAGGATTTCATCATCAAAAATATTAGAAAAGCGGTTGACGACTTTTTCAACGCTCTTAACAATTGGAGTAATAGTTTTATTGATGGGGTTATTAACATTTTCTTGGCTGGTAACTCGTGCAAATCGCTGTATGTTAACGAAGTATTTACCGAAAAAATATGTAACAAAGAAAAATATAGCGGCTTAGGATGTTATGAATTGGTATTGTATCCACCTCTTGGTGAGGGGGCTGTTGATAAAATTAGGGAACGCAGACCCGATTATGAATTTTCACCAAAAGAACCGACTGGAAAATCCGGCGTTGCTTTCGGTTTGATTTCGGCGCGAGAAGGTGGAGAGGTTAAAATTATAGAAAGACAAACAGAGGCTGGGCAATTCCTATTCTACATAGGTACAATAAAGCGTAGAAAATTCCTTGTACTTGATAGTGTATGCACAGACAACCGCAAGCCCGCACTGGGCGAATGGTATCAACTTTTTGAAGCCGACAGTAGCAATTTCGAAATATATTACACCGACAAAGCAACTTGTCTCAATGGTGATTTGCCCAAGAACGAAGTTAAATATGTCAAGAGAACGATTGCTGAGACAGATGAAAACAAATTCATCTTTGTCCGTGCCAAAACACCACAGGTTTTGGAATATACCGTCGCTGTTTGTACAGATGAGATTCCCGAAAAGGGTACTTTCCCAACAATTGAATTTGATTAATTATGATTAATAGAGAAATATTTGACAATATTTCGGAAATAGAAAAATCGCAAACTGAAATTTTGGAGGACGCTCTGAAAGTTTACTTTGAACAGAACAAGATTCTGAAAAGCAAACTTTCGGAGTTCCAAAATTTGCGCGATGAAAATGAGCGTTTGAAGGATGAAAACAGACGTTTAAACTCCGAATTGTCACAGAAAACAAGTGAATTATCACATAAAGAAAACGCAATCAACGACCTTTCCCGCCAATCTGAGGATTTGGAACAGATACGTAAACAGTTTTCTACAATAGACATTTTGCCTTATTACGAAAAACTGAGTGACAGAATAAAAGAGAGCCTATCGAATGTATTTGTCAACAGTGATTCTGTTTCTTTATTGTCAGCCGGCGTTCAAAAAAGCAATTTGATAGTGCTTTACGAATCGCTATTTAAACGCATAAAAGAAGATTCACTTGAAAACTATGAAGAACAGACCTCAATGCTTCGTCGCTTGTTTGAGATTTACAACCTCGGACAAAAAGAACCTTACATTTTAATAGATCCTGCCATTGGTTCAGCCTACAACGAAGAGGAACATCTTATAAAAGGCTCTGAACTCCGTGGTACGATTTCAAAAGTTTGGCTTTTTGGATACAAAACTATTCAAGGCAAAGTGCTTAAACAGGCTTTTGTAAGTATTGGTTAGTTACTCTTTTCTATTATAATCTGCGGAATCTCGTTTTTTTTAGGCGATTCCGCAGATTATGTTTTATCATTTCTCTAACTATACTTCAAAAAAATCTCTATTTTTCTCTAACTATACTTCAACAAAATTGCCAAATTTCTCTAACTATACTTTAAGAAAAATCGCAATTTTCTCTAACTATACTTCAACAAAATTAAATCGTCTTTGAATACATTTTTTCGCTATCTTTCATCATTGGGTCGAGGAGGACGGCGATGTTGCGGACGGCGAGGAAGGCATTGGGACGGAGCGTGAGGGCGTTGTCGGTGATGGTTAAGATGCCGTCGTGGACAAAGGTTTGGAATTTTGAGGGGTCGTAGGCGGTGGCGGTTTTTACGTCGTCGGGGGTAACGCCAAGTTTGTGGGCGCATTGTGTAAAATCAAGCAACCCATTGCACATCAGTTCATTAATGGCTTCGCGGACTATAATTTGCGATGGCGAAAGAATGTATCCGCGTTCTACTGCAAGGTTTTGATTTTCAATTGTTTCTATATAAAGGTCGGGATTCTTGATGTTTTGGATATATCCGCCGTGAAGTTGCGTGATAGATGTTGCGCCAAATCCGTAGACCTGTCCCGTGGTTTCGGCGGTGCAGTAACCCTGAAAATTGCGTTTCAGATTGCCGTTTTTGGCGGCTATGCTGAGGGCGTCGTCGGGTTTGCAGTAATGATCCATTCCTATAAAGTTGTAACCCGACGATGTAAGCACTTGATTGGCAGATACAAAGGCGTGAAGTTTTTGGTCGGCATCGGGCAAACCGAGTTTTTCGAGCACTTTTTGAGCGGGTTTTACCCACGGCACGTGAGCGTAGGGAAATGTTACAATGCGGTCGGCATCACATTCAGCGGCACGTTTGGCGGCGGCGGTAAACGATTCAGGAGTTTGTCCTGGAAGTCCGTAAACGAGGTCGATGTTGATGCCTTTCATTCCAAGCGAGTGCATATACGCAACTAACTGTTTTACATCGTGTTTTGGCTCGCGACGGTTGATGTTTTTTAGCACCACGGGGTCGAAATCCTGAATGCCGAGACTCAGACGGTTGAACCCAACCGAGGCGTAGTTGTCGATGTCGGCGAAATCCATATATGCGGGGTTACACTCCATTGCAATTTCGGCGTTTGGAGCAAAATTGAACACGCTGCGGAATTTGTCCATAACTTTTTTTATTATGCTGAAATCCAATGCGTTGGGAGTTCCTCCGCCCCAATGAACCTGCGTAACGTAGCGTTTTTTATCGATTAATGCCGCCACGGTGTCAATTTCTTTCAAAAGTGCTGAAATATAGCGGTTTAAGCGGTTTTTGTCGCTGTTGAAAAATGTGGTGCAACCGCAGAAATTGCACAGTTGAGGACAAAACGGAATATGCACGTAGAGCGAAATATTCTGCGGATTTTGACTGTTGGAGATGGTTATCTGCTCTTTGTAAACATCGTTGTTGACGCTGCTATTGAAAAGGTTTGCTGGCGGATAACTTGTGTAACGCGGTGCGCGTGTCTCATATTTTTTTATAAACTCTATATCCATTTTATCGTGTAAATATTTCTTTTGCTTTTTTTACAAAAAATTTGGCGTTTTCAAAAGGTGTTTCGGGCAAAACTCCGTGACCAAGGTTGAAAATCCATTTTGGGTTTTCTTCGGCAAATGGTTTGTATTTTTGTAACTCTGTTTCTATTTGATTTTCAGATGATAACAATATCCGTGGGTCAAAATTGCCTTCTATTTCAATTTCTTTGTGAAGAAGTTTTCGTGCGGTGTAAATATCTGTTTGCCAATCGATTGAAATGTAGTCGCAAACGTCGGGCGTAATAGTAGAGATGCCTGCTCCGATACCTTTGGCAAAGTAGAAAAACTTGCGATTTAATGCTCTAACCGCTGCGCAAACTTTTTTAACCGATGGTAAAAATATCTGATTATAAATGCTATACGGAATATTCCCGCAATTGCTTTCAAACAATCGGAAACAATCTGCGCCGTGACGTATTTGCTGTCGCGCATACTCGATGGTAATGGCGGTAACGGTGTCAACAATTTTTTCGGTAGCCTTTTGGTTGTTGATTATAAACTTTTCGGCGTTGCGAAAATCACTCTTAGTGCCCAATCCTTCAAGCATATAGAGCAAAACAGTCAAAGGTCCTCCGCAGAATCCTATCAACGGAACATCTTCGGGTTTTTGACTGATTATCAAGTCGATAGCCTGATAGATGTGTTCAAGTTTTTCTGGCTGCGGATTGAGTGCGTTTTCGGGGTGAGAATGTTTTAGCAAAGGTGTCTGAAAAACTGGTCCTTTGTCGGTAAATTCCAAATCTAAGCCCAACGCCTGAGGTATCACCAAAATATCCGAAAATAGTATTGCGGCATCTGTATTCAACAGATTTACAGGCATTAACGTAACATCGCAAGCCAATTGTGGTGTCTCCATCAACTCACGGAATGAATATTGCTGCCTAAGTTGTTGGTATTCAGGTAAAATTCTTCCTGCTTGACGCATAAACCATACAGGCGGACGGTTTGGATTTTTGCCGTTGAGTATTTCGGAAAACGGATTCACTGTTATAAATTTTTAAAAGTTATTTCTGCCGCTTGAATTGTCCACTCTATGTCGTTGTCGGTTTGTGCTGCCGAGGTGAATGTACATTCGTATTGCGACGGTGCAAGCCAAATGCCTTGGTTGAGCATACTCTGGAAGTATTTTGCGTAGAGTTTTGTGTCTGACTGAATGGCTTGTTTGTAGTTGTTGATGGCATCTAATTTGCTGAAAAAGAATGTCATCATTGAGCCGCAATGATTTACTACTGTGGATATTCCGTTTTGTTTGGCACTCGCAGATATTCCGTCGGCAAGTTTTTTTGCTTTTTGTTCTAATTTTTTATAAAAATCGGCATCTTCGTCGATAATGCGGAGTGTCTCTAAACCTGCTGCCATTGCAAGCGGATTTCCTGCCAACGTACCTGCTTGATATACAGGACCATCGGGCGCAATCATCTGCATAATCTCTTTTTTGCCGCCGTATGCTCCCACTGGTAATCCGCCGCCAATTATTTTGCCGAGAGTTACTAGGTCGGGCGTAACTCCGTAATATTCAGCCGCTCCGCCTTTTGCCAAGCGGAATCCTGTAATCACTTCGTCGAATATCAAAAGTGCACCGTTGGCTTTGGTGATTTCGCGGAGTTTCTGCAAAAATCCGTCTTGTGGTGTTACCACGCCCATATTTCCCGCCACAGGTTCTACAATCACAGCCGCAATTTTGTCGGGATATTGCTCAAAGAGTTGCTTTACCGATTCAATATCATTGTAACGTGCTATAAGTGTGTCTTTTGCAGTGCCTTGTGTAACACCGGGACTATCGGGCAAACCGAGTGTGATTGCACCCGAACCTGCCTTTATGAGAAAACTGTCGCCATGTCCGTGATAGCAGCCTTCAAACTTTATGAACATTTCGCGGCGTGTGTAGGCGCGGGCAAGACGGATGGCGCTCATAGTGGCTTCTGTGCCGCTGTTTACCATTCGCACAAGTTGGATGTGAGGCATCATTTTGTTGATTTGCTCTGCCATTAACGATTCGTAAATGGTTGGTGCACCGTAACTTGTGCCTTTTTCTGCGGCTTTTTTTACCGCTTGGGTAACGCGAGGATGAGCGTGCCCGAGAATCATTGGTCCCCAACTGCAAACAAAGTCGATATACTTGTTGCCGTCGATGTCGGTGATGTATGCTCCTGAGGCTTTGTCAACAAACACGGGGTTTGAGCCAACGCTCTTAAACGCCCTTACAGGCGAGTTTACGCCCGAGGCTATATGCTGTTTTGCGCGGTTAAATTCCGCTATACTTTTATTAATGTCCATTTTTTGTATTTTGGTCAACGAATTAAACTAATTAAACAAAATAATATCTGTTTATAAATAATAATTAAAAAACTGTGATTTTTTAATTATTTGCGAATTTAACTAATACATTTTAAATGTGTTCGTTTTATTCGTAAAATGAAAGGTTCTTTTAAGAACTTTCATTTATTTTTATATTTTTTATTTGTTTGCTTTGTTTAATTCGTTGATAATTAATATTTTATTTTACTATACCCCATTGAGCGGCTTCTTCGGCGTGATATGTGATTATCATATCGGCACCTGCGCGGCGGATGGAGAGGAGAATTTCGGAAACGATGCGTTTTTCATCAATCCAACCATTTGCCGCAGCAGCCTTAACCATTGAGTATTCGCCACTTACGTTGTAGGCGCAGATAGGCATATTGAATGTATCTTTTGTGCGGCGAACAATGTCTAAATAGGGTAGGGCTGGCTTAACCATAACAATATCAGCACCTTCCTCAATATCTAATGCAATTTCGCGCATTGCCTCGTTGCTGTTGGCAGGGTCCATTTGATAGGTTTTGCGGTCGCCAAACTTAGGTGCGCTTTCGGCTGCATCGCGAAACGGTCCGTAAAATGCCGAGGCGTATTTAGCCGAATATGCCATTATGGGAAGATTGGTAAAACCATTGTCGTCTAATGCTTTACGAATGCGACCCACACGTCCGTCCATCATATCGCTTGGGGCAACCATATCTACGCCGGCTTTGGCAAATGCAACGCACTGTTTAGCAAGTGTTTCGAGAGTAGAATCGTTGTCCACGTCGCCGTTAACGAGAGTTCCGCAGTGTCCGTGAGTGGTGTATTCACAGTTGCAAACATCGGCAATTACGTACATTTCAGGCACTTGCGCCTTAATTGCACGGATAGTTTCGGGAATAATTGCGTGGTCGTGGGCTGCACATTCGCCGGTTTCGTCTTTGTGGTCGGGAATTCCAAATAATAGTACCGACTTGATACCGAGCGAGTTAAGATGTTTGCATTTTTCTACAATAAGGTCGATGCTCATCTGAAATTGTCCGGGCATCGACGGTATAGGATTCTTTACATTTGTGCCCGAAACGGCAAAAAGCGGCATAATAAGATTTGCTGCCGAAACGGTGGTTTCGCGCATCATATCGCGAGTAATGGAGTTGCTGCGCAAACGGCGCAAGCGTGTTATAGGAAATGCCATAATGCAATATTTTTTTTATAATGTTTTGAACTTATTTGCAATGTACTCTGCCAAAATTTCAAAATTTGGCTCTGGCGATGTAAGCACGTTGGTAAACCCTTGATTTTTAATAAATTCTGCCGTGGTTTTGCCTATGCAGAATATCGCCGTGTCAGTTGCAAAGTTCGCAATTTTTTCGATATTTAAAAAACTTCTGAACTCCGAAGGACTTGAAAAAACATAGCCATTGGCTTTGTTGCTGTTAATCAATGAGATAATTTTTGAATCGGGATTATTTATTGCAATTGTTTGATAAACAGTAATTTGTGTAAAATTGCATAAATTTTCAAGTCTCTCCTTGATAATTGGTGAGGCAATGTCGCCTTTGGCTTGAAGAATATTTTTGTCTTGGATTAATCCGCTGTTAATCAGATATTCAGCAAGGTCGGCAGCGGTTGTTCCGAGATTTTCTATTGCTACGTTAAACCCTTGGCTTTTAAGTTTTTCCGAAGTTTTTTTGCCAACAGAAATTATTGGTAAAGATGTTTTATTGATTGTACCTTTTGTGCTGTTAATTAGATAGTTGAAACTATCCACACCAATCGCTGAGGTGATTATGATGTAGTCGTAATTCGAGAGATTGTCTATTATATTTAAGGTGTCAACGTCGGGCTCAATGGTTTGAGTAGTAATAACAGGCAGATTTACAGCGGTTAAGCCGTGCTTTTGCAATGCTTTTTGAAACCGTGGAAATGAATCCTCTTTTTGACACGAAACTATCATTGTTTAATCTCCTTCAAAATATCCTCGCCGCCGTTTTTGAGTATGTATTTGGCGGTGTTGAAGGCGGCAAGGTGGGCGTTGTCGAGCGATTGCGAGTCGCTGTATTCCACGTAGTTGCTGCCGTCGGGCATTGATATAAAGGCTTTTACAAAAAACTCGGTTTTAGTGGCTTGTGTGTAGCAACCAAAAGGAGTTTTGCAGCCGCCGTTTATCATTTTTAGCAAAAGACGTTCGGCAAAAACTGGTGTCCACGTTTCCACATCGTTGATAAATCGTGCAACGTATTCTGCATCAGAGTTTTGACTACAAGTTTCTACTGCAATTACTCCTTGACAAGCCGCAGGGATAATTTCATCTTTGTCGATTATTTGTGTTATACGGTCTTGAAAACCAAGACGTTGTAATCCTGCCGCAGCCATTACCATAGCAGAACAAACACCGTTGTCAAATTTTTGCAGACGAGTATTTACGTTTCCGCGTATGTCGGTGATATGTAGCGATTTATATTTGTGCAGAAGTTGTGCCTTGCGTCTTAGGCTCGATGTTGCAATTATATCGTTGGTGGTGAGTTCTGCAAGCAATTTTGCGTTTTTTGCCACAAGGGCGTCGCGAAACTCGGCGCGGGGCAAAACTGCCGAAACTCGCAATGTGTCAGGCAATTCGGCGGGTAAATCTTTCAAACTGTGAACGGCAAAGTCGATTGTTCCATCTTTGAGTTCCTTTTCGATTTCGGCGGTAAAAATGCCTTTGTCGCCTATCTCAGCAAGGGGTTTGTTGAGAATTTTGTCGCCTTTGGTGTCGATTACCTTGATTTCAAAATCGATTTCGGGCAGTTCGCGTTCTAATGCTTGTTTTACTGCATTTGCCTGAAATAGAGCCAATTGGCTACCGCGTGTTCCTATTATTAATGTAGGCATAGTTATAAGTCAAAAATTTTTTTCATTAGTTCGGCATATTCTGTGTTTTTGCCGTTAAGAGTGTGTATCTTAACGTTTTTAATGAGTAGCCGTGCAAATTTTTCGGTGATGTGTCGGCCGTATCGTTCAATCATTGAGCCGTCTTTGATACCGTTGATTTTTAGGAATCCTTCAAGTTCTGTTTGGTTGGTTTTTTCTAAGTTGTCTTTAATCTCCAAAATCACAGGGAGTAGCCGCCGTTGGTTGAGCCATTGAGCAAAGTCATCTTTAACTTCGGCAATAATGCTTTCGGCCTGAATCACAGCCTGATGACGACGCAGCGATACTTGGTTTATGTGTTTTTGAAGGTCGTCGATGGCGAGAAGTTTTATGTTTTTGATTTCGGATATTTTTTCGTCGATATTTCTTGGCACTGAAATATCCACAAATACGCGCGGATTGTCGGAAGGTTTTATCATTGAGTAATTTACAAGATAATTTTTGCTCGATGTGGCAGTGAGCACAATGTCGAAATTGTTGATGGAGTCTGCCAACTGTTTTATTTTCAACGGTTGTGCATTGTACAGAGAGGCAAGATGTTCTGCTTTTTCAGACGTTCGGTTGCATATAGAAAGGTGTCGGCAGCCTTTTTTTGCAAAATTCTGCAAAGTGAGTCCGCCAGTTTGACCTGCGCCTATTACTAATATTTTTTTATCAATAAGGTTGTCGGTGAGTGCAAAACACATTTCTACAGCCGCGCTACTTGCCGATGCCGCACCGTGCGATATATCAGTTTCGGTGCGCACTCGGTTTGCCGCTTCAAAAGCCTTGTTGAAAAGCCTTGTGAGCGAGGGACTTAGAAAACTGCTATTGAAACAAAACCTGAATGCGTTTTTTACTTGCATTACAATTTGGTCTTCACCCAAAATCATCGATTCCATTCCCGATACCACTCGGAAAAGGTGTTCTGCCACCTGTGTACCTGTGAAAAAATAGAAATATTCGCGGTGCAGCGGCGAGTAAGTCCTAAATTTTGCCAAAGAGTGTGTTATAAAGTCGAAATTCTCCTCTTCGGTGTCGAAATCGGTGTCGAAATATATCTCCTGTCGGTTGCAGGTGGATATGATGGCAAGACCGTTGAAGTGTTTCTTGGGTTTGAGCCTGACATAAAATTCCGAAATCTCCTCCTCTGAAAAGGAGTACTGCTCTCTCACCGACACCGGCCCCGTTTTATGGCTAATACCTAATAAAGCAATCATTTGCGGATTAAATCTCTTAGTTTCGGATTGCAAAATTAGTAATTTTATTTTGATTGGAGAAATAACGTGGAGTGAATGAAATGATAAAAAGTTTCATTAGCGCTTATGTTGAAAATAAACACTTTGTAATACTCTTTAAGATTTTTCTTCTTTTTTTTCAACAAAATCCATTTTTTTTCCGTACCTTTAATTTGTGAAAATGTATTGTATTAAGCATATTGTATTATTAATGGTTTTGACGTTGACATTTGGTGCAAATAATTGTGCTATGTGTCAGCAAGGGGATTCTATGTGTGTTGATAATGAATTAGTTATAAATGATACTCTCGTTCATTATCTCGATAGTTTGTCGCACGAGATAGCTGTAATGCCAGATAGTCGAGAAAAACTTGTTTCGCTCAATAGGTTCACATTTTACCATCCCAATATAGATACTGTAAAAAAATATGCTCAGATGGAACTTCGTCTTGCCACCTCTTTGCACGAAAACAATTTTCTGATCAACGCTTATTCGCATCTCGGATTTGCCGAATATTATAGTTTGAATTTTGATAAAGCCTTGCATTACTATAAAGAGATGATGCTTATGAGCGATTCCATGCATTTGGATTACAAAAAGGCTAAAAGCTGTCACCAATTGGCAACAGTGTATTCTACTAGGGGTAATCATGCAATGGCCGATAAGTATTATGCCGAGGCATTGAAAATTTTTGAAGAACTGCGCGACACTATGCAGATTTGCGAAACTATACGTAGCCTTGCTGAAATCTACATAGATTTTGAAATGTTGAAAACCGCCGAGGAGTATATCAGCTATGCTATGAGTATGGATTCTTTGGTAAATAATGTTGATGGAATAGTGCAGAACACGTATCATCGTGGTCGTATCAATTATGTCAAATATCGCCATACTGATTCGTTGTTGTATTTGCGCCGTTCAATCAATTTGCTTGTGCAGGCTTGCCGTATTTCTGACGACGATTACTCACTGGCCGATATGTATATGGAATTGATGTTTTGGTATGTGGATATGTCGAGAGCTGTGCCTGTTGACAAGAAAACGCTCTGTCTGGATTCTGCCAATTATTATTATTTGTTGGCTAAGAAATACTCAGAACAATACAATAGGGTGGAAGATGCAAATTTATTTGATCTCTGGAACGCTCTGTACAAAAGTGAGAATGAGGATTACAACGAGGCTTATCAGATATTCAAAACCATTGAGGGTAATTTTACTCAAGACTCCATGTATCCCGATTTTTGGATTAACTTTTTTTATCGGTTTTCAAAGTTTTATGAGCGGATAGAGGATTACAAATGTGCTTTGGCGTACCGTGTTAAGGCTGAACAACTTCGCGACAAAATATACGACCGCGAATTTGTGGTACAAACCACGAGAAACAAAGCACAGGTAGATCTTGATTTGGAAATCGCCAACCACAACAAAACTGTGGAAGCTAAGCAAATGAAATTGATGTATGCTATCATATTTGCAGTGCTGGTGCTTGTACTGTTGTTGGTTATCTCTGCAAGTTTTGTTAAAAACAAGCGTACCAACAAGATACTGCTCGATAGCAACACCGAGATAGAACTTCAACGCGACCAGCTCAAAGCCATCAACGAGGAGATAACATCGAGCATACGTTATGCTCAAAAAATTCAGGAAGCATCGCTACCGCTTAAAGACGATTTGGATAATATTTTCGGCGGTTGTCTGCTGTATTGGAATCCGATGGACATAGTTTCGGGTGATTTCTTTTGGGCTCAACAAAAAAGCCATTTGAAGTTTCTTGCGGTGGGCGATTGTACAGGGCATGGTGTCCCTGGCGCTTTCATGAGTATGCTCGGAATATCATCACTGAACGACATTGTCTTCTCTATCAATACCGAAACATGGATTCCTTCTGCTGGGGCATTGATGGATGTTATCAGAATGAAGATTGTTTCGTCGTTGCGTCAATCTGTTGAAAACGAAGATGATACCAAAGATGGAATAGATTTGGCACTCTGTATCATCGACATGCGCAACCACAAATTGCATTTTGCTGGTGCTATGCGTCCGTTGTTTCTTTTTCGTGGCGACAAATGCCTGCAATACAGCGGCGACCGTATGCCTGTGGGGGTATCGTTCAAACAGGATATTCCATTTACCAACCATATCATTGACACCGTAAAGGACGATACCATTTACCTTTTTACCGATGGCGTAGTAGACCAGTTCGGTTATGTCGATGGTGTGGAGACAAAATTTACTCGCAAACGTCTTTGTTCCATGCTCTCACAGATTCACAACCTTCCGTTCAACGAGCAGCAGGAGCGCGCCGAGGCTGTGTTTGAACGTTGGGCTAATTCAAGTAGCGGTAATATGAGGTGTCCTCAGGTAGATGATCAGTTGCTGGTGGGAATCAAGATATAATGATTTTCCCAAAAATATCTGCTTTCTTTTTGTATTTCTTTTTTTTACATATATTTGTGCTGTTAATCTTGCTATCAGTAAATATTTAAAGCTACATAGTATATGAAAAAACAATTTTTTTTGTTGATATTATGGGTGAGTGTGTGTACATCGCTGAGTACCAATGCTCAGGAGTTTAAAATTTCAGAATCAGGATGCCTCAGTAATTACGGCGTGGATGTAGCCGTTTTTGAGGATTATTACCCCGAAGGTCACCAAGGTGGTGTTTGTATCATTATGAATGGCAAGCGTTTGGCTACCAATGGCGACATTCGTTTAGAACCTACTCCCGGTCAGTGGCAGGGCGTTCCCAAAAAGGTAGACCGAAAGGTGAGCGGCAATGTTATCACGGCTTCGATGTGCTTTCCCGACACGAGCCGCCATATGAAGGGTTTCAACCCGATGGTTTATCCCGATTTGGCGTTTTATTACAAGGTGGAGACCAAGCCCGAGGGCGATGCTGTGATTGTTACCGTTTCGCTTGATCAGCCTATTCCGCAAAAATTTGGAGGAAAGGTTGGCTTTAATCTTGAATTTTTCCCGGGTGAACTATTTGGACATCCGTGGATTATGGATTCTAAGTCGGGAATTTTTCCGCAGCAGCCCAACGCACCTTTGGAAATTTCAACACCTATTATAAATTATAAAGGTGATTTTGAGGGCAAAAATGGCTCAACGGTGAATTTGCAAAAATTTCTCGGCACGGGATATTCGCCGCTCATTGCCGACGACATTGTGTCGAAACCCTACGCCGAGGGCAAGAGGTTTGTGGTTTGTCCCGACGACCCGCTCAAAAAAATCACCATTGAGAGCGATGCACAGTTGAAACTTTACGACGGACGTATGAATCACAACAACGGCTGGTTTGTGTTGCGCAGCGAGTTGCCTACTGGAAAAACTGGCGAGGTGTTGCGTTGGAAAATTACTCCCAACGCCGAAAAAGACTGGCTCTACGCCCCTGTGGTGCAGACTTCGCAAATCGGCTACCTACCTAACCAACCCAAGCGTGCAATTATCGAAACCGATCGTCGCGACAATTCTATCACTGAGGCTAAACTCTTGAAAATCACTGCCGACGGTGAAATGTCTGTCCTTGCTCAGCATCCTGTTATGTGGGGTAAATATCTGAGATATAATTACTTGACCTTTGATTTTTCTACCATCAAAGAGCCCGGACTTTACAAGATTGTTTACAAAAATAGCGAGTCGGTAGTTTTTAAAATCGATAGCGATGTTTACGAACGTGGTGTGTGGCAGCCTGTTATAGAGTATTTCTTGCCGGTGCAGATGTGCCACGTGAGGGTTAACGAAAAATATAAGGTTTGGCACGATGCCTGTCACCTCGACGATGCGCTTGTGGCAGAAAAAGGCAACCTTTTCGACGGTTACGACCAAGTGGACGATTTCCCGGGCGTAGTGCCTAATACTCCGAAACTTGTGAACGTGGGCGGATGGCACGATGCTGGCGATTTCGACCTCCGTGTGGAGTCGCAGGCCAACGAATGTTACAATCTTTCGCTTGCTTACGAATGTTTTAAGCCCGAAATCGACGTAACCGCCATCGATTGGAAAAACCGCGTGGTGGAGATTCATCAGCCCGACGGTAAAAATGATATTCTTCAACAGATTGAAAATGGCGCACTTACAATTGTTGCAGGTTACAACGCCCTCGGACGACTTTACCGAGGCATTATCTGCAATTCGCTCCGTCAGTACGCAATGCTTGGCGACGCTTCGGCTATGACCGACAATATTCCTGGCAACAACGACGACCGCCGCGTTTACACTGAAAACAATCCTTCGCGCGAACTCTCCACAGCCGCTTGTCTTGCAGCCACTTACCGCACCTTGAAGGGCTTCAACGATACCCTTGCAAACCGCTGTTTGGAAATTGCGCAAGCCGTTTATAATCAGAACAAAAATCCGAAAGGGTTTGCCGCTTTTGCCAAAATTCAGGCTGATGCGGAACTTTTCTTGGCTACTAATCAAAAACAATATCTCGACAATATTGTGGCTCTCACCGATTCAATTGGCAGATACATAGGCTATTGCGGTTGGTATCTTTCAAGAATCGAGCAATATTGCGCAGGTCAGAAGGATAAGAAATACAAGGCGTTTTCAAAGGCTTTCCGCGACGCTCTGCCCACATACGCTGAAAATCTTAAAAAACAGACCACTGAAAATCCTTACGGTGTGCCTTACCGTCCCAATATCTGGGGTGCGGGCTGGGATATTCAGAGTTTTGGATTTAAACACTATTTCTTAGCATCGCAATATCCGCAAGTATTTGGAAAAGAGCCTGTTTTTGATGCGCTCAACTTTATACTCGGTACACATCCGGGCTTAAACCGTGCATCGTTTGCCTCGGGCGTGGGTGCTGAATCTGCCACTGTGGGTTATGGTCTCAACCGTAGCGACTGGTCGTATATCCCCGGCGGCGTGGTTTCGGGCACTGGTTTGATACGTCCCGATTTCCCTGAACTTTTGACCTTCCCATATCTCTGGCAGCAAGTGGAATATGTAATTGGCGGCGGTTCGTCGCATTATATGTTTTTGGTTTTGGCTGCCGAAAAATTAGGAAAACAATAAAATTTTATAACTATGCACACCCCCGTAGCTCTTATATATGATTTTGACGGAACGCTCTCGCCCGGAAATATGCAGGAGTTTGGATTTATCAACGCCATCGGCACCGACAAGGACGATTTTTGGCGGCGAAACAATCAAATGTCTGTTGAAAACGATGCGAGCGGCATTCTTTGCTATATGTATCTGATGATCGACGAAGCCAAGAAAAACGGAATTAAACTCACCAAAGAGTCGTTTCGCAGTTTTGGCAGCAAGATAAAACTTTACGACGGTGTAAAAGATTGGTTTCGTAATATCAACCAATATGGCAGCAGTATCGGCTTGAAAATCAGTCACTACATCAATTCTTCGGGATTGAAGGAGATGATAGAAGGGTCGCCCATTGCCCACGAATTTGCCAATATCTATGCCTGTTCGTTTCTTTACAACAGCGAAGGAAACGCCTATTGGCCTGCTGTGGCGGTGGATTTTACTACCAAGACTCAGTTTTTGTTTAAATTAAACAAAGGAATTACCGAAATATCAGATAGTTGGAAGATAAATCAATATATACCGGAAGAGGAGCGACCAATGCCGTTTCAAAATATGATTTATTTTGGCGACGGCGAAACCGACATTCCGAGTATGAAAATGATAAAGGAGCGCGGGGGGCATAGTATTGCTGTTTACAAACCAGGCGACAAAGACAAAAAGTCTGTGGCTGAGAAACTTATCCGCGAACAAAGGGTAAATTTTGCTTGTCCCGCCAACTATAATCCCGACAAATCTCTCTTTAAAGTTGTGAAACGTATTCTCGACAAAATCAAAGCCGACAACGATTTCAAACGCCTTGTAAAAGTTAATCAAAAGCGTATAGAAAAATGTTAACAGTTTTTGATGTTTATAATAGGTTAAAATCCTCGTTGATAGAAATATACAACGATAAGGCGGAATCGTCGGCAGTTTTGCACCGAGTGTTTGAATATCTTACTGGATTGCCATTTACTGATGTAACGGTTTACCCTGAAAAAGAGGTGGATACAACATTTGAAACCATCGAAAATGTTTTGGCAAGAATTAAGAAATCGGAACCATTGGAATATATTTTCAACCGTGCCGAGTTTTTGGATTTGGAACTCTATACAGAGAGTTCGGTGCTGATACCACGTCCTGAAACTGAGGAACTTGCAGTGATGGTTTCGGATTATCTTAAACAACGTGAATCAGGATTAAAAATTATTGACATAGGCACAGGCAGCGGATGTATACCAATCTATTTGGCATTGCAACATCCTGAAAACAAATTTTTTGCGTGTGATATTTCGGATAAGGCATTAACCACAGCCAAGAAAAATGCACAAAAGTATTCTGTGAAAAATTTAGAAATTTTTTATGCCGATATTCTAAATTATGATAAAAACGAAATTCTAAACAATTTAGAATTTGATGTGATAATTTCAAATCCTCCCTACGTTACCGACAGCGAAAAATCGTTGATGGCTGACAATGTGCTTGATTACGAGCCGCATACAGCACTTTTTGTTCCCGATAGCAACCCGCTTTTGTTTTACAAAAAGATTACAGAATTTGCCACCTCGCATCTTACCTCTGGCGGAAAAATCTACTTTGAAATCAACGAGCGTTTTGGTAATGAAACCATCCAAATGCTTGAAAAATATGGATTTACAAATGTTTCGGTAAAAAAAGATTTGTTTGGCAAAGATAGAATGGCGGTAGGAGAGTGGAGGAATCTCGACCTTATCCCTAAGTCCTAAAAAAAATGGGTTAGGGATACAAAACTCATGAGTTTCGTATCCCTAACTATCAAAAATAATGGGTTAGGGATAAAACTTAACATTAGATTGTATCCCTAACTAAAAAAATTTTTTTATCTTTGTGGCATAATAAAACCATTAAAGATGTTGGCAATATGTTGATAGGACGAAAGCGAGAACAAAAAATATTGGAGACTTGTGTAAACTCCAATAAATCAGAACTTATAGCCGTTTATGGCAGACGGCGCGTGGGCAAAACTTTTCTTGTAAAACAGTATTTTAAAGATCGTTTCGACTTTTATTTTACAGGTTCGCTCAATAAAAATAAACGCGATATGCTGGTGCTTTTCAACGAACAGTTGAACCACTATTCCAATAGTCATTATGATATTCCAGACAATTGGCACGATGCTCTTAACCAATTGAAAAACTATGTTTTAACGTTAAAACAAGATAAAATTGTAATCTTTATTGATGAAATTTCGTGGATTGATACACCTAATTCTGCGTTTCTTTCTGATTTTGAGTACTTTTGGAACTCTTGGGCTTCGTCTTATGGTAAAATTAAGTTAATTATTTGTGCCTCAGCCACATCTTGGATTATTGATAATTTTTTTGCCGACAAGGGAGGTTTGCACAACCGAGTAACAAGGTCTATCGGCGTTATGCCATTTACACTTGCCGAAACAGAGGAATTTTTTAAATCTAAGAATGTTAAATTCAACCGTTTGGATATTGCGCAGTGTTATATGGCTATGGGCGGCGTGCCTTTTTACCTTGATATGGTAGACCCGCGTTTAGGGTTGACTCAAAATATCGACAAATTGTTTTTTGAAGAATCGGGCGAACTTCGCAGAGAGTTTGATATGTTGTATCGTTCGCTTTTCAATAATTATGAGTTGTATGTAAAGATTATAGAGTGTATTTCGCAGAAAAACAAAGGGTTGACACGAAAAGAAATCACTGATTTGCTTCATTTAAAAAAGGGCGGCAACCTTACCCAAGCCTTGCGCGAACTCGAAAATTGCGGTTTTATACGCCGTTACAATGCCTTTGGCAAGGTGGAACGTGGGGCGTTGTATCAGGTAACTGATTTTTATTCATTGTTTTACCTCAAATATTGCAAAAACCGAAAAGAAAACGACCCGCAGTTTTTTTCAAAACTTAGCGGTTCGCCACAATTAAACGCTTGGCTTGGCTATTCGTTTGAAATCCTTTGCCTTCAACACGTTGAACAAATCAAACGAGCCATCGGAATTGGTGGGGTTATTACCAATGTTTGCTCTTGGAACACTTTGCCTAACGCAGATTTGGGAACTGATGGCGCACAAATCGACCTTGTTATCGACCGTGCCGACAATATTATCAACCTTTGCGAAATGAAATTTTCAAAATCGAAATATGCTATCACAAAAAAATATTACGACCAACTCAACGACCGCGAAGAGGTTTTCCGTCAGACTACCAAAACCAACAAGTCGCTCCACACCACCTTCGTAACCACTCTTGGCGTTAAACATAATATGTATAGTTCGGTGGTACAAAATGAGGTTATACTTGATGATTTGTTTGTGGAATAGGCTTGGGGCTTGTTGATTGTTCCTTTTAATTACGATTTTTTCCCAAATTTTACTATCACCACTACTGCGGTGATTATCAATGCAATACCTATACAATTTCCAACCGTCAGACTTCCGCCAAATACTGTTAGCGATACCACCAAGGCAGTGATGGGTTCTAATGCGCCGATGATGCTGGCAGGGGTGGAGCCGATGATGTGGATGCTTGATGTTACAAGTGCCAACGACAAAAAGGTGGTAAAAAACGACAATCCAAATGCATTGCCCCACATTTCCCACGTGGTTAGTCTTGCAATGCCGCTGCCAAGTATCGAAATTATTAAAAACAGCACCGCTCCCGAAAGCGTGGCAAAAAATGCGAGTTTAAGCGTTGGTAATGAGTGCAAAACACTGCGGTTGACACCCACGAGGTATACTGCGTAAGTTACAGCCGATAAAAGCACCAAGATAATGCCGTATGTGCTGAGAGTGCCACCATCGCCTTCGTAGAGTAACGCTATGCCGCTCCCTGCGCACAGCAGCGAAATCCAAGTGGCAATGCCGGTTTTTTCTTTGAAAAACGCCGCCATCATTAGCACCACAAATAGCGGATAAGTGAAGAGTATTGTGGAGGCAATTCCAGCATCCATCTCTTTGAAACTGAGGAACAAAAACAGCGACGACAATGCAAAAAACAATCCCATTGCCATCGACATCAAAAATTCTTTGCGTTTGATTTTAAAACCCTCGCCTTTGATTATAAGTAGCAGTCCTATAAGCAAAACTGCAAATGCATATCTATAAAGCAGCACCGAAACAGGGTCTACACCTTTGTCGTAAAGTGGCAGAGCAAACAGCGGGTTCAACCCGTAGCACATCGACCCAATAATTGCCAGTGTATACCCCTTGGCACGGTTAGAAGAAGTCATATTACTATTTTGAGGCGCAAAATTATAACTTTTTTGGTGATAATTCAAAAATTTACAATTAAAATCTAAATAGCAAATCCCTTCGATTAGTTTTGCGGATAGTGTTTCTTTTTTTTACCTTTGCCCTCAAACAATAAACTCATTACTTAATATGAAAAGACTTTTTACAATTACTTTTGCGTTGTGCGCGGCGATGGCGGCGGGCGGCGTTTCTTCGGCAAGTGGACAGACGAATTCTAACTTGTCGACTTCTAATGTGTTGTATTACAACGCTCCTGCCTCCGCTTGGACCGAGGCTCTTCCCGTGGGAAATTCGCATCTTGGGGCTATGGTTTTTGGAAATCCAAAGCACGATGAACTGCAACTCAATGAGGAAACTTTTTGGGCGGGCGGACCTCACAACAATATCCCCCAAAATGCTTACAAAGAGTTAGACCACGTGCGAAACCTTATTTTTGAGGATAAAAACGCTGAGGCTCAGGAAATTATCAACAAAAACTTTTTTACAGGTCAGCACGGAATGGGCTATTTGACCCTTGGAAGTCTATTTTTCGATTTTGCCGACATCAACGATTTTAGCGATTATTATCGCGAACTTGACATCTCTAACGCTGTGGCTACCACCAAGTTTGCTGCCAATGGTGTGAATTATAAACGCACAGTTTTTGCCTCGTTTGTCGATGATGTAATTGTTGTGAAACTTGAAGCCGACAAAAAGAAAAAACTGAATTTTTCGATTAATCACAATTGCAAATTGCAAAACACCGTCAAAGCAAATGGCAATCGCTTGACTATCAATCTTAAAGGCAAAGACCAAGAGGGCGTGGAGTCAAAACTTAACGCTGTGTGCATTGTGGAGGTAAAAACCAATGGCAAAACCATCGCAAAGGATTCTGTATTAACCATTAACAACGCTTCGGAGGCAGTGATTTTTATCTCTGCCGCCACCAATTTTGTTAATTACAAAGAGGTTAGTGGCAACGCTATGCAAAAGGCTGAACAGAGTCTCAAAAATGCCATTGCAAAAGATTATAATTCAATGCTTTCGGCTCATATTGCTAAGTACAAACAACAATTCGACCGTGTAAAATTGACTTTACCCAAAGATGAATCGTCGAAACTTCCCACCGATGTTCGTCTTGAAAATTTCAACAAGAACACCGACGAAGATTTGGTAGCCTTGATGTTTCAATACGGACGTTATTTGTTGATTTCGTCGTCGCAACCGGGCGGTCAAGCGGCTAATTTACAGGGAATTTGGAACAATTCTATCGATGCTCCTTGGGACAGCAAATACACTATTAATATTAATGCCGAAATGAACTATTGGCCAGCCGACGTTACCAATTTGAGCGAGTGTCAAGAGCCGTTTTTCAATCTTATCAAAGACCTTTCGGAAACGGGTCGCGAGGCTGCCAAAACTATCTATCACGCAGATGGTTGGATGGCTCACCACAACACCGACATTTGGCGAGTTACGGGTCCCATCGACGGTGCTTATTGGGGCATGTGGCCCAATGGCGGCGGATGGCTTTCTACCCACATTTGGCAGCATTATTTGTTTACGGGCGATAAGGATTTTCTTGCAAAAAATTATAATATTTTAAAAGAATGTGCAAAATTTTACCTTACGGCAATGGTAAAACATCCTAAGTTTGGATATTTGGTCACCACCCCCTCCACATCGCCTGAGCATGGATATTTAAACGATGGTTCGTCGATGACGGCAGGCTGCACAATGGATAATCAAATCGCGTTCGACGTTTTTAGTCAAGCACTTAACGCAGCCAAAACCCTCAACAAAGATGCCGCTTTTTGCGATTCTCTTTCTAATGCACTTTCACAAATTGCTCCGATGCAAATTGGTAAATACGGACAATTGCAAGAATGGCTTGTAGATGCCGACAACCCAAAAGACGACCACCGCCATGTGTCTCATTTATACGGACTTTATCCATCTTCGCAGATTTCTCCGTTTCAACATTCGGATCTTTTTGTTGCTGCCAGACGCTCTCTCTATCAGCGTGGAGATATGGCTACGGGTTGGAGCATTGGTTGGAAAGTTAACCTTTGGGCACGTCTTCTTGATGGCGATCACGCTTATAAAATAATACGCAATATGCTTAATCTTTTGCCGTCGAGCCAAGATGGTTGGATGTATCATGGCAAAGGCAGAATTTACGCTAATGGTTTTGATGCTCATCCGCCATTTCAGATTGATGGTAATTTCGGACTTTGCGCCGGCGTTGCTGAAATGCTTTTGCAGAGCCACGATGGGGCTGTTCACCTTTTGCCTGCATTGCCCAAGGCTTGGCACACCGGCTCTGTTTCTGGCTTAAAGGCTCGCGGAGGTTTTGTGGTTGATATGGATTGGAAAGATGGTAAGTTGCAGCATGTTAAGATATTATCTACTATTGGTGGAACTCTACGTATTCGTTCTCGGGTTGAATTCGAAGGCGAAAATATTAAACCAGCCGAGGGTGAATGTAAAAATCCGTTGTTGCTTCCTTCCGATGTTAAAACTCCTCTTATTTCCCCGCTTTATCCTGATAATGAAATTATCGAAGATATTTGGGGCTATGATCACGACTACGACATTGAAACCTCAAAAGGCGATATAATAATTTTAAATTCTAAATAGTAAACTGAAAATGAAAAGACTTATTTATCTTTGTGCTCTAACTACCACTATGTCAATATTTTCGTGCAGTGGTAACGCACCAAAAAACGCAGAACCAAAACACTGGCTTGCCACTTGGGGCACAGCCGTGCAACTTACCGAACCGCACAATATGCCTCCTGCGCCCGGACTTTCGGGAAACACTATCCGTCAGCGCGTTAAGGTAACTCTTGGCGGCGATTCGCTGAGGCTGAAACTTTCAAATGAGTTTGGCGACGCTCCGTTGAAAATCTCCGCTGTGAGCATTGCCAATTCTATCGACAGTTGCGCCATCGACCCTGCTTCCGCCACTAATGTTTTGTTTGGTAATAAACCGTCGTTGGAAATTCCTGTTGGCGAGACAGTTATCTCCGACCCGTTGGCTTTGTCGGTTAAAAATCGTGGCGACGTGGCTATAACAATTGTTTACGAAAATGCTCCCGAAAAACTCACTGGTCACCCGGGTTCGCGCACCACATCGTTTATTATGGAAGGCAACCATCTCAACGATGCAAATTTCAGTAACTCAATCAAAACCGACCATTGGTACTCAATTGAGCGTATCGACATTCTCACCTCTGTTAAAAATCGCGCTGTGGCTATCATTGGCAACTCAATCACTGACGGTCGCGGCTCTACTACCAATATGAACAACCGTTGGCCCGATGTATTTACCGAGCGTCTTTTAGCCGATTCCGCAACCAAAAATCTCAGCGTATTGAATATGGGAATTGGCGGCAACTGCGTGGTTTTCGGTGGATTAGGTCCTACGGCATCAAAGCGTTACAGCCGCGATGTGTTAGAGCAGCCGGGCGTTAAGTATGTAGTTATATTTGAGGGCGTTAACGATATTGGCGGCTCTCGCGATGTGGCACAGACCGAACAAGCCTTGAAAGATGCCTACACCAAGATGATAAACGATGCAAAAGCCAAAGGATTAATAGTTTACGGCGCTACCATTACCCCGTTTAAAGAGAGTTTTTACTACACTCCCGAAAAAGAGCAACTTCGCCAAAACGTTAACAATTGGATTCGCACATGTGGATTGTTTGATACTGTAATCGACTTAGAAACAGCCATTTGCAGCAAAGAAGACCCATTTATAATGGATTCCACACTTCACGACAACGACCATCTTCATCCCAATGCCGACGGTCACCGCGCTCTTGGCAATTTTGTTGACATCAATCTTTTTAAAAAATAAACTCTATCACAATGAAATTCAATTGTTTACTAACCGCCATTAGTGCGGCGGCAATTTTCGCCGGTTGCAATCAGGCTCAACAACAGGAAGCCGTGCAACTTGGCACTCCAAACCCGATTATCTGGGCTGACGTGCCCGATATGTCGATGATGCGCGTGGGCGACACTTATTATATGAGTAGCACCACAATGCATATGAACCCAGGTGTGCCGATTATGAAATCAAAAGACCTTTCTAATTGGGAGATAGTAAGTTACGCTTACGATATTCTTGGCGAGAAAGACGAAACTATGCTCCTCAACGGCAAAAACACCTACGGCAAGGGTTCGTGGGCAAGTTGCATACGCTATGTGGGTGGAAAATACTTTGTTAGCACATTCGACCAAGTAACCGCCAAAACCTATTTCTTTACCACCGACAACATTGAGGGCGGCAAGTGGGAACGTCACGAATTTGAACCCTCGCTCCACGATCATACTGTGGTTTTTGAGGACGACGGCAAGGTGTATATGATCAACGGCAACGGCAAAATCTTTATCCGTGAAATCAAGCCCGATTTTTCTGGCGTGGTTCCCGAATCTGAAAAAGTCCTTATCGAAAATGCCGGATTGCCTGCTGGTGAGGATCTTATGCTTGGCGCAGAGGGTTCGCAGATGTTTAAAATCAACGGCAAATATTATCTTATCAACATCACTTGGCCTCGTGGTGGAATGCGTACAGTGGTTTGTCACCGTGCCGACAATCTTTTTGGTCCTTACGAGGGCAAGATGGTTTTTCAAGATAAAGGCGTGGCTCAGGGCGGCTTAATCGACACTCCCGAAGGCAAATGGTACGCATATCTTTTTGGCGACCGCGGTGCTGTGGGACGTATTCCTTTTATTGTTCCTGTGGAATGGCAAGACGGTTGGCCTGTGTTTGGTGTAAACGGCAAAGTGCCTGATACACTTGACCTTCCCAAGAGCAAAGGCTTGATTCCTGGCATTGTTGACAGCGATGATTTCGATGGCGACAAACCCAAAATTGTTTGGCAGTGGAACCACAATCCTGTCAACTCGCTTTGGAGTATGACCGAGCGCCAAGGATTCCTCCGCTTGAAAACCGACCGCACCGACACACTCTTTACACAAAGCCGTAATATGCTCACACAGCGCACATTCGGACCAAAATGCAGCGGTTCGGTAATGCTCGACGCATCAAAACTCAACGATGGCGACATTGCTGGTCTCGGACTTCTTGCAGGTCAGTTTGGATTTGTGGCGGTTAAAAACGACGGTGGCAAAAAGTCTATTGTAATGGTAGACAATATGCCCGAAGGCGAAAGCACAGGTTGGCCTCCCAAGCGTGGTGTTCAGCACGTTGTGGAAACATTGCCCGCCGATGCCGACGTAATCTATTTCAAAGCCGATTGCGATTTTACCCGCGAAGCCGACAACAGTTTGATTGGCAGCCACGGTATCGACAAAGCCGAATTTTACTATTCTATCGACGGCACCAACTGGAACCACATTGGACACACACTGAATATGACATACAGCCTCGACCACTTTATGGGTCAGCGTTATGCGCTATTCTACTACTCTACCAAGCAGCCAGGCGGATGTGCCGATTTTGATTGGTATAAAGTTTCGTATTTGTAAAATATTGTAATTTAGGTATATTAATTGCAGTTCACAATGGTGGACTGCAATTTTTTTTCAAACAAATTATGCTTATGCGAAAAATACTATTTGTCTGTATATTAATAAGTTTCGTCGCCATTGCTGCGATGGGGCAGGAGAGGAGTGCGCTTTTTGTGGGCATATCCGATTATCCCGAAAGTTCGGGATTTAAAAAAATCCACGGCGCAAATGATTACGAAATTGTTGGCAAAATGCTTGATAATAAAGGTTTTAAAACTACAACGCTTTTAAACAGCCAAGCCACCGCCGCCAATATCCGCAGCGAATTGCACAACCTTGCAACCAACTCTGCCAAAGGAAGTTACGTATATATTCACTTTTCGTGCCACGGTCAGCCGTTTGAAGACAAGCCCCCTTTCGACGAAGACGACCGTTGGGACGAATCACTTGTAGCATACGATGCTAAAATTAATTATCAATCAGGCGTTTATGAAGGCCAAAACCATATCATCGACGACGAACTATATTCGTATTTCACAGCCATACGCCAAAAAATCGGTGAAAATGGTCTTCTGTGCGTTGTAATTGATGCCTGCTACTCGGGTACAGGCTCGCGCGATGAAGTTGACGATGAAGGCATTGCTCGCGGCACTCGTTTGGGATTCAGCGAAGATGGCAAACTTTTCGCCCCAAGAATCGACCGCCAAAGCAATTATAAAATTGACAAAATTGCTGATGCCGCCGACATAATTGTGCTTGAAGCCTGCCGCGCATATCAAATTAACCACGAGGTGATAAAAAATGGCAGATATTTCGGCGCATTATCATATTACATAACGCAAGTGCTTAACAGCCATAGAATTACCAAAAATACCGATTGGATACTTCAAGTTAGCAATTTGATGTCAAACGACCCGGCATTGATAAGTCAAAATATGGTTTATGAGATAAGTTTTTGATGGAGATTTGCCATTTTTCTAATCCAACATCACCCACGCCGCCCAATAATACGGGTCGGGAAATTGTTTTTTAACCTCGTCTTGGGCAAGTTTGAGAGCCTTGTGGCGGTCGTTGGTTTCAAAGAGAAATTTGTAAAAATGCTCCATAAAGATAGCCGTTACACCGTCATCCACCTTCCACAGCGACATCAAAATTGCTCCTGCACCTGCTTGTTTGAAAGCACGTTGCAATCCAAAAACGCCATCCACAGGAAAAATCTTTCCCCTTGCCGTTTCGCAGGCGGAGAGGACAACGAGTTTTGTGTTTGAGAGGTCGAGTTGAGAAATTTCGTAGGCGGTGAGAATGCCGTCTTCGGAATTAACGTTTTCAAAGTTGCCTTTCCATACATTGTTTGCACCCGAGAGAGCGAGTCCCGAAAGAATCATTGCGGATTCTTTTTGAGAGTATGTATTAATATTTTTTGCAAACGGCTTATTTGCTGCTTTTTCTTCTGTATCAAGGCAAAAACCGTGAGTTGCGAAATGCAGAATATCGGGTGATTTGCCGGAAAGTTGCTTTACTGCTTGTTCGTTGGCGCCTTTATTATTCAATAATGTAACACTAATATTGTGTTGTTTTAAAAAATCGGCAATAGACTGAATTTCTTTACCAGAATGATGCAATTTGCCAAAGGTATAACCTCGTGAAGTATCATAAAATGCAGTGTCGTAATTAATATTGCCAACGAGTTCAGCAGACCCTGATGCTGCTAAATTTCTTGATCTAACTGAATAAATGTCGGCAGAGGAAGAGACTCTAACGAGTTTGTATTTTTGCGATAGATTAAAACCGTTGTTATCAGTGAGGACATCAAAATTGATTGTTGACAAAATGCCATAGGGAGAATAATAAACCGTTTTTGCATCTTTTAAAAATATATCTAATGATTTGAAAATGAGGTTATAAAGATTATTATTGATTTCGTCAGAATATAATTTAGAGTAAAACTCCATTTCATCATTAGAAGGTGTTAATAGTTCCTTAATTGTCTTAGTTTCTGCTAATATAATAAGTTTTGGTGCTGAATAATGTTTGCCTAAAATGTACGCTCCAAAATAATCTGTATGGTGTGGAACAGAATCGTATACGGGGATAAGGCAAAATTCTACTACGTATTCGTTTTCGTAAAGAACATCTTTCGATTCGGCAAAAGCATTTATTTTTTTGATAATTTCATTACTAAGGTTGGGTATTTTTGTCAGTACAGAATCAAAAAGTCTTTCATATTCAGTATAATCTTGCATTTGTTCTTCAAAAGTTTCACGACCAAATATGTACTTATGTTTTAACTCTTGCGATTGATAATAATCTGATTTGAGTTGCTCATCATCAGATTTCCTAACATATTCGTTAAGCAACCTGCTGCTTTGTAGTGATATAGTTTTGAAAAATGCGGTGCTGAGATATGAACTTTTTACTATTTCGCTAAGATTTGATTTGTAAGCGGCAAAATTGTAAAATTCTATGTTTTTATTATTTTCATACCATACATAATTGTAGTTTTCTTCATTTGTTCTGAAAAAAATTCGCGGCATTGTCATCAGCATAGTAAGGTCAAACAACCCGAAAAACCGCGTAATTCTTTCTTTATCACCAAGAAACAAACTGCACGTCAGAAAATTTTGAATATATACATTGTTGTTATAGTCTTGATACCATTTCATTTTCATAAGTATGTCCATAGCCTCTTGCCATTTATTTTGTTGCATTTTTATTACAGCAAGTGCGTTGCAAGCCTCACTATGAAGAGAGTTTGCCATAACATCTGTGACATTCAGATTGTCGATGATACTATTGTAGCACTTTTCGGATTTTTGAGTGTCACCTAAATCATTGTAAATGAGGGCAAGATTATTTAATATATTAAGTCCTTTATAATCCTTAGAACTAAATATATCGCCATAAAGATTATCATAGATTTTGATAGTTTTGTCAACGCTTTTTTTCATCATATCTTTATCGTCAAGCAAGTAGTAATAGATGGCATTTTGCACTACCAACGTTAAATAGTATTCACCAAAATCGCCTGCCTCCTCAAATAATTCTTCGGCTCTCATAAGGTATGCCTTTGCTTTCCCCAACTGCCTCATAATGCGGTAACATTCTGCTACTTTTGTTATAATTATACGAGTTTCTGTTGTGTTGCCAACATTTGTTTTCAGTGTTTTATATGCTTTTTCCAAAGTTTGACCCGCTTTGATGCCATTTCCAAACGAATCCATCTCTATTCTGCTGAGCAAAATAACAACTACGGAGTAAGTTTCCGCATCAAAAAGACTATCATCTTCCATTTCGTCTCGGATATGTTCCAATGATGGATAAATTTCTTCGTAAAGGCCACGAACATAGAGATCAATACAGTCGTTAAACGACAAATAGTTTTGCGCGTTGGTACTACCAATTATACAAAGCAATAATAATGTGGCTACACAATGTTTCATAAGTAGATGTTTATTGCCAAAGATACAAAAAAAAGTTGTCCAAATGTTTAAAAGGACAACTTTTTATAATGTGAGAATAATTTGATTGAATATCACCAAGGATAAGTGGAACGTTGAGTAGTACCAGTGGTTCTGCCGTATTTTTAGACAGATTTGCTATAACCAAACCTTCACTCCTCCGTGATGCGAACAAGTGCCACGGCGGTGTGCACTGAAACTATATGTTCCATCGCGGCAAATTGCAGTTGCGCCCGATGGCTGAGTGTTGCTGTATTGCGGTCGCGGAATCCAATTGCCATCACAATTGCGATAGTAACCATTATGACTATTGTACGAACTCGTAGATTGTGACGACCAACTGTAATTATTTGTGCTGACTTTTGCAGTCAACACTTTTTGTTGAGAGAGATATTTTGTTGAGATATAACCTGTCTGTCCATTGTAGTTAACTCTTAACCAATCACTTTCATTATAACTTGGATCGTTGATCGTTACTTGTGTTCCGGCAGACACTTGACCAATAACGCCGTAATTGGTTGATGGTCCACGTCGTAAGTTCAGATTTGTGGTGGTATAAAGAACAGTTTGTCCAAAACTGCTTAATGTAATGATGATATTCAGTGCGAATATCAAAATAAAGTGTTTTTTGCTCATTTCTATCGTGTTTTAAATTGTTAAACTTTACACTTAGTGACAGAAATGAGCAAAAGGTTACACTTTTTTTTGATAATTTTTTAGACGCAAGCCTTTGCTAAGAATAATCCTATGATACTCATCACAAGAAGGACGATAACCCAAGATTTTAATTCCTCTCCTGCGGCTTTAACTGCTACTTTGGTGTTTTGTTTTAGCGAATGCATAAATTCCTCAACAAGATTGCGAGCGTATTCGCGAGCATCATCCACGTCTCGTTTTACATTTTCGTCTTTGATATTATATGAATATGTCCACGATGGCGATGACGTAACTTCTGTTGTCTCTTGTTTGAAAGTCCTATATTCTTGGTCGTATCGTGTACGTTTTTCATCATCTTTTAAGATGGCATAGGCCTCATTGATATCTTGCATCATCGAAGTTGTGTCTTTGCCTGGATTTCGGTCGGGATGATATTTCATCGATGCAGTCTTGTATGCCTTCTTGATTTCCTCAGAAGTGGCATTTTGAGCAATGCTAAGTATCTGATAATAGTCTTTGAACATACTTATTTTTGAAGAATTGATGAAGAATTGCTCTCGTTTTTCTTGTTGTCATCGTCTTTGTTGTCTTTTTTCCAAAGGGCGCGAAGTGCTGCTATTAATACGCACATAGCCACAACGCCAAGAATGCCAGGTGTATGAAACCCTTGACTTTGCCGTCCGGCGTTTATTAATCCGAATACGATGAAGAAAATGACTATTGCTACTATGGTAACAATGATTTTTGCTGCCTTATTCATGATTATATATTTAAGAATTATGCTTCTATTAAGATTTTAAGGGATGGGCTTTATTATAAAGTCCATCCCGTTAGTTCATTACCAGTTTCTAAAAGATGTATTAGTGTTGCCAAACATATCAGTGTTACTTGTCGCTGAGCCTGTTTTACGTCCAGACGCATCATAATAGTCAGTAGTTGTGTTGCCAAACATGTCGGTACGACTTGTTGAGGATCCAGCCTTACGTCCATACGAATCTGTATAGTTTGTGTTTGTGTTGCCGAACATGTCAGTGTGACTTGTTGATGAGCCAGCATTACGTCCATACGAATCCGTGTAGGTGGTGTTGGTGTTGCCAAACATATCGGTACGACTTGTTGCAGTACCTCTTTGTCCGTAACTATCACGGTATGTTGTGGTTGTGTTACCAAACATATCGGTACGACTTGTTGCAGTACCACTCTGTCCGTAACTATCACGGTATGTTGTGGTTGTGTTACCAAACATATCAGTACTTGTGGTAGCGCTTCCATATTGCGCACTTACCGATGAAACGGCAGCGGCAAACATTAATGTAAATAGAATTCTTTTCATGGTTGTATAATTTAAATAGTTAAACAATATTTTTTTCCTTAGTGTCTCAAATCCTACCAAGGTTACAATTTAATACGAACTTTTTTTTAAGATGCCGTATCCACATTTTGTACACTTTGTGTCGAATTTTGCGACATATTGTCTGATAGTTTTATACTGTCGTGGGTATCAGCCAAGGGCGAAATGTCGCGCAAAAAATTGCGATGAAGCACACGCGAAATCTTTATCAACATTTCAACGTCGATGTTTTTGCGCTGAAAAATGTTGTAAACATTTGTGCGGTTGCAGTTTAACTGTTGCGCCAACCATTCGGCGCGGCGGCCTTGCTGTATAAATTCCTCTTTTATGAGGTTTCCGATGTGAATCTCCATTTCAAATGTTTTTGTCATAATTTCTACCCTTAGTGATTTTACTTGCAGAAAGGTTACAACTTTTCTAAAATTAATTTTTGCAAAGGTAGAAAACCACTATTTTGGAGCGTTATATTTGTGTATCAGATATTTATACAGATAGTTGCAGATTTATGGACATTTTGTATAACAATCTTGTACAAATAGTTTTTCGTTGCCTTTTGCCCTTGATGATGGCAATATCTGGTGGTGGTTACAGGTGTCAGAAGAAAAAATTGCTTTTTTTTAAAAAAAAACATATCTTTGCCAAAAACTAAACTTATAAGTTTATGGGCATATTCATCGACAAGGGCAACATTGCCTTCAATGGCATCAGAAATTCCGCCTTTATTGACAAGTCGGGGTTATTAAGTATTTTAAACGAAAGTATCGATACTTCGCATCGTTATATGTGCGTGTCGCGTCCACGGCGTTTTGGTAAGTCCGTAGCCGCAAAGATGATTTATGCTTATTACGATAGAAAATCTGATTCCGCTCCGCTGTTTGATGATTTGGAAATTGCAAAACTGCCAAGTTACAAAAAGCACCTTAATAAATATCCGACAATTTATATTGATTGGAACAAGTTTTCGCAATTAGACAATCAGAGCGTTGTGGAAGAGGCTCAAAAAGAAGTGATTAAAGACTTAAAAGAGTCTTATCCTTTTTTGGAAGAAAAAGAATTGTTGAGCAGAGCACTTGACGAAATCCACCAAAAAACCGGCGACCGTTTTGTCTTTATCATTGACGAGTGGGATAGGTTGGTGCGCGAAATTGATGAAAAAACGCAGACAAAATATGTCAATTTCCTCCGCTCAATGTTCAAATCAAATACTGCCGATGATGTTTTCTTATTGGTGTATATGACTGGTATTCTGCCTATTATAAAGGTTGAATTACAATCGGCATTGAATAATTTTGATGAGTACAGCGTTATTGACCCGGGTAGAACTGCGCAATATTACGGTTTTACAGCAATGCAAGTACAATCTCTCTGCAACAAGTTTAATATGGATTTTGAAATGATGAAGCACGCCTACGACGGTTATATCATAGGTGATGAAAAGTCGATGTTTAATCCAAATTCGGTGATGCAGTCGATAGAAAAAAGAAATTACAACAGCCATTGGTCGAAATCCGCATCGTACACAACCATTGAGCATTACATCAAAAACGACATCGACGGATTGCGCGACAAAATTGTTAGGATGTTAAACGGAGAAAAGGTTTCAATCAGCGTTACGAGTTTCCGTAACGATATGAAAAACATCGAAACTTGTGACGATGTTCTTACGCTTTTGGCGCATCTCGGCTACTTGTCGTACGATCCTGTGTTTGGTCGTGTTATGATTCCAAACACCGAGGTTGCCGACGAGTTTAAGAACTCAATTCGTGTATGTGGATGGGGCAGTTTGTCGAAGGCGATAGGCAATTCGCGCGAACTTCTTAATGCAACTATTGCCGGTGATAAAAAATACATTGAAAAGGCTTTGGATTCGTATCACGATGAGGCGACATCGTTTATAGAGTTCAACGATGAAAATTCTTTGGCGTGTGCCATCCGCCTTGCATATTATTCGGCGCAGGCTCAATACGAAATTTTCAGGGAGTTCCCCTCGGGCAAAGGCTTTGCCGATATGGTTTTTGTACCTATTAAAAATTCGCCATATCCCGCCGTGGTTGTAGAGTTGAAATACGACAAAACCGCCGAAGGCGCAATTGCCCAAATAAAATCCAAAAACTATCACGGCAAACTCCAAAATTTTTCAAAAACTATTATCCTGCTTGGTATCAACTACGATAAAACCACCAAAAAACACGAAGTGGAGATTGAGGCGTTGAATGGGGAGTTTGTGTAGATGATTTTTAATCCAACATCACCCACGCTGCCCAATAATACGGGTCGGGAAAATGTTTTTTAACCTCGTCTTGGGCAAGTTTGAGAGCCTTGTGGCGGTCGTTGGTTTCAAAGAGAAATTTGTAAAAATGCTCCATAAAGATAGCCGTTACACCGTCATCCACCTTCCACAGCGACATCAATATCGCCCCTGCACCTGCTTGTTTAAAAGCACGTTGCAAACCAAAAACGCCGTCAACTGGAAAAATCTTTCCCCTTGCCGTTTCACAGGCGGAGAGGACAACGAGTTTTGTGTTTGATAGGTCGAGTTGAGATATTTCGTAGGCGGTGAGGATGCCGTCTTCGGAATTAACATCTTCAAAATTACCCTTCCATTTTATGTCGGCTCCCGACAATGCCAATCCCGAAAGCACCATTGGTGCTTCTTTCTGAGAATATGTATTAACGCTTTGTGCAAAAGGCTTTTGAGATTCCTCATCCAAGTAAAAACCGTGTGTTGCAACGTGCAGAATATCGGGCGAATGTCCGCTCAATTGTTTAAAAGAATCTTCGGTGGCAGATGTACCGCAAAGTGTGTCGGTTTTAATGTTTGCAGTAGATAGAATTGTGTTTATGTTTTTGATTTCGTTAGCACTATTAGGCAAATTGGCGAAATCAATGCCTCTATTAACGGCAACGGCATTTTCAGAGGTGTTTTTATAATCAATGCCACCATAAAGAGAGGCTGTTTTGGCTGATTTAAGGTCTAAGGATTTGACTTCGGGGATATTTGCGGTAGAGGATACTCGCACCATTTTGTATTTTTGACAGAGAGGGATGCCGGAATCGTCCATAAATAAATCAAAATTAAGTTGTGAAAGATTACCACAAGGAGAATAGTAGATGGTATGGGCGTTGGGGATAAATGACTCTATTTCAGAAAAAAGAATTTTGTAGAGAGCCATTGTTCTATTTTGATAAATACTTGAATAAAATAATGCATCACCATTTTGATTGATAAAAATAGAATCCATTGTTTTAACAGTAACAGAAAGAGCAATCTTTGGTTTTGCAAAATGTTTGCCGATAACAAGAGCACAATAAGTGGTATCAGTTCCTTCTCCATCTTGTGCAGGAGCAAACATTTGTGCATATTCAATAGCATATTCACCGTCAGAAAGAGATTCCTTTATATCATCCAATGATTTCGATGATTTTTCTAGTAACAAGCGTAAATTATTTATATTATGCAAAATAGAATCCTCTATCTTTCTAATTTGTGTTTTTAATGAAACTATTGTAATGCTGTCAGTGGTTTTAAATAAATAATCTTGTTTTAAGCGTAATAAATTTGAATATTGATTCTTTAATGAAATATCAGTTGAATTTTCAACATAATTGTATATAATTTTATCGGAATTCATTAAAAGATTTCGGCAAAAAAGAGTCATATTATACGCTTGCTTTAAACTGTAAGAACTATTATGAAAATAAGCCACCATATTGTTTAGTGGCAAGACTTCCATTGATATTTTAGTCCAAAAATTATCCCACTGATTTTTAGGAAAATCAGACATTATTTTTGTAACACAATCAATAGTAATTTTGTTGTATTCATCCAATGATTTAGCGGTAGAACTCAAATTCCATCGAGCGAAATTGGCTAAAACTAAATTCTGTGCAATATTATAAGCATATATTGAATTAATTTTTCTTGCTTGTTTCAATACATTTAAAGCCTTACCTAACAAACCGGCGCGTATCAATGCAACACTATAATTATTTAAGGCGAGCGGAAGTGCATTATTTGATTCAAAAGTACCTTTACAATTATCAATTACATAACGATAACATTTACCTGCAATATAATTATTACCAACGTTGTAATTGGCAACGCCATAATTGTTTACAAGAAGAAAGTGTTTTTCATCAGTAATTTTAAAAATACTTCCGTGATGCTGTTCGTATATTTCTACGGCAGCATCCATAATTTTTTTCATATCTTCATAATGCTGAACATCATTGCAAACATTTGCAGCATTGCACATTGCAATTATAAATTCATCACCAACATCGTTTACCTCCTGACACATATTTACAGTTTGTTCAAACCACTTCATCGCCTCCACATAATTTTTTAAGTAATAGGCAATTAAACCGGAGTAACAATATAGAATACGCATTGGCTTATCGTTAATTATGTTTTGTGCTTTAAGTGTATTAATGCTACTTTCAGCAATTTGTTGCGCTTGGTAATAATCACTTTGTTGTATATATATATAAATTAAAGAGTTGACTGTTTCAGAATACGAATCTTCGTTAAATATAGTCCCTTTTTCAAGTTTGTTTTTAACTTGCACAAGCGAATCCACATTAATTTGGGCAGTTAAACTGTAACCACAGAATAATAAGGTAAGAATAACTATTGCTTTTTTCATTTTTTATCTTTTTTTGCAAAGATACAAAAAAGGTTGTAACAATAAATTCTGTTACAACCTTTTTCATTCTTTTTTCCGCAAATGCGACACAATCGCCGTCCTTTGTTTATTGCTGTGCTTTCAGATACCGCTTGTATACTGGTACTACAATTATTCAAACCTCTGCACTTTGATGTCAAGTGGTATGCCACTGATTTTGGTCCGTTGCAGATATATACAGTCCTTTCGGGGGCGGTAGAGAAGGATGTTACTAATATAAATATAACCGATAGTAAATATTTCATTTGTTTTATGCTTTTGATTTTTCCTATTTACTATTAATGTCAAAATATGGCAAAAGGTTACACTTTTTTCGAGAAATAATCAGTAATTTTGCTTCTTTTTTTTGAATAAGTTCGTCACACCATATATTACTAAGGGTATCAAAACAGCATAAAGCAAAAATTCAGTTATATCATAATCATACTTAACATCAACTAACGGAAATGTCCAATCGTGGTCGCATTCCCATTTCTTACCCCAAAAGAGCATTATCAAATTGGCGACAAACCATATTCCGTAAAACCAAAGCCATTTTTTCCCTTTGGCTGACAGTTTTAAGAAGCCTGAGTTTTCTTCTTGAAACCCACCGCAATGCTGACAATACTTTGAATCGTCAGCGATTTCTTTTCCACATTGTTTGCAATACATAATGTATATTTTTTTTATGTTATTCGTTTTCGTAAAATAATATCTGATGAAAGTTTTCTGTTTGACAAGGTACTGCAACAATATCTTTGTACAAGTATCCCGTATAAACATCGTTATTCGCAAACACAATTTGAATGCTATCTCTACTCATTTCTCTTATTGCCAAACTCATCATAATAAAAGCATCATAGATGTCTGTTGTTGCAGAAATAGATGTAGTTTCATTTCCTTGTTTCACTATCAACATTTTCATTGAATTCTGATAATTGAAGCGGTAAATTGTTTGCCCATTTTCGTTAATTACTTTTTCCAAATATTGATGATTTTCAGGAATTTGGTCATATTTTTCTTTTGTAAATAGAGAGTTAACTGCCTCTAACATCATTTTTGTATCATTTCTACAAGCATCGCTAATATATTGTTTTAAAGTGTCGGGTAATAGCGACTTGCTTGTGTCGGGTATAATCTTGTCGTCTGTTAGTTGATTCACCGACGAATTATTGTTAATAGTGTTAGAAGGATGATTGTTGGAACAAGCCGCAACAATCAAAAATAGAATTATTATTAATACATTATTTTTCATTATCTTATCTACTAAATGCTGATAAAAAATCTTCGATTTCACTAATCATATTATATTGGTTCGCATTTTCAGGGAATTCCCATTCTTTTACGATGTGTTTCCCTTGAAGTTTGTACAATACTGACAAAGTGCCAAATGTTTGAATCATTTCAAATTGCATATATGCACCGGGTCCAGGAGTGTAGGTAAACAGCAAAGAAGATGAGGTTTCTTGGCTCAACTTACATCCTTGTTGTTCAAACCAATTGGCTAAGGTAGAGTATTTTACTCTCATACCACCTTGTTTTTTTACAGCCGTTGATTGTTTGTTTACATCTATGGCAAATTTGATGATTATAATTGCCACAATAATGATTATTGTTGTCAACATATTTATTCTATTTTAAATTTTTACTTAATAGGATTTCCATTTTTATATTCTGTGGTTTGATAGATTGTGCCGGTATTGTCGCCTTTTATGGTGTGTTGGGTTATTAATGATTGTGATATTGTGTATGTTACGGTTACGGGTTCGTTGATTCCGTCTATTTGCCGATTTTTGAGGTGTTGCTGCCCCGAGAAGGGTTTACCGTCCAAAGTGTAAAACCGAGATGGTTCAGATAAGTTGGTATAATCCAACACCTCGTAACAATTGTCTTCATAAAAATATTGGCGGACTTTTCCAACTAATTTGCTATTTGCTTTGGCTCCTTCCATCTGTATTTTGCCTTCGGTGTTGTAATATTTAAACGATCCTTCTTGTTCCCCATTTTTGTAGTTGACTTCTGAATGTATGGCGTCTTCTCTAAGACCGTTGTTATAGAATGATTTCCACAGACCATCGCGCAATCCGTTTTTGCAAGATCCTATTTCGCATACCTTGTCGTTAAAGTAATAAGATGTATGTTTGCCTGTATATGGCTTGTTGTCAAGGGTATAGTAGCGGAGTTCGTCGGTATCAAAGTTGTCGGATACATAATAGCCTTGGTCGAAGAAATATTCGCGCCAAAGTCCGGTCCGCTCGCCATATTTGTATTGACCGAGGTAAATGTTTCTACCTTCTCTGTCTGTATTCACCATTTTGCCGTGCGGAATGATGTAGTCTTGTGGCAAACTATTGAGATAAAAGGGTTGTGTTAATACCTCTGGCATAAATAAGTAAAGGTAGTCGGTAGAACTTGTCGCGGTTTTGTTGTGAATATAATATTCGATATAATGCTGAGTTACATTGGCTGTGAACGCAGAGTCGTACATTTGAGTAAGTTTGAATTCCGCTCTTACAGTGCCATCAGAATAGTAGATGGTTTCGCTCTGCAAATATCCGTTTTCAAATATTTCTTCTTGGTGGATTTTATCATCAATATACCAAATTTGCTTTCCTTGGAGGATTCCATTTTGATAATTTAAAACGTAAGTTTTGTAACCTTCTTCACTATAATGATAATCTTCGCCGTCCATTTTGTTGTTTTTCTTAGTCCATTTTTCGCGAAGTTTGCCGCTTTGGTAGTAGTTTTTTTGCTCACCTTCTTCGATGAAAGTGATTGTGCCATTGGCTGTTTCTATTCTTGAATAAAATCCTTCACCTTGTAACTTGCCGTTGATATAGTAGTCTTGATATGGTTTTAATCCTATTTTGGATTTATCTTTTGCGTTGTACAGACGGTAATATTCAGCATTCGAAGCATTTTGGATAATGTTCCAATTTTTGTCGAAATATACTTTGTCGGCTAATTCCTGCGCCGTGCAAGGTTCAACAGCCAATATTATTATGGCAATGATGATTAAATTAATGTTTTTCATAGCAGAGTTTTTTTTGATATTAGTATTATTTATTGTGGCAATCCATCCTTAAATTTTGTTTTTAAAATGGTTTTGCCTGTGGTTGGATTGCTGTATGTAATTTCTTCGATGAGAGATTTTTTGATTTTATAAATGGCGGTGACATCAAAGCCGTCAAGTTTTTCGTGATTTGTAAATTTTCCCGAAAAAGGCAGTTCGTTGAGGGTATAAAATAACCACGGAATGTTTTGACCATTTTTATTAACAATGTAATAAAGATTTTGTCCGTAATAGGTATATTTCCAAATGCCTGTTTCTTTGTTGTAGGTATATTCTCCGTTGATAATTTCACGGTTTTGATGGTCGTAGATGAGAACTTTGCCGTTTTTCTCCATCTTTATGCCGTTGCCGAATACAGATTTGAATGGTTTTGTAAGCACACTGTCGGGATGGATATCATAATACCGCATTGTGATTATGTGGCTGATGTCAGGGTTGTCTTTTTCGGTGTAATACAATATTTCTCTACCTGTAAAAGAGTAAGATCCTTTGCTTGTAAGGGTAAATTCTGACAATACTCTGCCATCTTTGTACATTGCTTGCTGTTGCATATAACCATTTTTTAAATTCTGATGCCATAAATATTTTGCCGTCAGAATCCAACCAAACTTGTCTACCGTCTAATTTTCCGTCTTTGTAATTGTTTGTAACCCGTTTCTTGTTTGTTGAATATGAATACATCTCACAAACTCCATCTAATTTACCGTTTTTGTAATTACTATAATATTTGACATCTTGATCTATATCTATTTCTGTCCATCGTCCATCGCGTTGATTGTTGTAAAAATTGCCTTCGGCTATGATATTGCCATTGTTGTCGTGTTGTTCATAGTGTCCGTTGAGTTCATCGTATGAGTAATTGCAAATGTAATCTATTGAATCTTTGATTATTACATTTGAAGTTAAAGATGGAGTAAAACTGTTTAGGGCAATATCCTTTTTATATTTTATATATTTGCCGTGCAATTTGCCCCAATGGTAGTTGGCAATACAGTCTATGTGATTGTTTATGTAGTAATATTTCCATACTCCTTCTTTTTCGTCGTCAACATATTTTCCTTCGGCTGCGGGTTGCATTAACTTGTTCTTGTAATGCCAATAACCGCTCTTTTTGCCGTTGGTATAATATCCGTCAACGAGCACAAATAAATCATTATCGTCAAAAAAATTACCCATATCGAGAAGTCCTCCTTTTACTTGATAACTGCCATCGCGTTTTCCATAATTGTAGTTGCAGTAAACAATTGAGTCGCTACCGAAAGACCATTCTTTGGCAGCACCGTGGAGCATTCCGTTGCTATAATTTGAAAACATTATGGTTATCCACTTGCCGTCGAGCAGATATTGCATTTGCCAAAGCCCTTCACGCTCGTCGTTGAGATAATTTCCCGTTTGTTTTAAAAACAACTCGCCATTGTTGAACTTATAGCCTATGAATTGTCCGTTTCTTTCTCCGTTTTTATAATAACATTCATTGTCTTTTATTCCTTCTTCGTTGTATTCCGTTACGAGACCGTTTTTTTCGTTATTTAACAAAGTGCCAGTAATTTTCGGATTTCCATTTTCATAATAAAAGTTGTATGGCCCATTACCATTGCCATTGACATAAGTTATTACACTTTCGAGACTCCCATCTTCATAATAGGAATACCCTTTGCCATTGCGTTTGCCGTCTTTTAGCGTGTAACGCTCTTTTACTGTGGACGTTCCATAATAATATGTAACTTTTTCGCCATTGTCAACGTCGTAAATGCCACCCTTGCGAACAAGACTTATTAGATATGTTACCACTGTACCTCCTCCGTATGCTCGTTCTTGGGTGGTGGTTTCGATTTCAAGAATAAATGAAGAATTGCTATAAGTTGTTGTTATGTAGTTGTCGTGAATCTGATTGTCAATCTGTTTATAACCGTTGGCAGATAATGCCGCTTTAATTGCCTTGTATGCATTGTCGGTGGGTTGGTACATTACTTGCTCCACGCGATTATTGTATGTGTAAAAATGAAACCAAGCCGAAGCCCGATCCTCGTTCCAGGAATTTTTACCGTGGGCGTAGGTTATGGTAGAATATTCGTAGGTGTTGCCACGTTTTGAATCGTGATATTCCCAACCTTTGCGGGTGAGAGTATTTGACCCTGTTTCCCAATCCGACAGTCTGCATAGGTTTTGCAACTCTGCCAATGTCAGGTTTTGGGCAGAAATGGGGAAGGTAGATATTATTAATAATATGGATAATAGGTGTTTCATTGGGAGGTGATTATTTTCGAGAAAGGGTTATTGATGATGATGCCTTAGTACCACCCAATTGGGTATCAGAAGTAAATGTAGAGAATTTCAATTCAAATGTATTATTGGCGTATATTGTAGTGATGTTGCTATTGTCTATTTCGCTGTTGATGCGTTTGTAGCCATTGGCTGCCAATGAGTTTTTAATTGTGTTCATTGCTGCATTTGGTCCATTATAATATACACGTTCTACGTGTCCGTCATCATCGATAAATAGGCGAGCCCACCCCGATGCGTAATCACCGTTCCAATCACTTAAATCGTATGCAAAAGAAATAATAGCATAATGTGATTCGTCTCCTTTGACAGATCCGTAAAATTCCCATCCTTTGCGGGTGAGAATATCATTGCCCGTCTGCCAGTTAGAAAGTTTACAAATGTTTTGCAATTCTGCCAAAGAAAGTGTTTGCGCCGTGGCAGAAAATGTTATAAATAACAATAACAAGGTTAAAATTTTAGTTTTCATAATGTTAGTATTATTAGTATAATTAGAGTAATTGTTTGTTAGTAAATATACGTCCATTTTCGCTCCACGTTTTCAAATTTCAGTATCAGGATTTTGGACATTCTGTAACATATTTTTCGACATATTGTCTAACGATTTTAGACACTTGCCCTCATCTATCAGATTTGCAATATCTTGAAAGAAGTTGTGCTCCAATACATGCGAAATCTTTATCAACATTTCAACGTCGATGTTTTCGCGGTTGAAGATGTTGTAAACATTTGCACGGTTGCAGTTTAGTTCCGAGGCGAGCCACATTGCGCGGCGGCCTTGACGGTCGAATTCCGTTTTAATAAGGTGTCCTATGTGTATTCCCATTTCTTGGCGTTTTAAAATTTTACCATTAGTGAAGGAATCTTTAAAAAGGTTACACCATTTGCGATTATTTTTTTGCACTTATAAAAATCAGCCGATGCTTTTTCTCTGTTTTTTTTTATATTTGCTGCAAAATTAAAACTTGACGATTATGCGCGAATTCAACACTACGGGAACTTGCTATCCTCAACTGCATTATATGGTGGACATCTCCAAACGCCTCGACGACATCGAAAATAAAGTTGCCAAAGGGGAATATATCACCATCAATCGTGGTCGCCAGTACGGAAAGACTACTACACTTTATCACTTGGCGCAGCGTCTTAGCAAAGAGTACGTGGTTTTTTCGATAAGTTTTGAACAAATGGGCAATACCGAGTTTGCTACGGAAGACACACTAACGTATTATTTTTTAGACAGATTGCGGCTAAAATTAAGAACCGTAAGCAATTTAAACGATTATGTAAAAGACGCTATAACATCCATTGTAGAAAAATATTCGGCACAAAAAGAAATCAATTTTTCGTTGCTCGATGAGTTTATTCCCAATCTTTGCGAAAAATCTGATAAACCGGTTGTACTCATAATCGACGAAGTGGACAGTGCAAGCAATTTTGAATCGTTTATCAAATTGCTTAGATTATTGCGCGACAAATATCTCAACCGCATGGATGTGCCAACTTTTCAATCCGTTATCCTTGCCGGTGTTTATGATGTAAAAAACCTCAAACTCAAAGTTCGCCCTGATAGCGACCATCAATATAATTCGCCGTGGAATATTGCTGTGCCTTTCGACGAGGATATGGCACTCCAAAAAGACGGAATCGAACAAATGCTCCAAGATTACGAAAACGACCATAAAACCGGTATGGACGTATCTGAAATGGCACAGTTGGTTTGGGATTATTCGTCGGGTTATCCGTTTTTTGTGTCGAGGTTGTGTCAATTAATTGATACAAAGCATTTTGAATGGAATTATAATGGTTTCTTGATGGCAGAAAAATATTTGCTCAACGAGAAAAACACCTTCTTTGACGATTTGGCTAAAAAGTTGGAAGATTTTCCAAAAATGAAGCAACTTCTTAAAGATATTCTTTACAATGGTTATGAAGAAAGTTTCAATACCTACTACAAACATATTGAGATTGCGGCGATGTTCAACTATATCAAGAATGTTAACGGCAAGGTAATGATTTTCAATAGGATAATCGAAACTTGGATGTACAATCTCTTTATGGTGGAGGAGGCTATTGAAAACCGTCTTTACAAAGAAGGTCAGATAGACCGCAGTCAGTTTATCGAAGGCAACGTTCTCAAAATGGACAAAGTTATCGAAAAATTTGCGCAACATTTTAATGATATTTACGGCGACAAAGGCGACAAGTTTTGCGAGGACGAAGGACGTCGTTATTTTATGCTCTACATCAAGCCAATTATCAACGGCACAGGCAATTACTATATCGAAGCCCAAACCCGCGACCTCAGCCGTACCGATATGATTATCGACTATTTAGGTAAGCAATACATCATAGAAATGAAGATTTGGCGCGGCAACGCTTACAACGAACGTGGCGAACATCAACTTACAGAATATCTTGATTATTACCACGTTAACAAAGGCTATATGCTGAGTTTTAATTTTAACAAAAACAAGGTTTCGGGTGTTAAGACATTGAAATTTGGCAATAAAGAGATTGTGGAGGCGGTGGTATAATATTGTTATTTATCGGCACTATGAAAACCAACAACGAATTGATTGTTAGCGAATTTGTAAACAAAAACAAGGAGAAGACTATTCGTTATCTCTTGAAATCTTTCTCGTGTCTAAAATATCACGATTGCGAGGATATTTTTCAGGATTCGCTCTTGGTGTTTTATAATAAACTCGTTAATGGCGAACTTGATAATATTAAATCTTCGCTTTACACGTTTTTTGTGGGAATCTGCCGCAACAAGGCGCACGAATTTAGCCGCAAAATCTATAAAACCGACTATTTGGAAGATGGTTTTGTATGTGGTGCGTTTTCGCAAGAAAAACTCGAAGCCATTCTCAATCTCGACAACGAAAATCCCGACATCGAAAATGCTAAGTCGCAGGCAGTTGACACTATTATCAACGACCTTCCCGATACCTGCGCAAAGGTGTTTTGGGGATATTTTCGCGATGGATTTTCGCTTAAAACTTTGGCGGCGATGTACGGCAAAACCGAAACTGCCATTAAGGTTACAAAATTCCGCTGCTCCGAAAAATTTAAAAACCGCTACCACGAGGTGTTAAACAAAATTTTAAACAAGGTGCTATGAATCAAGAAATCAACGATATACCACAAGAATTATTAGATAACGACGAAGATTTGGTAAAATTTCTTCGCGGCGAACTTTCCAAAGACGATGAGGCGGCTTTTTTGCAAAAACTCCAACAAAATCCCGACCTCAAAGCACGCGCCGTTGCTGTTGCACGATTAATCAAAGGTCTTGAACGCAAGGGAGTTGAAACCGACGAGCAACTTAAATCGTCGTTCAAAAAACTTTCGCCCGATGATTTCAAACCTAAAACCATCAACATCAAGCGTATTATTACGTGGGTGGTTTCTGCCGCCGCCGTGTTGGTTTTGGTGTTTGGGCTGAGGATGTTTTATGTAAATTCGCATTACGATAAACTCGCTGCTGAATATGAGAGCGTTTTTAATTATTCTGACTTATCACGTGGCAGCGATGATGATATTGAAAACAAGGTTAAAGCATTATCCGATAATGTTTTGCAGGGTAAAGATTTAGAATCTACAATCAATAGTCTCGCCGAAATATTTGCAAAATCACAGTCGGAAACGTTCAACGAATGTACCAACTATTTTGCTACTTCGGGGTGGTATCTTTCGCTTGCGCATCTCAAAAAACACGACCCCGAAAAAGCAAAATCGGTGCTAACAATACTTGCTGCCAACTCTGAGGATTATCCCGCAGTAGCAGTCAAAGCTAAGGAATTGTTAGAAAAATTATAAACCTACGCCCAAACGCCTCCTTCTATCGGTGCGTTTTCGATAGTCTCGTACAAGAGTTTCATAAAACGCTGGGTAGAAGCAATTTCGATTTTTTCGGTGGGAGTGTGCACGTTGAAAGTGTTGGGACCTATCGACACTGCGTCTAAATCAGGATATTTGTCGATGATGATGCCACATTCCACTCCTGCGTGAATGGCGGTTACTTCGGGTTTTGAGCCAAAAAGTTTTTTATAAATTCCAAGCATAAGGTCAACGATTTCGCTCTGTGGATTGGGCTGCCATCCCGGGTATCTGCCCGAAAAACTGATTTCCGCTCCGCAATAATCGGTCATACACCTTATTATATTACACAAATAATCCATCTGCGACGATGACGAACTGCGCAACAGATTGTCCATCACAAATTTTCTGCCATCGGTGCTTACAATTGCAAGATTGTTTGATGATTCTACCAATCCGGGCATATCTGCGCTAAGGGCAAAAACGCCTGATATTAAGTTGTTTCCGAGGAAAAGAATCGTTTTTGCGCTTTCGTCGGCAATACACTCAGCGGGAACGTCGGTTTTTGAGATTAAAACTTTGCCGTCGGGGTCTGATTTGCCGTATTCTGTTTTTATTATATTGTTGAAATCCTCGGCAAAAGATTCAAAAGCCGCTGATTGATTGTTGTTTACAAGAATTACAGCCTTGCTCGACCGTGGAATTGCATTGCGCATATTGCCGCCTTCTACTTTGGCAATTTTAATGTCAAATTTCTGCTTAGCCTCCCACAACATCCTGAACATCAGTTTAATAGCATTAGGACGGTTTTTGTGAATGTCGCAACCAGAATGTCCGCCGAGAAAACCTTCAACATTAACATTGTAAGCCGCATATCCATTCGGGGTGGGAGAGTGGCTGATGGCGGTTTCGATATGCACATTTACGCCGCCTGCGCATCCAATGTAAAAAATATTATCCTCCTCGCTGTCGAGGTTGAGCATAATTTTGCTTTTAAAAATACCGGGTTGAAGTCCGTTTGCACCGGTCATACCTGTTTCCTCGTCGATGGTGATAAGAGCCTCTAATGGTCCGTGTTTCAGTGCGTTATCTTCCATAATAGCCATAATAGCAGCCACGCCAATGCCGTCGTCGCCACCAAGAGTGGTATGGTTCGCCGACACAAATCCGCCCGAAACAATGGTTTCAATGGGGTCGGTGATGAAATTATGGTTAGAACAGTCGTCTTTTTGCGGCACCATATCGCAGTGAGCCTGCAAGAGTATGCCCTTGCGGTTGCTCATCTCTATCGATGAAGCCTTTTTCTTAAAAACAACATTGCCCACAGGGTCGATGAAAGCCTCGTCGCAATGTTTTTTTCCAAATTCCAAAAGAAATTTTGTAACCTTCTCCTCGTGTTTCGATGGACGGGGAATGAGCGTAAGTTCCCGAAAATTACGCCAAAGCGCCTTGGGTTCTAAGTCTAAGATATTTTCGTTCATTTTTAATTCTATCGTTTAAGTTTTTTTAACGTGCAAATATAGCAAACCCGAAACTATTTTCAGCGTATAGAGAAAAAAAGTATTACATTTGCGCAAAAATATTCTAACCAAGAAATGTTATTTACGGAAAATACGTCCGACGAAGAACTTGTGAGGCAGTTTGCTGACGAGGCCAACCGCGAATCCATTTTCCGTATAATAATGAAAAGGTACGGTGCAAAACTCTATGCCCACGTGCGTTCGTTTTTTGTAACCCACGAGGAGGCAGATGATATTGTTCAAAATACCTTTGTAAAGGCTTGGAGGTCGTTGCCGAGGTTTAGGGCAGAGGCTTCGCTTTACACTTGGCTCTACAAAATATCTACAAACGAGACACTTACGTTTATTCGCAATCGTAAAAACAAAGCCACAGTTTCGCTCGATGATGATGACCAATATCTTCAACTGCCATCGGTAGAAACCGGCACACACCGTTCGGGCGAATACATTGCCGCTAAACTTAAAGCCGCCATTGAGCAATTGCCCGAAAAACAGCGTATTGTCTTCAATATGAAATACTTTGAGGAGATGAAATACGAAGAAATGTCAGAAATTCTCGGCACGTCGGTGGGTGCGTTAAAGGCATCGTACCACTTTGCCGCAAAAAAAATTGAAAACTATTTAGAAAACGATTAAACCAAAATAAATTATAATAGTCAAAGCATTACAAAACAACTATTAGCATTATGAAATTAGACGACTACAAAGGCAAATTCAACTTCAACCCGCCCGAGGGATATTTCGACACCTTCGCCGACAGGGTTATGGAGCGTATTGCGCAAGAAGACAAGCGCAAGAGTGCAAGTCGTGGACGTATTTTGAAATTAGCCGCTTGGATTACATCTGCCGCCGCCGTTATTTTGGCAGGTATTTTTATTTTTAAAGAACAACAACCAGCACCCGTTCACGAAAACGTAACTTACGAAGATTACGCTACTTACTCGCTTATCGAGTCGAGCAGCACTTACTCGCTTTGCGACTATTTTTACGACAACTCCACTGCGCAGGAGGTTACATATTCTGCCTCAGAGTTTGCCGATTACGGATTCCGCCTCACAGGCGATATGATTATAGAAGAATATTAATACAATAATTATGAACTGCCTAAGATACATATTGTTTTCGTTAATGATGTTGGCCACCGCGCAGACTTTTGCCCAAAACACCGACACCACCAACACTTGGGAGCAACGCAAAAAACAGTACAAAGCCGACAAAATAGCGTATATATCTGCCGCAATGAATTTTACAGTAGAAGACGCTCAAAAATTCTGGCCATTGTACAACAAATACGACGCAAAATACGACCAAGTATTCTGCCAACGCCGCCACGCCTACAACGGACGCACTCTTGAACAGATGAACGACGCCGAATGTGCCGCCGCTATGGACAAACTCGGCGAACTTGATATGCTTGAAATGCAAATCCACCGCGATTACGAAAAAGAACTCCGTCAGTTGTTTCCTGCCAAGTTTGTGCTCAGATATTTTACCGCCGAAAGCGACTTTAAACGCAAAGCCGTCAACCGTCAGAAATATCATGGGCAGATTGGAACGGAATACAAAAAGAATTAATTTTATGATTAATTTATTATAAAGGCATATACATTTCGCAAAATTTGTTATACCTTTGCAAAAAAATTAAGCAAGATGTTTTCGCTGTTGAAATATAGGACCGACTTCGAGATATACTCGAAAATGAGCGCTGAGGAGTTCGCCGACCTTCTCTTCAAGCGCCTTCGTCCCGAATTTGAAGACGCTTATATGAACGACCGTTGGCGTCACAACAACGAATACAGATTCAAAGGCACTTTCATGCGCTTTGTTTGGAATGGATTCAATCGTTTCAACGGCGTGTTAGGCGGAAGACTTTTGGTAGAAAAAAATCAAGGACTCATCACCGTGCACAGCGAAATCCGTTTTACCGAAATTTTTATTCTGTGTGCCATTTTCAGCATCATTCCTTTGATGGATTTTTGGGGCGAACCGTCGCGCCGCATCCTTTGCGCCATCATTATCTGGCTTGTATATATCGCTAATTTTATTATATCATTCGTACGAATCAACCGCTTTTACAAAAACGAAGTAAAAGAAACTTTCTTAAACAACGACGAGTCAGTAGGGAAGAAACTACTGTAATGCAAACAGCCCAAATCAACAAACCTTAACTCACAGTTCCTTATGTTTAAAGTTCTAAAATTGAAATCTTATGTTAAAAAAAGTACTGCTTGCTATCAGTTTGTTGACGGTCTTGATCGGTACAACCCAGGCCCAAATCATTCGCGACACCCGTTGGGATGCCGAAGTGTTTAATAGAGCAAATACCGCCAAGGATGTCAGTTATCTTTCTGACGATGAAAAGTCGGTAATTTGCCTTTGCAACCTTGCACGCTTAAACGGTAAACTATTTGCCAACACCTATTTGCGTGATTATGTTGAAGAAAAATCTATCAAATCTGAATATGTTCAGACTTTGATCAACGACCTTCAAAATGTGCATGATCTTCCTATGCTCATTCCCGACCTAGGACTCTGCACTGCGGCCGCCAATCACGCTACTGACATTGGCAACACTGGACGCACAGGTCACCAATCTTCCGACGGTCGCGACCTTATCAAGCGTTTTGAAAAATATTTTGCCAACGGCACAGTTTCTGAAAATTGCTCCTATGGTAAATCTGCTCCTCTTGACATTGTTATGCAACTGCTCATCGACGATGGCGTTGAGAGTCTCGGTCACCGCAATGTGATGCTTTCTGAACAGTTTGGAGCAGTAGGCGTATCAATTGCAAAGCACTCTGTATTTAATTACAACTGTGTATTAGACTTTTACGATTCTTTCTTATAGTTTTAAATATTAAACAACGGCGTAATATCAAGATTTATGAACCAGTGTTTGCATCAACTCCGACAGGCTATTTCTGCTACTGGTGTCGACGCGTACATTATTTTTAATACCGACCCGCACTCTTGCGAATATGTTCCAGATGATTTTTTGGTGATTAGGCATCTGTGCGGTTTTACAGGCGACAATGCCACAGTGGTAGTAACGCAGACCTTTGCTGGCCTTTGGACCGATTCTCGTTTTTATATTTCTGGAAACGAGGAACTTAAAGATTCCGGCATAACACTTATGAAGTCTACTGAATCTACCTTTTTGTCGTGGCTTAGGTCAAATTTAAAAGAAGGTGCAGTAGTGGCATTTGACGGACGTTGCACCACAGCATCGGTATATTTCGACATCAAAAAGAAACTTGCCCCGCTCAATGTTGTGCTCAACAGTAAACTTGATCTTGCACCGTCGTTTTGGATAGATCGTCCAAAAGGTATTGTATCTAAGGTATATGCCATTGATGTTGAATACGCAGGATTGTCGGCTAAGGAAAAAATTGAATTGCTTGTGCCTAAGATTAAGGACGAAAGTGCGACAAAACTTTTAACATCCGACCTTGCAGAAATTGCGTGGATACTTAACCTTAGAGCATCAGATATAAGTTACTGCCCTGTTTTTAAGGCTTTTATGATTGTCGGTTGTGATGGTTCCGTTGTATTATTCACCGATAATAGCCGATTTGATAAAAATATTTCCAACTATCTTGCTGACCTTGGTGTAGTTGTTTGCGACTATGATTTGATTTACACTGCATTGTCGGGACTATCTGCTGAAACCTCTGTTTTGGTGGATGTTAATTCTGCAAGCGCCGAACTTTATTTGTCGATAAATCCTCAGTGCAAAATTATAGAGCGCCGTAGTCCTATTCAGTTGATGAAAGCGTGCAAAAACGAAACCGAACTTGCCAATATCCGCAAAACTATGGTGGTAGACGGTGTGGCAATGGAGAAGTTTTTTTATTGGCTCGAAACTCAGTTGGCTAATTCCAAGCCTGTCACCGAATTGGATGCTGCTGCCAAACTTTTGGAATATCGTCAACAAGGCGAAAACTTTATTTCCGAAAGTTTCGAGTGTATTTCTGCATTCAACCAACATTCGGCAATGCCGCATTTTGCTCCTGATAAAAACAATAATTTATTATTAGAAAAAGACGGCGTTTACCTTGTGGATTCAGGAGGTCAATATTTTACTGGCACAACCGATTTAACAAGGGTGATTCCCACAGGAAATATGACTGACGATTTTGTAACTGATTATACTCTTGTGCTTAAAGCAATGGTAAACATTTCGATGGCACTTTTCCCCGAAAAGACTTGTGGTTCGGCTATCGACGCCATTGGCAGAGTACATTTGTGGAAACATGGAAAAGATTTTGGCCATGGCACTGGACACGGTGTTGGATTCTGCCTCAATGTGCACGAAGGTCCAGTTTCGATAAGTCCGGGTGCTACAAGGTCAAAACTGCAAAGTGGAATGGTAACATCCAATGAACCAGGTCTTTATATCGAAGGTAAGTATGGTATCAGAATCGAAAATCTTTTGGCGGTAAAACATTCTGATTTTGAGGGCTTTAATAATTTTGAAACACTTACCCTCTGTCATATCGACACGCGACCTGTGCGCATGGAATTGCTTAGCGAAGAAGAACTGAACTTTATAAATGATTATAACAAATGTGTTTTTGATACTCTTTCGCCTTTTTTGACTGATGACGAAAAATCATATTTAAAATGCCGAACTTCCAAAATTTAGAGTAAAAAAATTGTAATAAAAAAAATTTTGCAGTATATTGCGCCCGTAATTTTTACTAACTATTATATGGAAAGCTCATCTAAAAAAGTCTTGGTAGTAGAAGACAACGAATACAACATGTTGTATCTTGTTGAGGTAATGACAATGTATCCTCTAACGCTTTTAACAGCCTCCAACGGGCACGAGGCAATAGATAAGGCACGCGAACACAAACCAGATCTTGTGCTAATGGATGTTAAGATGCCCGAGTTGAGTGGCTATGAGGCAGCTAAGGAGATACGCACATTTCTGCCCAATGTTGTAATTATAGCTCAAACAGCATATATGCTGGATTCAGAGACAGAAAATGGAGAGAATCCCTTCAACGATTATCTGATAAAACCCATAAATAAGGATCAGATTTCGCGAATAGTAGAGCGTTATCTTCAAAATTAGATTAATGATAAATTTGGTTAAGTGATATTCGAATATTTATTTATAATCACTTATCAAACAAATACTTATTTTAGTTTAATTTGATCATTGAAATTTTTTTTGTTTTTTTTTGAAAAAAAACATCAAAATGTTTGCATAATTAAAATTTAAGTAATAGTTTTGCAACAAAGAATCTGATACAGGTTTTTTTATAAAAAGTGAGTGTTATAATTTTTTTGAGTTAATAGTTTGATTTTAGGTTGTTATTTGTATCTGGAGTGTTGCAGTGATTGCAACACTCCTTTTTAACCAAAATCGAACGAAATTGAAGAAGGAAATAATTTATTTTTCATAGTTTTGTTAGGTTAATTAGTTTGTTTTAGGTTAATTTTTGGTTTTAAAGAGAGTTCTCGTTCGGAGCTCTCTTTTTTTTGTTTTTTAATAAAATTATAGTAGCATTTGAGTAGAATTTAAAAAGATTTTTTTAAATTTGCAAATTGACTATTTATAAAAATGAAGAGTATATTAATATTGCGCCACGCCAATTCTGATTGGTCTAACGACAATGTCGATGACAAAGAGCGTGTTCTCGACAGCCGCGGAGTAGACCAAGCCAAAAAGACAGCGAAGATGATGCTTCAGCAGAAGTTGAAGTATGATACTATTATCTCGTCACCTGCCACAAGAGCTTTGCAAACTGCCACTATTATTAAAAAAGAGACAGCCTTTACCAAAGATATCATGGTTGAAGAGTGTTTTTATTTTTCCGACTTGCGACGTATTATTGCTGTGTTGCGACGTCTCAATCCCGATGTGGAGAATGTGCTTATAGTTGGTCACAACCCGCTATGGAGCAATTTGGTGCTCTATCTTACCGACACTCGCATTTCGATGGATACCGGCAGTTTGGCTGTTGTGTCAGCTGATTTTAAATCGTGGGAGCAATTCGACTCTTCAAAGTTTTCGCTCAATAGTTATTTTAATCCAAAAGAGTTAAAAAAATGAGACACCTTTATATATTAGTGCTTTTTTCAGTTGCTATTTTTTTTATTGGCTGTGGCGGAGAACCCAATACTTCCGACAATTCAAACCAACAATCTGTTGTAAATAATCCGAGTTCAAAACCCAAATCACATTTTAGTCTTGAATTGATTCCTCAAAAGGTTGACCCTGAGGGAGTTGTTGGAGAAATGTATGATTTGAAGGTTGTTTCCGACACCTCGTTTGTGCCTGATTCTGTTAGGTTTCTTATTGACGGGCGCGAGGCTGCTGCTTATTCCAGCAACTCTGTATTCACTCTCGATACACGCAATCTTAGGGTAGGAGGAGTGCGACTTTCGGCAGAAGCTGTTTATGGTGGCAACATCGAATATCTTTCGGCTTCGCTTACTTTAAAATCTGATATTAATCCTGAACGTTTGAAATACAAAGTTGTGAAACGTTTTCCGCACGACCGTGGAGCTTATACACAAGGTTTGGTGTTCAACAACGGTGTTTTATACGAATCCACAGGTCTTTACGGCAGGTCTACTCTCCGCAAGGTGGATATCAAAACTGGCGACATTCTTCAGAGTTCGTTGCTCACCGACGTATATTTTGGGGAGGGACTTGCGATTGATGGCGACCGTTTGATACAGATTACTTGGAAAAATCACAAGGGATTTGTTTATAATAAAAACACATTTGCCGTAACGCAGGAGTTTGATATTGCCACCGAAGGCTGGGGTCTGGTACTTCACAACGACACTCTTATTCTTACCGACGGCTCCGAAAATCTCTATTTCTTGGATAAATATTCGTTTGTAACTCTCAAGATAGCTCAAGTTTACGACAATCAAGGTCCCGTTAAGAATCTCAACGAGTTGGAAATTGTTGACGGTTTGCTCTATGCCAATATTTATCAGAGCGACTTGGTGGCTGTTATAGATATTACTACTGGTAAGGTATTGAAATACATCAACTTTAGTGGTCTTTTGCCATCGAATCTGTATCAAGACGATACCGATGTGTTGAATGGAATAGCCTACGACCCTAGCGAACGACGTTTGTATGTTACCGGTAAAAACTGGCCACAGTTATTTGAGGTGGAATTGCAATAGCCCCATTGCATAGACAGTCTTCCTCCTTTACAATTTACTAATTTTTGATGTAAGTTGTTGAATTAAACACAGCTATAAGGTTTTCGTCTTGATCGGCAATGCGGACCTCGTATCCAGCTACGGTGCGGCGACGGTACACTTCGGCAGCTTTTGCGATTAAAACACCGCTTTTTGCAGCCTTAATAAAACTAATGTTGCAAGAGAGCGCCACAGCTGGAACTCCATAAGAGTTGGAAGCAGCAGCAGCGGCAAGGTCGGCAAGGGTAAAAATGGCTCCGCCCTGTACTGTGCCTAATCCATTGAGATGCTGCTCATTAATAATCATTTTAGCTGTTGCAGTGCCAGTAGAAACGTCTTCGAGGGTTATGCCGTTGACTGTTGCAAAACGGTCGTTGCCTATTAGTTGCTTGGTTTTTTCTATCAAATTTTCCATATATATATATAAGGTGTAAATTTTATTTGCTGTAAAGGTAAAAATAATTCAAAAAAAAACTTTGCTGTGAATAAAAAAAAAACTATATTTGCGACCGCAAAAAAATGCGTTATTTGTAATTAAGATTAAATAAAAATTCAAAATAAACGAAGAACAAATGCAAAACAAAGGAGTAATAAGGTTATTAGCAATTCTCTTAGCCTTAGCGAGTTTGTATCAGCTTTCATTCTCTTGGGTTACCTCACGCGTAAGAGGCAAAGCCGTAGAATACGCCCAAGGTGACGAGCAGAAGGAAGCGAAATACTTAGACTCTATTGGAAGTAAAGAAGTGTACAATTTTTGTTGGATTAGGAAGTACACTTACAAAGAATGTCTCGAACGCGAGCTGAATTTTGGTCTTGACCTCAAGGGTGGTATGAACGTTATCCTTGAGATTTCTGTTCCCGATGTAGTTGTAGCATTATCTAACAACAATCAGGATCCTGCATTCCTCAACGCTTTGAAAAAAGCAAAGGAATACCAGAAAAGTAGCCAGGATGATTTCATCACACTTTTTGGCAAGGCGTTCGAAGAGTTGAATCCTAACGACAAACTCGCTGCAATTTTTACAACTGAATCATTGAAGGGAAGAGTTAATTTTAACTCTACCAATGCTGAGGTTATCGACGTGCTCAAAGAAGAGAGCATTGCAGCTATCGACAACTGTTTTATGGTGCTCTCTACCCGTATCGACCGTCTCGGTGTGGTTCAGCCTAATATTCAGCGCATTAGCGGTCAAACAGGACGTATCCTCGTTGAGCTTCCTGGTATCAAAGATCCTGAACGTGTGAAAAAAATGCTTCAAGGAACAGCTAACCTCGAATTCTGGAAAACATACGATGTTACAGAGATTTGGAACTATTTGACTGCCGCTGATGTCAAGTTGAAATCTTTGGTTGACGCTGGTTTGAATATCGATAATCCTGAGGCTCCTATTGTTACGGATACTGTTACTGCCAATAGTGAGTTGATTGTTGATGCTCAAACTTCTGAGCTCGATACTACCAAATCACTTTTGGATTTGAGCGACACAACTCTTTTGACATCTACCGACACTTTGAAAGTGGATCAGGCTAATATGACCAGGGATCAGATTGAAAAACAGCATCCTCTTTTTGCTGTGCTCAATCCTAAAACCGACCAGACTGGTAATATTATCGAAGGCGCGGCTGTAGGTTTTGCTCATTATGCCGACACTGCCAAAGTTAACAAATACTTGGCGTTGCCACAATTAGCAGAAATCTTCCCCCGCGATTTGAAATTCCTCTGGTGTGTTAAACCCGCTGAATGGGACAAAACTGGCAAGTACTTTGAGCTTGTTGCTATCCGCACCGACCGTGGTAATCCCTGCTTAACTGGTGAGGTTATCACAAACGCTCGTGAAGAGTTTGACGATCGTACTGCTTCGGCTCAGGTTTCTATGACTATGAATGGTCAGGGCGCTAAAGAATGGGCACGCATCACCAAAGACAATATTAAACGTCAGATTGCTGTCGTACTCGATAATTTGGTTTACTCGTTCCCCACAGTGCAGAACGAAATCACTGGCGGTAACTCGCAGATTACTGGTAACTTTACCGTTGCCGAGGCAAAAGACTTGGCTACTATCTTGAAGTCTGGTAAATTGCCTGCTCCCGCTAAGATTATCGAGGAAGAAATCGTTGGACCTTCACTTGGTCAGGCTACTATCAACCAAGGTATGTGGTCGTTTATCGGTGCTTTCTTGGTTATCATCCTCTATATGATTGTTTATTACCGCAGAGCAGGTTTTGCAGCAGCATTGGCATTGATCTGCAACATATTCTTCTTGTTCGGTGTACTTGCTTCGTTGGGTGCTGTTCTTACACTCCCCGGTATCGCAGGTATCGTCCTCACAATGGGTATGGCGGTTGACGCTAATGTGATTATATTCGAGCGTATCCGTGAGGAACTTCACGTAGGTAAAGGTTTGAAACTTGCTGTTAAAGATGGTTATTCAAACTCTTACTCTGCAATCATCGACGGTAACGTTACAACTATCCTTACTGGTATCATCCTTTACATCTTTGGTCACGGTCCTATTCAAGGTTTTGCCACCACATTGGTAATCGGTATCCTTACCACCTTGTTCTCGGCTCTGTTTATCACAAGATTAATTTTCACATTCTTCTTGGATAAAGATAAGAATATTACATTCTGGAGCAAGTGGAACGAGTTTGCTATGAAAAATACTCATTTCGACTTTATCGGCGGACGTAAGAAATACTATATGATTTCAGGTATCATAATTCTTGCTGGTATTATTTCAATGGCAACCAAAGGTTTCGACAAGGGCGTAGACTTCCTCGGAGGTCGTACCTACGTTGTTAAATTCGACCAATCGGTAACCACAAACCAGATTTCTTCGGCACTTACTGAGGAATTTGGCTCTGCTCCGTTGGTTAAGACTTTCGGTAGCGACAATCAGGTTAAAATTATTACCAAGTATCGTATCGACGACGAAGGCGAAAATGTTGACTCTGAAATTGAGGCTCAACTTTATACCAAACTCTTACCGTATTTCAAGAATCCTTCGGTAACCAAAGAACAATTCCTCCAAGGATTTATTCTTGATGCTAACGGCAATCCGCAGTTGTCGAACGACACCAGCAAAGAAACTTATGGTTTCCAGAGTTCGTCGAAAGTTGGTCCTACCATTGCTGACGATATTATGTACTCGGCTATTTTGGCTATTGCATTCGCCTTGATAGTAATGTTTATCTACATATTTATCCGTTTCCACAAGGGCTCTTACGGTATCAGTGCTACATGTGCGTTGATTCACGACGTATTGTTTGTGCTCGGTATCTACTCGCTGTTTAGCAGCATTATGCCTTTCTCAATGGAAATCGACCAGTCGTTTATAGCAGCCATCCTTACAATCGTGGGTTACTCTATCAACGATACAGTGGTTGTGTTCGACCGTATCCGTGAGTTCGTTGGCTTGCATCCCAAAACCGACCTCAAAACCAATATGAACGATGCTATCAACTCTACATTGAGCCGTACAATCAACACCTCTCTTACTACAATATTCGTATTGTTGGTAATCTTTATCTTCGGTGGTGAGGTAATACGTGGATTTGTATTTGCATTGTTGCTCGGTACTATCGTAGGTACTTACTCTTCGGTATTTATTGCTTCACCTGTGGCTTTCGACATTATGAACCGCAAAAGTGGAAAAGAACTTCCCGAGAAAAAGTAATCAACATTAATTGATATTTAAAACGTCCGGCAGTTTTGTCGGACGTTTTTTTTATTATTTTTGCGTTGTTAAACAATATTGTATGATAGTTTTAGAAAACATAAAAAAGAGTTTTGGGTCGCTGCCGGTGCTGCGCGGAATAAACCTCGAAATTGGAGGCAGTCAGATAGTATCAATTGTTGGCGCAAGCGGTGCGGGAAAAACCACACTTTTGCAAATTGCCGGCACACTTTTGCAACCCGATGAGGGACGTGTAATTATCAACGATACCGATGTTAATACCCTTAACCCTAAGCAGTTGGCAGATTTTCGCAACAAGAATATTGGATTTGTATTTCAGTTTCACCATCTGTTGCCCGAATTTACTGCCCTCGAAAATGTTTGTATTCCAGCAATGATAGGCGGCAAGAGTAAAGCCGAAGCCGAAAAACGCGCCACCGAACTCCTTGGATTTCTTAATCTTAGTGAACGTTTAACGCACAAACCCACAGAACTTTCGGGTGGCGAGCAGCAGCGTGTGGCAATAGCCCGTGCATTAATTAATTCGCCTTCGGTAATATTTGCCGACGAACCTTCGGGAAACTTAGATAGCAAAAACCGCGACGAATTGCACAATCTGTTTTTCAATCTTCGCGATACATTTAAACATACATTTGTAATCGTTACCCACGACGAGCATTTTGCCGATATGAGCGATAGAATTATTAGGATTCAGGATGGTATGATTATTAATAATTGAAAGTTGAAAATTGAGAATTGATATTTTATGACTGAGACTGAATTGAAAGAGTTTTTAGACGAGAAGTATTATCAGTATAATACGCCTGAATTTATCGAAAGCGACCCGATACAGATTCCGCACTCGTTTACAATGCGTGAGGATATTGAAATTTCGGGTTTTCTTGCTTCTACCATTGCGTGGGGCAATCGCAAAATGATTGTGCGCAATGCTCACCGTATGATGGATATAATGGGCAATACTCCATACGATTTTGTAATGAATTTCGATCCGAAAAACGCTGACGATTTTCCTCCGTTTGTGCACCGTACTTTTCAGAATCAAGACTTTCAATATTGCGTGGCAAGTTTGCAAAATATCTACCGCAATCATGGCGGATTAAAATCGGTTTTTGAAGATAATTTTCGCAAAACCAATAGCATAAAAGAAACTCTTATAAAATTTAGAGAAATATTTTTTGAGTGCAACTATCCTTTGCGCACCACCAAGCACATTGCCGATGTAAAGAAAGGTGCGGCCGGCAAACGCTTGAATATGTACCTTATGTGGCTTTGCCGTAAGGATAAGTCGGGTGTGCATTTTGGGCTTTGGAATATTCCCACATCGGCATTGATGCTTCCTTTGGATACTCACACTGCCGCCACAGGCCGCAAACTCGGACTCATAACCCGTACGCAAAACAATTGGAAAACCGTGGAGGAAATCACCGCCAACTTACGAAAATTAGACCCCGCCGACCCGGTGAAATATGATTTTGCACTTTTTGGATTGGGAATTTTTGAAAAGTTTTAGTCGCTATGTCCAACCCCTATTTCCGTTTTAAGCAGTTTACTATCTATCAAGACAAAACCGCGATGAAAATATCCACCGACGGTGTTGTTCTTGGGGCGTGCTGTGGGTTTGGAAAGGCTAAAAAGATGCTTGATATTGGCACTGGCACTGGACTGCTCTCGCTGATGGCGGCACAGAGGTCGTTGGCGGATATAACTGCCGTGGAAATAGATAAAGATGCTTATATTCAAGCATTTGAAAATGTTGAAAAATCAAAATTTGCTTCAAGAATTAAGGTTGTTAACGGTGATTTTCTTACTCTGTTTAATGATGGTGTGGAACAATTCGACTATATTGTATCAAATCCGCCATTTTTTCGTAACTCGTTGAAATCAAGCAGTCAGGGTCGCAGTATTGCTCGTCACGAAGATTCTTTGCCGTTTGAAAAGTTTGTTCCCACAGTGGCGCGTCTCTTGACTTCTGACGGAACATTTTCGGTGATATTGCCCGAGTCGGAACGCCTCTATTTTAACCGACTCTGCATTGCCAACGGACTGCATATCTGCGGCACAACTCTTGTAAAATCGTTTGAAAATTCTGATCCTCTGCGTGTTATCCTTCATTTTGGTAAATCAATCTTGCCGATGAAACAAGAGATGTTAGTAATATATTCTTCTCAAAATGTTTATACTCAGCGTTTTAAAGATTTGGTGAGGGATTTTTACATTAATGTGTAGAAATCACCTTAACTTAACCCATAAATAACAGATAATCTCTAACTTTGCGTATCAAAAACGCAAAGAATATGGCATTTGAATACGAATTTCCACGACCTGCTTTGGCCACCGACTGTGTGGTGTTTGGTTTTGACGGTAGCGAGTTGAACGTTTTGCTTGTAAAGCGCGGCATTGAACCGTATATCAATGTGTATGCGTTTCCGGGCGGTTTTGTGCATATCGATGAAACCGTTGACGAATGTGCCCGCCGTGAACTCTACGAGGAAACCGGCGTTAAGGACGTGTATATGGAGCAGTTGTACACTTTTGGCGACATCGATCGCGACCCTCGTGGACGTGTGGTTACTGTGGCTTATTATGCACTTGTGCGTAGTACCGACTATTTCCCACATGGAGGAACGGATGCTTCGCAGGCTGGTTGGTTTAAAATCAATGAGTTACCGCCTTTGGCATTCGACCACAAAAAAATTCTCGAAACTGCCAAACAACGCATTCAAAATCAAATCCGCTATCGTCCTATTGGGTTTGAACTTTTGGATCAAAAATTTACAATGACACAATTGCAAACTCTATACGAGGCTGTTTTGGAACGCAAATTCGACCGCCGCAATTTTTCGTCAAAGATTCTTAAAACAGGCGTTCTCGATATTCTCGACGAAAAAGTGCAAAATGTGGCTTACCGTGCTCCACGCTTAATGAGTTTCAACAGAGAGCGTTATCTCCAATTAACACAAGAAGGTTTTAATTTTGAAATTTAATGCGCCCATTCAGCAGACATACTTTGGCTGGTCACGCCGCTATGCTTGTAGCCAATATCATCTGGGGCTTTATGGCACCTGTGAGCAAATACGTAATGAATTTTGAATCAGTGTCTTCGTTTGCTGTAACAGGTTTTCGTGTGGCTGGTGCTTGTGTGCTGTTTTGGATAGCCTCTATTTTCTTGAAAAACGAAAAGGTGGAACGCAAAGACAAAATCCGTCTTCTGTTTGCGTCTATGCTTGCCGTGATGTTCAACCAAGGATTGTTTGTAACCGGCGTTTCGATGACATCTCCCGTAGACGCGTCGGTGATAACCACCTTTCTGCCAGTGATTACGATGGTGATTTCGGCGGTTATACTCAGCGAACCTATCACTTTTTTGAAGGTTGGCGGCATTGTGCTGGGTATTTCGGGTGCGTTGATTTTGGTTTTAACGGCTGCGGCAACCAACAGCAGTTCAAATATTTGGGGCGATTTGTGCTGTATTTGCGCACAATTTAGTTTTGCGTTTTATGTGGTGCTGTTCAAAGATTTGGTGGCAAAATATTCGCCCATTACAGTTATGAAATGGATGTTTCTGTTTGCCACACTGATATTTGTGCCTTTTTTATTGCCAGATATGGCGGCAGTGGATTATTCTACATTGCCCTCCACGGCATATTGGGGCATTGTTCAGGTAGTTGTGGGAGGTACTTTTATATGCTATTTTCTCATACCCGTGGGACAGCACCGTCTGCGCCCTACCGTTGTTGTGATGTACAATTATGTGCAGCCAGTGGTGGCAACTGTGGCGGCGTTGGCTGTGGGTATGGACACATTTTCGCTTTGGAAAGTTTTGGCGGCGGTACTTATTTTTGCCGGTGTGTTTACTGTAACTCAAAGCCGTGCAAAAGATGATGTTGTAATAAATAATCATAAATCTGAATAATTACTATAATGAACGCTATATTTCAATTTTTAAAAAACAACGCCTTGCCTGTGGCTATGCTCACTGGTGCGGTTTTTCATGATTTCTTTTCGCAGTTTTCGTTTTTGATGCCTTACTGCTTGTTTGCCATGCTGTTGCTGTCGTTCTCTAAGGTGTCGATACGAGAACTCAAACCCAAAAAACTGCATTTTATTCTCCTTGCTATCGAGGTGTTTGGTGCGTTGGGTGCCTATTATGCTCTATGCGGTATCAATAAAATATTAGCCGAAAGCGTAATGGTGATAATTCTTTGTCCCACGGCTACGGCGGCTGTGGTAATCACAACCAAACTCGGCGGCAGTGCGGCAAGTATCACCACATATACCCTCCTTGCCAATATGACTGTGGCTGTGGTGATTCCTGTGCTTTTTCCGCTGATAGAGCCGCAAGAGGGTGTGAATTTTTGGGATGTGTTTCTAACTATATTGTCGAAGGTGTTTCCGCTGTTGGTTTGTCCGATGATACTGGCGGAACTGCTGCGTCATGTTACACCCAAAGTGCATGGTTTCTTGTTGAAATACAGCGGATTGTCGTTCTATATATGGGCGTTTACCCTTACCACTCTTTTGGCTAAGACTGTTAAAACTATTTTGGAAACGCCAGAGAACTACCACATTGACATAATGATGGCAGTGGCGGCTATGATAATCTGCATAGTGCTTTTTGTTTCGGGCAAAAAAATCGGTTCGCACTTCAACGACCGCATCAGCGCGGGTCAGGCTATCGGTCAGAAAAACACCACATTCTCTATCTGGGTGGCGCAGACCTACCTCAACCCGTTGTCGTCGGTTTGCAGCGGTTTTTATATTATCTTTCAAAATTTGTTTAACAGTTGGCAGTTGCAGAAGAAACGCAAGATGGATGAGGCTCAGCAGTCATCTACTCCATCCTAAAACTTTTCTTTACAAAATCTAAATACTTTTTAGAGAACAGATTGCCAGCCTCTTTGGTGTAGCGTTTTTGAGTGAAAACTTCGGCGAGGTTGTTGAGATTGTTTTGCTTAACTATCTCTTTGATTTTGTCAAGATTCTCAAAATCAGCGTAATACTTGTTGATGTCCTCGTCTGTGTAATCTCTGTATGTTTCAAAATGAAGTACTGCTTGATACGGAAGTCGTTCGGTAAGAGGCTGTTCTTCAATAGGATAACCGGCTGTCATAGTAACCACCGGCACCACACCTTTGGGAAGGTTGAGCACTTTGGCAATCTCTTCGGCATTGTACATAGTGGTGCCGAGAAAGCATATTCCCAAACCGTTGTATTCAGCCTCCACAGCAGCGTTTTCGGCAGCAATTATAGTGTCGGTGAGGGCAGTGGAGAACCATAGAAAATTGTCGTAGCACGGCTCTGTGCCTCTGAGTTTGCACCAATGCGAAAATCTATTGATATCTGCGCAGAATGTAATTACAAGAGGGGCGTGTTCTACCATAGGTTGGTTAAAATGCAGAGGCATAAGTTGTTGTTTGATTTTTGGTTGAGTAGTAAGAACTATGCTGTATAACTGCATGTTGCCAGTGTTGCTTCCCCTAACAGCAGCGTTTATTATCTTTAAAATTACAACCTCGTCAACAGTGCGAACCTGTGAATAATTTCGCACACTTTTGTGGTCGTGGATTATGCTTTTCATCTTTGTACGTTTTTGATTAGTAATATATTGTAGCAGTTATGTGACGGTTTCCGCCGCAGTTTCTAAATTCACAGAGATATATTCCTTGCCAAGTGCCTAAGTCGAGATGACCGCCCGCAATAGGGATATTGAGCGACACGCCCATAAGCGACGATTTAAAATGCGCCGGCATATCGTCAGAGCCTTCAAGGTCGTGCGAGTAACTTGCGTTTTCGGGTATAAGACGGTCGGAGATGCCTTCCATATCGTAGCGTACCGATGGGTCGGCGTTTTCGTTGATGCTCAGTGCCGCCGAGGTATGTTTTAAAAACAGGTTGAGCAGTCCTGTTTTGGGTAATGTGCCCAGTTGTTCTACTATGTTTTTGGTAATCAGGTGGTAGCCACGGCTCATTGCTGGCAAAACTATATTTTTTTGTGTAATCATCGTTGTCAAATAAAAGTTTTGTTCTTTTTTTTACAAATATCCTAAAAAATCTGACTTATTACCCTAAAAAAAACAAAAAAATCGAAAATTTAATATTGAAACTCTGTTGCCGCAGATTATCCGGCTACTTTTTTATACATTTGCACCAAAATAGACATTAACAATGCAGTATTCTATAAAGGAAATAGCCAATCTTACCGGAGTTAACGCGTTTACCATTCGTATTTGGGAAAAGCGTTACAACTTAACGTTGCCACAGCGCACCGATACCAATATCCGTGTTTATTCACAAGACGACCTTCACAAGATACTTGCCGTGGCGATGCTTGTGAAACGAGGCTTTAAGATTTCGGAGGTGGCTCGTTTGCCGTTGGCGCAGTTGAGCGAAAAACTTCGTACTTTGGAAACTATGCAAGACGACCCTGAGTCGAAGGTAAACGCCCTTCTTGCCGCTGCCGACCATTTCGACGAACAGCAGTTTGATAAAATCCTCAACCGCGAAATTCTCTCTTCGGGTTTTGAGAGGGCTATGATAGATACTGTGGTTCCCATGGTGTCGGTGTTGGAGCAACGTTGGATTCTAAGTCCTGTTTTTCAGAGCGTTAAACAATTTGCTTACGACCTTATACGCCGCAAAATTATTCTCGCCGCCGACAGCGAGCCTATAAGCCACGGCAACAATAAGTTTTTAATTTTTTCTACCCGTGCCGACGACTGCGAGATGATTCTGATTTTTATTGCATATATATTAAAAAAATATAGGTTTCCGTTGGTCTATGCTGGCGAAAATATAAGCATTGCCACTGCGGCTCTCACTGCCGAATCGGCTGGTTGCACTCACGTGGTGATGGTTGACAAAATTTATCCAACTAACGAGGATATATCTGGTATTATCAACGAATACGATGAATCTTTTAGCGGAATTGCAAAATTTTTTGTTGGATTTTGCTCTATCTCAGATAGTTATAAAATAAACGCATTTTCATCTGTAAAAATATTCGCAGACTATATAGCACGTTTGTCCGAAAAATAATACTTTTGTAATGGAGTTTTTTAACTTGTTAAATTGGAGAGATTGCAACTTGATACCGACATAAAATTTCTGTCCGGTGTGGGCACTGCCAAAGCGGAAAGTCTTTCAAAGGAATTGAATATCAATACTTTTGAAGACCTCGTTTACTATTTCCCATATAAGTATATCGACCGCAGCCGTTTTTACACCACTGCCGAAATACACAGCGACGAGGTGGCTGTGCAACTCAAAGGTGTGATCTCTAATTTCAGAAAACAGGGCGCTAAGTATAAAGAGCATCTAAATGCATGGTTTTCCGACAGCACTGGTAGAATTGAACTTGTGTGGTTCAAGTCGATAGATTGGATTCAAAAGAGCATAGTGCCGGGCAAGGAGTACATAATTTTTGGAAAACCATCGTTTTATCAAGGCTGGTCGATTGCGCATCCCGAAATTATCGACCCACTCAAAGCCGAAAAAAACTTGCTTACACCGTTGTTTCCGCAGTATAGCACCAACGAAACCCTCAAAAATAGCAAACTCAACAGCCGCGCCATACAAACATTACAGCAGAATCTGTGGAGCAAGGTAACGTCGCCTTTCCCCGAAACTCTGCCGCAGTATATTATACAAAAATATAACTTGATGCCTCTTACCGACGCCCTCCGCAATATTCATTTTCCAAAGGACGAGGAGACGCTCGCTAAGGCAAGATTCCGCCTTAAATTTGAGGAACTATTTTATATTCAGTTGAATATACTATCTATCAAGGCTGATAAAAATCAAAAAAGCATAGGTTTCGTATTCAACAAAGTGGGGGACATTTTCAACACTTTTTATAACAATCATCTACCTTTTAGCCTTACCAATGCGCAAAAGCGGGTGATAAAGGAAATCCGCGCTGATTTTCTCACCGGACGTCAATGCAACCGACTGTTGCAAGGTGATGTGGGCAGCGGCAAAACCCTTGTGGCTCTTTTGAGTATGCTTATTGCTTTGGACAATGGTTTTCAAGCCTGTCTGATGGCTCCCACCGAAATACTTGCCACTCAGCATTATGCCACTATTGTGGAGTTGCTTGGTGATATGCCTGTAAATGTGGCTTTGCTCACGGGTAGCACATCTGCCAAAAACCGACGAGCCATCCACGAACATCTTCAAGATGGTTCGCTCAACATACTTATTGGCACCCATGCACTTATCGAAGACGATGTGAAGTTCAAAAATCTCGGTCTCGCCATTATCGACGAGCAGCATCGTTTTGGTGTAGCCCAGCGTGCCAAACTCTACAAAAAAAACATCACTCCGCCGCATATCATAGTTATGACCGCAACACCTATTCCACGCACACTCTCTATGACTCTCTACGGCGATTTAGACGTATCGATAATTGATGAAATGCCTCCGGGAAGGAAACCTGTGAAAACTATGCATTCGTTTGATTCTAAACGCCTTATGGTGTTTAAGTTTATGCGCGACCGTATAGCCGAAGGACATCAGATTTATGTGGTGTATCCTTTAATAGAGGAATCCAAAAATCTTGATTATAAAGATCTTACCGATGGTTACGAATCTATTTGCCGTGCATTTCCACCGCCACAATATGCTGTGAGCGTGGTACACGGACGCATGAAACCCGAAGAAAAGGATAAAGCCATGCAATTATTTGTAAAAGGCATTACGCATATTATGGTTGCCACCACCGTTATAGAGGTGGGGGTAAACGTGCCAAACGCCACCACAATGGTGATTGAGAGTGCTGAAAAATTCGGACTTTCGGCGTTGCACCAGTTGCGCGGTAGGGTAGGACGTGGTGGCGATCAAAGTTACTGCATACTTATGACCGATTACAAACTGTCGGCAGATGCCAAAAAACGCATCGACATAATGTGCAAAACCACCGATGGTTTTGTAATTTCAGAAGAAGACCTTAAAATGCGCGGTCCTGGCGATATGGACGGAACACAGCAGAGCGGCACTCCTATGCAATTGAGGATAGCCGACCTTGCCCGCGACGGTCAGATTCTAATGGCGGCACGTAACGCAGCAAGCGATTTGCTGTCGATAGATCCGCAACTTGCCGACCCTAAACACTTTATGATTAAAACACGTCAAAACAAAATATTTAGCAAAGAACAAAATTGGAGCAGAATATCATAACATTTTATAAATCTTAGAAATGAAGAACACCTATTTTGACCTTATAGAACAGACATATTACTTTCCGCAGGATGGTTTCGACCTTCAAGATGGTTATCTAAACTTCCACGGAGTATCTATCAAATATTTGATAGAAAAATATGGCACGCCGCTTCGTCTTATGTACTTGCCGCGCATTGGTGAGCAAATTAAGAGGGCGCGCAACCTGTTTAACCGCGCTATAAAGGCCAACAACTACAACGGTAGTTATGAATATTGCTACTGTACTAAATGTTGCCACTTTTATCACGTGGTAAGCGAGGCGTTGAAATACAATGTGCAGTTGGAGACTTCATCCTCTTTCGACATTGACCTTATCCGATGCCTTTACAACAACGGTCAGATAGACAAGAAGATTAAGATTATTCACAATGGTTTTAAAACCGATGAGTATATCGAAAAAATAGTGGAACTTCAAAAAGATGGCTTTGTAAACTCCATCATTGTACTCGACAGCGGCATACGCGAACTTAAAAAAATACTCGACTGCTGTGGCGAACACAAAATTAAAGTAGGCATACGTATGGCGGTGGATGAGGATACCAATTCTGCATACTACACCTCCCGTTTGGGTATGAGGGCATCAGAAATTTGCTCGTTTTACAAAAATTACATTGAGCCAAACAAAAACATCGAACTTGAAATGCTTCATTTCTTTGTTGACAGCGGCATCAAAGACAATGTATACTATTGGGGCGAATTTCAAAAGGCGGTGAAAATGTACACCGAACTCAAAAAACTCTGTCCGGGGCTCAATAGTCTCGACCTCGGTGGAGGTTTCCCTATAAGAAATCAACTTGGATTTGACTACGACTACGAATACATAATCCGCGAAATTGTAAAGAATATCAAGGAGATATGCATCAACGAAAATGTTGAAGACCCCGGCATAGTTACCGAATTTGGCAAATACACCGTGGGCGAAAGCGGCGCCATTATTTTAAAGGTGCTCGACCAAAAACAACAAAACGATTCCGAACTTTGGTACATTGTTGACAATAGCCTGATGAACACCATTCCAGATGCTTGGAGCATCAACGAACGTTTTATTCTGCTGCCTATCAACAAGTGGGACCACGAATGTACCCGCGCAAATATCGGCGGCATAAGTTGCGACCACAGCGATTATTACAATTCGGAGGATATGAATCAACATGTGATTCTGCCAAAATACAGTCCCGACGAAAAAGAGCCGTTGTATCTCGGTTTTTTCCATTCGGGTGCATATCAGGACGCTATTGCTGGATACGGCGGTATAAAACACTGCCTTATACCATCGCCTAAACACATTGTTATTTATCGTGATGCCACTGGAAACTTTGTGGACTACTGCTACCGCAACGAGCAAACCGTTGACGAGATGTTCCACATTCTTGGTTATAGTCATCCCGAGCAGAATCCTATCATAAAAAAGAAACAGTCTGAATGATTTTTCGTATATACTACGTGCGAGAGCGAAAAGAGTATGGCACTACTACGCATACATATTGTCCGATTGATAGCCATAGTTGTAACCACATTTTTGTGTCTGTGGCTAGGTTCTATGCCTGTGTCCGCTCAGTTTTCCGACAAGGAGTTCGTAGATAGCATTCTCAACCTGATTACCCCCTCAACGCCCGACACCACCAAGGGAAGGCTTTATCACGAGATAGCCCGCACTTGCAACTCGTCGGAGATTGTGCTTAAATATGCAAACCTCTCGCTCCAATACAGCGCTCCTGAGGACACCACATCGCAAGTGGGCGTTTATAGTTGCATAATTTGGGCGCAGTTAAACAGCGGTAAGCCACGCGACGGTATCAACGCTGGCAAAAAGGCTCTCGCTTTGTGTGGCGACAATCCCAATCAACGGGCATCTAAAAGTGTAATACTCTCTATGTTGTCGTCGTGTTATGATGATATCAACTGCCTCGACAGCAGCCTTTTGTGCCAAACCGAACTTATCGACGTGGCCACCTCCATCGACAACTATTTTGTGCTATGCTATGGCTATCAGCGGCTTGCTATCACATGTCTCGATCGTAAATACGGCGAGGCGAGTCTCGAATATATCGATTCGTTGGAGGCTATAAGCCGACGGCACAATATGACCTTCCACATTGCCTCTGCTTACTATCTGCGCAGCCGTCAGAAGGCTAATTCTATCATAGATTCGCTCCATAACCTTATTTCCGCCACCGATTATCTAAAAAAATCGCTCTCGATATTCGACACCATCAATCTTCCTCCTGCATTGCTCAACTCTTATTATTGCGCCTTACTTTCGGGGCAGGAGATTTATTTCAACCTTTTTAATATTACCAAAGACGAGGCTTACGCCGACACAAGTTTCTTATTTTACAAAAGGTGCGGTTCGTGGTTTAAGGATAACGGCATGACCGACTTTCTTATTCAGCAGACATATTATGCCAATTATCTGCTTATTAAAAAACGCCCAAGTGAGGCATTGAAAGCGGTGAAGGAGTGCGAGCCGTTTTTGCAAGATTCTATGCACAACCTATTTAAGCAGATGTATCATAAGGCTCTCGCTAATTGTTATTCCAGCCTCGGAAATTACAGTAAGGCTTTGGAAAATAGGAAACTGGCGTTGCGATATCTTATGCTTGTTAATAATGAGCAATCTTCCGACGATATTTCTGATTTTAAGGTGCTTACATATTCAAAACAACGCAAAAAGTTAGACGAGATAGAACGGGCAAATATGGAACTTCAAAACCAACTCGAAAATCGACATTCGCGCATTGTGCTCTATTTTACTCTTGGCGGATTGCTACTTCTGCTCACCGCTGTGCTGTTCCTTTGGCGGTCGTTCGCACTGAAAAAAAAGACCAACAACGAACTTTTTGTCAAGAACTCATTGCTTTCGCAGCAACGCGAGGAGATTGAGGCACAGCGCGACGTGCTTACCTTACAGACTCAAAGCCTCGAAAAGGTCAACCGTCGCATTATGGCGAGCATCAACTATGCCCAGCGCATTCAGCATGCGGCTATGCCTTCTGAATACGAGTTGAAAAAAATATTCCCAAATTCGTTTGTATATTTTTGCCCGAAGGCTGTGGTAAGTGGCGATTTTTACTATGCCACCGCAATCGACGGATGCCGTGTGATTATACTTGGCGACTGCACAGGTCATGGTATTCCGGGCGGATTTTTATCTATGCTTGGTATTTTTGGGCTGAAAGAGTTTCTCCGAACCAAAGAGGATGCGCTTGACCCCGCCGCTGTGCTCGACAAGATGAAACGTTTTGTAATAAATTCGCTCGCCTCCGATCAAGCCAACGTGGTGATGAACGATGGAATGGAGATGACTCTCTGCACCATTTCGCCCGACAACAGCGTAATTAAATATGCTTCGGCAAACCAGTCGGCTGTGGTTGTCAGCGGTGGCAAGATAGTTAAACTCACGGGCGACATCATGCCTGTTGGTAAGTTTCTCGACTACGATGAATCTTTCTCTACTTACGAAACCCAAGTTTCTTCGGGCGACATTCTCTACCTTTTTAGCGATGGCGTTTTCGACCAGATAGGCGGCAGTGAAGAGGGTAAGGACAAACGTTTGCAGAAAAAAAACTTGGAAACGTATTTATTTAGCCTCGCAACACAACCAATCGCAAAACAGTGCGTACAATTTGAAGAATATATCACCCGATGGCGGGGTTCCCACTCTCAAACCGATGATATATCGCTGATTGGTATTCAAATATGATGGTACTTAGGTATATAGCAGTTTTGTCGCTTGTAATAGTTGCCTTTAACAGCAGTGTAAGGGCAACCGATACCACAGGTGTGTTACGTACCGAACAGGATCAAGATGTAGAAAAAGCCGAATATTTACGCCAACTCTCCCAGGATTACGAAAAACATGGTGATTACCGTCGTGCCGACTCTGTGTACACTCTTTACACCGATTTTCAAAAAAACTTTTATGATGAGGCGGCAATGAAAGAACTCACTAATATGAAGAAGGCTCAGGCCGACGCAGAACAAAACGCACTCCAAGAAAAGGAAAAACAGCGTATCAGCATGGTGCACGCCATGGATCAAAAACGCATCCGCATTACGATGATTGCTGTGGTTATAGGTATTGGTCTTACTATTATTCTCGCCGGTTTTATTATCCAACTGATTCGTCTCAAACGCCGCGCCAACAACCAACTTACCAAGGCCAACAACGAACTTGCCATTCAGCGTCAAGAAATTGAGCACCAATGCGACCTTATTGCCGAAAGTAAAGAAGATCTTACTAATGCCAACGACCAGATTATCAGTAGTATTAAATATGCTCAGATGATACAGCAGGCTACTATTGCCTCGGCAGGGAACTACGGTTCGTTGTTTCCCGAATCGTTTGTATTTTTCCGTCCGAAGAATATTGTTAGCGGCGATTTCTTTTTTGCCTCGCAATGCGGTCGTCTCAAAGTGTTTGTGGTGGCAGATTGCACAGGTCACGGCATACCAGGTGGATTTCTTTCAATGCTCGGAATTTCGGCTGTAAAAGAATTTCTCACCACGGAGGATTCTGCTCAACATCCTGGCATTGTGCTCGACAAACTCAAAACCTTTGTTAAAAGTACCCTCAATCCTCACGACGGTATGTCGGCAATGGAGGATGGAATGGATATGACTATTTGTAGTTTTGACTTTGAAAAACATATAATGTATTATGCCACAGCCAATCAAACCGCTTTGCTTGTGCGAAAAGGTATTCCGCATAGGTTGAAAGGCAATCCTATGCCTGTGGGCAAATACTATTTGGAGGCTGGTAGTTTTTCGTCGCTACAGCAGCAGTTAGAGCCTGGCGATATGGTATACCTCTATACCGATGGTTTCCAAGACCAGCTCGGCGGCGACAAATCGCATCCCGTAGGACGAAAACTTTACAGCAAAAACTTGATTGATTTTCTATGCCATCACTACACCCTGTCGATGCAAGAGCAAAAGCAGCAGCTCGACGAGTTTATGAATCAGTGGAGCAACTCTCGCGACCAAACCGACGATATGACTCTTGCAGCTATAAGGGTTCAGTGATTTTTTTATTGTAGTGCAAATTAGTTTGTTCTCAGAGTAATACCAAACATTACAGTGATGCCGTCCAAGTCGGTTCCTGACGCTAATTTGTTGTCGTCGCAGTATAGTTTCAAGTTGCCATATTTGCGATATGTGGCTCCGAGATGGAAAATAATGCCTTGACCACGCACCTTGAGTTCGAGTTGTGCACCGGGTTCTACCACTGTTACAAAACATTTGTCGGCTTTTTGGTGAAGAGTGCCTATGCCGCTGTCTTCGTCGTCGCCATTGGTTACCACGTGGTTAGAATAGTTGGTGCCGCCAATGCCGCCTTTGACAAACGCCGAGAAGCGGAGTAGTTTGTTTGGAAAGAATATCTTTTTGAAATATAGTCCGGTGTAATTGCTTCGAAATAGAAACTCGTTGTCGTCATAATCAAGTCTTGTGTCTACTTTTGAGTTGGTATTAAGGTGTGTGTAGAACATTCCGCCCGACATACCTTGAACAAATGTTAAACCTAAGTTGCAGCCTATGTTTCCGTTGATTCGTTGGTCGGCGCCGTCGATATAGCCAAGGCCAATTTCGGCTGTTGCTTCTATTCCCTCAATTTGAGCGTTTGCGCTCAACGATAATACTGTCAGTGCAGCAATCAATATTATTTTTACTTTCATGTTTTTAATAATTTAAAGGTTTATTCGTAATATTCAATTGTTCGTTCTTCGTTGCCACGTTTGAGCCAGTTGCCGTGGCTGTCGGTTTTGTCGTAGGTGATTCTTTCAGGGTCTGTTTCAGTTTCTTCACCGAGTTCGCTCTCCACTATTGATACCGTAGGGTAGCCTTCTGCGTCGAAACCGAATTTCGCTGCCGACCAGTATCCACCATCGCCGCCGCCACGCAGTGTTAGACGCATAAACGTGGTGTCGTATTCAAAAAATTCACTTCCACCAGGACCGTCGTATGTGTTGGTGATGTAACCTTTGCCGTCGCGTGTTAATTGTACCTCCACGTCTCCGTTGTCTTCTACCTCGTCGAACGAAGCATCGTTGAAGTTATGTGTTGACGAAAATTCTGTGCAATATTTCGTGATGTTGCCCTGCTCGTCGAAATATGCTTTGCGTTTGTTGATGTAAATCACAGATTTAACCCTTCCTTTTACCTCCATAAAAGCGAGGTCGGGAGTGAGAAAATTGTTGTCGATATACTCTTTGAGCCTAACTTTGCTGCTGTCGTAGTCGTCGATAATCCATTTACCTTGTTCTTTTACGAGCATTATTTTGTGACGTTCCTTTGTGCCGTCGGGATGCACATAGTCGAAAATTTCATAGGCCGAATTGTTGTTGGTGAGTTTGGTTTCGATGGGAATTACCTGATGTTTTCCAGCCTCGGCGCTACATCCGCCGTTGCCTTCGATAAAGTAGAACAGGAACTCGCTGTCGCCGTATTCGCCTTCGGGAGTGGGTATTTGCCAAGCCTTGTCTAATAGGCTCCAGTATTCTGAGGTGTAAACCTGCTTTGCGTCTGGTTTAGGCTTGTTGTGGTCTGGAATATATTGGATAAGATCTTCAACACGTTGGTTTATTTCGCTTGTATCTGCATTGCCGCACGCAACTACTGTTATCGCTATCGCCGATGCTATCATTAACTTGGTGTTCATGTTTGTTGCTGTTTTAGTTATCGACATTTATTTATTCTAAATCTGCGCAAATATAATCAAAAATAAAAAAGCACACTCCTTTATCCATGAAAAAGAAGCGTGCTTATTCAAAAATTTAAAAAAAAATCGTTATGATAGACAGCTGCCTGCAACTTTGAGCAATCCGAGCATATCGGTGAGGTTGCCTTTCTGTTCTGAGTTGAGGTTCTTGTCTTTGAGCATATCGCTGATAGTTTTTTCTTTTTGCGATACGTCAGACATAAGACTTGATGCCTCTTCGCGACTAAACATATTGCCCATTGCGTTGCCTAATCCAGCCTTTGCCAATCCACCGAGAATGTCGCCTATGCCGCCGCTACCTTGCTGCGATGCACCACCACCAGCCATTCCTGCAAGTCCGCCAAGTATTGATCCGAGGGGATTATCGTCGTTGCCGCCTCTTTGCTGAGGTGAGTCTGGCCCTCCTTTGCTTTGAGCGCCTGCTAGTCCGCCGAGCACAGAGCCGAGCACGTTGCCGCCACTGTTGGAGTTTCCGCCGCCCATTACAGCACCTGCGATATTGATAAGCGAGCCCAAGTCCATGCCGCCTTGCGCACTGCCGCCAGATTTGCCGCCCATAATGCTGCCTGCCATTCCAATGAGCGAGCCAAAATCTATTCCGCTGCCTTTAACCGATGTAGAGGGATTTTTTATTACTACCCCTGCAAGTGAAATTACCTGTTTGATAATAGCCTGTATGTCCATTTTATTAGATTTTTTTTGTGTTAAAATTCGTAGACAAGTTAAGGAGTTTTTTTGTAAAAGTCAAGAGCAAAAATATTTTTTTTCAATAAAAAGATTTGGTAAAAATTTTATTGTATATTTTCCGTTTCATTTCACTTGCCTTTTTGCAAAAATATAGTATCTTTACCTAAAAATTTTTTTGCTATGAAAAATAAACTTCCGAGTATGAACATATTTCTCAATGTTTCAAAAACTGTCAACGGACGTTATGTCTATGGCTACGGCTACACCAAAGAGGATGGGGAGACGGAGGAGTAAGTAATTGATGTTTTATTCACAAATCTATTTTAATTATGAAATCATTGTTGTTAGCGTTATTAATTATGATTGGCAGTATCAATTGTTATTGCCAAGAATCGAGTGATAAAATTCCTATCGCCTTAGACGGTAAAACCTATGGCTATATGATTCGCGTTCCCGGAGGCACGTTTACTATGGGGTCTAACGATGGCGAAAGCGATGAAAAACCACCACATTCGGTGTCGGTTAGCACTTTCTATATTGGCGAAACCGAAGTTACCCAAGAACTTTGGAAGGATGTGATGGGTGATAATCCGAGTATTTTCAAAAAAGGTGATAATTATCCTGTTGAAATGGTTTCTTGGAACGATTGTCAAATATTTATAAAAAAACTTAACGAAAAAACTGGCAAAAACTTCCGCCTACCCACCGAAGCAGAATGGGAATTTGCCGCCCGTGGCGGAAAGAGTGGAGGTACTAAATATAGCGGTAGTGATAATTTATCAGAAGTTGCTTGGTATGGATATTGGGATAATAATGATAAAAATCGGACAATAACAACTTCAACTACTATGCCTGTTGCCCAAAAGAAACCAAATTCCCTCGGCATCTACGATATGTCGGGCAATGTTTGGGAATGGTGCAACGATTGGTGTGCTTCTGATTATTATAAAAATAGTCCTTCTAATAATCCACAAGGTCCTTCATCGGGTTCTCACCGCGTGCTTCGTGGTGGCGCGTGGTACAACTTCGCTAACGGCTGTCGCGTTGCTAATCGTTTCATCAGCTACCCCAGCTACGGGGACTTCTTCAACGGTTTGCGCCTCGCCTTAGTTCCATAGTTTAAACTTTGATATCCCGTCATTCTTTTTAAAGAATGCCTTTATATCACCGCCTCATAAATCCTTTTACCTTCGTGTTCAATCCATTCGGGCTGTTCTTGGATTGATTTTTTTTGCCATAATGATTTCTCTTTTGTGCAAGTGCAAAGATAATAATAAAATTGTTTTGATAAAAAGTTTTTTTCTGGGTCGCCGTTTTTCGTTTTCTTCAACGTATTTAACAATTATTAACATATTTTCCGTTTCATTTCACTTGCCTTTTTGCAAAAATATAGTATCTTTACCTAAAAATTTTTGTGCTATGAAAAACCGATTGATGTTTATTATTTTCCCGTTCTTGTTTTGGTTCGGGGCTGAGTATCTTAAAGATAACAATTTAAACCTGAATAATATGAATACACCTCCTGAAAATTACGATTCTCTATGGAACAAGGTGTCCGCTTTTGAAATGAAGGGGCTGCCTAAAAGTGCTCTCGAAGTTGTGGAGCAAATTTACTCTCAATCTAAGGCCGACAACAATGGCGACCAACTTATCAAATCGTCGATCTACAAGATGAAAATGAAACAGCAGTTTGAGGACACGATGTTTCAAGCTCATCTCAACACTCTTATCAAAGATGCTGATGAGGTGGCAATGCCCCAAAAATCTGTGCTATATGTTCTTGTGGCACAATTATATAAGCAGTATGCCCGCTCAAACTATTACTCTATTATTAAGCGTACCGACACCGAAAATTTCGACAATCCCGACCTCGAAACGTGGACTATCAATATGATTAACGCCGAGGCTCTTAAATATATCTACAAGGCTTTGCAAGACCCCAAAGCCCTAATGAAATACACTCCCGACGATTTGCCTTCGGTGGCTAAAAAGGGGTCTAAACCTTCGTTTTGCCGTCCAACGCTATATGATTATGTGGCTTACGAGGCTTTGGATATTCTGAGAGAAATGCGCACGCCCACTCCCGAAACTTTCTTTTATTCGGGTAACGAATATTTTGATTATCAAAAGTTTGCAGCGTTAGATATAAAGTGCGACGATTCGCTTTCGCTTAATTATAATGCGGCTAAAATTATTCAACAACTTGCCAATGAGCGCATTAATGCAGGCAACGACGATGCTCTTGTGGATTTTGAACTTTACAGGCTCGGCTTTGTCTCTGGTAAATCTACGCAGGACAATAAGTTGCAACTGATGAAAGAGGCTCTTGAAAGTTTGCAGAAACGTTTTTCAAAAGCAAAATACAAGGCTGCTGTGGATTATACGCTTGCCAAATTTTACTACGACCAAGTGGAAAATGTTACCGAGTTTGGCGAGGGCAACAGCACCTACCGCAAAACCGCTCACGATATTTGCTCAAAAATTGTTGCCGACGAATCTGCCGACAAGGAGTATAAAACCGCTGCGTTTAACCTTATTCAGCAGTTGGAGAAAAAAGAGTTTTCGTTTGTTAACGACGATGTGGTGATTCCGGGTAGTAATTTTGCCGCTTTGGTTCAATACCGAAACATTTCAAAACTCTATGCCAAGGTGCTTAAAATTGACCGTAGCAAATACGAAGAGATCAACAAAGATGATTACGACCTCTTAAAACGTCTCAAAGGCTACCTCAGAGCCGGCAAGCAAGTGTCTGAGTTTTCAAAAGATATTCCCGACAAGGGTGATTACCTCAACCGTAGCACCGAGATTGTTTTCCAAAAACTTTCGGAATATGGATTTTATCTGCTTTTGCTAAGCGATAATCCTGATTTCGCCGCAGATAACTGCATTCAAGTATCTCCAATCACAGTTTCAAACTTGGTGATAAGCAGCGTGCCATTGGCAACCGGTTTTGCAAGGCAGTATTATGTAACGTCGCGCACCACGGGCGAACCCTTGAAGAATGTTACCCTTACGCTATATTACGAGGAATACAGCCGTTTGCGCCGCAAATATGTGTTGGAAAAGGCTTCGGAGGTAAAAACCGACGAAAACGGTTACGCTTTGGTTAAGAGGTATTCCGACCAATATTATCGCTACTTGCTCAAAGCCTCAACGCCCGAAAAGGACTCATTGACGCTCGATTATGTAAATTTCAATTCGTATACCAACAATCCCGAAGGTGATAATATTCAGATATTTACCGACCGAGCCATCTACCGTCCCGGACAGACTGTATATTATAAGGCGTATGCTATGCGTACCGATGCCAACAGGGTTACCACGCCGATTGTGGGTTTAAAATGCGGTGTCGGACTGCGTGATGTCAACGATAAGGAAATCGCCTTTATGAACGCTGTATCAAACGATTACGGTACATTTAGCGGTTCGTTTGTAATACCCACAGGATTGCTCAACGGACGTATGACGATTGTGATTAACCATCGGTATTCTAAGGAGATACGCGTGGAAGAATACAAGCGTCCTACATTTGAAGTAAATCTCAATAGGATAGAAGGTTCGTATATTGTAAACGACGAAATTACCGTAACAGGCAACGCAAAAAGTTTTTCGGGTATGAAGATCGACGGAGCAGAGGTAAAATTCCGTGTTCAACGTCGTCCGCAGTTCGATTTTCACCGTTATTTCTTCTTTATGCCATTGAACCAAAACCCTGTGGAGATTGTTCACGGCACGGTGACAGCCGACGAAAATGGCGATTTTAAGTTTACATTCAAAGCCGAGCCCGACCCAATGGCAGGTACTTCGCCCGATGTGGCTTTCAACTATATCACTTCGGTGGATATTACCGACCACAGCGGCGAAACTCGTTCCGCATCGCAAAGTGTTACAGTGGGTTACTCGTCGCTCGACCTCTCTGTTAGTATTCCAAACGCATATTTCCGCGATTCTGACTTCAAGACTACGGTTAGAGCCAATAATCTTGACGGTTCGCCACTAAATGTCAAGGGCAAACTTACTGTTACACGCCTTATCGACAACGGACTTTTGCGTAACCGCAAATGGAACGCACCCGACACGCATTCTTACACCAAGGACGAATGGCAGAAACTTATGCCCGGATGCGTCTACGACACCGAAAACGATTTTAAAAACTTTGCTAAGGGCAAGGTGGTGGCCACTCGCGAATTTGACACACAACAGTCGAAGGAATACTTTTTTGAGGAGTTAAAAAACGTAGAATCAGGCGTTTATCTATTAGAGGCTGTTGCCAAAGACCCGAAAACAGGTCGCGAAATAAAGGCTCAGAGTTACAGCACTATAAGCCGTTTGAACGATGGCAAACTGCCTACACCACAGTTTCTTGATGCCACTTGGCTAACCTCTAATACAAAAGTGGGCGATGTGGCTAAAATTATGCTTGGAACGTCGGTTAAAAATGCCGTTATTCAATACAAACTTTACTACGCCAACAAAGAACTCAAATCAGAATACATATCTTTGAGCAATGGTATAAAGGTTTTGGAAATTCCTCTTACAAAAGAACTTATAGGTAATTTGTCGATATTCTTCAATATGAATTACCAAAACCGCCACTATTCGTACAATATGTCGCTTACTGTGCCCGACCCCGACATCGACCTCAATATCGAGTATCTCTCGTTCCGCGACAAACTGCAACCCGGTGAAAACGAAACTTGGAAACTGAAAATCACCGACAATTACGGCAAAAATGTATCTGCCGAAATGGTTGCCACACTTTACGATAAATCGCTCGACGCTTTTGCATCCAACTACTGCAATATCAATTTCCCGAGCAAATACACCTATTGCAACCTCTATTTTGATAATCCGTTGTTTGGCACTCAGGGATCCGACCACATTTCGTCGCACCCGGTTAAACGCGAATATTACTCGTGCAATTACGGCAATCTCTATTGGTTCGACTATTATTACCGCACATCCCGCCGAGGTGGATATGGTGGCGATATGATGATGGGTGGTGGAGTGCCGATGATGGCATTCGGAGCCCGTGCTAAATCGATGGCGCGTATGGACGAAGACGTGGTAATGGAAATGGAGGAGTGCGCCGATGAGGCTCCTATGATGGAGATGGCTCAGGCCGATGCAATGCGGAGTAACGCCAAGATGGAGAGCAATATGGCTAATATGATGATGGCAACCAAGGCCACAGGTGCAGAACCCGAGCCCGAACCCGAGGTGAAGGTCCGCGAAAACTTCAACGAAACGGCGTTTTTCTATCCTGAACTACGTACCGACGAAAATGGCGAAATTTCAATTGAGTTTACCATTCCCGAATCGCTCACCACTTGGAAAATGCTCGGCATTGCGCACACCAAAAAGTTGCAGTATGCTAACACCACCAAAGAGTTGATAACGCAGAAACAACTTATGGTTCAGCCAAATCCGCCAAGATTTTTCCGCGAAAACGATAGAATAATTCTCCCTGTAAAAGTGGGCAACCTTACCGAAAACGCACTTTCGGGTTCGGTAACTATCGAATTTTTCGACCCATTTACCAACAACAAGGTAGACGGCGTGGTAAAGAACGCAAATCTATCGTTTACCTGCAAGCCCGGCGGAAACGCTGCTTTGGAATACGAACTCAATATTCCCGAAAAATATAGTGCATTGGGCTACAAGGTGATAGCCAAATCGGGCAACTTTGCCGACGGCGAACAAAAGGTAATTCCCGTAATGAGCAACCGAATGTTGGTTACCGAATCATTACCGCTGCCAATAAACGGCAATCAAACAAAGAATTACAAGTTTGAAAAACTCATTTCCTCGGGTAATTCTTCTACATTGCGCCATCACAAACTTACTTTGGAATTTACCTCAAATCCCGCTTGGTACGCAATTCAGGCTCTGCCCTATATGATGGAATATCCTTACGAGTGCAACGAACAGACATTCAGCCGTTTGTATGCCAACAGCATTGCCGCTCATATTGCTAATTCGTCACCCAAAATCAAGGCAGTTTTTGACGCTTGGAAAAACACCAACAGTCAAGAACTTATTTCAAATCTTGAAAAGAACCAAGAACTCAAATCAGTGCTTCTTCAAGAGACTCCTTGGATAATGCAGGGCGCAAACGAAACCGAGCGCAAAAAGCGTGTAGGATTGCTTTTCGACCTCAGCCGCATAGCAGGCGAGGAGAGCAGAACATTAGAAAAACTTCGCAAAAACCAATATCCCTCAGGCGGTTGGCCGTGGTTCGACGGTATGCCCGAAAGCGACTATGTAACTATGCAGATTGTTTCGGGTATCGGACACCTCAAACGCCTTGGTATCAAGACCTTCGACGCTCCGCAAAACGCTAATATGGCTGATAAGGCTGTTGACTATATCGACGAGATGATTGCCAAGTATTACAAGGAACTTAAACGTTGGCACACCGACAAAGAGTTGAAAGATGGTAATTTCTTGACCTTCACCGCTATCGACTATCTTTATACTCGCAGTTTCTTTAAAGAAAAAGCCATCTCCGGCAAAGCCAAAGAGGCATTTGAATTCTTTAAAGGTAAGGCTGAAAAATATTGGCTGTCGTGCGGAAAATACTCTCAGGCAATGATTTGCTTGGCGCTCAACCGTTTTGGTAGTACAGCCGTTCCCAAGGATATTCTCAAATCGCTCAAAGAGAAATCCACCACTAACGAGGAAATGGGCAGATACTTTGTTGACAACATCTCTGGATTCCTTTGGCAGCAGGCTCCCATCGAAACTCAGGCTATTATCATAGAGGCGTTTGATGAGGTGGGCAACGACCAACAAACTGTTGACGAATTGAAAATTTGGCTCTTGAAAAACAAGCAGACCAACGATTGGAAAACTACAAAGGCAACCGCCGAGGCTTGCTACGCATTGCTTCTCCGCGGCACCGACGTGCTTGCCGACAGCAAGATTTGCGAAATAAAACTTGATGGCAAGGCAGTTGACCCCAACGCAAATCCCGACATCAAATCTGAGGCAGGCACTGGATATTTCAAAACATCGTGGAGCGGCGACGCCGTAAAACCCGGAATGGGCAATGTTTCAGTTACAAATCCCAATCGTAATGTGGCTTGGGGCGCACTATATTGGCAATATTTTGAGCAATTAGACAAAATCACCTTTGCCGAAACTCCGCTCAAACTTTCCAAAAAACTTTTCCGCGAAAAGGTTACCGACCGTGGCACTGTGATTGAGCCCGTTACCGAAAAAACCGACCTTAAACCCGGCGACAAAATTGTTGTACGCATCGAAATCCGCACCGACCGCGATATGGAGTATGTTCACCTCAAAGATATGCGTGCTTCGGGCTTCGAGCCTGCCGACGTGTTCTCTGGCTACCGTTATCAAGATGGTCTCGGCTACTATCAATGCACCAAAGATGCGTCCACCAACTTCTTCATCGAGTTTCTCCGCAAAGGCACCTACGTGTTTGAGTACCGCCTCTTTGTTCAGCACCGTGGTAACTTCTCCAACGGCATCACCACCATCCAATGTATGTACGCCCCCGAATTTACAGCACATTCAGAAGGCGTTAGGGTAGAGGTGAAATAGGTTATTTTTCAAACGCAGCCTTGATATTTTCGCTGAAAATTTTCATTGCCTTTTGGTTGTTCATTATGCCGCGGTAGTCGGTAAAAAGTTCAGCATTGGGGTAATTGAATATAGTGGAAATATCAAGGTTTATTATTGCATAATTGCCTTCGGTTTTTATTGGAATTTTTACGCGAAAATCGTTGTTGATATATTCAATTGGTTCGCCATCGGCATTATATCTCTGACCACGTCCTATATGGCAGTTGAATGCATTGATTTGGTTTAAAGTGTCGAGATAGAGGATGTTTGTTTTCATATAATGGTAGCCTCCGCCAAGATAATCGGGCCAAAACATAAGGTTTTCGGGAGGATTCTTAAACCTGTAACTGCGGTTTTGCACAGAATCCAAACCAAATGTAAATATCAGACTGTCGGCATTTTTCAATGAAAAATCCTCCGAAGGAATCCATTGCAATGTGTTTGGAATTTCTACATCAACATAATGCACCGAATTGGCAAAGCGTTTTATGGTTTTATCTTTGTAAACGATTACAATATCTGAAATAAAATATTGACATTGAGACACTTGGTAAGTAAGTCCGCGTTTTGATTTATAAATCATTTGGTTTAGTTGTAGCGGATTACCATCGCAAGTAAATTTAAATTTTATGCCGTCTTGCGCTGATATTGCAGTGCAGAACAGTAATGACACAATTAATGATAAAAATCTTTTCATAATTATTTGGTTTGTTTTATTCTTTCAGCGTCGGATTATACATCATAATAGCGTTGTTTTCGGATACCAATTCTTCTGAAACTGAGCCTGTTGCAATGTTGGTTATGCGTTTAAAAATTCGGTTGTGACGTGTATAGCCGCCCCACCATTGGAGTTCAAAACGTTGGTCGGTTTCAATGATTTCGTAAGTGTTTTCGGACGGAGAATCTGCCGAAAGAGTGCCGTGGAGATATTCATCGTCGAGCCAAAGGTTGATTTTGAATGTTATGTCGGTGCGGTTTTCGAGTTGTAGGTCGATATAATTGTAGGCAAGAGTTGCGCCGCAAGCAAATGGTATTGTGCGGTTTACGTCGGGAAAAACATCAAAACTATGCCGCCAACGCTCCTTGATTGTAAGCGGCGAATGAAGCGCCATCCAATATATAAGGTTTCCAAGTTGACATAGTCCGCCGCCGATGCCTGTTGCAACCTTTCCGTTGTGAATCATCATTCCCTCTTTGTAACCCTTGCGCTTGGTTGGTCGCCCCACCATCCGCCAAATCGAGAATACTTCGCCGGGTTTAATCACTACGCCGTTGATGTGGGCAATGGCAAGTTTTAGGTTGGTTATCTTGTTGTATTGCAGATACATATCCACATCCTTCAACTTGCGCAAAAGAGTGCTTTTGTGCTCAATCCAAGTATGCTTGCAGTCGTTGCCATCAGAGATTTTTGCATACCTGACACCCGAAAAATGCCACTGCAAAAATCTCTTGGCAATATAAAACTCCCGCCCAAGAAATCGGCGGAAGGCACTGCGCTCTATCGGCTTTTCAACGTAGTGTATCACGTATTATTTTTTTATAACAATTTCGTCCACCGATTTCCTTGTGAAATGCCGTGGACCGGGTTGCGCATTGTCGGCGGGATAGCCAATCGGGAAAATTGCAATTAGGTCGTAATCAGCCATTTCGGGATAGATTGTTTTGAGCAATGGCGCATCAAATTTGCCCACCCAAGTGGATGCAAGACCAAGGTCGTGGATCGCCAACATTATGTGCGTGGCAACGATTGAAGCGTCCACATCGGCGATGTTTCTATTGTCGAAACTCCTTACCCAAGCCTCGGCAGGGTTGCCGCCCACAACGAGAAACAGATTTGCACCGAAAGTGTAAGTGGTTGTTTTCTTGATGTTTTCCACAGCCTCGGCACTCTGCATAAGCCACAAGCGGAAAGGCTGTTTGTTAACACCCGTAGGCGCATTGTTGGCGCACTCGATAATCTTATCGATTTTTTCCTGTTCCACCGGACGGTCGGTGAGCATCCGGCACGAATAGCGTTCTTTTGCAAGTTTGAGAAATTCCATAATGTTTTTGTATAATTATGTTGAAAATTATAAGTGATTTTCTAAGAAAATTATTTTTCGCAAATACGTTTAATAGTCTCTTTTAGAATATGATAAGCGGGATGCGGCATATCGCCGTGGTTGTAGCCCTGCATTTCGTAGAGTGTAACATCCTTGTGACCAACAAGTTTGAGCATCCGCCAAAAATAAGCCTGTTCTTCGTAACGTCCGTAGAGTTCGAGTTCGCGATCGGCAGAGATAATCACAATCGGCGGAGCGTCGTTGCGGATAAATGTTAGCGGTGCATATTCGTCGATAGTGGCTTGCAACGGTGGAATATTCTGCGACTTACGGATGTTGTAGTGTGTTATCACCTGACCGCTAAACGGCACAAGAGCAGCCACATCGTCGGCATTTACGCCATATTTTTCAAGGTATTTTTTGTTGAGTCCAATCATATCAATTAGGTATCCGCCGGCAGAATGTCCCGTAAGAAAAATCTTTTTTACGCTGCCGTTGTATTTTTCAATGTTTTTGAAAGTCCACGCCACGGCGGCTGCGGCATCGTCGATTACCTCGTCGATTGTGGCTTTGGGCAGAAGTCGGTAATTGACTGATACAACGGTATATCCGGCGTTCATAAGTTCGGGGTCGATATATTTTTCGCCACCTTCGAGACCGCCGCCGTGAAACCAAACCACCACGGGCACATCCTTCTTGTCGGTGGGGTAATAGACATCGAGTTTGCAACGCTCCTTGGCGTACTGATTGCCGCCCGAAACGTATGGAATGTCTTTAACAGTCTGATACTGAGCCGATGCGCTCATCACCGCCACCATCACCAACACTGCTAAGGCAACGATTTTTGGGGAGTATTTCAATATTTTCATAATTATAATCTTTAACATTTTCGGCGACTAAGATAGTGATTTTTTTGAGATTTATTCTTTGGTGACGAAAATGATTTGAAAAAATGGATAATCCGTTTTATTTTTGCCTTGAATTTTAATTGTAAACAATGCAACTCAACTCTCACAACAAAGACGAATATCCGCCGATGCACACGGCTGAACATATCCTCAACCAAACTATGGTGAGGATGTTTGGCTGCAATCGGTCAAAAAACGCCCATATCGAGCGCAAAAAATCAAAAATCAATTTTCCCCTGCCTGTGGAGCCTTCCGCAGAACAGATTGCGCAGATTGAACGGACGGTTAATGAAATTATCCAAAACGATTATCCTATTGAATATCAGTTTGTAACCAAAGACACCATCCCCGCCGGAGTTGAAATCGACAAACTGCCTGACGACGCTTCTGAAACTATTCGCCTTGTTAAAATCGGCGATTACGACCTTTGCTGTTGCATCGGCAAACACGTGGAGCGCACGAAAGAAATTGGCGAGTTTAAAATCAATTCCACTTCGTATATCGATGGCAATTTTAGGATTGTGTTCAAACTTATTGGCGCGGCAGAGAGATATTGACGCTCTACAAAGTTTTGAAAACTACGCTGTAAATTTCGGCTTTTTTGTCAACTTTCATCGGATACGCCCGCGACGACGACGGCATACGATAAAAATTTATCACACGGTTGCAAAATTCCGCCTCCACATAATCGCCGATTTCAGGACTTTTGACGCCCAAAACTTCCGAAACCACCTCCGCCGACTTTCCTCCTGTGGAAACAATCACTTTACAGTCAGGAATTTGCGAGAGAATTTCGGCAAGGTTTACCCGCTCCAAAATATCGAGATTGGCATCCGAAGCATCATTGTTGCCGCGCTCAATTTCCACAGCGGTATCGTAGATGGCAATGCCTTTATCTGTAAGGAAATCAACGATTTGCTGTTGTTTAAAACATTTTTGGCTGAGGTCGATAAAATGGTTGATATCGTTGAAGAATACGATACCAAATATGCGCCACATATCGTTCTGAAAATTAGGGTAATAGAACGGCATTTTCCAACGTTTCATCGGCGGCGGAAAACTGCCCAACATCAGGATTTTTGCGTCTGAGGGCAAAAACGGTTTCAACGGATGTCTTTCGGTCATAGCGGATTGTGTTTTGTGCAGGGCAAAGATACGAATAATTTTCGGGATGGTGGCGAAAAAAGTTTCCCCATTCCCAAAAAATCCATACCTTTGCAATGTCATAACAATAGTCCTATGAACAACATCGACATACATACATTACAAACACAGCCCGAAGGTCAGCAATTCGACCGCAAGAGTTTCCGCATAGAGGCAAAGTCTTTGGCGGTGATAGCCGTGGCGTTTGCAAATGCCGACGGTGGCGATATTGCGATTGGCATTGAGGATGACGGACGTATTACAGGAATCAATGGCAACGATGCACACCTCAACGAATTATTGCGTGTCCCGTTTGACTATTGTGTGCCGTCAGTTAAAGTTGATGTCAAGTTCTTGGATTGCAACGATTTTGGCGGTAATCCCAACCGTGTGATGGTGATGCACGTCGAACCAAGTATGAAAGTGCACGCCAACCAATCAGACGAGGCATTTTACCGGGTTGGCGATAAGTCCAAGAAACTCAATTTTGAGATGCGTATGCAGTTGTTTTATGCCAAGGGCGGACGCTACTACGAAGATGAGCCTGTGTATGGTGCTACAATTGACGACATTGACCTCAACGTTGTGGCGGAATACTGTCACAAAATAGGATTTGACAAAGATGCCGCCACCTATCTGCGTACCAACAAGGGGTATGTCACAACAGCAAATGGCGTAGAAAATGTGTCAGGTGCGGCAATCCTTTTGTTCGGTAAAGACCCGCAGAAGTTTTTCCAACGAGCAAGAATCCGCATCGTCCGGTATGTAGGAGACGAGGAGCGTTTTGGACGAGAAATGAACGTTGTCAAAGATGTTTGTTTTGAAGGACGCATTTTAGAAATGACGCAAAAGGCCATAGATTTTGTTGAGACACAAATCAAGGAATACACATATTTAGGAGAAGACGCACGGTTTGTTACAATTCCCCAGTATCCGCAATTTTGTTGGACAGAACTGATAGTCAACGCCGTGGCACATCGTGATTACAGCATATTGGGAACGGATATTATGGTCAAGATTTTCGACCATCATTATATTGTTGAAAGTCCGGGTATATTGCCGGGAATGGTGAGGATTGACAATATAAGGCAGATGCATTTTTCGCGAAATCCCAAAATTGTGCAGTATTTGCAGCAATACAAATTGGTGAAAGAATTTGGCGAAGGCGTTGACCGTATGTTCAGGGAGATGGAACAATCAGGCAATCCTGCGCCTGAATACAAACAAATTGAGTTTATGGTGAAAGTTAGACTCAATTCCAACGTAAAAGAACAAGGTTCACAAACAAGTTCACAAAGAGGTTCACAAACAAGTTCACAAAGAGGTTCACAAAGAGATTCTCGAACGACTTCTGGACGAATACTTAACTTATTGAAACAAAATTCATTAATAACAAGAGAACAAATTTCAGTGGAAATAGGAATTTCCGGCAGAATGGTTGCCAAATATTTGAAAGATTTTCAAGAAAAAGGCATTTTGAAGCGTGTAGGAGGCAAATTTGGCGGTCAATGGGTGATAAATGACAATGAGACTAAGGATGTGCAAAGTGGACCAGAAGGTAGGGTAGAAACTGACCTGAAAAATTCAAATACTAACCTGAAAACTAACCTGAAAATTACAAAAACTGACCTGAAAAGTGGACCAGTAAACACTGAAAGTAGGGAGAAAAGTGGACCAGAAAACTTAAAAGGTGGACCAGAAACTGACCAGAAAGGTGGACCAGAAACACCAAAAATGGACTGTAAATCCGATAAAAGTGGACCAGAAAATACACCCGGAAAGATATTGGAATTGATAAGACAAGACCGATACATTACATCAAGAGAGATTGCCGTAAAACTTGGTATGGCTCGCAGTGGTATCAGCAAACATCTGCGTAATTTGCAAGAAAATGGTGTATTGAGGCATATCGGTTTTAACAAAGGCGGATATTGGGAAGTGATTGAATAGTTCTATCCCCCCCTTATAAATTGTGTCAATCGAAATGGCACATTTTTTTTTGCCCCGTTCCCAAAAAAATCCTTATATTTGTACCTGTATAACAAAAGGAAAGATACAAAAATGCTCTTGCCCGATAACAAAACACTAAATATCAGCACTTTGTCGCAGATTTTTGATAACACGACAGCCACTTACAAATTCTATTGGTTTGTGGGGTTGCTTGATATTTTGATGAGGGAACGAAAAACTAAAATTTCTTTTTGGGAAATCATTGCAACAATGATTTCTGAATCGTGGTATCCGATTCATTATTTCAAGATTTCCTTTGGCAAATCTGATTCATTGTTTGATTATTCGCTTCAAATTCAAAATGATTTGCAAATTTCTATTGAATTGGACAAAGATAAAATCAAAAGTCAATTGCTTAATAATCTTGAAAATACGAAGAAATATCTTCGGATTTTTACCAAAAATGTACCTTACAGATTTCTCTCGCCTTGGATAAAATATACATACGATGACGATGTGATTGTAAAATCGCAGAGTTTTACAAACAATTGTCTGTATTCCATTTACAGCGAAGAAATTGAAATCAATCCAATTTGGATTGATTATCTGACTGAGAATTATGTAATTCTCAGAGATTTTGCATTTTGGAATTTGACAGATTTTCTGCAAAAACGAAATCCAAATGTTCCAAATCTACCTGCAAAACTTGTAAAACTTTTGCAACGCGAGTCGCTGACAAAACAGCGCAAATTTTGGGACACTTACATCGAATCTGTTGGAAAAATCAATTGCATTTACACAGGCAAAGAAATCTTTGCCAAGAAATACGATTTAGACCATTTTGTGCCGTGGAGTTTTGTGTCGCACAATCTGTTATGGAATCTTTTGCCCGCCGATGCAAGCATAAATTCTTCCAAAAGCAACAATCTTCCGCCGTTGGATAAATATTTGAAACCGTTTGCAAAAATGCAGCAAAACGCATTGAAAACGCTTTATACAAAAAATCCAAACAATAACATTTTTGAAGACTATCTTACAGTTTTTGATTCTGTTTCAGAATTGGTAAAAATGCCACAAAACGAGTTTTGCGATGTTTTGGGCAAAACATTTACGCCGCTTGTACAAATTGCGGAAAATTCGGGTTTTAAAATTTGGCAGCAATGAAAAAGACTAAAAACAATCCGCACCTGACCGCAAAAGAGCGCACAACAATCTCGTTTCCAACTCGTTGGCTCAAACAAAACGATTGTTTAAAAGGCGAAATCTTAGATTTCGGCTGCGGTTTTGGTTTTGATACTGACGAACTCAAAAAAGAGAGTTTCAATATTGTCGGTTACGACAATTATTATCGTCCCGAATATCCAACAAAACGCTTTGACACAATAATTTGCAATTATGTTTTAAACGTTCTTGAACCAGAAGAGCAAGCGGCTGTTTTAATGTCGGTTTCAGAACTTCTGAAACCCAACGGAAAGGCATTTTTCTCAGTTCGACGCGATTTAAAATACGAAGGATTTCGTACTCATTTTGTACACAAAATGCCTACATATCAATGCAATGTGATTTTGCCATACAAAAGTGTTTTCGCAAACGAAAACTGCGAGATTTATGAATATCAGCATTTTAACAAAACGGACTTCAAAGAAAAATACGAACTTTCAAACACTTGTCCGTTTTGCAATCTCAACCCCAAAGTAGAAATCATCAGCGAAACGGCGACGGCGTTGGCGTTTCTCGATGGTTATCCCGTCAGCAAAGGTCATACATTGATAATTCCCAAACGCCACGTGGCTGATTATTTTGAACTTACAACACGTGAGCAACGCGCCCTTTGGTTGCTTGTCAACCGTTGCAAAACGATACTTGCCGACCGCTACCACCCCGACGGTTTCAACGTCGGCATCAACGTTGGACAAGCCGCCGGACAATCAGTTTTCCACGTGCATATACACATAATTCCAAGGTACAAAGGCGACGTGGAGAATCCCAAAGGCGGGGTGAGAGGGGTGATACCACACAAACAAAAATATTGAAAAAGATTTTTGTGAAAGTCCTTTTTTTTGTATATTTGTGCGTTTAAATGCTTTTGCGAAAAGAATAATGGCATCGTTTGAACAAATATCAAAAGTGTTGGATAAATCCCCGAGCGTCGCTATACTCAGGGCGCGGAGTTGTGACCTGATTCTTGGTTTTTTGATTTCTACATTTGATGATGAAATAGCCATTTCATCTGAAAATATACATAATAGGTTGGCAGATTACTTGGATGATATAGGAGTAGAAAACGATGCAGAAAATGACATCCAAATATCTGATACATACGAAGAAAAAGCAGTTAAATATATCAAAAAGTGGACAGATAATGGATATTTGACCAACTATAAGAATGAGGATGGTGAAATCTATTATGAATTGTCTTCACACACAAGCAAGGAGATTGATTGGCTTTCAGGATTGAAACGCG